>JAAUYH010042069.1_pt1 | contig 10953 bp, 9 predicted proteins | sample 7278061 | NCBI WGS metagenome assembly JAAUYH01 (sample SAMN14350203, study PRJNA611818) | marine sediment metagenome | isolation source: surface marine sediment (0.6m) | place: French Polynesia: Moorea | collected 2018-08 | reverse complement strand
TTAAACCCTTATCAATTAAATGCCCTGGATAGGATAGAAAATGGTGAATGGGCATTAATTCCACCGCCGTTACCCCTAAGGACTGGAGATGGGAAATTGCCGCCGGGTGTGCTAATCCTGCGTAGGTACCCCGTAACCTTGGGGGAATTTCCGGATGCAATTTAGTAAAACCTTTAACATGCATTTCGTAGATAATCGTTTCATATTCTGGGGTTTGTAGAAGTTTATCTCCTTCCCAGTCAAAAGACTCATCTACGACTACTCCTTTTGGGATTAAATGAGCGTCATTAAGATCGGAAAATCCTAGATCTTCATTAGGGTCATCCCAGCGATAACCAAAAATTTCTTCACCGAATTGGATATCCCCATCAATAGCCCTTGCATAGGGGTCAATTAGTAGTTTGTTGGGATTGAAGCGATGTCCTTCGTGGGGTGCAAATGGACCGTGAACTCGAAATCCATAACGCTGTCCCGGACCAATTGAAGGTACATAACCGTGCCAAACAAAGTTACTGACTTCCCTTAATGCTAACCTGCTTTCTCTTCCTTGTTTGTCGAACAAGCATAATTCTACAGCTGTTGCATATTCGGAAAAGAGGGCAAAGTTTGTGCCTTGACCATCCCAAGTTGCACCTAAAGGATAAGGCTTTCCAGGCCAAAGTGATAAAAACATCTGAAAAATACTCGAAATATGAGATTTAGTTGAAATCTAGAAACTAAAAACTTTAGAAACCAAGGACTTTAGAGACCAAGAATTTTAGGAACCAAGAACTTTAGAAACTAAAAACTTTAGAAACTAAAAACTTTAGAAACTAAGAACTTTAAAACTAAATCGCAGTAAAATTTCATTACAAAAATTCACCTTTACATCAATCACTTATCATATCAGGGCTGTTATCCCAAAGCTCACAAATTTAACATTGAATGACACGAATTACCTAAAACTACACTTAAATTTTAAGAAAATATTTTCCTGCTGTCAGTCAGAATTGACACTAATGCTGCGTTAACAAGCAAAAATATAATTAATAAATTGATTATTTAAGTTTGTAGTTGCGCTTTAGCGCTCTTTAAAAAAACTTATTAGACAAAAATCTAACGATCAACAAAATGATTTGCGAAATTTGTAGTTGGACTTTTTATTTGAAAAAACATTATAGAGACGTAGCAATGCTACGTCTCTACCAACCAATTCAGGTATATTGTCTGATGAAGAATATACAAATGGGTATATTATGCAATCAGTTTTCTTGATTCTTCATGGGAAGAACCATTCCAAAACGGTTTTGAATTGACTATAACTGGAATCTCTGCGGTTATACGAACTTCTTCACCTTGGTGATAAATAACTAGTTCTGAACCTTGCTCCAGCAAATAACTTGCCGAATTTTCCTCCATGTGAACCCGTAAAACTCGATCGCCCACCTTCAGAGAGAAACGTAGGTTTTTCATATCTTGGGGTAACCTGGGATTAAAAGATAAAGTGCCATTATCATCTCGCATTCCAGCGATACCATAAATCATCAACATCCAAGAACCACCCATCGCAGCCATATGGCAGCCATCTTTCACGTTACCACCAAGATCGTTGAGATCCATGAACATTCCACGGTAAAAATATTGCCAAGCTTTTTCTAAATATCCCATTTCAAAAGCCATGACACCTTGAATCGAAGCAGAAAGGGAAGAATCACCGGTGGTTAACGGGTCGTAGTAATCGAAATTACTTTTTTTCAGTTCTGGAGAAAATTCCGAACCCAATAAAAACATCGCCAACATTAGATCGGCTTGCTTAATTACTTGATGGCGATAAATAACTAAAGGATGATAATGCAGCAATAAAGGATATTTATGAGCGGGAGTATTTTCAAAATCCCAGACTTTCTTATTGAGGAAATCATCATCTTGGGGATTAATACCCATCTCCTCTGCAAAAGGAATGTACATTTTAGCTGCTGCTTGTTTCCATTCCTCAACCTCAGACATATCCAAGTTGGTGCTATCTAATAAAGATGCGAAGCGATCGGGATAATCTTGAAATATTGATTCGATGGTTTGAGCTGCATACTGTAAATTTTGCCGCGCCATCATATTAGTGTAGATATTATTATTGACGACAGCAGTATACTCATCTGGTCCAGTTACACCATGAATGTGGAAAGAGTCACCTTCAAAAAATCCTAGGTCAACCCACATTCTGGCGGTTTCTACCAACATTTCCGCACCTTCGCGATACAGAAAATTTTCATCTCCTGTTACTTCAACATATTTCTTCAGAGCATAGATAATATCAGCATTGATGTGATACTGGGCTGTTCCAGCTGGGTAATAAGCTGATGCTTCCTCGCCGTTAATAGTTCTCCAAGGAAATAATGCACCTTTAAGATTTAAGTCTCGAGCGCGTTTTCTTGCTTCATCTAACATTGAATAGCGGAACTTGAGCAAGTTTTTCGCAGAACGAGGTGCGGTATAGATTAAAAATGGTAGTAAATATATTTCAGTATCCCAAAAATATTGTCCTTCGTATGCCTGTCCGCTTAGACCCTTCGCAGGAATACCATTTCCTTCTGCTCTTGCTGAGGCTTGAAGAACATGGAATAAGTTAAAGCGAATAGCTTGCTGTAGTTCTGTTGTTCGTTGATAAGCTTCTACAGAATCCGAGCTACCCTCTATTAAAATATCACTCTGATGCCAAAACTCATCTAAATATTGCTTTTGAGTAGATAAAATGCTGTCCCAACCAAGGAATACTGCTCTATTCAAAGTTCTTTCAACTCGAGAGCATAACTCGTTGGGAATATCGCTATGGTCAGTATGGTAACTAATATATTTTATAACCTTAATTGGTACCCCTGCCCGGGCATCAACAGAAATAGAAACCTTACCAAAATCTTGAGCGCATTCGCTGTTGTATTCGTAGGGACAATCTGTTTCGATTTCATGTTCTATCCCACAAGCAAGGTTAATTTTGCTATTGCGGGTCGTATGGCTGAGTACAATTCTACGGTCTTTAGAATAATAAATTTGTGGGATTAAAACTTGACCTTTAAAACCCTTTGCTCTTCGGGGGTCACCATCATTTGATTGGTTGCAAGGGTCATTACGCATTTCCGAACAAATCACCACAGAGGCGTTTGCATTCAGAACTTTTACTTCGTAAGCAATTGTTGCTAAATGCTTGTACTTATATGAAACCAGTCTGGTTGATTTAATCGAAACCTGCTTCCCGGATGCTGTTTCCCAAAGTAATTCCCGCTCCAGAGTACCGGTTTTCATGTCCAAGCTACGTTGGAAAGCAAGCAAGTTAGCTACAGGTAAATAAAAGCATTCATCATCCACATACAGCTTAATGATTTTGCTATCTGTAACATTAACGATAGTCTGTCCGGTTTTGGCAAAACCATAAGCTTCTTCACCGTAAACTATGGGCCATTTTTCATAGAACCCATTGATAAAAGTACCATTTTCAGATACAGGCTTCCCTTCTTCGCTAACTCCTCGCATCCCCAAATAGCCATTACTAACGGAAAACATAGTTTCCATCTGAGCAAGAAAACGAGGATAGTATTGCTTCTCTACTATCCGCCAAGGATCGACAGGGTATACATGCTTGGGAAGATTAACGGGTTCTCGTCGGGACATATATAAATCTCTAACCTCTATAGCGTCAACATTTTTTTCTAGACAGTCTTAACAAGCAAAAATGATACCTACTTAATTTTGTTGGAGAAGTGGTTTGAAAAGTATTCACAGCAAGCAAATCTCTACCAACCTAATTTAAATATCAAGTGGATTTCAAGTTCAAAATTTCAAGTTCAAAATTTCAAGTTCAAAATTTAAAACCCAAAGGTTGAAACCCGAAAAACTAGGCTCATACATAGTAGACATAGATTTATAACTTTAAAGCTATAACTCCCCGTAAAACCCTTACATTCCCATAATTGCTAAAACTTACAAACTAATTTACCGTGCAGTAATTTATCAGAAAACTACTGAAAATAAAGTCAAAAAACTGCATAACAAATCAGAATTTGGACTGACACACATCAGTCCAAAATAGCAATTTGAGCAAAGTTGTCCGACAAAAGACCTAGGGGGTTAAGCAAGACGAATAACTATCGTGTATCTTGCATTAATAAGAATAACACCCATAAACTTTAAATACAGCAGTATCAGTAAAAATACTTGTTTAAAATTATTTATAACTTAATTATTCAACTTCCACAATTGTCACAACTAAATTTTCATACATTCCTTTTGGAAAATCATCCTATTTTTAATACAAATTAGTAATAAAAAACCGTGAAGAGATTGAAAAGTCAATGTAAATTCTATTTGTTGTATTATTTTTAACTTTTTATAAGAATCATTAACAAGTGCTACTAAAGTATAAAAGATCAAAGAAAACAATAATTTATAAACAGAAGCACAAACAGAACAAAGCGACTTTTACCTTTGCCAATCCTCTGATTGGGGATATTTTTTAAAGCACATCTAAATAATTTATGTAAATTTTATGTAAGATTGTTAGCACTAAGTTTTATGTTATTTATAGAAAATCAATCTACGTAGTTATTTCTGAGATTTTAATTAGTTAATTGATGATGAATTGGTAATAGATAACTGGTAATTGCTTTTAACACTCAGCACAATGTTAGGCGTGGGTTACTGTATTGTGTAAGCAATTGCGTAAACGGTAATTAGGCAGTTGGCAATTATTAACGGGAAATCGCTGACAACTGAGTAGTAGCTAGATGATTTATTGGGTATTTAATTATTTAGCTATTAGCATCGTTAAACGAATAATAAAGCCTGACAAGATTTGCCCAAAAGTCGTTTAAATCTCGTTACAGAATGTTGCTTTGTTTCAGAAAACTGGGACTTATGTACATAAAATGCTTTATTTTCAGTTGAGGACTTAAAATTTCATGCTCTATGTACAAGCCTTTCCTGGAATTTTTAGAAGCGGAGCTTTTCAGGCAATTTGATTTGCAAAGCCGCTCTATTCCCCCTGGTCTGGAGCTTAACGTTAGCGAACGCGGCAGGCATCCGGCGACTATTCGCAGTTGGTGTTATCAATGTAGGGATTTAAGAAAAATCCGCTACACGTACATTGATGCGGGAAAAAGTGCCCAGATTTTTAATAGCGTAATTTATCCGAGTCATTGCTACGACTTACCGCTACTGGGAATAGATTTTTTATCTTTTGGCAACGTAAAAAATCTAATTGTGTTGGACTTCCAACCTTTATTTCAGGATGAAGTTTATCAGCAGAAATATATAGAGCCATTAAAACAGCTACATGATAAATATCCCGATCTGTCACAGGATTTGGAAATGAAGTTTTATGACGCCAATCAATATTTCTCCAAGTTCCTGTTGTTTGCCAAAACAGATGCAGAAACTGTCGCAACAAGGGTTTTTGCTGCTTTTCAAGATTATCTAAGTTTATATTGGAAAATGCTTGCCCAAGCTGAGCCCCTCACAGACCAGAAAGATATTGAGCGAATAATAAAGGCTCAAAAAGATTACGACCAATACAGCGCTGAGCGCGACCCAGCTTCCGGTTTATTTAGTAGCTACTTCGGACATGAGTGGTCAGAACGCTTTCTTTATGAGTTCTTGTTTGAAGATGCTGTTCCTTTAGCGGTTGGTGCAGTGAAGAGATGACATTATATCAACCGTTTCTCGATTATGCGATCGACTATATGAAATCGCGATCGCAGTTGGACAGCTATCCAATTCCTTCAGGATTTGAATCTAAAGAAGCTGTAACGGGTAAGGGCAAGAATCAGGTAACCGTTACGACTACGAGTTATGGGTTCCAAACTGCTAAACTAAGGCAAATTCGAGCAGCCCATGTCCGAGGTGGAAAAGCGCTACAGGTACTTAACTTCGTAATTTTTCCCCGTTTGAATTACGATTTACCTTTTTTTGGGGCTGACCTAGTTACTTTACCTGGGGGACATTTAATCGCCCTGGATATGCAGCCCTTATTTAGAGATGAGGCAGAATATCAAGCAAAATACACCGAGCCGATTTTGCCAATTTTCCAAAATTACCAGAAGGATTTACCTTGGGGTGGAGATTTCCCCGCAGAAGCAAGTCAATTCTTCTCCCCCGCTTTTCTCTGGACTCGTCCTTCCGATACGGCGATCGTAGAAAATAAGGTATTTGCAGCATTTAAAGATTATCTCAAGGCTTATTTTGATTTCGTGGAATCAGCAGAACCTGTGGAAGATTCTCAAAGTTTAGAAGCCATTGAGCAAGCCCAACTACGATATTTACGCTATCGAGCAGAAAAAGACCCAGCAAGAGGAATGTTTAAGCGGTTCTACGGGGAAGAATGGACTGAGGAATATATCCACGGTTTTCTGTTTAATCTCGAAAGGGAATTGCTCAGCATTCATTAAATATTTATTTGTTAAAACTTTATTAAGTCGAACTAGTAAAGCATCATATTAATTTAAGCCCTCCTCCTATTTTTAGGGGGGCTTAAAAATATTAAAAATTCTTGATTGATTATGGTTTGTGTTAACACTCTAGCTGTAGATAGTAGGGTGCTGCAAAAAGACCACATAAACCTTATCCTAGAAAATTTATATCCACAGCCAATGAAGTTAGACACTAACAAAATTAAAACTTTATCTGGGAGTTAATAAGGGAAAGGGGGAAGAAGACGAAATGAAGAAAAACAGGCTTTAATCACTTTTACTTATGCCCCTGAAAACCTGAACCAGTATCATACTGAAGATACGCATGAAGTTTTGTAAATTTTTGCAATGGTGATGAAAATAAATCGTAATAAATAATGAGCCAACACCATTGTATAAAGGTGAATTGTAGGGGTAAAGGTTGGGAAAAGCCTGGATTATTCAAGTTTTTCAGCAATACTAAACAAGATGAAGTTTTGTGAAAAAAAAACTCATCTGTCACCCTGGAAAGCTTAGACTTATACATTGATGTCTGTTGTTAGTTTGTAACTAATCAGGCAGCAAACAGACAAAAGTTCGACTTTTGGAAACAAAACAAATCTTAAGGAAGCAGTTAGGAGATAAAGGCAATGTTAGATGCATTCGCAAAAGTAGTTTCCCAAGCTGATGCAAGAGGTGAGTATCTCAGTAATGCTCAATTGGATGCTTTAAGCGCAATGGTTGCTGATGGCAACAAACGGATGGATGTAGTAAACCGCATTACCAGCAATGCGTCCACTATCGTTGCTAACGCAGCTCGTGCATTATTTGCTGAACAGCCCCAGTTAATCGCTCCTGGTGGTAACGCTTACACCAGTCGTCGTATGGCTGCTTGCTTGCGCGACATGGAAATCATCTTGCGTTATGTAACCTACGCAATCTTCTCTGGTGATGCTAGCGTATTAGACGATCGCTGCCTCAATGGTTTGCGTGAAACCTATCAAGCTTTAGGAACCCCTGGTGCTTCCGTAGCAGTCGGCGTTCAAAAAATGAAAGACGCAGCAGTTGCAATTGCAGGCGATCCCAGCGGTATAACCCAAGGTGATTGCAGCGCGATCATGTCAGAAGTTGCAAGCTACTTCGATCGTGCGGCTTCCGCTGTAGCATAAGTCTCCAAGGCTTTCAAGGAAGCTTTGAGGAGCTACTTGATAGCTGTCACTTGGACAAAAAAATAAGTTTCAAGTTTCAAATCAAAATTTTGTAAAAAGGGAGATACCAAACCAATGAAAACCCCCCTAACTGAAGCGGTAGCAGCCGCAGATTCTCAAGGTCGTTTCCTAAGCAGCACAGAAGTTCAAACAGCTTTTGGTCGTTTTCGCCAAGCTTCTGCAAGCTTACAAGCTGCAAAGAGTTTAACCTCTAATGCTTCACGTTTGGCAGAGGGCGCTGCACAAGCAGTTTATAATAAATTCCCCTACACCACCCAAATGCAGGGTCCTAACTACGCTTCCAGTCAAACTGGTAAAGCAAAGTGTGTACGTGACATCGGTTATTACTTGCGGATGATCACCTACTGCTTAGTTGTAGGTGGTACTGGTCCAATGGATGATTACCTAATCAGCGGTTTGGCAGAAATCAACAAGACTTTTGAACTGTCTCCCAGTTGGTATATTGAAGCTCTCAAGTATATCAAATCTAACCACGGTTTGAGTGGAGATCCTGCTGTAGAAGCTAACTCTTACATTGACTACGCGATCAATGTTCTGAGCTAGATTTAGATCTAACTCTAGCCCGGAAAAGTAAGCAGTTCTTGTGGTTTTTGATCTGAGAGTTGTTTACTTTTCCGGGCACTTTTGTTTTTATTGGTAATTGGTAATGGGTAATTGGTAATTGGTAATTGGTGTTTAAAACGAGGGCTGTGGTTATACTCTCTGAGGTTATTGCTTGCTTTTGTTTTTTGAACTTATGCACTTTATGCACTATGTAATAAGCTTAGGACGTTGGTGTTCGCGCAGCGCGTTCTCACGCTGTTTGTCCTACGGACACGCTATGCTAACGTCGTAGACGCGGTCAAATCTACAACTAGTAAGCTTATGTCTTACGGACACGCATTAACGCAGTGTGACGCGACAGCGTCATAACCTACGGTACGCTTACGCTAGGCGCTAATGACTTTTGACTTATGTCCTACGGACACGCTCCGCTAATGACTTTTTACTTGCGCGTAGCACCACACCACTGTGGAATATTTGATGGCTAATATTTGATGGCTAATATTTGATGGCTATATTTAATAAATCTAAATTTTCTTTTGCAACCCAAAAAAAATACAACATCTTAATAACTTGACAATAAATAAGTGTTTGCTCTTTAAAGTATGAAGATTTAAATCAAAAGTTTAATAAGTTTAAAGATTTCAAAATATATTTTTACCTAAATTACGAAGAAATGTGAAATAAATCTCATTCCTAACTTCTAACTCCTTACTCCTTACAGACGTGACAGAGCCTACGGCGTCGGCGTTAGCCTCTGTCACGTCTCTACAACTCATTACTCATTACTCCCTAAACAATGTCCTATTCAACCGAGGAAAATTCAAACTCCACATCAGCAACAAGTGAAGCAATCCAAGGAGAATCTTTAACGATCGAGCAAGCGATCGCAAATTTAAAAGGTTCAGATTTAGGATTGCGTTTTTATGCTGCTTGGTGGTTGGGAAGATTTAGGGTAAATGAAGGGGAAGCTGTAACAAGGTTAATTACGGCTTTAGAAGATGAGGACGATCGCACCCCAGAAGGTGGGTATCCTTTACGTCGTAACGCAGCGCGAGCGTTGGGTAAAATTGGTGACAAGCAAGCTGTTAATCCTTTGATTGAGTCTTTGAAGTGTTCAGATTTTTATGTTAGGGAAGCAGCTGCTCAATCTTTGGAAATGTTAGGCGATCCAAATTCCGTTCCTCCTTTAGTGGAGTTATTAGAAAAAGGTTTAGACAATAATTCTTCAGAGAACAGTTCGCTAGAAAAAAAATTAATTTCCGAACCAGATTTTAAAGAACCCTACGACGCTATCATCGAAGCTTTGGGAACTTTAGGTGCGACTCAAACAATACCACTAATCAAACCGTTTTTAGAACATCCCATCCCTAGAATCCAATATGCTACCGCCCGAGCGATGTATCAATTAACTGGTGAAACAAGCTATGGAGAAATTTTAGTACGAGCTTTGGAAGTAGATGATTTGCAATTACGCCGAACTGCTTTGTCAGATCTAGGAGCAATTGGATATATGGGAGCAGCGAAAGCAATTTCCGAGACTTTGGCTGAGAATAGCTTAAAATTAATTTCCCTCAAAGGATTGCTAGAACGTGAAATCAAAGAAAATAGTACAGAAAAACTATCGGAGGATGCGATCGGAGTTATGAATTTGATGGATTCCTTACTTTAGTTTTGCGATGAGAAATTACGGAAAATGAATGGAATAGTTATGCTTCTACCAAACCCTCCTTAAAAAAATACCGCATACACAGATCTCAGTTAATAACTTAATGCTTGGATATGATCCCCCAACCCCCTTGGAAAGGGGGCTATGAACTCAAATTTCTTTATGTTTTGGATCCTCCTACTCCCTTGGAAAGATTGCTATAAACTCAACTTTACCTAGGTAGTATTGGATCCCCCAACCCCCTTGGAAAGGGGGCTTAAAACTAGGGGCTAAAGCTCAAAGTCCCCCTTCTCAAGGGGGATTTAGGGGGATCGTATCTCGCACTTAGGACAATAGATATCCCTCTTAATCACAAATACTTACAAAGTTCCGAGAAGATAACGTTCCCATTTTTCATTTCCTCATGTCTAATTCCCCAGTCCCCAATCCCCAAAAGCTAATCCGCGCTGTCGAAGAAGCAGATTCTTCCAGTAAATTATTAGATGCGGTTGAGGAGTTATCAGCAGCTTGTTTACCTGAAGCTATTCCCATCTTGATTGCGGCTTTAGGTTACAACAACCCAGGTGCAGCAGTTGCAGCGGTTGATGGGTTAGTACAATTAGGAGAACCCGCAGTTAAACCATTGCTGCAATTAATTGATGACCATAACTATACAGCAAGGGCGTGGGCAATTCGTGCATTGGCTGGAATTGGCGACCCTCGGGGACTTGATACTTTGTTAGATGCGGCAAAAAATGACTTTGCTTTGAGTGTAAGACGGGCTGCTGCTAGGGGTTTAGGTACGGTGAAGTGGGAGGAAATGGCGTCAGAAAAGTTAGTTTCGGCTCAAGAGTCGGCGTTGGAAGCGTTGTTAATTGTTTGTCAAGATCCGGAGTGGGTGGTGCGTTATGCTGCGGTGACGGGTTTGGAGAATTTAGCGAAAGCTGTAACAGAAACAGAGAATGGTTTTTATTCGAAGATTCTTGTGAAATTGGAGGAAATGGCTACAAAGGATGAGGAGATTGCTGTTTGTAGTCGGGTTAAGTTGGCGAGGGAAAGGTTGCTTGTGCGATCGTAAACTAATATCGTAATGTAGAGACGTTTCATGAAACGTCTCTAC
>JAAUYH010038327.1_pt1 | contig 10955 bp, 9 predicted proteins | sample 7278061 | NCBI WGS metagenome assembly JAAUYH01 (sample SAMN14350203, study PRJNA611818) | marine sediment metagenome | isolation source: surface marine sediment (0.6m) | place: French Polynesia: Moorea | collected 2018-08 | reverse complement strand
TCCAAAAGCATTGACCCACAAGCGCGGTCTCGTAAATCCGTTACCAGTGGAGGTAGAAACGTAGGCTCCGGCCCAGCCAAAACCAACAATGTCAGCTTTGCCGTCACCATTGACATCGGCCATTATCCTGGGATGCTGGTCTACTCGCCAACCGTCGTTGTATCCAAAAGCCGTCGACCACAAGCGCGGTCTCGTAAATCCGTTACCAGTGGAGATAGAAACGTATGGTCCCGCATCGCCAAAACCAACAATGTCAGCTTTGCCGTCACCATTGACATCGGTCATTATCCTGGGATGCTTGTCTACTCGCCAACTAGGCGAATTATAACCAAAAGCATTGACCCACAAGCGCGGCTGACTAAATTTTCTTATTTCCCCTGTGGTACTGACAAGGTTTGCTTCTAATGCTGGAGAACTACTTCTAGACAGAGTTTTAAGGTTTAGTGGTTCCTGTAGTTCCTCCATAATTCCTGAAGGTGCTACTGATGGATTCAATCCTACAGATGTAGAATCGATAGCATTTATCTTGAGTGTTTGTAATTCTGATTTTTCTAATGTAGTTATCATTCCTGGGGACCCCTCCTTGGCTTGTTGTTGAGAGAGCATTCACAGAGTTTTTTTACTCTCTCCCCAAGCTGAAATTCCGATGTGTGCCACCGCTGACTCTAATTATATTTTAAATAAACCTATAATCATATCATTTATACAGCAATATAACTGCAATACTTTTTACAAAAAGCTATAATTAACCTCGCTAAGCCATAAAGCCAATCTGGCTTCAGCAATAGCAGCAACTGAATTTTGGCAAAGACTCGCCCTCAGCTAATGCACTTCTAATTTGCTTGGTTGTGATGAATCACTCCCACCTTTGTTGCTGACGCTGGTAGAGCGACCAGTACAGTCCTTTTTTCTCAATCAGCTTTGGATGAGTTCCTTGCTCCATAAGTACCCCCTTCTCCAGCACCAGCACTAAATCAGCTCTTTGCAACGGTTCAAACCGATGGGCAATCATGAAAACTGTCCGACCTTCGCAGAAATGCTTGAGGTTGTGAAGAACTTGCTGTTCTGTCTCACTATCCAAAGCTCTGGTAGCTTCATCCAGAATAAGAATGGGAGCGTTGCAAAGAAAGAGACGAGCAAGAGCAATTCTTTGTCTCTGACCGCCAGAAAGGATTGTGCCTCGCTCACCTACATTGGTTTCATAACCATGAGGCAATTCGCAAATAAAGTCATGAGCAGCAGCTAGACGAGCAGCTTCAACTACTTGTTTGGCAGTAATATCGGCATTGCTAAGGGTAATATTATCGAGAATCGTACCATTAAAAAGAAAGTCTTCTTGTAACACAACACCAATTTGTTGCCTTAGAGAAATTAGATCGGCACTCTTTATATCAAAGCCATCAATAAGAATGCGTCCAGACTCGGGTAAGTAAAGTCGTTGTAGTAGTTTAGAAAGGGTGCTTTTCCCAGAACCACTCCTGCCCACAACTCCTACCAACATTCCTGGTTGGGCAGTAAAAGAAATTCCTCGCAAAATCGGTTGTTGTTCGGGACTATAGCGGAAGAAGACTTGCTCGAACGTGACTTCACCCCTCAGGGGTGGTAAAACCAGACCAGTACTTGGTTCGGCTTCGGGAGCAACGTTGAGGATATCTCCAATACGATCGACAGAGAGCAATACTTGTTGTAAATTTTGCCACAGTTGGACTAAGCGCAGCAAAGGCCCAGTCATGCGCGTAGACAGCATTTGAAAAGCAACTAACTGACCGACAGTAAATTGTTGCTCGATTACCAGTTTGGCTCCAAACCAGAGAATTAGAAGGTAAGAGAAGTGGGAGAGAAAATTACTGATGTTATTGCTGATATTGGAGGTAGTAGAGGCTTTGAACCCGGTACGAATGAAGCGAGCAAACAAGCCTTCCCAATGTTCTCTGGCAGTTCTTTCTGCTCCATGAGCCTTAACAGAGTGAATCCCTGTAATCGTCTCGACAAGAAAAGATTGACTGTCGGCATTGCGGTTAAAAGTTTCATTGAGCCAATAGCGCAGTATGGGAGTAGCAACTAGGGTCAGAATGGCAAATAAGGGGATGACTGCCAGAGCTACGAAAGTGAGTTTGACATTGTAGTAAAACATTAGTGCCAGATACACTACGGCAAAGATGGCATCTAATACAACTGTTAGGGCGGTACCAGTCAGAAACTGACGAATATTTTCTAGTTCTTGTACCCTGGCAACAGTGTCTCCAACGCGCCGAGCTTCAAAATAGGCTAGAGGTAGGCGCATGAGATGGCGGAATACTTGAGCAGATAAGCCTAAATCCAAACGTCGGGCAGTATGGGTAAAGATGAAAAGCCGTAAAATCCCCAGAAATGCCTCAAAGATAGCAATAGCGAGTAGGGCGATCGCCATAACATCCAAAGTGGGCAAACTTTGCTGTACCATCACTTTGTCAATAATCACCTGAGTGATAATTGGCGTACCCAGTCCTAACAATTGCAAAGTCAAAGATGCTAATAGCACTTCTCCAAGCAATTTTCGATAGTGCCAGACTGCGGGTAAAAACCAACTGAGATTGAATTTTTCTTGCTGCTTAACTAACTCAACCTGCCATAAATTTCCATCCCAAGCCTGTTCTACCACAGACTGAGGAATACTTTCGCAAGTAAGAGCTTGATTGAGAGGGTTGGCAACCAGCAAGCGATCGCCCCTAATGCCATATACTACAACCCAGTGTTTTTTTTGCCAGTGCAGTAAAGCAGGAAAAGATAGCTGACGCAAATCATGCCAAGTTACCCGCAGTCTTCTCAACTGCAACCCCAACTTTTCTCCTGTGGCTACGAGATGTCTGGGCCTTTGTCCCCGTAGTTGCCGTTGTACCCACTCCAATTTAGTAGGGTTTTGGAGCTGTTGCGCTACCATCGCCAGACAGGCAGCAGCAGTATTGAGGCTAGGAATAAAAGGATAACCCGAAATTGGTTGAGTTAGATCTGGGGATTGTTGCTGGTTTTCTATCAGAGAAGCTGGGGCAAAGCGCATTGCCATTTGCTGCCAAAACTCTTGGCTGTGAGCAAACGTTACTTCTGCCCAAAGTTTTGCTGGCCAACGGAATAACACTACCTCTTTGCTGGCTGCTATAGCTTTGAACTGTCCCGACAAATTCAGCAAGTCCCCAAACCAATCTCCCGCCTTCAGAACGGCTATAGATTGACCCGTTTCCACCTCTCGCAAACGGACTTGACCGGCAATTATCAAAAATTGATATCCTTCTTCACTGACCCAAATTTTTTCTCCCAAAGCATAGCTTAAATTTTCAGCCTGATTGTTCAGCTTGACTTGCTGTTGTGGACTCAACCAGCAAAAGGGAGGCTCATTACAGGTTAAATTGGTCAATTGAGAATTATCGATTTTTATTCTACTTGCAGCTTGACGTTTAATTTTTGAATCTTCTCTGCTATCCATTGCTCAAATAGCTCATTTTTGAGAGCTTCTCTTAACTGTTTATCTTCTAATGAAGCAGGTAGAAACTGCTCAACCCGAAACAAAGCAAAACCTCCTTCCACTTTTTGGATATCGATTAACTCCCCAGGATTTGCTCGATCGATAACCGCTCTGAGTTCATCTGGTAAAGTGCCTCGACTGATGGGGCCCATCATGCCGTTAACAATTCTGTCTTCTGTAATAGAATATTCCCTAGCCAATTGCTCAAAGCTAGCTCCTTCTTGAATTTGGCTGCGTAACTCTTCAGCCAGTTCTGGTTCTGCCACAACAATTCGTGACAGAACCACTCGATCTAAAAAAAGCTTGCGTTCGATAAAATATTCTGTCAATCGCGACTCAGCTACTTGCTCTTTGAGTTTCTCCTGCTGCAACCCCAAACCAACCTGATGGTGAAAATTCGTAAAATCCATTCCATTGCTAACAAGCCATTCTTGAAATTTAGCAGAATCACTCAGTTGATTTTGTAAACGAAAGTCAATTACTGCCTGCTCGATAACTGTTGGCTCGATATCCAAGTTATCTCCTTGTTGTAATTCTCGCTCCAAAACAAATCCGCGCAAAATTTCTCTAATAAAATTTCCTAGCTGTCCTGAAAATTGGAGAGAGCCTATCGCCTGTTTAAGATTAATGGGTTGTTCGTCAACTATTAGAAAAGATTTAGACTCCATAAAGCTCAATGAAAGAAAATTACAACTAAGGAACTAAGCTCGACTTTGTCTATTTATACAACATAGATAGGAGCATAAGTTTAATCTTTCAATTACAAATTTAGGTAACTTGGTTATTTTACACAGTTTTGATAAATTTGGGCGATGCTATCGCCGATAAATTATTTCTAAGGAGCTAACCTTTGAATATCCCAAGCAGATTCAGCATCTAAGCGAGAATACAAAAAGCGATCGTGTAGTCGATTAGGTCTACCCTGCCAAAATTCAAAACGATGAGGTATTACTCGATAACCACCCCACGCAGAAGGTAGGGGTATTTCTCGGTCGTGAAACTTGCGTTTAATTTCATCAAATTTCATCTCTAGCATTTTACGGGAAGAGATCGCCGTACTTTGTTGCGAACACCAGGCTCCGATTTGACTACCTCTGGGACGAGTAGCAAAATATTTGAGGGATTCGGCAGTAGAAATTTTGACAGCAGTCCCTGATATTTGAACTTGGCGTTCTAGATCTGCCCAGAAAAATAACAGTGATACTTGGGGATTTTCGGCGATTTGACGGGCTTTTTTGCTTTCGTAGTTAGTAAAAAAAACCAATCCCTGGCGATCGAAATATTTTAAAAGCACCATTCGTTGTGAAGGTTCACCTGTAGCTGAAACTGTTGCCAAACTCATAGCATTTGGCTCTGGTAGATTGGCAGCACAAGCTTGTTGAAACCACAGTTCAAATTGCTTAAAAGGGTCTGAATCGAGTTGTTCGCGTCTTAAACCTTCTAGGGTATATTCTTTCCTTAGCTCGCCGATATCCATAATTTAGTTGTTAGTAGGTTTAATCATGAATAATTACAGGTGTGCCTATTTTTGTCCAATCGAATAACCATTGAGCATTATTCACGGGAAGATTAATGCAACCATGACTGACTGGCTTACCAAAACTGTTGTGCCAGTACGCACCGTGAAGGGCATAACCGCGATCGAAGTAAAGTACGTTGGGAACGTCAGCAATATCGTAGTCTGCACCACGCATTCTATCTTGAGGATATTTTCTTTGAATAGTATAAATTCCTGGATGTGTTGGTGTTGTGGCTTTACCAGTAGAAATAACAGCCGTAAATATTTGATTTTTATTTTCCCAGACAAATAGATGTTGGTCGGAAAGATCGATTTCAATCCAAGGTTGACCCGATCGCTTGAGGTTGTTAATTTTTTGGATAAGGGTATTTTCTGGAGTTGGATTAGCTGAAATTGTACGAGAATGCAACCAAGATTCCTCAATAATTAAGGCTGTAATCGCACCCATTAGACAAGGAATTACACCCCTGAAAAAAGCTGCTTTTCATACTTTTACACCTCCTTTCTCTAATTTGCACCAACCTCCTTTCGACAAATCTATCTATAATCTTTCCCAGTTTCAAACTAGCAAAACAGTTTGAGTAACTCGTGAAGATCTTCTTGGGTTTAGTTTAATTAGACAAAACTTCTAACTTTAATTCCTCTAGACTTTCTTGACTTAAATTAGCTTTATGCAAATTTGCCAATTTTAAATTCGCTCCTGTCAAACTAGCACTACTAAGATTAGCCTCAACCAAAATCGCCTCATAGAGGTTAGCTTTAGCAAGATTCGCACCAACTAGATTTGCTCCTTGTAAATTTGTCCCACTCAAGTCTGCTTCAACTAGGCTGGCACTACTCAGGTTAGCATTCCGCAAATTAGCTTCCGTCAAAGTAGCATTCAAAAATGCACCACTAAAATTAGCTCCTTTTAAAGATGCTTGACTGAGGTTGGCACCACTGAGATTAGCACCGCTCATATTTCCACCGTTGAGTGTGATTCCCTGTAAGTTAGCATTAGCTAGTTTAGCACCGCCTAAATTTGCCCCAATTAAGTCGGCATCGCTAAGATTGGCAGCAATCAAATTAGCAGCACTCAGGTTCGCCCCAATTAAGTTTGCTTTACTTAAGTCTGCACCTGATAAATTAGCACCACTTAGGTTGGCACCAATTAGATTAGCACCCTGTAAGTTTATTTCTTTAAGATTGGCGCGAGATAGACAGACCCCATTAAGATTTATCCCAGCAAAATTTCTGACTCCTGTGGCATATTCTTCTAGTAGCTTATTTACATCTACCATTGCTTTTCTCCTATAATAGTTTTAATCTCATTTCTCAAACTGTAATGACCCGATCTGGCATAATTGCTCCTTCTAAATTTGCTCCTCGCAAATTGGCGTGAGCCATCATAGCACCAGTCAAATCCGCTTTTCTTAAATCTGCACCATAAAGATTTGCCCCCCGTAAATCTGCTCTTTGCAAGTTTGCTTCAATCAGGTTTGCTCCTGCGAGGATTGCTCCTTGGAGATTGGCATTAGTTAGATTGGCTCTTTGTAACTGAGTACCGGTTAATACAGCTTCGGTTAGTTTAGAGTAGGCTAAATTAGCTTTTTGCAGATTTGCACCACTGAAATTAACCACAATCAGCATTGCTCCACTCAAATCTGCTTCACTGAGATTGGCTAAGACAAAAAATGCACCGCTAAGATTGGCGTTTCTAAGTATGGCATAAGCTAAATTAGCGCGAATTAAATTAATGCCACTCAGTTTTGCTCCTACTAAGTTGGCTTCTTGTAACTCAGCATTGCTGAAATCGCGCTCGCCCGCAGCGTATCTTGTTAATAAAGTATCTACATTCATTTTTTTTGTTGATGGTGAGTGGTTAGTAGTTAGTTGTTAGTGACGATTAGACTTTCACAACTTCCTCGAAGTATTTTTATAGAACTGCGAATGTAGATCGATGGGAGATTACAGAGAGAACACTATATTTAGAGATTAATTAACAAGTTTGAGAAACCTGTGAAGAAATCGAAAAAATTTCTTAACTAGACATTAGTAAAATTGCGCTCGCCCGCTGAGTATCTTGCTAATAAAGTTTCTACATTCATTTTCTTGTTAGTGGGAATGTGATTAGTAATGAGTAACTACGAGACTTTCACAACTTCCTCAAATTATTTTTATAGAACTGTGAATGTAGAGTGATGGGAGATTGCAGCGGTTCGACAAATTGAAACGGTAACTATCTACTTTCAATATATTCTCTGTTATCAAACTATGGAACTTTTACGATACAAAAAGTCAACAAATCCACCTTCTACAGAGATACCCAATAAACACACTAAAAAGAAGCCTAATCTCTGGTTAATTGGTATGGTGACGATCGCTTCTTTAGGTGGAGGAATAGTTTATTGGTATATTGCTCAGACACCAACACAAACTATTGAGTCAGAACCAATTACCAACTTGGCACCGATAGCGGTTACTGCTTTGGGTAGATTAGAACCAGAAGGAGAAGTAATTAAGCTTTCTGTGGCTAATGCCCAAGATAGTCGAGTCAATAAATTATTTGTAGAAGAAGGCGATCGCGTTAAAGCTCAACAGTTAATTGCCACTCTCCAAGGATTAGACCAAAAACAAGCAGAACTGGCCGAAGCTGAACAAAATGTGGTAGTTTATCGGGCTAAACTAGAGCAAATAAAAGCAGGAGAGGCTAAAAGAGGGGAAATTGCTGCCCAAAAAGCTAATATTGCCCGTTTAAAAGCTCAATTACGCACCGAAACTATAGAAAGAGAAGCAGAAATAGCCGACGCTCGAGCCGAGTTGAAAAACGCCGAGATTAACTACAATCGCTATCAAAATCTCTATCGAGATGGAGCTGTTAGTAAATCCGATTTGGACGATCACCAAGAATTATACCAACGAGCGCAGGCTAAATTAGAGCGAGTACGAGCAAGGCTAGAAAATACTGTCTCGACTCTACAAGAACAAATTACTCAAGAACAAGCAATGCTAGATAAACTCAGTGAAGTTCGCCCTGTAGATTTAGCAGAAGCTCAAGCCGAATTGGATTATGCGATAGCGAGGGTAAAACGGATTGAATCCGAACTAGAAGACTATTATGTGCGCGTACCCATAGATGGTCAAATTTTGAAAATTAATACTCTAGTAGGAGAACAAGTCGATACTAGCAAAGGAATTGTCGAACTAGGTAGAACTAATCAGATGTATGCGATCGCTGAAGTATATGAAACAGATGTCGGCAGAGTCAAAGTCGGACAAAAAGCAACAATTATTAGCGAACATGGAGGCTTTGAAGGAAAATTAAGAGGAACAGTAGACCATATTGGCTTACAAATCAAAAAACAAGATGTTCTCGAATCCGATCCTGCTGCGGACAAAGATGCCCGTGTCGTAGAAGTAAAAGTGCGTCTCGACCCACAAGATAGTGAGAAGGTTGATGGATTAACTAATTTACAGATAAGAGTAAAAATTGCTTTGGGTAGTGGTTAATAACCAATAACTAATGACAAATAACCAATGAATATCCAAACTTTACTAACAAGATTCAATAAAGAACCCCCCTTAGGTTGGGCGCAACTTCGCAGTCAAAAAGTTCGCTTGTTAGTAGCTCTAATCGCCATTGCTTCTGCCGATATTATAATTTTTACCATGCAGGGGTTTAGATTGAGTATGTTTGGCGGTGCTACTAACCTCCACAAGCAACTGCGCGGGGATCTATTTTTAGTCAGCAATCGTTCTGAGTTTCTTGCCGATGGTCAAACTTTTTCCCGCCGTCATTTATATCAAGCCGAAGCAATCGATGGCGTGTCATCGGCTAACCCTCTATACTTTTCTTTTGGCAATTGGGTCAATCCTTGGAACAATAAAATGACCAGTGTCGGCGTAATTGCTTTCGACCCCGTACGTCCCATAATCGATCTGCCAGAAATAGATGAACAGCTAGAACAAATAAAACTGCCCAATACAGTTTTATTTGACAGCCTATCCCATCCCAATCTAGGTTCTGTATCTGAATCTTTTATTCGGGAAAAAACCGTTACTACTGAAATATCGGGACATCGAGTTAGCGTTGGTGGCATTTTTACCCTGGGTAGCACGATTTTTATTGACGGACACATTATTACTAGCGATTGGAATTACCTGCGCCTATTTGGTTCGGATAGCATCGATAATCTTAAAGTTGGTATTCTCATTCTCGAACCAGATGCAGACTTGGCAACGGTAAAGAGCAAAGTCCAGGCATATTTGCCCCAAGATGTTGAAGTGATGACCCATCAAGAATTTATAAAATCCGAAGAAGATTACTGGGCTGAAGTTCCTGGTGGCATACTTTTCAACTTTGGCGTTGCGATGGGATTTTTTACTGGGGTGGTGATTGTTTATGAAGTATTACATGCCGATGTTAACGACCATTTAGCCGAGTATGCCACCCTCAAAGCGATGGGCTACTCAGATCGGAATCTGTTAATGGTTGTTTTTCAGGAAGGAATTGTTCTTGGCGTATTGGGGTTTATTCCTGGATTTATTGGTTCGATTGGCATCTATACCCTACTAGGATATATGACGCGGATTCCTCTGCCGATGCGATTTGATGTTGTCTCGCAAGTGTTTATTCTTACTATTTTAATGTGTCTAATCTCGGCTGCGATCGCCATACGAAAACTACAATCTGCCGATCCAGCGGATGTATTTTAGTTTAGTTGTTGGTAGAGACTTTTTATAAAACTTCGTTACTGGAGAATAAGATTAGTTATGATGCAAGCGTTATCCTCGGTCTCGCAGATTAGTTTATATGTACTGATAATCTCGATCGGTTTATGGTTCAGCGATCGCCTTCACAAATCAAATCGGATTGCTATAGAAGAGCAGGCTGAGTTATGAGGCTGCTTCTATAAATAGTTTTGGAGGACACACCGATGATTACTTGGCAACTATTGATGATTTTGACTACCCTGGGTGGTTTGACTCTGGCACCCGCTCTGCCTGTGTCCGCCTATGAGCCTATTGTCTGTCCCTGGCAGGTGGCGCAGGCTTCGGGTTTTTCATCGGCATCGGGGCGCTTTGCTGTAGCGTTTCCTGAAAATCCATCGATATCGAGCGAGATGGATGACATCAACGGCGATCTGATTGAGCTTTATGAGTTTTCCGTAGAGACTGATGACTACAGCTATGCGGTACTCTACGCTGATATGCCATCCGCGTTTTTGAGGTTGGGAACCGAGACCGTATTAAATAAGTTACGCGATGCGCTGCTCGAAGATTTGGATCTCGAAGACTTAACCGAGCTGGAGGTAGATGTGCAGCTCAGTGGTTATCCTGGGCGACGCTATAGCTATAGCGACCGAAATGGCACCCTCGATATTCGCCTATATCTAGTGGATGAGCGGATGTATTGGGTGATAGCCTCTGATACCGATGAGACATCAGTGAATCGGTTCGTTAACTCCTTTGCACTGTTGTAAGGGTAGTTGGTAATGAGTATCAGTAGATCGGCAATTCTCTGAATCAAGGGATTAGAGCTTGATGGTGTGGATAATACAGATCCGCTTCTAATGCACGATCGCGATACTCTCATAGAGCTTCAAGGTTTCCGCTAGGCTCTAAATATCTTGTTGAAATTGTCAGCACAATTTTTTCATAACATAGGGGTGAATCATATGTTTTCCACCAAGAAGACAATAAAGTTTATAGCGATTTTATCAGTCACTGCAACTACTGTTTGGCTAACTTCTGTTTTTTTGGAAACTCCTGACATTTCTCAATCGATTACCAGAACCAGAGAGAAATTTGGGAATCCAGAAATTGCTGTCTTGGTCATGAGTTCTCATGAAATATTGCACAAAGAAGTTCAAGGTGTTCATAAAGCCGACTCAGATGAAAAAGCCAGCTTAGATGATAGATTTCATCTCGGTTCTAACGCGAAAGCAATGCTAAGTT
>JAAUYH010216228.1_pt1 | contig 10956 bp, 10 predicted proteins | sample 7278061 | NCBI WGS metagenome assembly JAAUYH01 (sample SAMN14350203, study PRJNA611818) | marine sediment metagenome | isolation source: surface marine sediment (0.6m) | place: French Polynesia: Moorea | collected 2018-08 | reverse complement strand
CATTCCCATCATCCCTAGTCTCAATGGTTCGACTTTGGGCGGTTGGACTGATTACGCTCGGCAACTCGAAAAAGCGGGAGCAGATGCACTGGAATTAAACATATACTATGTACCAACAGATTTTGACCTGACAGCCAGCCAAGTCGAGTCCAACTAACTCAATATTCTCCGCTCAGTTAAATCGGCAGTAACTATTCCCGTAGCGATCAAGCTCAGTCCTTTCTTTAGCAACATGGCAAATATGGCAAAACAGTTAACCGAAGCAGGAGCAGATGGACTGGTGCTGTTCAATCGCTTTTACCAGCCCGATATAAACATCGAAGATTTGGAAGTACAACCTAATGTGTTGTTGAGTACTCCCCAAGCAATGCGTTTGCCGATGCGTTGGATTGCTATTCTCTATGGGCGACTCAATGTTGACTTAGCAGCAACTAGCGGTATCCATAAACCTCAAGATGTCCTCAAAATGTTAATGGCTGGTGCCAATGTCACCATGTTGGTAAGCGTACTGTTACGTCATGGCATCGAACATATTCAGGCGCTCGAAGCGGGAATGCGCCAGTGGATGGAAGAATACGAATACGAGTCAGTTAAGCAAATGCAGGGCAGCATGAGCCAAATTAACTGTCCTGACGAGAGTGCCTTTGAAAGAGCGCAGTACATGAAAGCAATTCAATCCTATCGACCAGAGCAAATGCTAGTGTAGCCGATGCCCAAAAGTAATAAGTAATAAGAGACATCCAGGAGTAAGAATGACATTATAAGCAATATTTACTACTTTTGACTTTTGACCCACTGCTCCCTTTGCTCCCTCTGCTCCCTCAACTCATCAATTCAAATTCGAGCGACTATCATGACCAGTTCCCTTTACATTAGTACTACTGAAGCTGGGAGCGGAAAAGCTCTGATTTCTTTGGGGATTATCGAACTAATTCTCAGAAAAACGAATAGGGTAGCTTTTTTTCGACCCGTAATCAGAAAACAGCCTTTAGACCAACAAGATGAAGATATCAATTTAATTCTGAATTATTTTGCCTTAAATCAATCATACGATTGGGCTTTTGGTTTATATACTGAGGAAGTTCAGGAGCTAATTAGTCGTAGTAACTACGATGAAGTTTTAGACAAAATTATTGCCAAGTATAAAAATTTAGAGCAAAACTATGACTTTATCTTGTGTGAGGGGTCTGATTATTTAGGGCAAGTCTCGGCTTTTGAATTTAATCTGAATACGGAAATTGCCAAAAACTTAGGCTGTCCTATTCTCATTTTAGGTAATGCCGAGCGCCGAAGTATTCAAGAAGCGATCGCGCCTGTCAAGATGTCTCTCAAATCTTATCTAGCTAGAGAATGTCAGGTTATTGGCATAGTTTTTAATAAAGCCAATCCAGAACTGTTGGCAGAATTACTAATTGCCCTAGAAAATAAGTTTGGCAATAGTAATTATTTACTGGCTGTTATCCCTTATGAACCAAAACTCAGTAGCCCAAGAGTCAGAGAAATTGCCCAACAGCTTAATGCAGAAGTTCTCTATGGACACAATCGACTAGATAATTTAGTACTCGGTTATGTAATTGCTGCCATGCGGTTAGAACACGCCATTACTAGACTAAAAGAAGATAGTTTAGTTATTACTCCAGGCGATCGCAGCGATATTATTGTTGGTTTGCTACAAGCCCATCAATCAGTCAACTATCCTCATTTATCGGGTATTTTGCTCTCAGGAGACTTGCAACCAGATGCATCTATTAGGAAACTGATTGACGGTCTTTACGATCCTCTGCCTATTATATCCGTCCCCACTAATACTTACGAAACCTCTGAACTAGTTAAGCAGGTTAACACTTCTTTGGTTGCTAGAACTCGGTCCGAAGGGCTGGCACTGTGCGATCGCGAAAAAATTACTTTGAGCATCCAACTGTTTGACGATCGTGTCAATTTGAGCCAACTAGAAGAGCAAATTAAGACAATTAAAGTTAAGGGGATCACCCCCAAAATGTTTACCTACAATTTATTGCAGCAAGCTAAATCTCAAAAAAGACACATAGTTCTTCCAGAAGGAAAAGAGGTCAGAATTCTCCAAGCAGCAGCATTCCTCTTAAATCGAGATATTGTAGACTTAACTCTTTTGGGCAAGCCAGAGAAAATCGAGCAAATAATTAATCAAAATGGCATCTCCTTAGACATTGGCCAGCTACAAATTATCAATCCAGCTAGGGCAAACAAATTCGAGTCTTATGCGGAACAATTTTATCAATTGAGAAAGCACAAGGGTGCAACCCCAGAACTTGCCCGCGAATATCTACTTGATGTCTCCTACTTTGGAACGATGATGGTTTACTCTGGGGATGCAGATGGCATGGTATCTGGTGCAATCCATACCACTCAGCATACCCTGAGACCAGCTTTACAATTAATTAAAACAAAACCATGTTATTCTCTGGTTTCTTCTGTCTTTTTTATGTGTCTGGAAGATCGAGTCCTCGTTTACGGTGATTGTGCCATTAATCCCAATCCCAATGCAGAAGAATTAGCAGAAATTGCTATGGCTTCGGCTGATACGGCTACAGCCTTTGGCATTGAACCCAAAGTTGCCCTCTTATCTTACTCTTCTGGTACTTCAGGGAAAGGAGAAGAAGTAGAAAAAGTCAGAACCGCCACTGTGATCGCTAGAAAACGGCGACCCGATCTAAAAATTGAAGGACCAATTCAGTATGATGCTGCTGTAGATTTAACTGTTGGTTCTCAAAAAATGCCCAACTCCCAAGTTGCGGGACAAGCTTCGGTTCTCATCTTTCCCGACTTGAATACGGGGAATAATACCTATAAAGCCGTCCAAAGAGAAACTCGCGCGATCGCGATCGGTCCTATTGTTCAAGGTCTGAACAAACCAGTCAACGATCTTAGTCGGGGTTGTACCGTTGATGACATTATTAATACAGTGGCTATTACTGCCATTCAAACTCAAAATCAAGACAATTCGGTTATGACCTGAATAAAAGGAATTATGTTCAGGCGATCGCATTAAACCCTCAGAAAATTCTCATAGTATCGGCATAAAATATAAACAAAAACTGCAACAACTGAGGAGAACTCTTCAAAACCTCTGCCAAACTTATGATGTGGATTTAGAAGATTGAGTTCAAAAAAAGCACTCAAGGTTGATTCGTTGAATAGCAAAAAGACGCAAAATTATTGTTGTTTATGCATGGTTGCCAGAGAAAAAGATGATTCATTACCTATTCTGCGATTACCTGGAACAATTTATGAGCGATAATCGGCATAATTTCGCTCTCTTTTTGTGCAAAGATTTCTCTTATTATGACGTAGGAATGAATATTTTTCTGTCCTAAATTTTTATTCTAATCAGACTAATTTTTTGATTCCCAAAAACTAACAAAGATTAACTATTGTTAATATTATTTAATTAAGAACGGCTAATAAATTAGACTTAAACAACAACCATATTGTTTAATTTTTTTTGAAGTATTTCGAGCATAAAAACTTGGAAAACTTAGTTTTTGATGACTTAGTTAAGTTTTTTCAAATATCTATTTTGTGGTCGATTTTGAATATTATTATATTTATATAAAAGTTTGGGTATTATTTATTTTTTCGAAGAGGATATCTAAAAAGTAAAAGTTACGATGCAAACAAGCAAAAAATTGGCTCGAATTCTTTAGTTACCAACTAAAATCTATGCAACCAATCGCTACTGGAACCAAAACTTCTCAAGCTCAAACTACTAAACCTAAAAAACCAACCGTTGATAAGCGGATCAAGGCATTAGATATTGCCATGAAGCGGAATCGCTATCGCCAAGATGCCCTAATTGAGATTCTGCATAAGGCACAGGAATCTTTTGGCTATCTCGAACCCGAGATCTTGGAATATATAGCAAGGCAGTTGAAATTGCCTCTAAGTCGGGTTTACGGCGTAGCTACCTTTTATCATCTGTTTTCCCTGAAACCGAGTGGTGTTCACAGTTGCGTTGTTTGTCTGGGAACTGCTTGTTATGTCAAAGGAGGGGGTAAAATCACTTCCGCCATAGAAGAAGAACTAGACATTCATGCTGGTGAAACTACTTCAGATCGTCAAGTTTCTCTGATGACAGCACGGTGTCTAGGAGCTTGTGGTATCGCTCCTGCTGTTGTCTTTGATGGTGCTGTGGCTGGAAAACAAAACCCAGAGACAGTCCTAAAACAAATCAACGCTTGGCAGTCTGACACCTAATGGTCTGTTCGTTTTGAATTGATGGGTTGAGATGAGACAAAAGAGATAGGGAAGACCATTGAATGACACTTATTCCTCAAGTCAATCAATCAACCTAAATTACAGTCTTGCTTTGACTGTGCATTAACCAGAGAGAGGAAAACTAGGAATGGACTTAGCTGAACTGTTAACAATTGCCGACACAGAAAGAAAAAAACAAAAGAGTATTCGGGTGCATTGTTGTACATCTACTGGTTGTCAAGCAGCCAATTCTTTGTCCGTCAGAGAAAATCTAACTAATACGGTGAAAGAGTCAGGATTGAGCAATCGCGTGGAAGTGCTAGGAGTGGGTTGTATGGGCTTTTGCGGGCGAGGGCCTTTGGTACAGATCGATCCCGAAGATATTCTCTATGAGGAAGTAACCCCGGAAGACGCACCCAGTATTATTGATGCTCTTAACGGAGGAGTAGCCAAGCCGCTCCAAGGCGACTCTCAACACCCTTTTTTTGCCCGACAAATGCGAATTGTTCGACAACATACTGGCAAAGTCGATCCCGAAAGCATTGAAAAATATATCGCTGTTGGCGGTTATCAGTCTCTCTACAAAGTCCTCTATGAAATGACTCCTGCTGAAGTAGTCAATGAAATTAGTAAAAGTGGATTGCGAGGAAGAGGCGGTGGCGGTTATCCTACGGGCTTGAAGTGGGCAACAGTAGCTAAAATGCCTGGAGAGCAGAAATACGTCATCTGCAATGGAGATGAAGGAGATCCAGGGGCATTTATGGATCGCAGTGTATTGGAGAGCGACCCTCATCTAGTCTTAGAAGGAATGGCGATCGCTGGTTATGCAGTGGGTGCCGCTCATGGCTATATCTACGTCCGCGCCGAATATCCCCTTGCCATCCAAAGATTGCAAAAAGCGATTCAGCAAGCCAAGAAATACGGAATTTTAGGGAGTCAAATCTTTGAATCTCCTTTCGATTTTAAAATCGATATTCGTATTGGTGCTGGAGCTTTTGTCTGCGGGGAAGAAACTGCTCTAATACAGTCTATTGAAGGTAAACGGGGTAATCCACTCCCTCGTCCCCCTTATCCAGCCGAGTCTGGTTTATGGAAGTGTCCTACTTTAATTAATAATGTAGAAACCTTGGCTAATATTGCTGCAATTATTCGCCAAGGGGCAGATTGGTATAGTAGCATTGGCACTGAAAACAGCAAGGGCACTAAAATCTTCGCTCTCACAGGGAAAATTCGCAACAATGGCTTGATTGAAGTCCCAATGGGGATTACTTTGCGGGAGATTGTCGAAGAAATGGGGGGTGGTGTTCCCGATGGAGAAGTCAAAGCGGTACAAACAGGAGGACCTTCTGGAGGATGTATCCCTGCCTCGATGCTAGATATCCCCGTTGATTATGATTCTCTGAGTAAAATTGGCTCGATGATGGGGTCTGGTGGGATGGTAGTGATGGATCGGGACACTAGCATGGTAGAAGTAGCCCAATTTTATATGCAATTTTGCCGTGAGGAATCCTGTGGTAAATGCGTTCCCTGTCGTACGGGAACGGTACAACTGTACGAGTTGCTCGCCAAAATCCTCAATCAACAAGGGACTCCAGCCGACTTGGAAAAATTAGAAGCTTTGTGTCAAATGGTTAAAGAAACTAGTTTATGTGGTCTAGGTATTAGCGCACCTAACCCTATTTTAAGTACGCTGCGCTATTTTCCCGAAGAGTATCAAGAATTGATTTCAGCATACAGTCTCAATAGCCAAGTCACAAGTTAATTCATGATTTTTGATTGTTGCGAGTTTCTGATTCTTGCATCGATATTATTTAATCAGGAGGAAACCAACCATGAAAGGCATTAATTACGCTATCGCTTTTGGGATGTGGATTTAAAAAGATCTTATTACATTAATTATGTAGGACAACAAATAATGTCTGTCAGAACCTTAACGATTAATAATATTCCTGTAGCTGTCGAAGAAGGCAAAACTATCCTCGAAGCTGCCAAAGAAGCAGATATTCATATTCCCACCCTCTGCCATTTAGACGGGGTTTCTGATGTGGGGGCGTGTCGATTATGCTTAGTGGAGGTTGAAAATATCAATAAGCTCTTACCCGCTTGCGTTACCCAAGTGACAGAAGAAATGGTGGTGCATACTAATACCCCTAAATTGCAAGAATATCGACGCATGGCGGTAGAATTAATTTTTGCTGAAGGTAACCATGTATGTGCTATTTGTGTCGCCAATGGCAACTGCGAACTGCAAGATGCTGCTATCCAAGTAGGGATGGATCATACCCGTTTTCCCTACCGCTTCCCCGAGCGCGGTGTCGATGTATCTCACCCACAGTTTGGCATCGACCACAATCGCTGCATCCTCTGTACCCGTTGCGTGCGCGTCTGCGATGAAATTGAGGGGGCGCATGTTTGGGATGTCGCCCAAAGAGGTGAAAACTGTTACATTGCCTCTGGCTTGAGCCAACCTTGGGGAGAAGTAGATGCTTGTACCTCTTGTGGCAAATGTGTTGATGCTTGTCCCACAGGGGCAATTTTCCGCCAAGGAACAACCTCTGCCGAAAAAGAACGCGATCGAGCCAAACTAGAATTTGTTGTCAATGCTAGAAGCAAACAAGAATGGACGAGGTAGAAGATAAGCAGAGGGAGCAGGGGAAGAGGAAAATAAGGCCGAGCCGAATAGTATTGACAAGGGAGATAACAACTCTATTTCCAATGAACAATCAAAAATTAACCATGAAAAAAATTAAATTTGCTACGGTTTGGTTAGCGGGATGTTCGGGTTGTCATATGTCATTCCTGGATATGGATGAATGGTTAATCGAACTGGCTAACTATATTGATGTGGTCTACAGTCCTGTAGGTTGCGATCTTAAAGAATATCCAGTGGGAGTTGATGTCTGTTTAGTCGAAGGGGGAGTCGCCAACCAAGATAATCTCGAATTAATCCGCGAAGTTAGAGCTAAAACCAAAACTCTTATCTCCTTTGGTGATTGTGCGGTAACAGCTAATGTACCAGGGATGCGGAATATGCTTGGAGGGGCTGAACCAGTGCTGAAAAGAAGCTATTTAGAATTGGGTGATGTAACACCTCAGCTACCCAATGAACCAGGAATTGTCCCAGAATTATTAGACCGGGTTCTCCCTGTCCATGAAGTAGTTTCTGTAGACATTTTTATGCCAGGATGTCCCCCCGATGCCGCTCGGATTCGGGCAACTATTGAGCCATTACTCAAAGGAGAACAACCCAAAATGGAAGGACGCGCCATGATTAAGTTTGGCTAATCAGTAGTCGCTCGCTCGCCAAACGACTAACGACTAACTATAGGGAAAACTATGACTAAAAAAATAGTGATCGATCCAGTTACGCGCATTGAAGGTCATGCCAAAATATCCATCTATTTGAATGATGCGGGAGAAGTTGATGATGCTCGCTTTCATGTAGTTGAGTATCGAGGCTTTGAAAAATTTTGTGAAGGCAGACCATTTACTGAAATGGCAGGGATTACGGCTCGAATTTGCGGGATTTGTCCGGTGAGTCATCTCCTCGCTTCTGCCAAAACTGGGGATAAAATTCTGGCGGTAAAAATTCCTGCTACTGCTGAAAAACTGCGACGACTGATGAATTTGGGACAGATTACTCAGTCCCATGCCCTTTCATTCTTTCATCTCAGTAGTCCAGACTGGCTCTTGGGTTGGGATAGCGATCCAGCACAACGCAATTTGTTTGGCTTAATTGCTGCCGATCCCGATCTGGCTAGGGCAGGAATTCGCTTGCGACAGTTTGGGCAAACGGTAATTGAACTGTTAGGAGCGAAGAAAATTCATGCTGCTTGGGCTGTGCCTGGTGGTGTGCGCTCGCCTTTATCAGCAGGTGGCGTCGCTTGGATTCGCGAGCGCTTGCCAGAATCCCGCGCCACGGTGAAGATGGCTCTTGACTTGTTTAAAAACCTGATGGGAAGTTTGACCACTGAAATCGAACAGTTTGGTCAATTTCCTTCTCTATTTATGGGTTTAGTGGGTAAAAATGGTCTATGGGAACATTACGGCGGTCATATTCGCTTTACTGATAGTGAAGGTAATATTGTTGCCGATGGACTCAGCGAAGACTACTACCAAGACTATTTAGGGGAAGCAGTTGAAAAATGGTCTTATCTAAAATTTCCTTACTACAAACCTTTAGGCTATCCTGATGGTATCTATCGAGTTGGACCTTTAGCACGAGTTAATATTTGCTCTAGTTTTGGTACATCGGAAGCGAACAAGGAATTACAGGAATTTCGCGAACGTGCTGGTGGTGTAGCTACTTCTTCTTTCTTCTATCACTATGCCCGTCTGCTGGAAATCTTGGCAGCCTTAGAAAGAATTGAACAGCTAATCGATGACCCCGATATTACCTCCCAGCGCGTTCGTGGGAATGCTGGCATTAACCAATTAGAGGGCATTGGTGTTAGTGAAGCCCCAAGAGGTACTTTATTTCACCATTACCAAGTCGATGAAAATGGCTTAATTCAAAAAGTTAATTTAATCATTGCTACAGGACAAAATAACTTGGCAATGAATAAAACTGTTGCTCAAATTGCCAAACATTACATCCAGGGGACAGAAATTACAGAAGGAATGCTCAACCGAGTTGAAGCGGGAATTCGTGCTTTCGATCCTTGTTTGAGTTGTTCTACTCATGCAGCAGGGCAGATGCCTTTACACGTTCAACTAGTCGGGGCTGACGGGAGCGTCTTGAATGAGGTTTATTGGAATTAAGAAAACAAATCTTCAAAACAACTCAATTTTAAGTTTTAAAATCTTACAATAAATCCTGTCAAACTAGTCAGAATAGTTGTGATTATGCAGTTGCTAAAGTCTCAGAACTTATACCCAGATTTGTTATCAATGGCATTAGAAGCCGTTCCCATTCCTGCTAATTCAGCCAACAGCAATCAGTTTGACCTTTACTTGAGTCTCAACTTTAATCAACAATGGTATCCCCTATTAGATGGTCGCATCAAGTTAGGTTTAAAAGGTGGTCAACTAAAACTGAGACTAGAAAATAGCCAACTGCATGAAATCAGTTATCAGTTAGATGATTACTTTGAGATTACAAATAAAGCTTCTGAGACTGAACCAACTTGGATATTTACCCTCAAGGCAACAAAATCAGTTTTAGCCGATTCTCTTAAGCGAGTTAAGCTAGGAACTGTTAAAACAATAACTCAGTCTTTCACCCTAACAGCCACTTGGACAGTTTTTCCAGCAGATATTACTTTAACTGATGCCGAAGATTTATGGCAACACGATCTCAGTCCCAACAAGCATGGGGTCTTAGAGAGAACGATAGTTTTTTTCCTCTGTAAAAACCAACTACCATCTTCTCTAAGTTGGTTCCAATTAGGTTCTTCTAATTTAGAAACTGAAGAGAGTTGGAGAGAAGACAAACAACCCGAAATCACCTTCCCAGCTAAAGAGGAACTCAAACAACTAATTCAACAAATCTATACAGCCAAAACCGATGAAATGGAAGAATTAGCCCAACTGGCAAAGCTAAATCTGAAGACTGACTTGGCTGGAGGCAATTTGCTAGCAACTAATCTCAGTGGTATTGACCTCAATGGTGCTAATCTCAAAAAAGCTAATCTCAGAGGTGTTGACTTAACCGATGCGGATTTAAGTGAAGCTAATCTTAGCTATGTGAACCTGAGTGGTGCCGATCTAAGCGGTGCTTATCTAGATAATGCTGATTTAAGCCATGCGGACTTGCATCGCACGAGTTTAGCCGTGGCTAATTTAATTGGTGCGAACCTTAGTCATGCTAATTTACAAGAGGCTAACTTAAGTAATGCTAATCTCAGTCTAGCCCTAGTTGAAAGAGCTAAATTTGGAAAAAATACAGGTCTTTCCGAGGAAATGAAACTAAGTCTAGAACAGAGGGGAGCAAAAGAAACTATTTCCTCTGAATAACTACTATTACGATTCTGCTGGTAACTCACGATAACCAGCAATTCTCAGTTTAAGATTTCATGACATTAAAACCATGTCTACAGGGGGTTTGATAATAGGCGAGAACAACTTGCTCAAGTGGGAAAACAAAGGGTCCGTGGCAATACTGTTCGGTTAAGAAGGTTGTCTGTTGAGCTGACTTTTCCCGGGATCTTTTGTTCAAGCGATCGAGCACTAAGGAACTTACAGGAAAATAATCTCTCCGCCCAATTATTTCCCTATAGCCACCAACCCTTAACATAACCAAGGCTGGATGATTATTTCTTTGGATCTCCCTAAAGCACCAATTTTTCCAAGCTTGTTTCCTCCTTATTGTTTGTCATTAAATAGCAATTATTGAGAATAATTGTGGGGGCGGTAGAGTTCGCGAACGCCACTGGGGAACTATACTTTAGCGAGATAAATAGGACTATAATAGCTCTAATTTGTAGTTATAGATAGTAAAGCCATGATTATTCGGAATTATGCCGATAATTATCTATTTAAGTTAGATTTAGGCGATAAAAGATTAGATAAGCGAGCTAAACTAATTAGCGATCGCCTACGAAATAAATACGGTCAACCTTTATCAAAGGTATTTACAAAATCCAGTGAGCTGAAAAGAGCTTATGAATTTTTCCCAGGTGTAAATTTCTCGTTGATGGCAGGGTTTCTTTATTGGCAAGCGATCGAAGCATTTAGATAATCGCTCGAGCTGCTTCAGATGCTTGGTAACATTTGTGGAGCGCT
>JAAUYH010020115.1_pt1 | contig 10957 bp, 7 predicted proteins | sample 7278061 | NCBI WGS metagenome assembly JAAUYH01 (sample SAMN14350203, study PRJNA611818) | marine sediment metagenome | isolation source: surface marine sediment (0.6m) | place: French Polynesia: Moorea | collected 2018-08 | reverse complement strand
TCTGTATACGTTGAGAAACATTGAAACTGTTGAAAATTATGGTACTGTCCGATAGAAGTCATGGCGGCAAGAGAAGAAAACGGTACATTTAATGCTTAGCGAATGCAGAAAGTAAGGAAGCGAAGGTGAGATTTCGAATGAAGAAACGAAAAGCTGACACAACATGGCGACAGCTGCCACAAACGACAGTCGTTTGGTGACGTGAGGGGGAGTGCGCGAGAATGTCATTACAGTGATGCGAGGAGGTGATTGCGAAGGACCTGCACGGGAGAGAGGAGAATTACTAATACGAGGTGATAGAAATTGGGGGAGATACGGTGAAGTAGCAGTGCTAGAAAAGTTCAGAACAGGAATGAGTGAACGCAAGAAAACTGAGTGCACGCACAACAATGCCAGCGGATAGCGACGAAATTAATGGGAGCTCGAAAAATGAGTGTACGGGTGTGTTACTGTACGGTGGAAGTGGGGAGAAGAACTATAAGAGAACAGTGTCGTTTGGGGTTTGAGGAAATGTGATAAAAGAGATGAATCGAAAAGTATGAGAAAAGAGTTGAATTGAATGGAATTCGCAGTGCACTCCTCACCTTTCCCAGCGGAAATGGAGACGGATGGAAAACGAAAGGTGTGGAAGACTATAGGCTAAGGGTGGTATGCCGCCAAAGGTGGGCGACGACGATAGACACAACGAGTTGCCAGTGGAGGGCCGAGGAATCAGAGTTTGAAGAGAGTGCGTGTCGTTCTGTGCGACAGTGCCAACGATTAGGTGGTGTGTGATATATACGCGGAGGGAGGGAGTTTGGAGGATGGTGGTGGTGTGGTGTGTGACATTGGCTGTTTAAGAAAAAAAACTTGCGTCGAATGTGGCGTGTCGAAAGGGGCGTGTAGTGCCGCTTTGGGAAGATCGTAGGAGGCGTTTATACACGAAAGATTATAATTATGTTGTCATCGTCGGTTGTACAACGGAGCGTAAATGCACGCATGCATGCACGAGGCAGCAGCAGCGTGACACGGAGAGGTGTCTTGGCGCAATAGTGCACTCGACCAACTGTTTAAAACGTCGCGTCGCTACGCTCGTCGTCCCAGAAGCACGATCTGCATTCTAGCAACCAACACCCTCACATCATGTCTCGCACTTCCTCAAGCACCTCCACTTCCGCCAGCAGTAGCAGCCGCAGCGCTCGTCGTGACGAACACGAACGCATGTGCCTCGTCGCTGCCGCGGTGGCCATGGTGGAGCGTGGTGCTGCGAATGGGGGCAAAGTTTCCGTGCGATACGCGGCCGATTGTTTCGGCGTTTCGAAGAGCACCGTTCATCGACATATTCAAGCCAATCGTGGCATTGAACCTCCAAGACGTCGTCGTACCAAGGGCAAGTGTGACCTCGACTTTATCTTGAATCGGGAAAATGCCCCACCGCCTCGTCAATCACGACGACATCAGTGATGGTGTGGTGATTCTTGCCTGCCGTTTATTATCCTGCACTGCTTTCCCTCCCACACACACACACACACAATCAAACACTCAAACACACATACCCGCTTGTTGATATTCTTCGGTCACCACTATTCTTTTCTAACTGTACATAAAATCTATTTCTTTCGATTTCTCTTCTTCCACCACTACACTCTACCTTATTAACCTGCTCCTTGTCTTGTGTGTATGCGTGTGTTGTATTCCTACGACATATTTGAAAATACAACGAGCACACTACACCAACATTATCACCAGCAGCGCCTTCAGTTGGATAGCACAAAATTTTACAGTTCAGTACAGTATGTTGAGACGGGTTGGTGGATGGGTGAGTGAAAGGGAGGGAGGGAGTGTGCAAACGTCAAGTTTGGGACGTGGAGGAGAGTCAGCATGGGTAAGACGGTTTGGGACGAACTGGGGGTACACTTGGCTGCAAATAGAGCTAGGTTTCTGGGAGGTATATTACGGGAGAGTGAGTGGGTGTGGGAGGTGGGGTAAGTACCATAGAGAGTATCCATCCTGCATATGGAAGAAGGAGAAGTAGAAGGTTGTAACAGGTCGCAACAAACGACGATGCGTGGAAGAGACTGCAAAACTGCAAATAGTAGTAGATGTGGTAGAATACATAGAACAAGTATGATAGCACAAGTGGCACACTCCAGTTATCATTACTGGAGAATTGTATGAGACGAAAGAGTATAAGGAGGCTGGTAAAGTGTACGCCGTCGACTGAAAACGATTGTAAGCGAAACCTGGGGTGTTTTACGTAATAATGAGATTTCTCCCTTGACCATGCACTAGACACACGCACGTGTGTAGGCGCATTGCTGAGTAGAAGTGAGTGAATATTAAATACGTACCATGTTCAATTCATCATTCAATCAGGCTTAACAAAGTGCGGCGATGTGATAACCCGTTGGAGAACAAAGACACACTCAGAGACACACACACACACACACACACACACATCGTTTCGTAATCAACCGACATTTCGATCGATCGATCAATCGATCGAGTGATCAGCAGCTTGCAGATTGTCTTGTGAGCACAAGTCTGTCCTGCCTTCCTGCATGCATGCATGCATGTCTCCCTCCTTGCTTGCCATCTTGCTTCTTTGTGTTTATGGTGGTTTCTTAGCGGATCCAAGTTTCATTCGTGGATGATGTGGTGTGAGTGTGTGCGTGTGGTGGGTGTGGGAGTAGACGGGATGGAAAGTGAAAGTGTAGTACCAATAGGAGAGATAGCTCTGTAGCCCAGCGGAAGGATAGGAAAGATGCATCCAGAAATTGCACGTCCCAATCGAAGTGAGCTGGCTGTTCGTGTCATTGTTACGTAGATTGTTCGTGTAAATTCATGTCATCGTGCTATGTTTAGAATGGAGGTGCAGTCTTGTGATCGATGGATTGAGCCAAACTTGCTCCTGAACCATCCAACACTTACCAGATCGTGCTTACAGCCTTGGAAAGCATGCTTCCCTACAAAAAGGCGTTACTCCAACACCCCCGCGCCTACCACACCTCCACCCCCGACGCTTCCCCACGCTACCTCACCTCGTCTCACCTCGCCTCGTATCGCCCCTCCATCCACGATTACTTTCCCACTCAGCTCTCGCGCCATGCAGAACGAAGAAGAACGGCGCGCACTTCGCCTCGCTGCCGCTGTATCTCTCGTGTCGCGTAGTGATGGGAAGGTGTCCGTGCGCAAAGCTGCCCAACTGTATGGCATCTCGAAAAGTACGGTTCATCGCTACTACCAAGCAGCAAGACGAAGAGCGCTGGCCAAGTCGACAAGGCCCAACAAGTGCGGCATCCCGTTTCTTATTCATCCTACAAACTAAGTTGTAAACTAAACTATTTCCTGTATCCCGAGCATCATGCACAACCATAGTTCGTCGGCACATTGCCAGGATGCGTGTGTGTGTCATCATTCCTTAACCTGTTCATTCATTCACTCCCTCACTCATTCAGCCTTTCCCCTTGCCAATTTTTTCGATGTCGCACTCGCTTAGTCGACTGTTGAGTACGGTAATGTGCGAAGCCATGGATAGTGCAGTAAGGTTATGAGTTGGCGTCACATTGCCCACACTTGTTACCCGTGCGCTTGAGTTGTATAAATGAGTAATAAATCGAAAGAGTTGGTGTAGAAGTGCAGCACAGTTTGAATTGAAATGAGGTGCGGATTGTGATTCCACTGACACAACTACGGTCCGGTATCACGAATAGGAGGGCGCAATTTCCAAGTTAAACGCGTTGCTGTTCCACACTACAGTATTCGACAGAGCAGCGAGGAAATTTCTGGTTGAAACACGTCCGCCTTCCAACTGACGTCACTTAGGCGGGAGAGGAGAGGAGCCAGCAAAGCGATGTGCAAACGCGAGAGAGAATGCGTGTGAGGGTGAGGGTGAGACACCTATTGCTGCGACAGTATCATTACGGATAACTACAGTACAGTCTTAAAATGATATTTTCTAAGGGCGTCGTGGTCGTCGTTATTGCCGATGTTGCTATGTTTCTTGTCCTTGTCCTTGTAAATTTAGTGACTAGTTCGAACCGTCTCGATTACTTGCCGCTTCCCTATTGAACCGGCAGTGTGTTTTGTTCGTTCACGTGTATGAGCAATTTGAACCTACGTATGATGGACTCGCTCACTACGCACGTGGCACAATTGAATGCCTGGATCTATCGTGAAACATCGGGCCAATCAGTGGCGCAGCGAGCGACGTGTACGCACGAACGCGTATGGAGGTGTCAATTTTTCAAAATTGTCGGGGTAGCCGTATGATGCGAACGCTGGTACTGTACAGTACACTACAGTACAGTACACTGCAGGAGAACATTGGGAGTAAGGCACAGAAGTGTAGTGAGAAGATAGGCGTGTTTGCTTTACATTTTTTTTCTTTTTCGAAGAATGTGTTTTCCCTTCACATGTCTATATAGTCGGTTGGTCGTAGTGGCGGCAGAAATCTTGGATGAACAACGTCGTGTCGATTTGTGATATAGCTAATATCATACTTGCTCTTTTTCTGTCGTTGCGCACTGCGTGCGGAACGATTCGCTTGTAGATGACGATGAACAGTGCTTTTTGGCACGTCGAAGTAATCTGCTGCTCGTCGAACTGACACCTTGTGATTGCCACGTGAGTCGATACTTCGCTCGACCATGGCTACAGCCGCTGCTACTCGACACATTCGCGCTTGTTCCTCGCGATTCGTGTTGCCATGCGTCGGTGTAGGTGCGGGTGTTGGGAGTACTCGTCGGTGGTGAAGCATATTGTTCGTTTTGTTAGTTTGCGGCGTGATGTGGTAGTGGTGGTAGTACAAGTGGAAGTGGAGTGAAGTAGTTGTGAGGTGCGGTGAGGCGAGGCGAGATGAGGTGAAGGCAAGTGGAGAGTGGTATGTTATGGTTCGGTATCGAGTAGGAAATCTTGAGCGTGTTATAACGGGTTGTAGATCAGCCACATTGATCTGGTGTCATAAGAGGGAGAGCCGTGTATCGATACAACCGGTTCGTGGGAATCGTGGAGGTAGCCAGTTTAACCTCATTGGTTACAGTTTTGTCTTACTTGCAGCCGTAACTGTAGTTTCTACGCACTGTACTGTACGACTGAACTGACGGCACTCTATTGAGGTGCCATTTCACCCTCTTTTTTTAATTGCTCTGCACACCACTCTACTCCCTTCTTGTTTTCGTGTCTCATTCTGTGTTGCCTAGCATTCTCTAAGGTGGTGAAGGAAAGTGTGTGCTTGCATGTGTGTGTTCCAGCGCGGCACTCCTCTTTGCTTACGATCGGATCATTTCATCACTCCCCTTGCTGCTCTTCTTCATACACTTTCATCAAGAGTTACTTTTTTTACTCCTTTGATCAATTGATCGATCACTCGCTCGATCACCACCCTCACATTTCCTATTCCTCATCATCTTGTTTACCGATCCACAATCGACTGTATTGGTCAAGTGTGAGAGGACGCCTGGGCACGGGACGGTGCGTGGGCCGTGAGACTGTGGAATACCGCGGAATCTGCAAGGTAGCGACTGCTACTCTACTGGTCGAGACAGCACTCGCTCGCACATGCGCAATCTTCTACTACGCGGACAGACTCCTTCTCTATTTAGACACGTCGCGACCACCTCGATGAACGCTCGTTCTTATGGCCATTCCTACTATGTGCTCACTGTATTCATTTCGAATATTCAACTTTCAATCCTCGGCCCTCAATCTCACTGTTCCTACATGCAATTTGTGGTTTGTTCTTCATCTCTACCATGCAGTATCATATTTTTTCTCCTTCATACACTACCCCGTCCCGTGTTTTACCAGTCTACTGTACAGTGCTGTACTGTACAGTACTGAGTACTTGGGACTACACCATCTCCATCACATTGCTGGATCTTCTCATCAAATGGTTGACAGGTCGCAACTTTCGACGCTCCCAAACACTTTCACTCTGCCTCTACAACGTTTTGTTTGATAACCACTCTCTGTTGCATGCTTGCTTCACGTCCCATATGCAGATTGAATCCAACTAGCATGCCTGTGTCGCTTCACTCTTCTACCGTTTACACCTTGACTTACTCAACTCGCCTTTTCGCCCTACCCTTATACTGTACTGTACAGTACTTGCTGGAGTGGTGCAAGTGTGTGGTCTATCTATCTTTCTTTCTCGCTTTGCCATGTTTTCCTTTCTCCTTACTCTGCTCAGTGCTTCATTTTCCAACGAAATGTTTCAGGTCGTTGCCGTAAGATCTACTGATGATGACCCCGAATTGCTCCTCGTCACTATGTTCAACTGTCCATTCACCACATCAATGTTCGTTACGTGCTTCCTTCCTACCAGACCTATCATTCATCTATTGTTATGGCCTGTGTCCATCCTCGCGTTCAGTAATGTCCCTCATTACATTGCGCTTAATATAACTTTGTCTACATTGTCCCATGGCGTATGAATTACATCGCCTTATAATTTCGCTTTCATCAACTCAACTCTTCTCACTTAAATAACTTTGCATCACACCCTTTACTTTCGTAGTCGTAGTAATTCGCCACCGCACCAACCAATGTAAACGTTGGTCATCAGAATATGCATGATTATTCGACTATTCCCTAACCTGCATCGGAATCACACCGCCCTGTACACTGCAGTATTCCACCCCAATTTCGTCGAGTCTTCATTCCATGCAATACCACCTCTCTTCCCAGTGCCAACATTTTTCGTTGCCCCGCCTGTGTGGATGAACTGTCATTCTCTAACATTCATGTTATCCGTCTCGCTCACTTATCCTACCTTGTACTGTATACTGTAGCACACTCATTTGTACTGTACTGTACATCATAATCCATACTGCAGTACTGTAGGGTCTGCCTACTGTAGGTAAACTCATTTTTTTCGAAAACCTTCAAGTATGACGACACTAAACGAATCACTGTCGTACTATGTCTCGTACGGTTCCGTCGTTCAACAGTTACACCTCAGTTCTTCGTTATCGAAAGTCGCTCGAGTTTGTAGTGAGTTTGGACATCTTGACTTGGGTTTCTATTGTATTCTATAAATACGAACCACCTTAGTTCATAGCATCGCCTTCGTCACTTAAAATGAGGACAAACCTGAGCTACAGGACTTCGAATGTGGCCGTCGGATAGTGGGGTGGCGCGAAAGAACCAAATCCCAATTTGTCTCATCACCGTGCAGAATAGTGGGTTATTGGGAAGCGATTCGGCTTCGCGTGTTAGGTTGTTGTTTTGGAACGATTTCTGCCGCGACTGGCTCGTTTTTGTTTGGGAGGTCTACCACTTCATAGAATCAAAATATACCGAATCTACATTCCCAAACCTTGACGTGCCCGCTTAGTAATGGGCAGAATGCCGTCGGAATTAAATATCCACTACCGCCTTCGTTGGCTTGGTGCCCAGCCTCGAAAACTTACAAGCGTCGTCATAGATTTTCCTACTTCAGATATCTTATGCTCTGAAGGGTATGTATGGGAAACACAACTTTTTCTGATCGAGAACCAGGTAACGACTCGACTGGTACGCAATACTAATAAGGAGATTGTGGAATTTGCATGGTGTGTGATGTAAGAGAAGGGCATCCGAATGATGACGGACTCACCCTCAGAGAGATGCATGAACGATCATTGCCCAGAACCTATGATTTGTGCGGCACCTTGCCCACGTAATTGGATCAGAGTGAAGATTTCCCTCGGGGTGAGATCAGAAATGAAGGAAGGTTGATCCACCTTTGCTGTTCTTGCAAGAGGAAATCGATGGATGTTGTGCCGATGAGACTCGAAAAGCACTCTCTGGCTTTAGTGCAAAACAATGTGCTGTACCTCTGCATCGTTTACGACTCCGACTCTTTCACAGCTAAAACATAATTACTGGCCGTAAAATAATTCGCAGGCTGCAGGCAGAACGCTTCACTCCCGTTGCAGCTGGCAGTGCAGTGTCATGGCTTGTAAAAATCGCGTTGCTATCAAGGTGTTTATCCTAACGGCCTGTTTCACGATGCTGTCTTATATTTTCAGGGGACGTGGTGCCGACTCTTCAACAGCTGTGATGCACGCAACGTGCTTGAATGGTCTTCCCGAGGCCGTTGTAACGACTCGCACGGATACAGCGCTGCCTTACCTCTGATTTTCTCGTTACTTCTGTTCTAATGACAATTGGATCTCTCATTCCAGTTCGCCCCCAGCAAGAGTTGTAGAAATACTGTACCGAAGCTCGGTATCGTCTCATATTTGATGCAATCTCTCATAAGGGTACTGTACTCACTATTTTTACTTGTTCGTTCGTGCAGGACGTAACCCAGATTTGAACAGTGTAACGAACAGTACCTAACGTCCACGACTTTATCTGGCAAAGCAATTCAGTCAGCGCTTTTCTCTCGCATCGTTGTTTGTTGGAGGAATCTAATTTTCTTGCGTTCACTCCTATACCCTATCAATACAGTATGAGTGTTTCGCTCCTCAAAAGGTTGCCAGCAGATGAGGACTTATATACTCTCGATTTAATTGCGGTCAATAAGAAACTAGGAATGAGGGGTTCATCCCCACTTCTCTTTGGTATTGAACTGTTTTCCGAGTGCGGAAGTACGCGTAGTGGCAAAAATAGTCATCTTTGTTGGCTCAATTTAACTTGCAATAGAACGTTAGACTTCATGAAGCCTTACCCTGCCTTTCTTATTCTAAAATTGCCCATGAAATATGTATATACATATATATATTCATGTCAGAGGCCGTCACTGACAGTGCCTTACATCGTAGTCCTGTCCGGTAAAGCACCACTTCAGATAACCTGAAGGTGGTGACTCATGCTTCTGTCGACCACTACAGTACTGATGTAAAACGGGTCTGTTTCTAAGGGCCTTCTTCCTCATGCCTAGACTCGCACGAACAAGCGGGAACGGAAAACCAGTTTGGCATCGCGGATACTTCACAACTAACGCTAGATGATCGTGATCTCACAATATGCAGGCCAACATTGTATGTCCTGCCTACCGCTATTCTAGTCGGCGTCGTATCAATACAGAAGCAAAATTTGAAAGTCTGGAAAACCTCGCACGGTATGTGCGAATTTCTCTCAGCTACGAAGTCACCGTCGAAAACAATATGTACTCCTCATACAGTCTCCTGCATTGATTGTACGGTACGGGTATGCGATTCTGGACCGTATCTCCCACTGAAACATGCGACAGTAACTAAATTAGGGATAGATTTTAGTAGTGCGTAACTTCCTTGTAAACGAGCACCAACTACGCTGAATGTCGAAAAAGAGCCAGATTCGTTTATTCGGCGGCGTTTCGACGAAGATTCGAGATCGGAGATCAGGAAAGCTGTAAATGGTCAACTGTTTAATTTTTAAATAGAAAAACACAGCGATCTCATTTTCTTTAGCTAGACATGCTGCTACTCTATCTGTTAGTGACATATAGTTAGCACAATAACTGTTTGGTTTTAGAAGCGGTACGCAAGGCAAATTCTAGAATAAAAAGTGACCAGCGGAAAGATGGCACTCATCAAATTCTTCATCTCCAATTCAACTCAACCTTATCCTTCACTTTCCGGCGTATCGGATAACAGTGGTTGCGCATTCAACTTACCAGATAAAAATACAAAAAAATTATTCAAAAGTCGACGATTCGGAGAAATCGTTGGCAAGAAGTAATACTTATTGACAAAAATAGATTGGAATTGGGTGTAAGGGTTTTAGGATCAAATCGCGTAAAATCATCATTGATCAGCTTTCAAAATTTTGCATTGGTATGAATTACCTAAAGCTTCGTTCGCTCGTGAAAAAGACTTACAAATACTAAATTTACTTATTTTTACTGCCTAATAAAATTTATGACAGTTGAAATTCGACGTTCGCTCTATTCTACATTGTTACTTTTTGTGAGAATATTCGAACAACTACACTCACAATCAGCTACTCTGATTTTTAATGTTGATTATTCGATGTATTTTTCAAGATTCGTTCAGCTTCACACCCCGTTATGTAGCAGCTACATTTTAGTTAATTAACATCACGCGACTCTACTGACTGGACAAGGACTTGGGTCGGTTATAAATAAAAATTTTGTGCACGGTCTCTTGATCACAAATTTCTCATGTAGTTTCTTGGTATAAAATCTATTATCGAATTTCTGATCAGAAATAAGAAAACATAGATGTTCGAGAAACTTTATGTAATTCATATATATTGCTTTTCTAAGAAAAATATGAGGTCATAGTAAGTATGAGGTACACGAAAGCGATAAAATTAAAAAGCTGCCTCTATATAGTAGTGACTGACATGTGATACGAACACTGTGTGATCACTTCGAATCTATGTACAAGAGAGATATTATATCTATCTGTGAAAGTATTTTACAGACCAAAAATTACTGATCGCATGTTGGCAATAAAGAATGCGGAGTTCGATTTTAAAGCAGAATGAAAGCCTTCAGCTTCACTGAAATCAAGAAAATATCAAATAGAAGCAAATAATGAAGATCCAATGCTTTTCTGTCAACTTTAAATCGCTGTACAACTCATTTCTCCAATTTTTCTCATGAGAGAAGACCTTACTCTACTTCTAAAAATGTATTCAACAACAATGCAACGGACTTAATTATACTTAATTGAAAAAACAAAGCGACAAACCGCAAAACAGTTAGTTGAGAAAAGGCTCTGAATATTTCGATATTTCAAACAGCAGCGTTCTGCACTTGGTTTTTGCAAAATATGCTGACAATTATCTTCTCTTGTACAAATTAGGCTATCAACAATCGACTAATCCATTTCGAAAAAGAAAATAACCCGTCCAGAATCGTCACTAATATGAGTGAGAATCTCCGTCGCCGTCCAAATAAACATGTACTTTCTGGAATTATTCTGAAATAAAAAATAAGCGAGATAATTGTTCTGACGAGTTCAAATACCGCCGACTAGTCCCTGCAGCTCTGGTACTGTGTCGGCAGAGGTCCTACAAGACGTCAATCATGAAATTTTGA
>JAAUYH010130850.1_pt1 | contig 10958 bp, 8 predicted proteins | sample 7278061 | NCBI WGS metagenome assembly JAAUYH01 (sample SAMN14350203, study PRJNA611818) | marine sediment metagenome | isolation source: surface marine sediment (0.6m) | place: French Polynesia: Moorea | collected 2018-08 | reverse complement strand
GTCTTTGCGAGAGGAAATGCTGGGGTCTCCCCAGCTGTCTTAAAGCACTTGCTCAACGGAGGATACCTCCGCAACGCAGTGCTTCGCTATTCCACTCTCGCGGCGGGGGTTTCCCCCATGAGCGACTGCTGAACCCGAAGGGTTGAATCAGATCGAGATCTGGTTTAGCATTCTGAGGCGGAAACTTCTCAAGCGCAGCAGTTTTCTTAGTCAGGGAGACTTAGCGGCTAAGATTTTCGATTTCATTGCCTACTATAATGACAAGATGGCAAAACCCTTCAAGTGGACTTATAAGGGTAAAGCTTTAACTGCATAATGGTGGTCTTATTTACGCAAACCTCCACTAGTTAAATCTTTTCTCAAACTCCAACTGAACCGTAATGATCTAAATGATAGGGGTTTTACTAAAATTGTGATATTATGCGATCGCATTTTGACTGAATATTATATTCACAGTTGAGGGGATTCTCGTTAACATATAGGCATTAGTCACCATCAGTAAAAATTATGTTTGGCAAATCTTCTCGCGAAACCTCAAAGTCAGAAATTTCAGCTACACCAGAAGTGGAATCTTCTACTAATCTAAATGTTGATAATGATTTCTCTCCCAATATCTCTTTTCCTGAGTCTTTGCCAGAAACATCTACATCAGCTAGTTCAGAAGTAGTTAATTCAGAATTAGTTAATACTGTAGAAAAAATTAGTCGGATTGTTTCTCCGTACTTTATCGTAGTTGTCGGTTTATCTCTATACGATGATAACTTCTTGATCGGAGGGATTTTAATTGTGGTGGGAATTCTCTCTTTATTCAAAGTTTCTCTTCAAGATCTCACTAATCTCTTTAACCAAGTTAAAAAATTTCTTGGTTTTGGAGATAATTAACAATTAACGTCTGGTGTGGATTAGCTTCGTTTAGATTTAATTCTTAAGCTCTTGGCTCTTGGCTATTAGCTGAATCAACTGAGTTGGTTTCTCGGTTTCTCTTTTCGCTAATTATTTTATAGATAAAAGCTAATAGCTTTCAAGATATTTTAGACTTTTTAAAAAATATTAGACGTTTTATCTTAAAAAGCTAAGAGCGGTGCATCGCGGTCTTTGCGAGAGGAAATGCTGGGGTTTCCCACAAAGAGCGAATGCGCCAAGAAGCTAACAGCTAAAAGCTAATAGCTTTTTTAAAATGTTGTCTTTTGTTTAATTCACACAAGACGTAATTAAAAACATCATCTTCTGTGAGAATTCTTGTTACTATTCAATTTTTTTAACAAGATCATCAAATAATTTTCCAGTTGTGGAGAGATAGTTAAAGGTAGTTCTCCAGTGCGTAAATGTAAATCCCTTTGGGGGAAAGGAACTTCAATTTTTTGCTCTTTAACAATTTCTTTAATCCGGAAATAAAGTTCACTTTTAATTGGAGTTTGTCGACTAGGATTACTAATCCAGATTAACAGTTCCAGGTTTAAAGAATTATCTCCAAATTCAGTAAAGAAAACTTGTGGCTGGGGATGCTTGAGAACTTCTCGGTGTTCTGCCGCAGCCTGAAGTAAAGCCCATCTAACTTTAGCGACATCAGAATCATGGGCAATGCTGAAGGGTAAATGCAGCCGAGAAACATTATCTTTATGATTCCAGTTAATTACTTCCTCCGCCAGAAACCGCGAATTCGGCACAATAATAGAAATCCGATCCAAGGTATTTAAAACAATACTTCGGGCACCCACATGTTCAACTGTACCGAGATGTTCCCCAACTTGAATAAAATCTCCAACTTTAATCGAGCGCTCAAACAATAGAACCACACCACTAGCAAAGTTTTTGGCGATATCTTGAAATCCAAAACCGATACCTACACCCAAAGCACTTCCAATTAAAGCTAAGGAACTCAGGTTTAATCCAGAAGCTTGCAGTAAAACGATTGTCCCAATACAAATTAAACCGTACTTGGTAATAATTAAAATTACTTCTTGTGAGGTCCGATTCATCCTGGTAATTTCCAGGATTTGACTGCGCAGCAAATCAGTAAGATAGCGACTAACGAAAATCAATAGTAGAAATAAAACAATCAAAATCAGGAGTTTGATAATCGAGAATTCGCTACCACCAAAGACAAATAAAGACTGGTTAAAAATCTGAAATATGGTATACCGCCAATGTCGAAAAAAGGGAAAAAATTCCAAGATAACTAGAGCCGTAGCGATCCATACAGCAAACTGAGCTAAACCCAACTTGAGGCGAAACAATGTTGTCAGATTAGAAGGTTGGGAACTAGTATTGCTAGGCAAAACAGGAATAATTCTTTGCAGGGCTTTGCGAAAAGGATAGGTTTGTAACTGCCCCAAGAATCTACTACCGATTAGCGCAAATAGTAACAGAACAAAAGAAATAATGATGCGTCTTTGAATATAAGTAGGACTTCTTTCTAGTCGAGCTTGCTCTATTGAATTGGCGATTTGATTCCGCCATTCCATTGCCCTAGCTTGAACCAATTCCCCTTCAACAGTATCGGCAGCAGTGACATTAAAGATTGGGATTTCATTCGCATAGATAATATTACCTTTTTCCACTGTAACTTTAATATCTTTCCCAACTGCGATCGCTTCTAATATTTTCTCCTCAATTATTTCGGCTCTTTCAACCGCATCACGACCTTTAATCCCACTTACAAAAAAAAGTTTTTTGCCATCAATCACAATTGGTGCTTTTAACGGCGGAGAAGAGGGATTAATCGGCGATAGTTGTCCGTATCTAAACTGATAGGGGATTGAGTGACTATTACCTTGCGTTAATCCAGAATTATGCTGCAAAAGTATAATTAAAACAGCTAAGATCACGGCTTGAAGCAGATAAGTTATTTTTTTCAACAGCATAAATTGTCAACTTTTAGCTAGTAATCTTCTATATATATTTTTTCTTAATTTATCCTATTTAAAGTAAAGATTAAGACAAAATTATTATTAATCATCTATATCTTACCCATAAGTCTACAAATTAAAATACTTAGGAAAATGTAGCAATTTTTGTATTGAGCGGCAGATAATCAAAGCAATACTTTAGGCTTCATGCTGAAGGTAAAGAGGTCTAAAAAGCTGTGAACAGATTTTTCAAGAAGGTCTTAAAAGCCTGACATAATAAATAACCTAGAGTTATTACTGTAGATAAAAATACTGCTTATCCTCCCACCCTTAAACAACTGAAAGAAGATAAAGTCTTAAAGAAAAAAGTGAATTGAGTCCAGTAAAATCAAGGTAAATTCCAGTTCTAAGTCTAACTAGTGTTACCCCTTATAGTTGCCGATCTAACAATCAATCCAGTTAGTTTTCCTGAAAATTCAACCTTGTTTGATACTCTTAGAGATATTGAATATGAAGATTTCACTTTTCTCGACTGCTGTGATTTGGATTTGCGATCGCTAAATAGGCAAATCATTATGCAGTAACCTCATGATTTGGCTTCGCAAATAAGCACGAAAAGATTTCAGCAACAGGTTGCAATTATTAAACACAATTGCGGTTACATGCGGATACCTCAAAAAAACAACTCTGGATTTTTTCTTAATGTACTTATTTCCAATAGAATTCAAGGCACTATCTACCGAAGACGCCAATGATTCTAATAAAAGCACAGATACACTGTTGAATGAGTAAAAAGCTTCATCTTTTCCATTCCCAAAAAAGCGATCGCTTTTTGTGGGACTATCTCTTACTAAATAAGTAGGTAAGCAAATTAAATTACACAAGGAGTATGCTCAAAACTTTATCAAGCAATTCTGGAGTGTGAAATTAATTTTGCCCAGGTACTTATAATAAAGGCAACAAATTTTAGCTAAGTTGATCGATTAATTTAGATACTCGCTCTTTAATTTCATCCCTGACACGGTGAAAAGTTTCGATTGGTTGTCCGTCAGGGTCATCTAATTCCCAATCTTCAAATATTTCCTGAGTTACCCATTCTGGAGGTAAATTGACTCCACAACCACACATAGAAATTACAGCATCGTAATCTTCAGCGCGAAAATTACTCAAAGGGTCGGAGGTTTGACTACTCACATCAATCCCAACTTCTGACATTACTTTGATTGCTGTGGGATGTACTCGACTAGCTTCTAATCCTGATGATGTGACTTCAATTTTGCCTGCTCCTATTGTTTTGGCAAAACCTTCCGCCATTTGAGAACGACAAGAATTTCTTTTACAGACAAACATAACTTTTTTCATAATTTCAGATAATTCAGAAAAGAGCCGGAGACTAAGAGATTCAATACAGAAGAGTTTATCATTGCAGTTATTACTTAAACGGTTGTGATTTAGAAAGAGCGATCGCTTTTTTTGGTAGAGCTATAACTAATCAAGTAAATTTTTAAGAATTCTTTTACCATCCCATCACCGACTTCTCTTGTTTCCTCTGTTTTGAAGACATTTACGGATAACTAGGCAAAGTTCTGAGATCATTGTGTCCCGATATTTCCTGAATAATGCCGTAGAGGTATACCTGCATTGGGAATCTGAGTGGGCATCTGAGTCAGTGCAGTTTTTCCTATTACTTTCTAAAACTATGAGTGCTAAAGGTATTGTAAGGTTAAAAATTATCGGTTCTATTGTCTCTATGATGAATTCTAGCTAGATAAGAAACCTTCAGATAAGGGATAGGAAGTTTGCGAAATTATTTTACCGAAAAAAAATTAGAGATGAAGGTAGATAACAAAGATGATTGATTTTAAAATATTTAAAACTGTAACAGATTGCCGTAACACAAATGATTTTCGAGCTTTGGCTAAGGCCAAATTACCTTCTCCGATATTTCACTATATAGACGGGGCGGCGGATGATGAAGTTACATACAGAAGAAACACGAAAGCCTATGAACAATGTGATCTGATTCCCAATGTCTTAGCAGGAGTTGCAGAAATAGATACCTCTGTTGAAGTAATGGGAATGAAAATAGATCTTCCTCTATTTTGTTCGCCAACAGCACTACAAAGAATATTTCATTATGATGGAGAACGAGCCGTAGCTAAAGCGGCAGAAAAATATGGAACCATTTTTGGAGTCTCAAGTTTAGGCACAGTTAGTTTAAAAGAGATCGCTGAGACAATATCAACACCAAAGATGTTTCAATTTTATTATCACAAAGACCAAGCTTTGAACGATGCCATGATCGAAATGTGTAAGGAGGCCAACTTTGATGCCATAGCTTTGACTGTTGATACAATCACTGGAGGAAATAGAGAAAGAGATCTTTGGACAGGATTTACTACGCCGCCAAAACTGACACCACAAAGTTTAATCAGTTTCGCCCTCCATCCTAATTGGTCATTGAATTATCTTTTACGGGAAAAATTTAGTTTGCCGCAGTTAGAACAACATGTTCAGCAAGGAACCAACATAGCAGTATCAATAGGAGATTATTTCAGTACCATGCTCGATCAATCAATGGACTGGGAGGATGCGGCAGAAATTAAGCAAAAATGGGGGAAGAAGTTTTGTCTCAAAGGTGTCATGAGTGTTGATGATGCCAAAAGGGCAGTCGATATAGGAGCTGATGCGATTATGGTTTCTAATCATGGCGGTCGTCAACTAGATGGTTGTATATCGCCCTTCGATCAATTGGCAGAGATAGTGGATGCGGTGGGCGATCAAATTGATGTCATCTGTGATGGCGGGATCAGAAGAGGCACCCATGTTCTTAAAGCACTGTCCGTTGGGGCCAAAGCCTGTGCTGGTGGACGATGGTATTTGTATGCTTTGGCGGCTGGTGGTCAACCAGGAGTGGAAAAAGCTCTCTCTAATATGAAGAATGAAATCGAGAGAGATATGAAACTGATGGGAGTTACCAAGCTTTCCCAACTGTCAAGAAAGAACATCAAATTTAGATAATTTTTATAGCGATCGCTTTTTGGGTAATGTGACCGAATAAATCGGGTTTCATGAAATCTCTGGCTCAGAACTGACACGATTGCCTCACAAATTTCTCAAATTTTTCTTCTAATTTAAAAAGTAGTTAATGTTTTATTGGCGATCTCTAGATCGCTAAACAAAGAAGAATGGGAGAAGAATACTGATGAAAAAACTAACAGTTCCGACCGGCTTTGAGGACATGCAGGCATTTAGCCTACTCGAAGCTTTACTAGGCCGTCGCTCTCGCCGTTTCTTTAGGGGTGCCCAAATCCCAGACGGGGTATTTGCTTACAAGTCCCGTCACCAGCTAGAGCCTCTCTCTGAACTAGAAAAAATGCTCGTAGTGATAGCATGCGGGGGTAACACAAGCTGGCACCATTTGATCTATCGCGCTCAGCAATACGCGCCCTACCTCTCCAATTATGCAGGAGCGGCTGGCGGTCGCACCTTTCCTTCGGCGGCGGGATTTCATACTAGCATGACTTTCTTCACCGATGACGAAGGGGTTTATGTCTTGGAGAATCGCGATGCTCCAGCCTTGAGCGAAAGAAATGAAGACGGTTCCCTTAACCTTGAGGTCATTTTGGCTGCGCTTAAGAGTCAGGTCAAGAAAATTCAGGATGGACGACTCAAATTACCGCCAGAAGTGCCTTACGTCGAACCCCACAACACTTGGGTTGTTAACCATCCCGGAACGCTGCTCGTGATTCCTGTGGGCGATTTAGCACAGCATGTTCTACTTAACCTTTGCTATATGCTACAAAATGGACTTATTCTGACAGATGATATTAATAAACGTTCGATTCCAGGAATTGAAAAATTCCAAGACCTTGTTGACCTAAATAACACTTGGCCTTTAACCTTTGTCGAGCAATGGTCGATGGCTGAACTCACCGCTGAGTTATCGACGAGTTGTTACGCTGGAGCATTGATGCTACAAGCAATGGGATTGGGAGGCTGGATGTTTAACGGCATCGATCCCTTTGTCATGCTGGGCGCGAGTGGCGAGCCTGATGTCCCAGGGTTGGGATTTCGGTACGATACCAACGAAGGCTGGCCCTACCCAAATCCTACTGGCTTAGAAGGAGTGATGGAAGGCTTCTGTCCTCCTCACTACCAAGATCTGCGTGTTGCAGTGGATAGTTTGTGCGATCGCAAATTCGGTCCCGGTGGTCCGTTTCATGCCGAAACGCCCGGTCCTTGGAAAAACTCAGCCCAAGTGCGCTCCGCTGCTCAAGTTCATAGCGAGGAATTCAGGAAATGCGTGGCTCTCCAAGCTCAATATGTGTTTGACACTTTCGGTAAGTTCCCTGGTACGGTTCCCTCGATCTTCCTGATTACTTACCTCCAAGCCCATCATCTAGACTTGGAGTTCTATGACAAGTTCTACAAGCCAGGAGCTTATTTATCAACCCATACCACTCACATGGCTCGCTGGCACCCTCAGGATTCAACCTGATTCCTGAAAGTGGACAGTCTCTGCAAAACTGAAACGGATTATAATCTTCTACGAAATATCAACCGCATCCGTGAAGTGAAAACTGGAGTTTTGAGACCAAGGAGTTGAGGCAATACTTGTTGCCTAACAAGTTGATTATTTGATTAAACTATGGGGAGATTGGGTTTTGGGGATTTAGAAGTTGTTAAAAATTCCCCAATCCCCGATACGAGTTTTTATTTGTTTTTGCTCTTCTGAAAATGAAAGGAGCTACTTGTTCTCCAGCAAACCCAATCGCTATCTATTGAGTATTCTCTCACATCTTCAAAAACGCGATCGCTAGAGCGGCTGTTACGAGAAATTAGGCTCTTTTTGTATTAAGATATAACCTAGTTAACGAGCCGTCAAAGACAAAGCGAGGCTAAAGTTTTGTGTAAATAAATTAATAACAATGTCCTTAATAAAAATGATCTAGAAGACCAGAGTCAATCTTTGTTATCGATGGTTTTATCAGATTATCTTCAGACTCTGGTTAGAATAAATAAACTACCATCGCCACCCCGACCAACTCTCATTGTTTCATCAATATAGGTAATGTTTAGGCTAGGAATTCTACCTTTGGGATTTCGGGCTTCTACAATTCTCATGGGGTCAAACAGATTCGTTTTAATGCCCAGAATTTGATTGATTCCCAGAAAACGTTTTTTAAAATCAATATTAATTTTTTGATTGGGAAGTTGGTCATCTCCTTGCTTATCTGGTTCAAAGGTGGCTGTTACCCTTACATAACCTGATAATAAACCTGAACTATGTTGCACCCAGGCCTTATTTTCGAAAGAAGCAGTATTAATATCAATTACTTGATAAATTTTTCCGACTAAAAATCCTAAAGGTAAACGTTTTAGAGCACGAATTTCCCTGGCAGTTGAATATTGTAATAACCAAGCACCATCAAGGAGGCTACTACCATACAAAAGTGGTCGGGGGAAAGGGTTTACCTTCTCCAGAACTAGGGTTAAGGTTTCGATTACCTGAACTTTCTGAGGCTGAATTTCTAAATCTGTAATGGGGTCATCAATAAGAGTTGCGAGATGTTTTTTTAGTTGTTCAATCTCAGAGAGTAAATTGTGCTTGATTTTTAATCGATTCTGAATTTCTAGCATCTTTGTTAAGACTTGACTAATCAATATCAGTGATATCCCGATAGCTTTGATATTAATTTTCTCATCAACGTGACTGAACAGCTAAATCTCTTTGAATCAATTACACTCTGAAAATAAAGTCCTCTACCCCAATGACAAAAGCTTGTGTGTTTTCTACCACGGCTAAAACTATGTTGTTGTCAATGATGATAGTATCGCTACCACTTGACAAAATCTTGAGATTATCAAAGGTTAAACCTGTACCTAAAACGAATTGATCTAAGTCATCTTCAAAATCTTTGATAGTTTCTCCACCGTGACCAGAAGTTAAAATAAATTGATCGGCACCTGCACCACCAGTAAGGAAATCATTACCTATTGCGCCTTGAAGAATATCATTGCCGTTACCACCTCTGAGCGTATCATTACCAAATCCACCATACAGTCTGTCATGGCCATCATGACCATTAAGATTGTCATTCCCATGTCCACCGCTAAGAAGATCATTTCCCCTATTACCTACGAGGTTGTCATTGTCTGGATTGCCCTCAAGGGTATCATTACCATCTCCTCCTAAAAGAGAATCTCTACCTCTGCCACCAGATAAAATGTCATCCCCAGAGTTGCCTTCAATCGTATCGTGGTGATCTCCACCGTAGAGAATATCATTGCTATCTCCACCTAAGAGAAGATCGTTGCCGTCTGCACCACCAATAGTATCATCGCCAGTACCGCCTTCTAATGAGTCATCACCAGCTTCACCCTGAAGAACGTCATTGCCACCTAAACCATTAATAATCTCATTTTCTGGGGTGCCAATAAGAATGTCATCGCCTTCTGTCCCATCGAGACTTTCCACAGCAGTTAAATTAATATTGAGATTATACTCACCAGTGCTATAACCTGTACCACTACCAGCTACGAAGGGATTGTAATCAAAGTTGCTGTATGAGCTTACGCCAATGTAGTAGATATCAGAAACACTAGCATCAAAGCTGATCAAAGAGTCTAAGCTATCAAAATCATCATTAACAGCTACTTGATTCCCTTCGGAGTCAAATAACCGTAAAACTGAATCGAGGTTAGAATTTGGAGTGTCAATATCAATTGTTAGGTGATCGCCTAGATCCAACTGTACTTGAAACAGATCTACGTCGTCTTGACTTCGAGTAATATTGGGACTATCACCGATGAAGCCTTCCGTAACAAAATTACCTGAGTTAGCCGAAGTTAAACCAGTATCATTAGCCTCTAAAATTATATCATTCGGTTCAACAATCATTATTTTTACTCTTATCTACCCTTAAATTTGCGCTAACAAGGTAGCTTATTCTTTGATGATTGTCATTAGTTTTTCTTTTATTATCTATTCACTTCAAATATTAATTATAAAAATTATAAATATTAGTTTTTTTTGGGGAATCATCAGCTCGATAAGTCTTTTTTTCTTAAATTCTTAGTAGTTTTTTAAGGATCTGACCCAAAGTATGGCTCTGAGTTTATCGAGGCTATTACCATTGCAGGAACAAATAAGATTTGTTGATTTATGCTCAAAGAACCATAAATTAATATTCAATTTGAAGTTATGTTTTGGGTGCGTTATGATATTTCTTCACTCAAGAGACTTTGATTATTTGGTTATAAAAGTCATTAATGTAACTATTTGGGGCATAGTAACTAACGCCATACCCCACATTGTAAACAGTTTTCATTTGCTCTAACTCTCGGCTCATTATCCGACAATAGCCACTGGCATTATTCCAATATGGAGCATTTTCTGTTTCTAATTCAAAGGCTACTTTCGTTCTTCCTTCAATATATTGGTCGAGAAGATAAACAATATCAGACAAATCGTAGTGATCTATTAAATAGCTAAATTTTGATTTCAGCTGCGGATCAATATAGATTTTATCCATACCTTACATAACTATTACGATATGAAACTTCAAAAAAGGGTCAGACCTTGCTGAGATTTCCTTAGCAATGGAAAGCTGACCCAGAAAATATAGTTTTTCAGGTATAAACACCTAAATTTATTAATAGAAGTTAGATATAAAGATTTAATGTTTCAATATTATCCAGATTATCGGTAAACGTAAACTAATTATTTGTCTCTTCACCAAAATAATATCGGATTAAGGTTTGTTTAACTTGGACTTAAAATTAACACAATTTATTCGTTAATTCTAGATAAATAAGTCACTAAGTAATATTTTTAATACGACCATAGTTTTAGCTTATGTCGTTTCAGATACTTTTTTCCAAAACTTTTCCCCAAAGTCTTGAGGTTTTCCACAGAAAGAGTCAACTTATTAACAAGAAAAACACAAATAATTGTAATTTCATAGGTTACAGCTATCCTCAAAATTTTTCTTAAGGGACTTGCGCGTAAATAAATTACCGAGTAATCTAATTTAAAGAATCTGCTGATAAGCAGAAGATATCTGTATAATGTGCTCGTTGACTCTCAATGCTAACAGAAAAAAT
>JAAUYH010240357.1_pt1 | contig 10959 bp, 7 predicted proteins | sample 7278061 | NCBI WGS metagenome assembly JAAUYH01 (sample SAMN14350203, study PRJNA611818) | marine sediment metagenome | isolation source: surface marine sediment (0.6m) | place: French Polynesia: Moorea | collected 2018-08 | reverse complement strand
GTCAGCAGCAGCTTCAACTGCTTCCGCGCCGTCTTCCATTGCTTCGCCAGCTTCTTCCATAGCGCCTTCAGCTTCAGCCGTTGCTTCTTCAGCAACTGACTCAGCGTCAGCCATTGCTTCTTCAGCTTCGTTGGTAGCTTCTGCACATGCAGCCAGGCCCAGAGCCGAAGCAGAGATTGCGGCAGCAAGAACGATCTTACGCATAAAATTATTCCTTAGATCAGCGAGTTAGCATCCGCCCGATGGTCCCCCCTCGAGCGGACAAAACGAACCCTCGCCGGGCCCGTCTTGTGCGACCTAAATAATGGCAGCTTTGTGGCGACGCAAGCGGATTCCGCGAATTTCGCCATTTTCTTGCCTCAATTGGCCGCGTGGCAGAAACCATCCAACTGGCGCTCACCGGGGGGTAAGAATGGCGCGTTTGGCCGGTGGATGACCTCCAGCAAAATGGCATGTCCGGCTTACCAGCGGCCATGCTGGCTGCTAGCACGTGGCCATGGCGGATCAGAATCACCTCTATTTAGTCGATGGCTCGTCCTACATCTTCAGAGCCTATCACAGGTTGCCGCCGCTGACCGATCCCGAAGGCACCCCGGTTGGCGCCGTGTATGGTTATACAACCATGCTGTGGAAGCTGGCGGAGGATCTCGACCAAGCGGATGGTCCGACTCACCTCGCCGTGATCCTCGACAAGGATTCGAAGAGCTTCCGCAACGACATTTACCCTGAATACAAGGCCAATCGCCCCCCGCCACCCGAGGACCTTGTGCCACAATTTCCGCTGATCCGCGACGCCACGCGCGCGTTCAGCCTGCCGTGCATTGAGGAGCAGGGCCTGGAAGCCGATGACTTGATCGCGAGCTATGCGCGGGCGGCACAGCGGGAAGGCTGGAACGTGACGATCGTCTCGTCCGACAAGGACCTGATGCAACTCGTCGGCGAGGAAGACAGCGCAAACGGACCAGCGCGTATCGACATGCTCGATACGATGAAGAGCCAGCGTATCTATCTCGAAGAAGTCGAAGAGAAGTTCGGCGTCAAGCCACAGCTCGTCGGCGATGTTCTCGCGCTGATGGGGGACAGCGTCGACAACATTCCCGGCATTTACGGGATCGGGCCGAAGACAGCGAGCAAGCTGATTGCAGAGCATGGCTCGCTGGCCGCCGCACTGGACCAGGCACCGGACATGAAGAAGTCCAAGTTGAAGGAGCGCCTGATCGAAGGCCGCGAAGATGCGGAACTCAGCCGCGTGCTTGTCACGCTGAAGGAAGACTGTGAGCTGCCCGAGCCGCTCGAGGACTTCAAACTGGATGGCGTGCCGCCTGAACCGCTCGCGGCGTTTCTGGAAAAGCACGGCTTCACATCGCTGCTGCGAAGGCTGGGGGCAGGAGCAGGTAGCCCGGACCGTCCCAACAATCTCAATCCGGAAAAAGCGCAGACCAAAGGCGATGCCGGTACTGCTGAAGGCAGCAGCCAGCCCCTGCCGGAGATGCCCAAGCTCGACCGCGGCGCCTACGAAACCGTGCAAACAATGGAACGGCTGGAGCACTGGATCGAACGCGGGTTTGCCGCGCGGCTGATCGCAGTCGACACAGAGACATCCTCGCTGGATGCGATGCAGGCCGAGCTGGTCGGGATCAGCCTCGCGCTTGGGCCGAACGATGCCTGCTACATTCCGCTCGCGCACGGTGGCAGCGACATGTTCGCTGAAAAACCTGCTCAGGTCGACCGCGAAGAAGCGCTTGCAGCGCTACGGCCTTTGCTGAGCGCAGACAGTGTCATCAAGGTCTTCCAGAACGGCAAGTACGATCTCAACGTGCTGGCGCGCTACGATGTGGATGTGAGCCCGGTTGAAGACACAATGGTGATCAGCTTTGCGCTTGACGCCGGGCGGGGTGAAAGCGGGATCGGCGGCGGGCATGGCATGGATGAGCTATCGGAGCGCCACCTCGGCCACACACCGCTCGCGTTCAAAGACGTATGCGGGACAGGCAAGAAGCAGATCCCCTTTGGCGAAGTGCCGCTCGACAAAGCGACCGAATATGCTGCGGAGGATGCCGATATCACCTGGCGGCTTTACCAGCACCTGAAGCCGCGACTGGCGATGGAGGGCGGCACGCGCATATACGAGCGGGTCGACAAGCCGCTGATCCCGGTGGTCGCACAGATGGAGCGTCACGGCATCAAGGTTGACCGCGCGAGGCTCGCCAAACTGTCCGAGGAATTCGCACAGGAAACCGCACGGCTGGAAGGCGAAATCCACGCAATCGCAGGCGAAGAATTTACTGTCGGCAGCCCGAAGCAATTGGGCGATATCCTGTTCGACAAGCTCGGCTACAAGGGCGGAAAGAAAGGCAAGAGCGGCCAGTATTCGACCGATCAGAGCGTGCTGGAGCGGCTTGCCGGCGAAGGCGCCGATATCGCCAAGAAAGTCCTTGAGTGGCGCCAGCTTGCCAAACTCAAATCGACTTACACCGATGCGCTGCAAGCCGCGATCAATCCCAGCACGGGCCGTGTGCATACGAGTTACTCGCTCGTCGGAGCGCAGACCGGGCGGCTCAGTTCCACCGACCCAAACCTGCAGAATATCCCGATCCGTACGGCCATAGGCCGGCAGATCCGTGAGGCGTTTGTGCCGGAAGATGGCAATGTCCTGCTCGCGGCGGACTACAGCCAGATCGAGCTGCGGCTCGCAGCCCACATGGCGGACGTCCCGACGCTGAAGGAGGCCTTCGCGAATGGCGAGGACATTCACGCGCGCACAGCGACAGAGATGTTCGGGGAAGTAACCCGCGACACCCGCGCCCGGGCCAAAACGATCAACTTCGCAATCCTCTACGGCATTTCGCGTTGGGGCCTCGCCGGACGGCTGGAAGTCGAACCGGACGAAGCGCAGGCAATGATCGACACCTATTTCCAGCGCTTCCCCGGTATTCAGCGCTACATCATGGACACGCTGGAGACCGTGCGCGAGCGCGGTTATTCCGAGACGCTGTTCGGGCGCAAGACCTGGTTTCCCCGGATCAATTCGAAGAATCAGGCTGAGCGGCAAGGCTCCGAACGTGCGGCAATCAATGCGCCGATCCAGGGCACCAGCGCGGATATTATCAAGCGCGCCATGGCACGCATGATGCCCGCACTCCAAGCCGAGGGCCTCGGCCATGTCCGCATGCTGCTGCAGGTGCATGACGAATTGGTGTTCGAGCTGCCAAAAGGCGACGTGGAAGCAGCCAGCAAGGTCATTGAGAGCGTGATGGCGGAAGCGGCAGGCCCCTCAGTCACAATCGATGTGCCGCTAGGGGTCGATATCGGGACTGGAGAGAGCTGGGACGCGGCGCATTAACTCGGTCCACACCAGATGACTTATCCCGCTTTCACTCGCGCCCACTTGAACACACTCGCTCGCGCTCGTAACTGCTGAGCTGATGCTAGATCGCTACAATCCTGCGCGTTGGTCGATTGACTGGGACGCTGTCCTGAGCGCGGCAATCGCCGTCGCCATTGCGCTGGCGCTGGCATACATCGTCTACCGCGTGATCTTTGCAGTCGCATCCCGGCTTGCGAAGATGTCCGATACCAAGGCAGACGAGCTCGTCATCTCACGCATCCGGCGCCCCGTGAAGTGGTCGATCCTCGCGCTTGGCATTACGCTGATGGCACAGTCCAATCCCGACCTGCGCGTGGCCTGGGAACCAGTTGCGAAATTCGTCCGCCCCGCGCTGCTGGGCTGGATTGCCTATACGCTGGTCAAGGCGTTCACCGCGACGATGGAGTACCGGCTCGAAGCCTCTGACGACCCCGTTGCCATGCGCAGCAGGCGAACCCGCATCGCTGTGCTTTCGCGCACAGCAACCTTCGCGATCATATTCATCACCGTCGGACTGATGCTGTTCAGCATTCCATCGGTTCAGTCGATTGGCACAACCTTGCTGGCCTCAGCCGGTCTTGCAGCTCTCGCGGTCGGTGCGGCGGCACAGCCCGCACTCAAATCGCTCATCGGCGGCCTCCAGGTAGCCGTTACGGAGCCGTTCCGGATCGGCGATCTCGTAAAGATTGGCGAGGATGCGGGCCGGGTGGAAGAAATCCGTATGAGCTTTGTGACGGTAAGGACCTGGGACGAGCGATTGCTGATTGTTCCAACCTGTCGCTTCATCGATGACAGTTTTGAAAACTGGTCACGCGCCAATGAACGATTGACTGGCGCGGTCATGCTGCACCTTGATCCGATAGCTGATGTGGCTCCAATTCGGTCGGAATTTGAACGCTATCTCAACGCGCATGAGCTGTTCGACGGACGCACTCAGAACTGCCAGATGACGGAAGCCTATCCCGAAAGCGTCGCACTGCGCCTCGTGATGAGCTCGCAAACGATCGGCGATCTGTGGCAATTGCGCTGCGATGTGCGCGAACACATGCTCGCCTGGATCCGCGAGAATCAGGAAGAGGCGCTGATCCGCCATCGCCTCGAGGTGCCGGGCGGACATCCCAAGGCACCCGAACCAGTGGTGTAAGCCGGCGGTCCAAGCCGACCGCCTGAGCCTACCCGCTCAATCGTGCTTCTTGTCTCGCACCGGTTCCAGTGTTTCAGGCACAACGAAACCAATCGGTTGGGCTTCCGCCGCACGCTTCTTCAGCTCACCGCGCATCTTGCGATATTCCGCTTCCATCTTGGAAGTCACAGTCGCGCGCGAATCCTTGAGCGCTGCGTCAAAGTCCTGCTTTGCCACTTCGTTGACTTCGCCGCCCACACGCCGGAGCGCGTTAAGGCCCGCTCGGCGCACGACATCTTCCAGGTCAGCACCGGTGAAGCGGTCCGTCTTGTCCGCTACCGCCTGCAAATCAACGTCTTTCGCCAGCGGCATGCCATTGGTGTGAATCTCAAGGATATGCACACGGCCTTCTTTGTCCGGTGTGCCGACATAGACGAGCTCGTCAAACCGCCCCGGACGCAGCAGCGCCGGATCGACCAGCGCGGGGCGATTTGTGGCGCCGATCACCACCACGGATTGTAAGTCCTCCATGCCGTCCATCTCGGCCAGGATCGTATTGACCACACGCCCGGTCACTTGCGGCTCGCCTTGGCCTGAGCCACGCGCCGGAACCAGGCTGTCGATCTCGTCGATAAAGACGACGCATGGCGCGACGGCGCGCGCGCGCTGGAACATGCGACTGATCTGCTGTTCGCTCTCGCCATACCACTTGGACAACAGGTCGCTCGACTTCATGGAGATGAAGTTGGCTTCCGCTTCCTTGGCGACGGCTTTTGCCAGCAAGGTCTTGCCCGTTCCCGGTGGACCATAGAGCAGGAAGCCCTTGGCAGGACGAATGCCCAAGCGCCGGAATGCGCCAGGGTTCTTCAGCGGCAGTTCGATGCCTTCCTTAAGCTTGTCGATGGCATCGGCAACGCCGCCAATATCGTCCCAGCTGACATTGGGCATCTGCACCATGACCTCGCGCATGGCGCTTGGCTGGATGCGCTTCAGCGCTTGCAGGAAATCATCACGCTCGACACAGAGCTCTTCCAGTACTTCAGGCGGGATCGTGCGCTCATCCAGATCGAGCTTGGGCATGATACGGCGGACGGCATCAATCGCGGCTTCGCGCGCCAAAGCAGCAATATCCGCGCCGACAAAGCCATGCGTGACGCGCGCAAGCTCATCCAATTTCACTTCATCGCCCAGCGGCATGCCGCGCGTGTGAATCGCAAGGATCTCGCGCCTGCCGCTTTGGTCCGGCACGCCGATGACGATCTCGCGATCGAACCGGCCCGGGCGACGCAAAGCTTCATCGATCGCATCTGGGCGATTGGTGGCGGCGATCACCACGAGATTGGCCCGCGCTTCGATGCCGTCCATCAACGTGAGCAGTTGCGCAACAAGCCTTTTCTCCGCTTCGCCGGGAACCTGGCTGCGCTTGGGCGCAATTGAGTCGATCTCATCGATGAAGATGATCGCAGGCGACGAGGACGCAGCTTCTTCGAACACCTCACGCAGACGCTTCTCGCTCTCCCCATAGCCCGAACCCATGATCTCAGGTCCATTGATGGAGAGGAAATGCGCATCGGATTCGTTCGCGACCGCTTGTGCAAGCCGCGTCTTGCCCGTGCCAGGCGGTCCGTGCAGCAGCACACCTTTCGGTGGATCGACGCCAAGTCGGGTAAACAGTTCTGGATAGCGCAGCGGGAGCTCGACCATCTCACGCAACTGCTGGATGGTATCGTCCATTCCGCCGACATCGTCATAATTGACCAGCGCGCGTGCATCGCGCGCCTCTTCAAACTCAGCGCGCAATTCGACTTCGGTGTTCTCGTCAATATGGACAATGCCCTTGGGCGTTGTGGATACGACGGAGAGCCGGATTTGGGTCAGCGCATAGGCTGGCGCGCGCAACAGTTGACGCACATCGGGTGGCATATTCTGGACTGGCTGCTGGCCAGTTGTTGCGACTAGGTCTCCCGCCACCAGCGGGCGGCGGAAGAAGTTGCGCTTCAGGGCTTGCGAAGGGCCTTGCAGGCGCATCTCGCGTTGAGCGGGTGCGAAAACAACGCGCTTTGCCGCTCGCGATTCGGCGCGGGCAATAGTGACATGCTCGCCTGAGGCGGATTCCGAATTGCCGCGCTGCAACCCGTCCAACCGTACAATTTCCAGCGAATCGTCTTCCGGGTAGGCAGCCATAGCGATTGCTGGGCTGCTGCGCTTGCCAGTAACTTCGACGATATCGCCTTCGGTAATTCCAAGCGCCTGAAAAGCCGAGCGTGGCATGCGCGCAATGCCCTGACCCGATTCTTCCTGCCGGGCAGGGGCGACCTGCAGCCTGACAGTGTCACCGCGAGTTTCTGTATCGGCGTCGGCTTCGGCCATGCAGCGCGTTTCCCTTCAGTCAGTCTCGTCATCAGGCGATCACGAAGCAGCATGACCGCAGGGACGCAGCAAGCAGCGACCCATTTCGAATCTGATCTGTGGGCATAGCGGTCCCAACGCAAGGGTTAGGAGCAAGAAAAATGCCCGGCTGGAGAACCAACCGGGCATGAAAGTCTTGGGAGAGGATGCCTATAAGGCAGCTTCTTACTGCACCTGCGAACACTTTTGTGCAAGTGCGAAAAGAACATTTGAGGTTGCGCTTTTTGCAACCGTTTGAGTGCCTATTTCTTCCGGAATTTCAGCATGAAGCGGCTCGTCTTGCCTTGTACCGCAGGATCGAACACCAGCTTTTCGATATCGTCCGTGCTGTTCAAGAGCGCTTCGCTTTCCTCGACGAGAGCAAACCCTGCCTCTTCCATTGCGGCGATCGCAGCCGCGCGATCGATGCGGTGAAGCCTTGCCACCACATCACGCGTGTCCCCTTCAGGCCCGACATGATCGACGATGATCACTTCACCGCCGGGCTTCAGCGAGGCTTTCCAATTGGCCAACACAGTCGGAACATCGAGCCGCGGGAAATTGAACTGCTCGGATTCCCAATAGAGATCATGAAACGTCATATGCGTGAAGATTACATCGATGCTGCCAGGTGCAAGTTGCTGATGCGTCATGGGCGTGACGATCGGCCGAATATTGCTGTGCTGTGCTGTTATCTCCGCCCATTTTTCCGTATCGTGAAAACCGGGGGGATTCATCGCGTAGACCCGCCCCTTTGAGCCAACGATCTGAGCGATCATCTCTGCGAAATAGGCATTGCCGGACAGGAAGTCAGCGACCGTGTCGCCTTCTTCAAACTGCACGAAGTCGAGAATCGTCGCTGGCTGGCGCGCTTCATCAAGCGCTTTGTTCTCTTCCAGCCGCTGATCGCTGGCGACGACCTCGGCAAAATCTTCCGGTGCTGCTGATGCGGGCGCAGCAGCAGTTATGAGTACGGCCAGCGCTATACTGAGTGAACGTGTCAAATCGACCTCCCCCTGTCCTTTTCCCGATCCTCTGGGTGCAAATGAAGCATCGGACCATCGCTTTGCCAATACCGCATTCGACGAAGAACATGCTCGTCCGCCGAGCGCCAAGTGAATGCGTTGCGAAGGCCTGCAGACACATTGCAATAAATCGCACGAGCGCAGCGATATCGCTCGTGACTCCCAAAACCAGCGAGGCTAGAGCGCAGCGGTATGAACAAGCTCTATCCTGATGCCGCCGCAGCCCTGGATGGTCTGCTTCGTGACGAGATGCTGATCGCGAGCGGAGGCTTCGGTCTTTGTGGAATTCCGGAACGGTTGCTTGAAGCAATCCGCGCGAGCGGTGTGAAGGGCCTGACCTTCGCCAGCAACAACGCCGGTATCGATAATGAAGGCATCGGCATGTTGCTGCGCACGCAGCAGGTTAGAAAGATGATCAGCAGTTATGTTGGCGAGAACAAGGAGTTTGAACGGCAGTTCTTATCCGGCGAGTTGGAAGTCGAGTTCTGCCCGCAGGGAACGCTGGCAGAACGCATGCGGGCCGGCGGCGCGGGCATTCCGGGTTTCTACACCAAGACAGGGGTCGGGACACAGGTCGCCGAAGGCAAAGAACACAAGAGTTTTGTCGGCCGTGACGGCGAGGAAGAGACCTACATCCTTGAGCAGGGCATTTTCGCAGACCTCTCCATCGTCAAGGCGTGGAAAGCGGATGAAACCGGCAACACCATGTTCCGCAAGACCGCGCGCAACTTCAATGTGTCGGCGGCCACCTGCGGCAAGGTCTGCGTGGTGGAAGTCGAAGAGATCGTGCCGACTGGCAGCCTTGATCCCGACTGCATCCACCTGCCCGGTGTCTTCGTCAATCGCATGATCGTAGGCGCGCCCTACGACAAGAAGATCGAATTCAGGATGACGCGTGAAAGGGAGACAGCCTGATGTCAGACGCACCTGCAGGCTGGACCCGCGATCAGATGGCTGCGCGCGCCGCGCGCGAGCTGGAGGACGGATACTACGTCAATCTCGGCATTGGCATTCCGACACTGGTCGCAAACCATATTCCTGAAGGCATGCATGTGACGCTGCAAAGCGAGAACGGCATGCTGGGTATCGGGCCATTTCCTTATGAGGATGAGGTTGATCCAGACCTGATTAATGCAGGCAAGCAAACGATCAGCGAACTGCCGCATTCCGCGTACTTCGATAGCGCAACCAGCTTCTCGATGATCCGGGGCGGGCATATCGATCTGACTGTGCTCGGCGCAATGGAAGTTGCAGAGAATGGTGACATCGCCAACTGGATGATCCCTGGCAAGATGATCAAGGGCATGGGCGGCGCGATGGATCTCGTCGCAGGCGTCAAGAAGATCATCGTGGTGATGGATCACACCAGCAAGGCGGGCGATCCCAAGTTCATTCCCGAATGTACGCTCCCGCTCACCGGGCAGAACGTGGTCGACATGATCATCACCAATCTGGGCGTGTTCCACCGGGTCGACCACACCAGTCCGTTTCGCCTGATCGAGCTGGCCCCTGGTGTGACCGAAGATCAGGTCGCGGCAAGCACGACAGCGAAATATGAAGTGGCGCTGGAGGCGGCGTGACCACCGCTACATCGCGTCAGAGTTGATCGTTATCGCGCTGTCCTCGCCCCAGGTTGATGATGCGCTCACTGGCCTTGTTTCGTTGACCAATTCCATCACGCGTTTGAGTGAAGGCAACCGGTCCTGCGAGACATAGTTGAGCCGCTGTTGTTCTGTAATGACGGTGACAGCAAACTCCCGGCGTGACTTGCCGGAGGCAGGACCCAGCAAGGCCGCTCCTGCATCGGGCGCAACCCAGATACCCATCCCGCTGTCGCCGAGCGCGATCAGGTAGGAATCTTCCGAAGCATTAGGGCGATAAGCCACTTGCGTCGGATTAAGCTCAGCATCGCGACACCATGTGACCTCTTCCTGCGGATCCTTGGCATCGATCTCTCCCTGTTCAACAGCTTGCCCGATCAGGCTGCCCAATAAGGCATTGGCGAGATTCGATGCACCATCGGACTTCACGTTCTTCGACTTCCTCTTGAATTCCAGCGGCTGCGCACATTCTGTCACAGGGACAGGCTCTGCCTGCGCGATTTCTGCGGGGGGAATGGAAAGCTCGCGCAAGGCGCTATCGACCCACAGGCTGAGATTCGCGGCTGAGCGCGAAGCAGAGCTTGCGCGCACCTTCACATACCAGCCATTGACCGAAAACAGAGCGAGACCGGTGCTGCTGGCATAGTCGGAATTCGGCGTATCGTAGAATGCTCGCAGGCCCACCCAGCCCTCTTGATCTGGCCAGGCGTAGGGCGCGATCGCGTAAACCAGCTCAGGACCGGCATAGAGATCGCGCAGCTCGATTCCGCGGCGCGCTTGTTCGAACCACACTGGCACCGAGCCATTGGTGTTGCGATAGATGTAGAGCGACAACTCATCCGGCCTATTGCGATCTCGGAACGAAAAGCCAAGGTTGAGATAATCAGGCGAAAACGCTGTCACGCTTCCCCTCGGCAGACCACCAAGCTCGGTGGGGATGGTGATCTTGCTGTGCGGGTGCTGCCATGCGACTTCCGGATCGAGCTCAAGCACTTCTTGCGCCAAGCCCTGTGCAGGCAAAATGGCAAGTGCTGCCACCGCCAAGAAAGTGCTGAAAATCGTTTTCATTGCATTCCCTCCGTTTGACTGAGGTGTCGCAACAAGAATTGCCCTTGGCAACCGGGTCGTTTGACTAATCCAGCAATTTCTGTATTTACAGAAATAACGGTATTGAGTGATTCGCAATGAGCATCATGGACATCCCCGAAGTGCGATCCTTTATCCTCCATTGGGGGGAGATGGGCACGGAGTGGGGCGTCAACCGCTCGGTCGCGCAGATGCATGCTCTGCTTTACCTGTCGGATCGTCCCCTCCATGCGGAGGAGATTTGCGAGAAGCTTGGCCTAGCGCGTTCGAATGTGTCGAACGGGCTTAAGGAGCTGCAATCCTATCAGATTGTGCGCCGCGTCCATGTCGAAGGCGATCGCCGCGATCATTTCACTGCCGATTCCGATC
>JAAUYH010119274.1_pt1 | contig 10959 bp, 9 predicted proteins | sample 7278061 | NCBI WGS metagenome assembly JAAUYH01 (sample SAMN14350203, study PRJNA611818) | marine sediment metagenome | isolation source: surface marine sediment (0.6m) | place: French Polynesia: Moorea | collected 2018-08 | reverse complement strand
CTAATTTAAGCTTTGACCTATTTGCCACCCATAATAATCTGGGACTTGCCCATTATCAACTGGCAACGGAAAAATTGATTGCTAGTGACAAAGAGGCTATTTCCCAGCATCTAGAAATTGCCTTAGCCAATCACTTACAAGCCTTAAATGGATTTCGCGAACACCCAGAAACTTATAAATCGACATTGGCTTATGTGACTAAAACCGTTCGTGCTTTCCATGAGCTATTAGGGATACAAGGGCAAAATTTAGCTTTATCTAAAATTCCAGGTCAAATATTATCAGAGATTATGCCCAATCTATAAAAATTCTCAAACATATCAAGCTAAATTTTGCTCCAAAAGCTGATACATCAATGTTTATAGTGATTCAATAAACCCTACTTATTACTTATTATTTATTACTTATTACTTATTACTTGCACATAGTGCTATGTATCACTCGTCTTGTAAAGTTTCAATTAATAAATCTACTTGCTGTTGTCGTGACTGCAAAAAATTCTCACATTCTTGTAAATACTCAACTGCTTGAGAGAATTGCTCAAATACCTGTTCCAAATCCAAATCTCCCGCCTCAATGCGACTAATAATTCCCTCTACTTCTGCCACCCTTTGTTCGTAACTCCAAGAAGAGGTTTCATCACTCTTAGGTTGTTTCTTGACTCTAGCCATATATGATTTTAGATTTTAGATTTTAGATTAGTCTACGCCATTCTCTTGGACTTCCATTACCTGCATCCTGGCTGCTCCCGCACCTAAATGCACCACTACCTCCTCTCCTACTTTTAACTCAGCAGCACTACGAGCGATCGCTCCATTTTCTTGTCTTACCACCGCATAACCACGCTTTAAAACTGCCTTGGGATCTAAAGTTACCAACTTTTGCTGTAACATGTCTATATGCTGGGTTACTTGCTGCAACTTTCCTGTCATAGCCTGTATTAATCGTTGACATTGCCAATCCCGTGCCTTTATTTCCTGGTCTAATAGCCGATCTAAGCGCAAACGCCGCAACCTATTTTGTAATCCATTGAGTTGATTTATCCCAGATTCCAGCTCCCTATGCACAACTTGTTGCAAAATAGCAATTCGCTGGCGGTGGTGATTGTATAAATCCGCAAGTACGGGCACAACTAGCTCTGCCGCCGCCGTCGGAGTATGCACAGCCACATCTGCGACTAAATCTACCAAGGATTCATCCCGTTGATGACCAATACCAGTAATTACCGGAATAGAACAATTGGCAACGGTTCTAATCACCCGTTCATCATTAAAACAACCTAGCTCTTCCACGGCACCACCACCCCGAGATAATATTAGCACCTCTGCCCGTCCATCCTTTTCTACCCTTTGAATTGCTCTGACAATGGAATCAGGTGCTTGTTCTCCTTGGACTGTGGCAGGGGAAAATAGTATATGTAAAGCAGGATATCTAGATTTGAGAGTTTTTTGCATATCTCCCCAAGCCGCAGCAGTAGGAGAGGTAACAATCGCAATGGTTTGGGGATGATGGGGAAGAAGTTTTTTCCTTTCTGTAGCAAATAGCCCTTCTTCTTGTAGGCGATTTCTCAATTGTTGGTAGCGTAAAGCTTGTAAGCCTACTCCAGCAGGTAAAACTTGCCATACAGTCAGTTGATATTCTCCTCTTTGGAGATATAAACGAATGCTACCTAACACCGTAAACTGTTCGCCTACAGTGGGAAATTGTACCAGTTTCCCTAATTGGTTTTTCCAAGCTACACATTTAATGGCAACTCCAACCTCTGGATCTTGTAAGGTGAAAAATACCCCACTGCGATGGTGGTTGCTGCTAGATACTTCACCAGTTACCCAAACTTGGCGTAATTGTGGATCTTGTTCTAATAAAGTTTGGATGTATTCTGTGAGTTCAGCAACAGAAAGTGCGATGTTGGAAGTCATTTCAGTTATCAGTTTCTTTCATCAATTCAGTCCTTCACGAGAAAATCTCGCAACCAAGAATGAAAATACTTCTTCCCCACTCCCCACTCCCGATTCCCCACTCCCCATTTTCTAGCTAGCTAGTAGGGATAACCGACTCAAAAATGGTTAAAAATTGTAATTATTTTAGCTTACCTTAATGCATAATATACACTTAGATAAGTCTCCTTCATTATGCATGTAAATGAAAGTTTTCTTCCCCATTTTATAGATAGTTGTTCAAACAAGATTGCTAATTACTACCAGCCTGCTTCCTTATTTCTCACCCAGTAGGTACAATTCAAAAGAATTAATAATTATTGCTCTTGATCAGTGTAATGATTTTTAGTCTGAAAAGTTCGATTGTCAACATTACTCATGTGAAGATATCTTAAATTATAGAAAGGAGTTTCTATCTACTCCTATATCACCATCTTCGTTTTCGGATAAATATGATCATTAATGTTTTTGTGAATCCTCAAAGGAAATTAATTGTATCAGGACTTACGCACTCGTTAAAATAAGTCAGGTGTTTGGGATTGCCTCCTTGGGTCGCAATGGCTATGGAACGTTTCACTTGAGTCCAATACACTCTTGTGGGGTGTATTCCTGGCCAGCCCTACATATTACTAATCATTTTTGTATTGTATCCAACTGGAAATAGCTATATACTTACGTTACCTGTCAGTAAGTCTGTGTATATGCTAGGGTTCATCTTTGAATATCTTCCATTATGTTTTTTCTCTATTTTTAGCTCACAAGTCATGTTTTGTTTGCAAAAATTGTAGTTGGATACATACTGATGAGACTTTATCTGCTGGAATAGCTATATTGATAAGACGAAAATAGATCATTTCTGATTATGGCAAGCAAGTACGTAAATGTTAGAGAGTACACTGTCAGAGCGCATAAACGACTGATTCGTACTAGGGTTTTTAACTTTGTCTGTAAACAGTGCAATCAGAGTACAAAACGGGAAACTTATGGACCTAGACCCTTATACTGTGAACGATGTCGTCCTCCCCAAGCACCAAGAAAATCTATTATGCGCTCTCAAAAAGCCAAGCCTAGAGCGATGGCTTATAACAGCGAAATAGATTTTAACTAACTGGAAATTTAATCAAGACCTCAATGAAGCCACAATTACAGCCTCCTCCGAAATCATTGCTGGAACCAATTCTGGAACCTCTTCTAGAGTTGCGAGACCATTATGCTGCTCTTGTAGCAGAGTATGAAACTTTGTACAAACAAGCACAGGCTCAACTTATTCATGTAGAAGGTTTACTATCGAATTGGTCTGGGGATAGCTCCAACAATAATCTAGTTAATATGGGGCAAACTGCACCATCTGCATTGATCCCTCCAAGTAACGGGATTGCGAATTTACTACAATCTGAGTCTATTCCATCTCAAGTGCAAGATTCAGATAGCTTAGAGTCCCATGATTCACCTGAGCCAGAAGTAGTTTCCTCTCCAATCCCACAAGGATATCCAACCAACTACCCCAACTCCAGCCATTGGTCAGAGATACCATTATTAACCCAACATAGAGCTTTAAGTCGTATTCAAGCTATAGAAAAGATATTGGCAGAGAATGAAGGAACTGTGTGCCATATTGATTTTATAGTGCGATCGCTCTATGGAGATTTGGAATCAACTTTATTTAAGGTAGTCAAAGGTCGGGTTCACTCTTCACTCACCCACGGGAAAGAAAAGGGCTATTGGTCTGCTGTCCCAGATGAGCCAGGTTGTTATACCTACGATTTAAGTAAGGTAGCCCACAAAAAAGGTAAAGCTAAATCTCAACTTGGTAAAAAAACTACCAAGAAGCCGTTGCTGATCCCCAAAACAAGGAGCATTCCCTTAGCCCCTAAATATGAGGGTAAATTCCTGATTGATGCCATGTCATCATTACTGCAAGACAGACCGAAAAAGGCTTTTAGTGTAGCAGAAATCATGGATGGTATTTATGGCGAACTCACTGAAGAACAAATCAGACACATAAAAAGTGCAGTTCTGAATGAACTCTCCAGAGGTCATAGAATCGGTAGATTCTCTCGGGTGCCCGGCAAAATAGGTTTTTATACTTGGAACTTAAAGATGTACCAAGATGCTAATTCTGGCTAAGCCTATAGTGATACCATTTGGGATTTTAGATTTTAGATTTTGAGGACAGTGTGGTCTTGGGGAGCCAGCGTTGTAGAGGACTGGCGTTGGTTTCCCCCATGAACAATTGTCCGGGATTGTGAAAGAATTACTACATAAGCTTTTCTTTCTTTCCATCTGTCGCAATCATTTTTCTCTCTTGGTATAAGGATACAAGGGGATAAGGGAAATATGATGGTTTTTCTTTCCCTATACGATATATCCATAAGGGTTGCCTCTACCGACCTTGGCGAATTTTGTGCCAGATTAACCCCAAGACTATCAAACCTAAACCCATTTGCCAGATAAGTGAATCTACCCAAAAAGCTAGAAAAAAACAGGACACGAGACCGAACCAAGTTACCCAAATGGGATAAAGTCTTGTTGACGGAGTTAGTTGTAAAGCTGCTAAGTTGGTAATCCCATAGTAAATTAGTACGCTAAAAGCACTAAAAGACCAAGTGGTTTTGACATTTCCGAGCAAGACTAATAGGCAAATACCTGTACCAACAGATAATACAGCCCAGTAGGGAGTGGTTTGTTGTTGGTTCAAATGAGCTAAGAACCTCGGCGCATCTCCCCGACGACCCATTGCCAACAAAACCCGTGATAAACCTAAAATTAAGTTGAGTAATACTCCCAACATAGCTGTCATTGCACCTACGGTGACAATTAAAGCACCACCCTTTCCCATAACTGTTTGGGCTACTATTTCTAGGGATGCAATTTTTGCGGAAGAATAGACTGGATTAAAAACATCTACCCCCACTGCGGCAATACCCACAGCTGCTACTGCCATGTAAAGTAGCATTACCAACAGTAAGCAAAAAATCATGGCTTGAGGAATGGTTTTTCTGGGCGATCGCACTTCTTCTCCCAATGTAGCAATCCGACCATACCCTGTATAGGCAACGAACATTAAAGCACTGGCATGAAGTACGTTGGTTCCAGAAGCAGCAAGTAAAGGTGTAAGATTATTTACCCCCTCTGCCATCCCCCGAGTCAGACAAGCAAGGATAAAAAAGCATAAAGAAAACAGTGTGATTGATACAATGACCACATTGGTAATATGGGAACGACGAATACCATTAAGTACAATTAGTGTTATGGTGATCGCAGTAATTAAGGCAATGGGAATCAATAAGTTAGCATCCCAACCAGTAATACGCACCAAGTAGCCAGCAAAACCTAAAGCCGCCGTCGCCGCAGAAGCAGTCTTTGCCACTAAAAACATCCAGCCAGCAGTAAAGCCCCAAGCCGGATTAAGATATCTATAACCATATTCATAGGTGCCACCACTTACAGGATGATTGGCTGCCAATTGGGCGCTGTTGAGTCCATTACAGGTGGCGACTATTGCCCCAATTGCTAATGCAATGAGCACCCCCGCACCAGCAATGCCAGCAGCAATACCAATACTTACAAACACACCTGTACCGACAATGGAACCCACTCCCATGAAAGTCGCAGCAAAAACCCCTAATTCCCGTTTGAGTTGGGCTGGGGGATTAGTTGTAGGCATATGAAATTCCTGCTGTTTAACGTCAGGTGGGTAATGCCCACCTGCTCCTCATTTTCAAGCTAAAGTACGTCGCAATCGTGGCTGAATTATCAGTAATGATACCAAGGCAAACCCAAACAGTACCAGCAACGAACTACCAAAAGTCACATCACCCCAAAAAGCTTGCATTACTACACTACTCAGTTGCCAATCACCATGAATATAAAGATAGCGAATGGGTTCAATGGCATAACTGAGAGGGTTAAGAGTAGCTACAATTTGCAACCAATGGGGCATAAAAGATAATGGAGCCAAGGCAGTGCTGGCAAATAGTAGTGGCAGGTTAGTGACAAAAATGACTGCGATTAATTCTATGTGTCCGGGGAGAGCAAAAGCTAATCCTAAACTGATGGCAGTCACGCCCAAGGCGAGTAAAAAGACAATCAGAGCGATGGCACCTAAGCCAGCAGAATTTGGTAATCCTGCCCCTAAAAAAGCTGCTGCGGTGACAATTACTGCTGCTTGTAGGAAGCTTTGGCTAATGATAAAAATGGCAGAAGCTAGAACAATGGAAAACCTAGATGCTAAGGGAGCGACCAACAATCGATTTAAAAAACCAAATTCCCGGTCGAACATGACTGGTAAACCAGCATTAAGTGCCCCCGCAAAAGCAGTAAAAACAATGACACCAGCTCCCAAAAATTGACCGTAATTTGTCGTAGCCCCAAAAATACCCTTGGGTGCATTTTGGAATAAAGCACCAAAAAGTACTAACCACATTACCGGCTGAACAATTCCTGCCAGAAGGGTAGAAGGACGGCGCTTGAGCTGAATAAATAAGCGACGGGTTAAAGCCATCGTCTCTTGTACTAATTCAGCAAAAAAGTTAGGTGCATTATCTGCATAACCCTGGGGCGATGCTATTTCCTGCCAATTGTTAATATCCGTTGATGATTTTGGAGGTGTAACAGTTCTACTCATGGCAATTTTAGATTTTAGATTTTAGACTTCGTCGTGAGCGCTCAGTCGAACGATTTTGGATTTTAAATTGGAAAATAGGAAGTGAAGTTAGGAGTTGGAAGCCTTTAATTTTTCATTACCTTCACTCACTCCTTCACTCCTCCACTCCTTCCCTCCTCTTCACCATCTATCTCATATTTTGTTTCTTTTCTGCTTTTGGATCACGGGTTCCAGCAGCAGCTAATTCTGCATCTAATAGGGTGCGTCCCGTAGCAGCCAGATAAACATCATCTAAACTAGGTCGAGATTGGGCAATGCCAAACACGGGTAATCCAGCACCATTTAAAGTTTCCTGAATATTGTTGATTAGACCATGTTCGGGAGTGACAACCAAATTCAAAGAGTTCCCTTGGGCATTATTAATGATAATTTCTTGGACAAATGGGAGTGATTGCAATAATGCTTGAGCTTTGTGGGCTTCTTCAACAGGGGAAAATTCGCGGATACGTAAAGTAATGCGATCGCCACCTACCCGATCTTTTAATTCTGATGGTGTCCCAGTAGCAATTACTACACCGCGATCAATAATAGCCACCCGATCAGCGAGGGCATCCACTTCTTCTAAATAATGGCTGGTAATTAATACCGTAGTTCCCGCTTCCCGCAACTTGCGGAGAAATTCCCAGACGATAAATCGGCTTTCAATATCTAATCCGACGGTGGGTTCATCTAATACCAATACATCTGGGGAATGGAGCAAACCAGCAGCTAAATCCAGACGCTTGCGGATACCACCGGAATAAGTACCAGTTTTTTGATCAGCATATTCTTGTAAACCCAATAGCTTTAAAATTGCATCAATTCGTGAAGCGATCGCAGCCTGGGGAAGATGATAAAGTGCTGCTTGTAATTGCAGAAGTTCCCTTCCAGTCAGCATTTTATCTAATGCCACTTCCTGGGCCACATAACCAAGCCTTCTTCTGGCATTTCTGGGGTTGGCGATCGCAGAAATTCCAGACACTTCTATTTTGCCTGCATCTGGTGTTATCAAAGTACACAATGCCCGGAGGGTAGTAGTTTTACCTGCACCATTGGGACCAAGTAAACCAAAAATTTCTCCTGGTTGTACCTGAAAAGAAACATCTTTAACGGCTTCAACCGAACCGTAGCACTTTTTCAGATTTTCAATGAAGACGGCGGGAGCCATGACAAGTTAGCCTTAACTATACAAATCTCAACAAAGTCTATCTCTATTTTAGAAGTTAAGGGCAGAAGTAGGGTATGTTATGGCACGAAACAAATCTTGAGGCAAATTTATCAGCTTTTTTTTGGCATCAGACTCAATTAATACTGTTGATTACCAATACCATCAGAAATTAAGCACGAATAATGTAAATACAGCTATTGCGACTTTAGGAAGCCACGCCAAATACCAGACTTTGTGGTGCTTTCACCCTCTCGTTACATTTTGGTAAGTTATAGCACTACCAAAGCACGTTAGGATGTTTTTGAATGCTGAAACCTATGAACAGTAAACTTATTACTCCTTCGGAGTGAATCCTGCGGATACGCTTCGCGTTAGCGAAGCTCCTCTGTTAGCGAAGCTCTCCCGAAGGGAGCAAGAGGCGCGCCACTTGCTTTATGCCGGGAAACCCGTCCACCGCAATGGCTTACCGTCCACCGCAATGGCTCACTTATTACTTATTACTTATTACTTGCGCGTAGCGCTATATCCCTGTATTCATACACATATCTCTACACCATATCAATCAATTTAGTGGCTAACTCTCAGGGAAATTACCATTGTAAAATCACTAATAAGTCTAATAATATACTTATTTTGGAGTTTTATTTTAGATAATTTTGTGTCATTTGTAATTATTGCCGTCAATCAAATTTACTAAAAAGTGTTAGGAATGCTTTGACAACGGGAAGAATTAAGATATGGCTACAACTGGAATATTGAAGCCAAGTTTGAGTACTGGGTGTTTTACTTATACCAAGAGATAAAAATGATTGCCACAGATGGAAAGAAAGCAAAGCTTATGCAGTAAATCTTTCACAATCCAAAATCTAAACTTCGACAGGCTCAGTTACCAATCTAAAATTCAAAATGGTATTACCAGTTTTTTTGGAGGTGAGAAAAAATTGGCAGACAAAAATTCACAGGATAAACTCACGAGTGATGAGAATCTGATGGAAAATGCTGCCAAGCCTGGAGAAAAAATATGATTCAATATTCATGAAATTCATATAAAGGTGAACCGATGAGGTTCCGTATCCCAATTTTCTGCTCTTATTTGACTAACTATTATTCTTATTCAGGCAAATTATTATTTATTCAACTGCTATTGAAGCAGGGAAGCAGTGCATGAAATCCCAAGTAAAAAAAAGTAAACCGACAATTTTGGTTGTCGATGACGAACAAGATAACCTAGATTTGCTGTACCGAACCTTTTATCGTCAATATAAGGTTATTAAAGCTACTTCTGGCCCGGATGCACTCAATTTATTGGCAAAAGAAGGGGATGTGGCTGTAATCATCTCCGATCAAAGAATGCCAATGATGAGTGGGACAGAATTTCTGAGTTTGACAGCAACTCAATACCCAGACATCATCAGAATAATTTTAACTGGCTACACTGATGTAGAAGATTTGGTAGATGCTATTAATACTGGTAAAGTATTCAAATATGTCACCAAGCCTTGGGAAGCAGAAGAGCTGAAAGTTCTTGTTCGTCAGGCTTTAGATACTCATAATGTTCTTAAAGCTAGGACACAGGAGTTGACTCGCACTCTACGTCAAGAATCCCTGCTGAATACAGTAACAAATACCATTCGTGGAGCTTTAGACTATAAGCAAATTCTACAAACTATTGTTGATAGTGTAGGTCATATGTTGGAAGTGGATGTATGTCTTTTACGTCCCTTCCAAGATGGAAAGTTGGTTGATGAAAGATTTGTATATCAGAAGCAAGCTAACCTGGAGAATCCAGGAGAGTCAGTGGATAATTCCGCCCATCTGTCTGTGTTAACTGAGACAGTGTGGGAAACCTATGAAATGCAGGTGATTCAGGATGTTACCACTGATGAACGCATTTGTGGCGATACAGTAGAACTTCAGCAGCGTGCCGCAGCTTTTGCCCAGGCTAATGTTACCTCCAGTCTCATTTTACCTCTAATTTGTCGCCAAGAGTTAATGGCTGTCATGGCTCTGCATCAGTGTGCTGGGGTAGAGGAATCCGAGCCACAGGAGCAAAGAGTATGGCAAGATGATGAGGTGAAAATGTTGATGATGCTTGCCGATCAAGCAGCTTTGGCTTTATCTCAGGCTTATGCTTATGAACAAGTACGTTCTTTGGCGAAACGAGAAGTATTAATTAATACTGTTACTAGTTCAATTCGTTCTAGTTTAGATCCCCAGGAAATTTTTGCTGCTATTACTCAACAATTGGGACAAGCATTACAGGTTGATGGTTGTGTCCTCTCTTTATGGACAGAGGAAGATGAGTATGTAGACTGTGTGGGTTTGTATGATGCTACAGTAAACAAAGAGAATCAAAGTCTGGGGAATAGTCCTATTCCTAACCATCAGCAATTACCCCAGTCCCAAGTACCTATTCAGGGAAACCCAATTCTCCAGGAAATGTTGCGGACTCAAGAACCAGTAATTGTTGGAGATATGAATAATATTTCTCAACAAGACAAAGGGTTTGATTTGCCTTTGAGAGACGTATCACGATCGCTAATGGTTGTTCCCCTATTGGCAGATGGTAAAAGTATTGGTAGTATCACCCTCCGTGAAATTGGTAGAGCTAGGCAATGGACTAATTCAGAGGTTGAATTAGCAAAGTCAGTGGCAGCTCAAGCGGCGATCGCTGTACAACAATCTCGATTGTATCAAAAAACACGGGAACAAGCGGAAAGATTGTTAGAGTTGGATAAACAAAAAACAGAATTTTTCCAAAATATTTCCCACGAATTTCGTACTCCCATTACTTTAATTCAAGGACCATTAGAATCCGCAGTCACTACGGGTAATGGTTTATCTTCAGAACAAAGTGCGATTGCTCTGCGAAATTCTCGACGTTTACTGAGGTTGGTAAATCAACTGCTAGATCTCCAACGTCTTGATGCCAATAAAATGCAGCCTTCTTTCCGTCCCTGCAATTTAGTGGAATTTGTCAACCAAATTGTAGAGTCATTTAGTCCTTACTGTGAAAAGAAAGAACTCAGGGTTGTGACTGAATTAGAACCCTGTCCCCAGGTATACTTAGATGCCGAAAAATTTGACAAGGTGGTTTATAACCTCCTATCAAATGCCATGAAGTTTACTCCCGCCGGTGGTACGATTAGGGTCACAGTCAAACCAACTAACGAGCATTGTGTATTAGAGGTCAGAGATACTGGTATTGG
>JAAUYH010186564.1_pt1 | contig 10961 bp, 3 predicted proteins | sample 7278061 | NCBI WGS metagenome assembly JAAUYH01 (sample SAMN14350203, study PRJNA611818) | marine sediment metagenome | isolation source: surface marine sediment (0.6m) | place: French Polynesia: Moorea | collected 2018-08 | reverse complement strand
GGAATGAGTTCCATAAAAGCAGTGCTGCTCCGCTCCTGGCACGAGCTGCCCCTCACTTCGGTCGACGTGGGTGGGTCCGCTCCATGTGCGGATCTCCCCTGGGCGACGTGGGGCGGTCCGCCCCAGGCGCGGATCTCCCCAGTGCATGCACTTTAACCCAATTTGTGCTTTGCTCATAATTTATGGAACGAGTTCCATAAAAGCAGTGCTGCTCCGCTCCTGGCATGATCCAGGCGAACTGGGTGCATCCTGGTGGACCCGCTACCGGTGCGGAGCGGCTCAGTGCCTAGGAAGATCCGCTCCGCTCCCAGTGCGTCTACCCTGTGCCGAACTCACTGCTCCGTCTGGCCTACCTCACAATTTATGGAATCGCTCCCCTTCAAAGCGTCAGTCATGCACTGGCTGGCATCGCTCCCCAACTACAGCACTGGTCGCATCCGCTTCCAGTGCGGACCGTCCCACTGGGTCCGCCAATCCCAATCGATCATGCAACCATATCAAATGGGGTGTTCCGTCACAAACATGAATACCTACATGGCATGGCCAATCCTAAGTTAGCCAGTCGCGTATGCCAGTCACGAGCGACGTGGGAGGGAGACAAGATTCGTTGTTCCGTCGATGGGCAAGAGTCCAACCGCCACCCCACTCAACCATCATCCGTACATTGGCGGAGAAAGACCCCACCCATCCTGCATCAGCCTCTCTGCTGGCATTCGCCCTGTGCCCTGGCAACTGGCCTTGGGTGTGGACCATCGGCGTTTCGAACTGCATGGACAGGCCATGCCCTCTCCTGGCAATACCATGTGGTGACTCCCGGACGAATGGGATGGCAATTGAAACTGTCTCACTGGAAAACTTTGCGAAAGCAGCAGCAATGGAGTGAAAAGTCTATCGTTGAAACATCGTACCTACATGGTCATATCGTTGGCCGTCGAGCGCGCCAACCACCGAGGTTCGGCAGTCCCATTCAGGCAATTTTTGGACCGGGTGCGTTTCGGTCCGTTTCTGCAACTTCTGGACCTTCTGTGGTTCGGTCCGTTTCCTGAAACCAACTCGTAACTGACTTCTCGCCAAAACTCAAGAGCGGCTTCATTGGTCATTCACATTCCTTCACATTGCTCAAAAGTCCTCGATTGGTTATCCGCGAAGAGGACTGTCAGACAACACGACCCTTGGACTTCAACATACAAGTTGGCGCTCACCATGGCAGACTCTGACAACGAGTCAAGTGATTCGGATCGAATCGTGGCCCCTCGACGATACGGTGCCAAGGTTCTCAGGGACGATTCCAGCGATGGTTCCAGCACTACGACAGACAGTGAGACGGAGGACGCAGGCTTCACGGTGCCTCAAAGCACGGCCAGTGAAACGGGTGATGCTCAAGCCACAGGGGATGACAACGACGTTCCCAAGTCCCTAGCGAAACTGTTGGCTGGGGATCACACCCTCTTGCGAAGTGACTGCGAGGAGTTCTTTCAGCGAATGGTTGGCAAGCTGCAGTCCTATCAAGATGCATGCCACTATCTACTTCGGAATACTCATCAAGACAAGGTCAGGGAGTTCTGGAATGTCCTGACTGGTGGACTCGACCCCAACACTGACGCAGCGAAGCAGGCACGCTTCGTCCTCCAGAGCTCCCTGCCATCGTACGATGTTGGTCCGAACTTCGTCAGTACACAGTCTGATCAGAAGATCTACGAGCGAATGTGTGTCTGCATCATCAACCTCATCAAAACCTTCCGCGAGGACAAAGACATGGTTGGGCATCTACTCATGCACACGGAACAAAAGGATGACGATGGCAACCTTGTCTTTGCCGAGACACATGGGCTCCCCTTCAACCAGGCCGCTGTTTACAGATTCCACGGCTTCAAAGGCGCAAAGATGGGAAGGAAGATCGTTGGGACGGTCTGCATTGCTACGCAATTGAAGGTTCTCCGCAAAGCCAACGAATACCTCCGTCAGCAACACGAAAAGCATCCTGACCTCGAAGCTGTCGCGACATCATCGGAACACAAGAACAAATTTGTGGTCACGGGAGCCTTGGATTTGTTCAACTGGCTTGCTCCAGCTGACTCTCTCAAGGCCCGACTACTGCACGATCCCCAATCATTTTCCCTCCCCAGTCTGGAAGATGTTACAGAGGCACTCAACAGCTGGCTCGTCGGTCCCGATGACTTCATGGAGCTGATCTGTGGTGCAAAACTGGACCACAATCCGACTGACGGAAAGTCTTTGCGGACTCGATTGAAGTTGCGCCAACTGAAACCATCCCAGATGGAGGGCATGGACCCACCAGAGATCCAGTTCAAGAAATTTTGGCCACCAGGTGTGACGAAGGAGGAGCATTCCGTTATTGTTATATGCTGCAATGGCATTTTCTCTCCAGATGTGGAAGAGAAAATATTTGAGTACATCAACAACAATTGGAAGCAATGTGCCTCGGAAAATGAGGCACAGGGGACAAGGTATCGCTTTGTCGTCTACGACAACACCCCTGGCCTGATGAAGGTGGGCGACAAGAAGGTTGTTGTGAGCACCAAGATCGATGCTGTGTCAAAGCTTCTGATTGACCTTGCCAACTCGGTTCTTGTCCAAATCTACGACAAGACCAATGAGGCATTGGCAAAGATTCATGAAGAGAAGATGGCCACAACGAGGGCCCAAGGCGGGTGCTCCGCTCGCGGAAAAGGTGTGCTTGCTAGCCGAATGCCAGACGATGGGCCCGTGCCGGCAATCCCGCCCTGCCTTTTCAATGCTGGTCTCAACACCTCCCGGCCAAATATGGACCAGCAAACCCATAATGATGGCCACCAACTGCTGAACTCTCCCAATCGCTCCAATCCTACCCCCTGTGCCTTCCTTGATGGACATGTCCTGCCAACAAGGGATCTCATGATTGTTTGTACCTATGCCGTGGCTGCCTCCAAGAATGCAAAGGCCACTGTAACTTGGGACAGTGGAAAGGGCACCCCGCCATTGGCAAAGGTTGTGCGAGGTGGGCTCTCGGCATGGCACTGGCAGCTGGCTGGAGCGAACAAGCCTGGAATGGAACACCACAGCGACGCCGTTAAAGTTAAAGTGGAGTGCGGATTGGTGCACATATTCACTGTCAGGACCTCCTTAACAGAGAAGGACGGAGACCGCTTCTTCAATGCATTGAAAGCTGGTGGGCTTGATATCGAATCGGGCACTGTTTTGGTGTACAACAAGTACGGGCTGGTTGGCTCATCCGACAACACGCAGGGGACCGACATGACATCCATCGCTGATGGCAAATTTGGACCACGGAAAAAGAAGTCCATGGTGAAACTCAAGAAGGATACTTACGAAACAGGAGGCAAAACAGCGAGACAATTGGTTGACGATGCCTACGACACCTCCAAGAAGGTGGTGGCCTCCATCCTGAGGGGTGATGCCACCAAACGCAACTGCCCTGTCCTTCTACGGCCCTCTCAGCTCATCGATGTGGCACCCACCGACACCGTGGCTTCGGTGGCCATGCACCATAAGCTGGCTGGCCACCTGTTGCTTGTTGCGAACAAGGTCCTAACCTTGGAAGTCCCTCCAGGGAAGAAGGATAGTGCCACGGGTGGTGAAATTGGTGGGCTGTGCCTCATTGATGGCCGACTGCCAGTTCCAGGCGGTCGATACAACATGGCCGATGCTGGCTTTAATGTCCCGGGTGATGGACAGCACCCGCCAGTGACTCTGATTAGCGGAAGCGACTTTACCGATCGGATTCAGGTTGCGCGATGCTACAAGGGTACACCGCGCCACTGGTTAGCTCTGGAGAAGAACACTCTTGACAATCGGGCCTACTTTGAAGCATTTCTGGATAACAAGGACGATGTGTTCCACCCGACACCAAAGAACAAGCCAATACGGGCGAAACTGCGGCAGTTGCGCAAGAAAAAGTTTGGCAAGAAAAAGAAGGGAAAGCGGCGTCGGCAAAGTTCCAAGCGACAAAGGCAGATGGAGAAGCGACGTAGAACCGACGACGCTGGTGCGGATGCCGACACCCCAGACCATGGACCCGAATTGGAGGCAAACGCAGAAACCACCCACCAACAACTGTCCCATCAGACTGCTACTGAACCTTCCACAACAACGGGGGTGCCATCTGTCACGCAGACCCAGACATCCGAAGGCGCGGAGGCTCCCTCTGACACAGAGTTGTCTACAACCCTGGATTTGTCGACAACCGACCCCAGTCTGGAAGATGTAGCGATGCAAATGCAAATGGAGACAGACGTGATGGCACGAGAGCAAGAAAACATTCTGGTGGAGACTGTCGAGGAAAGTGATGATGATTCCGTAACACCGGAGTCGCAAGAAGGGGTTGTTTCTGACGAGGAGTCGAGTTTTGGTGGGGAGGTCCTTCCAGACCTGAGGTACACCTGGGTCGAAGAGGACCGTACCTTCCCCCGATGGGGAGATGAGGACGAGACGCGGTTCCTCCAGCATCTGTACAAGGACAGGCAAACCCATGCCGCAGAACAAGCTGATCCCGACCGACAGGTACCCAAGGAGATGGAGTACCTCTATGTGGTGTGCCAGGGAGGGTCTGAGGAAACCAAGGATGCCCATGCCCCATACAAGACCAACCCCAACGATGCGGGACGCACCACCAACCGCCCTCAATCGGCAAAGGGAGATGCCTTTACGACACTTATGAATGGTTTGGAGACAAAGAACACATTTGGCGTCATGCAGAACATGGCGACCTACTACGATGGCATGGCTGACACCGCGGACGGCCACTTGAACCGACGTGTGGGACGGAATGATCCTCGTTGCGAGCATTTTCAGGGACAGTACCATGTGGATGCCTTTCGCTCGATCAGAAGAGGTGTGGATGAGGTGGAAGAGTGGTACAAGAGCCAGGAGGAGTACTTTGCCAAGAACGAAGATAACCTCACCTTCCTCAATGAGGATTACATTGAGTTTCGAATGGCTCCCAACTACGATCGTGAGATTTACGCACAACTACTGGTGCGGCAAGAAGAAGAAGGGCCACCCACCGCCCTCCGACTCAGCGCCGACAAAAAGGGTCCTTTGAAAGTGGGCTTTCCTGACGATGCAACGTACGCCTTGAAGGCGAAATCAGGTGAAGAGGCACGCAAACAACTCTGCGTCTATGGCTACCTTGCAGAGACACTGGGGCTGGATCCGGATGACGTCGAGGAACTGGATTACAACACAGAGTTGGACGCGGAGCGATGGCACAAACAGATGCGACGGCACGCCCGGAGGGCAGAGCCACTCACCGCACTCATGGCTTTGAACGTTATCGTGCACTGCTTTGCGAGCTGCGCTATCCGCTTTCTGAACGATGAAGGGATTTGCGTCCACAAGAGGAAGAACGCTGGAAGCTATGTGACGCCGCTTGTCGAAACGGAAGGAATTTCCACACACCTGCCCATGACGCTGAAACGGAGTGCCATGCCTGTTCCATATCGACGGCTGGATGTTGGTACACACTGGCTAATCGAAACTGTCAAATCGGAAAGAGATGACTACTATGATTTGTTTGGCGACTCGGACGAGGCCGAGTGTGTGAAGCTTGGCCACTTTTCGCAGATGAGCGAGGCTGATCAGACAACAGTCATTGACGCTTTGGAGAAATGTGTCTGCTTCCGACTCCTTGGTCGGACTGGGCGGATGCAGGAGTTTGCCAATATAAACTGCACATCACCTATCCCAACGGGGGATGAGGAGCTCGACAAGTTCCGGGACTTTGTTGAATCAACAGAGGGTACCTTTGCCAACAAACTGAATAAATTCATCAGCGGGCAGATGCGCAATCAAGTGCCCTCCAAAACAAAGAACTTGTACACATTTGTCGAGACCATGAAGGAATTTGGGCACCTGCTGCGCACAAAGGCAAAGAAGGCGTTTCTGGAAAAGGGTGCCAACCTGGACCGCAAAGCGGTTGTGGACACTCTGGCGAATACACTGTACGAAGCAATCGAGGCATCACCCAACACCGACCCCAAGCAGTTACCAATGTTCATTGCCCACTCTGTGGTGGCAGACTTCGAATGTCTCGCTGGTTATGGTGTATTTGGTATGCCAGACCACACAAGCCTACACTTTGGATTTGGCTGCGGTTTGGGAATCGCCTCGTTTAATCTTCCCAAAAACACTGCCAGCATTCAGAAGCTCCACGATCAGTTTCTTGAAGAATTGTCTACCTGGTCAAACAAGAAACTGGAGAGCATTGGCATGGAACGAGACAAGGAAACGCAGCAACTGACTTGGTATTATGATGGGAGACCCTTCACAATTGTGGATACGGAGCACTTCCTATGCAAGATCGGTATTGGCCTTGCCCTGGCACATCCAAATCGTTGCCTATCGGCGTACCCAAGCCCCCCTAGTCATTACTGTTGGCCGGTGTACACGGAGCACAATCGAAACTGGATTGTCAACCTCAACGATGGATTCATCTCTGTCATTCGTGCCTACGCTAATGTTGTTCGCAACAAAATTGAATATCCCAGTCTCCGCCGGTGGTTCCTCCTGATGGGGGAAGATGAGTACTGGTAATTCGGAATGGTAGCATCATTGAAGTACCTAAGAAATAATTAACGAACCCATTACGTACAACAACACCTGCTAGTTGGTTGTTTACACAATGAATTTATAGCTTCAGGTGGCTGACGGGAGCGCCGATTAATCAGGTTTCGTTTATTCTGTCTTTCATCTGTCTAGTAAGGGAGGTGTTCCACATAGATTTTGCTTCCATGACAATCCACTTGTCGCATCCCTCATAGACACCATTATTGGCATGTCGCGAATTACCAGTTGTGTCGTCCCATTTAGCAGGCACCACAACAATAGTGCGCCTAATTGACGAGCACCGACACAAACGAAGCGGCGATGATCGTCCTGTTGCCGGTTTTGCCAACCTAGCAGAGTACAGGAAGTCCTGGCCGGCAAATGCACGGACAGAGCCTGTGTCAAGTGGTTGCACAACACACATTGGGAAGTCGGCAACCTTCTCCTCGTGTTTAGCTGATCGAACAAAACAAAGGATCCTTCCCACAATTGCGGCGGCATCCTCGTCTTGCCGCGGTTGCGACTGGCAGTCGGATAGTGCAAACACAGCCCAATCGTGGCGCCCGGGTGTGTCCTTCTCCGGTTCCGGCTTGGCCCAGAAGAGCGTGGGTTGTGCAACCCTTTGTGGTCTGGTTCCATCATCCGCGTAGAATGAGTTTTCATCATGGGCATCCCTGATGTCGTCCATGCAGATGATGTGTGCCTTCACATAGAGTTCCAGAATGTTGTGGGAATGTCTGTGACAGAATTCCTGAAGCAACTGTTCGACTTCCTGCTTGAGCGCTGCTTCACCCCACTGACATGGACGCAGATCATCCTTCTTAAAGCCCTTTGCCTTGTCTCCACGTTTTTGGCGATAAAGAATCTTTCCACCGGCAAAGGTATAGGAGTGATCCCCCAGTGATATTCTAGGTTTCTGCGGCATCGGCCCCAACTCCTCAATTGGCAAACATTTCTTGAACAGATGTTCCTTTACTTGTCCCGGAAGATATTGATGGCAGGCAGTATTTATCATCCTTCTTTCATTTTCGCGCTTCAATGTTTCAACCGCAAAGGCCGTGTGACGACGGGATGTTTGTTGGGCAGCCTTTTTGGATCCCCGCATGTGACTCTCGCAGTAACTACCATCCAATCCCCGCAAAGGTCCTGATGTGTAGATCGAATGCATGATGTGTCCCAGCATATGGAATTTCAACGTACGCATTCCATTGCCTTCCTGCCGGTTTAAAACAGTTTTAATGTCCTGCATGAATAGGGGGACATACTTGCATAACCGTTCAAACTCCGTACCGGACAGGTATTCCCAAGTATACATGTGGGTGAATAGAATGGCCTGCCCCAGGAACCCAATCCAAGCATTAGAGCGAGAATTGTGTCCATTGGTTGAGATGGAGGTGTTCTCGTCCAGATGCTTCCTTAGCTCTCTGCCTGGAACATCTGATACGAGCAAGAGGAGCAGAATCAGCGTAACATGTGGCTGCTCAGAGCCTTTAATCTTTGCGGATTTTAGAATCCCAGCCGATATTTTGGCACGATCAAAGTCACGGCAACTCTGATTGGTAAGGCACGCACCGAGGTTGAGAGCGCACCTGTCGATCATTTTCTTGCACTTGTCGTTGAACACTCCTTGGATGGACAATTCCTCGGGGGATAAGGACCGGTAAGCATCGCCGCTGTCATCTGTTGGATCAGAATCTGGTTGTTCTTCAGGAATACCTTGTCCAGGGCCAGTTGCCGGCCGGTCCTCCTCACTCGCTTCGTCTTCCTCCATTTGTTCTGGAAAATCAACGTGATCAGAACTCTGGTTTTCTCCCAGGGTGCGCGGATTCGTTCCTCCAGCACTCTTTGGTGTTTTGCTTGTGGCGTCCATTTGCAGAGAAGCCTTCCGCTTCTTCTTGGTTTTGCTATGCGCCACCTTCTTGGTGCCGATGAGGCAGGCATGACAAAGGGGGAGCAGTCCCTCGAGTATCTGGTGGAGTAGACATACTCCATCCATGGTACTATAGACACCGCGGACCATGTCACAAAAGACCATGCCCAAACGATCAAAGGCTGTCTCGTGAGGATGGGTGGAAATGTCTTTAAGATCTTCCAACTTTTCTTCACACACAAGATTGTGGATGTGACTCGCCATCTGCAGGACCCAGCCATGGGGGTCTTCGATGTCCTTCCTCGGCAAATAGTGGCAGAACGGCTGGTCGAGGTGCTCCGTGGGGCAGCTGCATAGGCGACACTTGCTCTTCTGTCGTTCATTTCCATAACATCGATAACGGCGAAGGTTTTTATCATGGCCCTCATTATCGCCAAGAATCTTCAAGGTAGGAAGACGCATACGCATCCTTGTCACATGAGGATTGCGGTCAACATCTTGCCAGTGCAGATCGTAGAGCACTCCCTTTGATTTTTGAACATCAACAACAGAGCGAAGAATGTACTGGAGCATCATGTGGTACTCGATGCTTTTTTGGAGTGGCGTCACAGCCTTTCCTGGTCCTACTTGGGGTATGTGTCCAAGCGGACGCCAAAACTCCTCCCTCTGCCTGGCGGCCATGTTGAAAATGCCAAGGGTAAAGCGAACGGGAACGCTGGTGAGGCGCCCGACCTCGTCATAATGTGTTCCATCGATGAAAAACAAAATTGGAACAAGCTTGTCGTTGTGTTCGCGAACGTGTTTGGCGTAGGCCTTGTTGTAGAGCCAGCCACAGTCAATGTCCATAATCCAGTAACTGTCCTTGTCTGTAACATCTTGCAGGCGCTGGAATCTGGGTTTGGCAAAGGGGTTGGCCTTTGGAAACAGAAGATTGCGTTGATGCATCAGAACCTTGTTGGACAGGAGGCTGTGGACTTGTCCCAAAAAGTCATTCACAGGTACCTTAACTCTGGCGCGCGAGTGGGGAAGTGTGAGATCATACACCTTGGGCTGGAAGGGATCGTAGTCAAGGCGTTGGCGAAGTGATTCGACAAATTGTTGGCGCTTTGTTGGTTTTGCATGGCCGAGCGCTTGCAGGGTGTTCTGCCTTAAGTATCGGTGCACCCAGTCCATGATATCATCGTAAATCGCGGGAGGTGCAGCTGCCCGATTGAGCAGCTCCAGTAGCTCGAGTTGAGCTTGTTCAAGGCGGGAGGGAAGTTCTGTAGAGAAGTATGCTCCCTTCTCGAGGCGCTTGGCTTGTCGAACGAGAAGTTCGTCGATCTCCTTGCCTTGATAGTACATCGGACAGTCTGGAAGGGATTCGTGAAACGCTTTTACATAGTTGCGATGTGGTTGGTTTGGTGGGTTGACAGAGTAGTTTGGTATGGATGGGAGGGATGGCGGGGTGCCGTGGTGGATGTGAGGAAGGGGATTGGCGTCCATAGGGATTCCGTCTTGGGGGTCAGGGGTAGGGAAGGAATTGGGGTCGGGCGCCTGGTGCATTGGAAGGTTGGGTGTGAAAGGAGAGTCAGTAGTGGTGCCTTGCTGGGGTAGTACTAGTGGCGAACCAGTGTCAAGGTTGGTAGGGGTTCCTAGAAGGAGGTTGAGGGGGGTGTGGGGTGAAGAGAGCTGGGATGCGGAATAGCCTGCTGTTGAACCAAGCGGCGTAGGAGGGAGAGAGAGTGGGGAGGATGGTGGGGTTCCTCCTGCTCTGCTATTGGCACATGATGGGGAAGCCTGGTTGGTTTCTTCCCCAGTTGGTTGCTGCGCAACACGCCTTGCATTCCGGGTGTTGTGGCCGGAGATTGGTTGGGGACGGCCAAGACAGAATTGTTTGTGGGCATTGAGGGCCTGTCGGCTGGGATAATCATTTTGACAATCAATGCAGATAAAGGTCATGTGGGAAGTTGGGTGGAAGTTGGGGTGTGTCTGGTGGCGTGGTGGGTGGCGAGAGCAAGTGTCAGTGGTGTAGGGAGAGGATCTGGGTCTCAACCGAGCGAGAACCAGCTGCGATAGTCGATGATTCTTGACTATTGGCTGGGGATATGGCTTGTTGGGAACTGGGGGCAAGAAGGGAGAAAGGCACCAGGATTTGGATAATTGCATCGGAAGATTGTGGTAAATGGAAATATAAGCCTATTGGGGGCCAGAGCGTTTTGGTCGGTACCATTTGGTCCGAATTTTTTAAATATTTTTTTTGGTACGGCCGATTAGGATTGCCCGCGCGCAGTTCACGTGTAAAGCAATCTCGTCACTGATGCACGAGGAGAAGCATTGCAGCCACTTGGAAACAGCCAGCGAGACCCTTGCTGACTTTCACCGCGAATTCTGTAACGGGCATCTTTGAGGTTTAATGCCGTTGCAGAACTCGTCGCAGACTGGTTGCTTGTCGGAAGTTTCTACTCCTCTGAGAATCGGCAAGATCTTGAAGAATTGTTTCAACAAGGACCAGGTGCACAGCGCGCGCGCGCTCTCAACAGTTAGG
>JAAUYH010078903.1_pt1 | contig 10962 bp, 6 predicted proteins | sample 7278061 | NCBI WGS metagenome assembly JAAUYH01 (sample SAMN14350203, study PRJNA611818) | marine sediment metagenome | isolation source: surface marine sediment (0.6m) | place: French Polynesia: Moorea | collected 2018-08 | reverse complement strand
TCATTACCCTTACATGTAGTCAGCTCACTGAGAGTATTTATCACAGCTCCCGTCGGGATCACCAATGTAGTTTCAGTTTTTGACGCAAAGCGGGAAACGAACTTCTACAAACAAAAGTTTCAAAGTTTATTCGGAGTGAGCAATCTTTTTCTCCTATCCATGACTCCATACATAGTCTAGACTGAAAACTATCTGTAACGCAAATGCAGCTCTTCAATTTTCTTAACCACAGAAAAAGATTATACTGGCTATCCCGCGAAGATATTTGGTTATATTCATGTATTCCGTCATGAAATTTCCGTTTCAATTTCTTCCCTTTTTTGTAACCCAAAAGAACCCCTCTCAACAGTTACACAATGATTTATAACCGATAACGAGTTATCTGCGATCAGAGACATGAAATTTTCACAATGGATTGTCAAATTTCAGAAAAGCAACTAGTAGCCTAATCGGTATAGCAGCTATAAGCCATTGTTGTAGTGATTCTCACTGATGTGTATATATATTTTGATGTACAGAGTAACCTCTCATTAGCAAAAAGAAGAACAGCTCCTATTTTGTTGAGAAGCAGACTACATTTTCGCGCCTTTAGTCTTAATTTAAATCCTTTTACTGCGTCAATCGGTACACCAAGCATCTGTATTAGACGACATTCTAGGGGCCGCTCTCGAAGGTTGCGCACTGGTACGAGTTGTCGACCGTCTACCTGCAACCACGCCACTGTGTAGCAGGCACTTGATCTGTCGAGTGCTACATCAAAGCACATCAGTCATTACGACAATTGTGTAACTGCAGGTACGAATTCCTACCAAAATATCGAAAACTAAATTTATGAGGCTAAGTCATTCTACGCCTCTTTAATTTGGACCTAGGTGATTAGCATGACATTTTGAACTGCAGCATTTAGAGATAGACAAGAATGTTTTAAGTACAAGGTGAATTTTTTACAAACAGTGTAAGTCAGAAGAACTGTTAGAAATTCCAATTTGAGAGATTTACAAAATCATCAAGAATAAAATGTATCGAAATGCGTTCCCGCAGAAGCAAAAATAGAGCACAAAAGTACTCCAGAACTTGAAATGCAAGTTTCCTTGTGGTCAAACTTATAGCATATGAATCCAAAAAAACCGCATTGATCGATGGCCAAGGTTATGAAAAGCACCTCGAGTGGTAATTCAGGAGAATATGAGACGTTTGCATTTCGTCCTGAAAAAAATTTACGAAGGATATACTTTTCTCTTTACTCTTATTCCACCTTTCCACCTTTAAATATGCAAAATATGTTAAACATCTTTTCTGTTGTTATATTTTGTCTTTTGCAAGCGTAAATTTTAACAGTTCTGTACAAGGATTATGCAAAAACCTCAGTTTTAGTACGACGAGATTTCTTAAATTCATGTTTTTATGCTCAAAGATCAATTATTGAGTTTAAAAAAATTATATAAATGAATACGGCTCACCAAAAGAAGGTGATCCGTAGGTGTAGCAAACATTCCACGATAAAACAAACTATATCAGATCTTATTTCCTAATCTTTTTCCAGTTCTTTCAGTAAACTAATCATGACAATACTCTATCAACAGGTGCCTACATTCAAGCAACTTAATTCTACATACCTATAAGAATAGCACAAGATCTTACTTAATCAAGTCCGAGGAGCAAACTTGAATATCCACTTCAGGCGAATATGAGTTCAAATTTTTATTTTTTGGATTATAATACTCAATGCGTTATTGATTTTTGATAGATAACCGTCAGTAAGCTTCTTAAATCTTGAAAAATGCTTGGACGGTGCGTTACAATTCATATTGGCTTGATTGAATACAGATTACTTCTTGTTACATTCATTCTGTTAAAATTGAAACTGAAGCACGAAAATAGTCTCACTGTGAGGTAGTCTCCTGGATTCGAAGCTACAGAGATCACAAGAATTTGTTTGACTTCTTGTTGCTCACAGATCTCTCGAAAAAACGACAAGTCTATTTGCAGGAGCCTCTCTGTCATTTGATCAAGGAAAACACATAATCCATAGGAGGTTTACGAATCTATGTAAATTTTATACTCGTCGTTGTCCCGTTCGGTGATGTGTAGCACTGTACCTTTCTAGCAAGAGACGGCATCGAATCTTTCTATTAGCGAAAAGGGTTTCGCGGCGAGGAGGTATTTGTACACCCCTATCTCCTAACCGACAGGTACAGAGTAGCGTTCGTCTCGCAGCTTAATTTGTTTTGCAGGATCTCCATGATTTCCAGTTGGGATATTAATACACTGCGGACGCTGCCACGATACAGACCAAAATTTCAATGAGGTCCGGTAAGATATCTACGTACGTGATACAGTTCACTGAAGGGAGTGCAACTGTACGCTCCCTCAATTTTCAGATCGATTTTCTACAGATGCCTTACGCGCCTAATATCGACGTTCCATCACTTAAGCAAAATTAGCTACTTAGACAGGCACGGCCAGTTCTATCTATGAACGTACGTATGTATTCTGTGCAGAAGCGCCGTTGGAATGATTCGGAAGAAATTTCGCCTTTCCTTGACAACACCAACATTTCATCAATGCATTGCTACTGATATACTGTATAAAAGTTCGTTATCTTCGGCATGTCAGTAAGATTGAGTCGAACCTTCTCATGCAGTGCTCCTGTGGTTCCATAGTTCGAAAAATCATATAATTTAGGCAATTTTTTGTCGAAAAATTCTAACCGTCCGGAAACTAAGATATCGCCGACCAGTAGCGCTACCATCTGGTTGTATTAACTTTTCATTTGATGAAAAACTTACATTGGTCCATAAGCATGTGTAGTCTTCCTAACCCTTCGATAATAATCAAGATAGGCTTACAACCAGTGCATCAGTGATCTGGGGATACCGCATTCTGGTAGCCCGACCTTCGGAACAGATGTTTTGTTTAGATTTATCTTGGAAGATTTCTTCGCGTAAGCAGGCCGTCGAAGTTCTGTGTTTGGCTTGACAAAGGCACTAATTACGAGGTATGTGAACAAGTCAAGTTTCAGAAATGCGCCTCAGAAATTTGAAGTCCTAATGGCATGCGCTACACAGTAGAGGTCGCTCTGAAAAAGCCATTTTCCTCATCATTGAACGCGGCCAAACATAGCCGAGACCTCTTCGTGCTTTCTGATTGACCTAGCCGACAAAGATCGGTAGCTGGAATACCGGATACCGAATTGGGAGCATCTTTGATAGCACCAGTACACGCAAAAATCTGGGATCAAGGCGAATTTCTATTATGTATATTTCCAATTTGCTGTGGACAGACCGAAGTCTATCATAATTTTGCTCTATTTGCGTTTTTCAGGTTCGAGTTTGAACTAGACAAATCTTTTCAAGCACAAGTACGTCTTAGCTTTAGTTGTATTGCGCGAGAGACATTGATTTTGGCAAGAATGAATTGTGGAGGATCTCATCCAGAAGGGTAGTCAAACATGTTGTGAACTTCGCATGCAAATATGAGGTTGCCAGTTATTTAAAACGGAAAGTGTTTTCTGAAGCGTGCAATTTTCCAACGAGTGGATCAGTAAATAATGAAACTGCCGGATCTGGGTCTCAGAGTGTTCACTTGAAGTAGACGAGACATTTTACTTTCCGCCATCGGATGTAGGCTGGTCCGCACTTTCTGTAAATGCGATAATCGAGCATTACCTTTTTGAAAGCAACAAGATTAACGGGATCGCATACGATTGCTATGAAGCTTTTGGAGCTCTCGCGCACTATTTTCTTACAGAACAAGAGTATTTTGGTAGAAAAGTTCTGGATCAGTGAATGCTGAGAAGTGGTCCAATTTAATGACCTGCATGCACTACCGACTTTACTCCTTGGGAATTCTTCCAGAGGAAGCACCTGAAAGGGTTTGTACACAAGGACCTTCCTCAGGCGATTGACGAGCTCAAGAAAAATACGTTTGGCTCGAGCAATTAGTCGAGATACGTTTGAAAAGGTTTTGAAAAACTCCGGAACGTATCCTGAATTTGTTGTACTAGAAAGCAGGAGCTCATTTACTACACTGAGTTTCCGACCTTGTAATTGTTTTGATCATTAAAATGTGTCCAAAACCAGAAGAGAATTTCCAGTATTGAAAATTGGACTTTTCTATGAACACCCAGTATATTCCAGTGCCGCGCAGTGCAACGAAGCTACTGACAGTTGATTACGCTACGCGCTAGGCGACTGAAACAGTTAATGTTCCAAATCAGGATAGGGATAATCACTTTCTTCTTTTCCATCAATCAACCTTCTGAACTACCCTAGTTCATTAATTTACTGACTAAAAATCAGGGAAATTGGCGAACGTAAGTTTGCGCTATCTATTGTTTCCGAAACTCAGACCTTGACGGCTCTCCTGACTAAGATTATGTGGTGTGGGTTGAGATGAACCATAAAGAATCGAAGTGTCGAAAGTACTTTTGCTACTGTTATGCATCATAAGCAGTCATCAATTGATTTCGTCTGATCATCGAAGCAACTGTCGAGTTCTGGTTTGATGCTGCAGTTAAGCATAAAAAGGAACTGTTCCAGTCAATCGATTGCTGTGTGAGGCAAGACAAAGTACAAGCAGAAACAGAGCTGATTGTCCTGAAAAGTACCGAAGGGGAGGGCGTCTATTCCACTGACAACTACAACCGACCGCGAAGCAGGTGCGAACTACGACATCAAAGCAAGAAAGTGATTGTAAACTACGTTACTCAATTATAACATGTCCTTAATCTCTGCACTGCGCACAAGGGTTTTGGGTACACCAATGACGAATCAAGTTTCTGGCAATACATGAATAGGAAATACAGCGCATACACGGAATTGTTCCAAACACCTAGAACCGTTCCCGATGTTTGTGGCGCAGTGCGCCCAGAAAGAAGAGTTGAGCAACTCCATTGCTCCTAATTTGAAAACTTGCGGGTTTCCTTATGCTATACTGGACCCATTCGCGATTTATTGTCGTAAATCTGAGGACAATATTTCACTATTGTTGCAGGTTTATTGCGATGAAGATGATGGTCGATAAGTGCCATTTGAACTAAAATTAAAGAGATTGGTGTCTGACGTAGTTTCAGAGTTCAGTGGCACTCTAATTGGCAAAGAATTCATACAGTCGTGTTTGAATCCAAAATTAGCTCAGAACATGTCATTAAAGTGAAACACTTCACGTTCTAAGAGGAAGAGGATTGTGGTGGAACCCTTGTTTTTATTTCTAATCTCTGAGTTAGGTTTTGTACTGAACTTCACAGTTAATGTTATGTTCGGTTTTACTTTGAACATTCAAGTTTATTTATTCCATTGAACCTTCAAAATTAGTTATAATTTATTTATTTTCAAGTGCCAAGTAGGCCCATTGTTAGTATAGCTTTAGACAAGCAATTCATTTTAGATAAAGGACAACAAGCTTTCACAGAACAGAAACCAGCAAACGTCAACTACATAAAGTAACCGATACAGTTAAATTGCTTTTTCTAAATGTGAAACTTTCAACAATCATTGTCATATGCTAGCAATCTCGATACTGTCAACCGATTCGTCTGACTGGCGTAGGCCCGGTTTGTATTCGACAGAGTTTTTAGCACAAACAGAAAATCGTTGGGTGCCATGCTGGTCCTGCACAATGCCCATGTCTAACATTCCCTCGGACCCCCACCATGAGTTGGAGCCTAGTTGTTCTCTTGCACGTGCACATGCGAATACCTGCTCCATACTCACAGGAGGTTGCAACACCATATTTCGTTTCGGCGTAATTATATGCGCTACCAACGCGCCAACAACGAGTACCACCGTCGCGACAATCAATGGTACGAACAGCTTCAAGTCTATTGTCGTGAGTAATTCAGACCCGTCCTTTCGATAATCTCGAATTGAGACACGGTCTTCCGGACGACCGAATCCTTCTAGCATCAGCATGACCACATTACCATTATGTTCTTCGCCTAAATGAAGTCTTGAACTGTCCGCATCAAAATTATGCATACTTCGATAATAGACTAGCACCAGAATATCAAGCTCTGACATCGGCTCAAGAGCTTCCTTACCGCGCAAATTTCGGTACACTATAACCGGAGCATTCGACCCCCTGCCTGGCAAGCCAGTTTTCATAAAGAACCACCCCAGTACAACCCAACGGTCACTCACATAAATACAGCAGGAATATGTGGAATTTTGCGTTGCACAGTACAAGTGCGCAGTTATGCCTCGCCCTTTACCGAGAGTGCGATTTTGTTTCTCGCAGCCAACCAAACTGCATTTATGCAATTGTATACTTTTGCTGTTGTCATAGAGCTCCTTTAACCAATTCTTGTGGAAAGACTCTGAAAAGGTGGTAGTTGTTTCGAACATTTCAGTTGTGGGATTCCAGGTACAATACTTTCCATCGTGAGCTTCAGTCGCAGTCAGCGCGCAAGCGACAGGTACCTGATAGGTCATTTTTGGGTTGTTGTCAACACACGGCGTTTCTTGAGTCGTCGAGTTTTCGAATGACGCATTCACAAAGTATCGCTTTGTTTTAACGTCGCGATAGTAACAACGGTCAACCATTTTCCCTACCGTTACTCCGATTTCAGTAGCCACCTCAATAGATCTGCGTACATCGGAAGCACGACCTAGTCTCCATGCATACACCGTAGTATTGCCGTTGTGTCGAACTGGTTTAGAGATAGCATCCACAGCGTACTCGGAAGCCAATGAACCTCCGAGCACAGTGAATGAAAGTGCGATAGCTACTGATTTAGACACACGGCCTATCGATAAGGCACATGGAAATGTTCTCGAGTGCGAGATTGATGCGAGAGGAACGCGGTGTCCGCGAATAATGCGGTAATGTGCAACTCGACTGATGATCAACTCCCACGCCGGCTCGAGCACGATCGATACGAGCAATTCCAGGATAATGAACTTAATGAGATTGACAACGCTGACTTGGAGTCTGGTCTCAAGCATGTTGCAGATGAGTTCAGTGTTGCAACTTGGATATGAGCAGGAGTCTGTAGCAGCTTATAAGAAGTCAGTGCTATTTAGTACTCCCTCGACGATCGTCTAGGCAGTCGAAACCTGGTACGCTCACTTATTTTTGGGTATTGCTATGGTGACAAAAGCACTGCTTAATGGCATGCCCGATAAGTGGCTTGAGCGTATTGAAAAATGGTTGGAACACCCAAAAAAGGTGTATTAGCCCCATGACTGCATCTAATTGGTTAGTCGCAGTATTGACTTTTTCGAGTTTTTCGCTATAGATGACCTGCACGGAGTGGCTACACTCTTGACTGTGTAACCTTTTATGGCTTGTTTTTGGACAGGCCTGAGCAGCCAGGGGGATGCAACTAATCTACAATAACTGCCGTTTACTTCTTTCTAAAGAACCGCATGCCTATTACTAATTATAGTAGAACAGTAGTTCACAGTGCTCTACGATTAGTCTCATTCCATCCACACTCAACGAGACAGTAGCAATATGGTACCTGTATGGGTATGCCGTTGCGTAAACCATTAAGTAAGTGGATTTCTGAATACCAGTTATAAGGGAGCTTTATGAGTAGAACCAGCTGCATCTCGAAAATGAGGAAAAACGCTTACAATAGCATGTGCTGGATGAATTACGGAAATTCCTATATGCCACCCACATAAGTTTTCATTAAAATACGGCACAGCATCCAGATTATCATGGAAATGTCCCCGATGTTGCTTACGAAATGAATTGGGGTGTGCAGGGAGTGGTTAGGCCTCCAGTTTATGCTGCTGGTGAATACGGTACTGTACAGTCTAGTAAAATTCCCATGAATTTACAATGCTTTAACTCGTGATAGGAATCTCTCTGCACAGATTGTTGTTGTTTCATTCCCGGCAGACAAAATCATCCACGTGTAGATTAAATAATGGTACATTTCTCAATCCAACACTGTAGTAGTTCATTGTTCCATGCAGGCATTTGCTGTGTTGTCTGATCTGTTTCGTTTTGAGTTTGAGATGCGGATGCTTCTATTTTCATCAAGTCAATCATTAAGTCATCTTGCTTCGGAGGGAGCGAAAACAAAGCGAGTATGGGTCGCGAATGGGGTGTAGATTCGGACGACAGGAGCAAAAATTCTATACGCATACGATGTTTAAGTCTTAGGTTGTGGAGACGCATCGACTGAAGTGCAGAATAACGAGGAGAAATAACGTAGTGAGAAGGTGAAAACACCGGATAAAACAGGTACGATGCATACTAAATAGTATCAGACTCGTTCCAGCATGAAAAGTTCACATCGACGGACCAGTGCAATGACTCTATTGTAGACTTGCTGTTTCCCCTCATTTAATTGGTGGTCATTGAGACAACCGTACTGTTCACTTTCGGTGCGCAGTTCGATTGCTGTGCAAGGCAAGACATATTACAAGCTGAAATCAAGCTGATTGTGTTGAAAAGCATTGTTGGGAGGGCTTGTATACCACTAACGACACCCGACCACGAAGCAGGCCCGAACTTTGACATCAAGGCTAGAGAGGGATTTGAAACTATATCACTGTATCCACAGCCAGTTCGATCCGGCACTGTACGGTACCGGTACAGTTTTCCGCTCTACACTAGGCATGTGGGTTTCGGGTGCTGCAATTAGAAGTTTCTTGCAAGACAAGAGCGTGAAATACGGCGCACATGTGGAACTGTTCGCAATACCTGCGACCGCTCCCAATGTTCGGGACGTAGTGCCGCACGAAGAAAAGTAGAGCTCTAAACGATAGCTGCATCGATAGGCCTATAATCTACGAATGCCTCTCTGAACAATAAATTGATGTTTTTTGCTCGAAAGCAACCTCAATGATTGGCTAGTAGGAGAAAAAAGCGAACAAGTCCTTCGGAATTTGACGTCGGTTTGGTTTCTATAATACAGCATCCGAATGACTCCGTATCCCGGTTCCTCGTACCTTCGTCGGAAGCTGCACGATTCCCAAAAGTAGACGCGTTGTTACACACGCCACCCTTACCTCGCGGTGAGAACTAGTTCGCGCGCATTAGTATTCCACTCTTCGGAATTTCCCAATATGGGGAAGTGCTATTTCCTCGCTCCCAAAGGTTAGATGGTTTACCCAGATCTGTTGTGTTGTGTTGATTCCTCTGTGTCTTCCATATGCGGAACTTCCAGAACTTTGTAAAGCTAAACTAACAACGTAATTTGTACTATAGTATGCCATTTAATATTAAGTCATTGCAGCTCATCGTCATCCTATTATCCACTACTACACGGTAATGCCCCTTATTGAAAGTGAAATGGCAACACGGAGGAGATCGAATAGTCATTTCCTCGACAGAATTTGCCTAATTTAAGCTTATATTGCTTAATGGTGATTACTTGCAGCAAGATTAGTTACAGCAAATGTTTGATTTTTCGTAAAACATTTGTTCGGTACCCCGTACAGGAGGAGTGAATTCAGATGGGCGAAGAGCCACCAGAAATCACAGATATCTCGCTCTACGTACGGCTATGATCTTACTTTTCATCCAATTAAAAGTCGTAAAAAATATGGATGAGAGCTTGCAACCGCATATGCTCGATAAATTACAGAAATTCCTAGATCCCACAAACATGAATTCTCATTACAATGCAATAAGGTTCGTCTAGATTTTCATAAGTTGGGAACTGGTCTACAGTGCCGGTGCAACTGTCTGCGCTCCAAGGGACAGCCTGAAATTAAGGAAAACAAACAATTCTTAAGACAACTTCATTTTTTCTATTTCTATAGGCATACAAGCAGACATCAGGATCAAGTAAAAATGTAGAAATCTTGGTGTTTTGTTGACTCGGATCAGATCTGCGTTCCTCCCGTGTTATGTGTAGGATTACGGGAGCCGGCGGTCGATAGACGGTTTGGTCTTGCTTGCAGTTGGGGAGGTAGAGCTCGCCGTATCTGTAAGGCGCAAGGTGTGTGAAACTCGATCCCTTCTAAGCCGCGTCAGCCTATCTGACACTGCCGTTCCGTCTAATGCGGTTCAGGCGTGTGTCAGTGGCCGAGGCACAAGGTAATTCTTCGGTCTTCTTCGTCTTCTGCAAGAAGAACAAGATGCACATGTACTCCCTGACACAACCCGCCCCATTACTGAACAGCGCTACAGTAAAACATAGACGTGAATGATACTGGAGGTAGCGGCCGAGGTAGTGTTGTGGTGTGTTGGTAGCTGGGTGTCCAAAAAGTCAAAGCCAGTAGAATTTATATAGACTTTTATCTGCTTAAGGAGCGCGTATTTGCTTAATCAGACGAAGGTGGTTAATAACCGATATCGCTACTGCAAATTTTGTTATGATTTGTTCCTTAAGGTACATTCGATAAAACAGGTCTCATTTATAGCAACTATACCTTGCCGCAGTATCCCGACGAAATATAAATGAATAGTATACTGCTCTCACACGACTAACACCGTTTTTGCCCAATTCTTTACTTATTACGACAGTGCAATCATTGATTTTAGAACGCAACAATATGTTCCGCGTTCCAGCCTTTCGTTCTTCTCCAGCCGATTGCCAATGGCTGTGTAGAACAGAGTGCCAGATGTTACCGCGAATTATTTGAGAGGGTATGACCATCGTAGAAGACGGTAAAAAGGAATGTGCCTTCATCTACTGAAAACGAGGTTGGTCTTGGTACAAATATTGTTCTTAGTAAACAGTAAAGTAAAATTACCGTAAAATCCACAGCACTTCTAATAAATCGGATTGATTCGATACCGAGTAGCAATATTTCATCAGCTCGAGAAAAGAAAAGCGAACTGCATACATAACATTATCGCGCATTCGAACTCCAGGATGTCGAAACTAATACTAGTCACAGAAACTTTTTGAATGGATGGTTCAATGCATGTTTCATTCAGTATCTTCTTTCTTCCTTTATTAGTTAGTAAACCTATTAACAATGTCGCTTCCACAGTCTTCTGAAGCCGAGAAAACTATTTGATCAAGGAATACAAAAATAGTTTTTCCTTAGATTG
>JAAUYH010200422.1_pt1 | contig 10963 bp, 8 predicted proteins | sample 7278061 | NCBI WGS metagenome assembly JAAUYH01 (sample SAMN14350203, study PRJNA611818) | marine sediment metagenome | isolation source: surface marine sediment (0.6m) | place: French Polynesia: Moorea | collected 2018-08 | reverse complement strand
GCCCTGCCCAACCCCGATCTCGGTCTTGAAAATGCCATTGGCCGCGTTCGGAAAGCAATGGGCCCTAATCCAAAGCCCTGAGATCGCCCAGCAGCGTCGGTATCAGCTCGGTGACAGTCGGGTGGATGTGCACGGCGCGCTGGATCACGCTGTAGGGCGCGCCGGCGTACATCACGTCCAGCAAGGAGTGGACGACCTCGTCCCCGCCGATCCCCAGTATGGCCGCCCCGAGGATCTCCTTGGTCTCGGCGTCGATCAGGATCTTCATGAAACCCTGGGTCTCGCCGCGCTCCTTGGCGCGCCCGACCCGCGCCATGGGCATCTTGCCGACCAGGACCTTGCGGCCCGAGGCGCGGGCCTCGCGCTCGGTCATGCCGGCGCGGCCCAGGGGCGGATCGATGAACAGGCCATAGGTGGTGATGCGGTCGGAGACCCGGCGCGGGTCGTTATCGAACATGTTGGCGGCCAGGATCTCATAGTCGTTGTACGAGGTATGGGTGAAGGCGCCGCGGCCGTTGACGTCGCCGATCGCCCAAATGCCCGGCACGTTGCTGCGCAGCTGCTCGTCGACGACGACAAAACCCCGCGCGTCCGTTTCCACGCCGGCTGCCTCGAGCCCCAGGTCGTCCGTGTTGGGCCGGCGGCCGATGGCCAGGAGCACATGGCTGCCGACGACCTCTTCGGGCGCCGGATCGCAGCTCACCGTCACCGCCACGCCGTCGCCCCGCTTTTCGAAGGCCACACACTCGCTGCCGAGGCGCACCTCCACGCCTTCGGCCTCCAAGATCGTCTTCACTTCCTCGGATACATCCTCGTCGTCGCGGGAGATGAGGCGATCCCCCCTCTCGACGACCGTGACCCGGCTGCCGAAACGGCGGTACATCTGGGCGAACTCCAGCCCGATGTAGCTGCCGCCGATCACGACCAAGTGCTCCGGCAGGAAATCCACGTCCATCATGGTCGAGTTCGTGAGGTAGGGCACCTCGTTCACGCCTGGCATGTCCGGGACGTTGGCGCGTCCGCCAACGTTGAAGACGATCTTGTCGGCTTCCAACAGATCGCCGTTCACCCGCACCGAGTTGGGGCCTTCCAATCGGCCATGGCCCTCATAGACGGTCAGGTTTTCCATACTATTCAGCCAGTTCGTCACGCCCTTGTTCGACTGCCGGACGACGGCGTCCTTGCGCGCCTTCACCGCCTTCATGTCGACGGCGATCGAACCGTCGATCGTCACGCCGTAGTCCGCGCATCGCCGCGCCACATGGGCGGCCCTTGCGCTGGCCACGAGGGTCTTGGTCGGAATGCAGCCGACATTCACGCAGGTGCCGCCGAAGAGCTTCCTTTCGATAATGGCCGTCTTCATGCCCTCCCGGGTCATGCGTGCGGCCAGCGAGGGCCCGGACTGGCCCGTGCCGATGATGATCGCGTCGAACTTCTCAGCCATGGCGGATTCCCCCAGTTGCAGAATGGCCGACCCAGGAAAGTGGACTTGCCTGCAGGAACTGAAGTGTAGATCTGAAGCGGGGGCCTTGCCCTAGCGGATTTCGGCACAGCTCGGCCGTATTCGGACCTGCGGATTGAGACAAATCGATCACAATTGCCTCTCAGAAGCTTCGGATGCCTTAGCGGGACCTTAATGCCGAGATGCTAGGATGCAGCATCTAAGCCGCCGACCCACAAACTTAATCGGGATTCACCATGACCGCCTACGTTCGCCGGACCTGGGGGCCGGATGCGGCGCGTGCGTCCGATCCCTCGTCCGATCCCTCGTCCGATCCCTGGGCCGATCCCTGGCCTGCCGCCCGCTTCGCGGGCGTGCGCTTCGCCTTTCTCGCCCTCGTTTTTCTGCTGTTTTCCGCCGGCACCGCCCTCAGCGCGCCGCCGCCGGGCGCCGCCGGGATGCCCTACGGCGAAGGCGTGCTCTGGCAGATCGAGCGCGAGGGCACGGCGCCGAGCTATCTCTTCGGCACCATCCACCTGAACGACGAGGAGATCCTCGATCTGCCGGCCGCGGCCAAGGAGGCCTTCGGCAAGGCGCGCACGGCGGCCTTCGAGCTGCTGAGCGACGAGGCGACCGTCAAGCGGCTGCGCGCCGCCGCCCTGTTCCGCAGCGGCGACACCTTGGACGGCCTGCTCGGCCCAGAGCTCTATTCCGACGTGGTCGACGCCGCCGAGCCCTACGGCCTGAACTTGCACCAGGTGCGCGTGATCAAGCCCTGGGCGCTGATCTTCATGCTCAACCGGCCGCCCTCCGTGCAGGAGGCCGAAGAGAAGGGCCGGCCGATCCTCGACGCCTGGCTCTACCAGCAGGCCGTGGAACGCGGCATCGCCACCGTCGCCCTGGAGAGCGTCGACCAGCACATCGGCGTGTTCGACGACCTGCCGGAACAGGCGCAGCGCCAGCTGCTGCGCAGCGTTGTCAAGGCGCGCGGCAGCGACCTCACCGAGATCGAGCGGCGCCACGCCGAGAAGGTGCGGCTCTACCTGGAGGGCAAGATCGGCACCTTCCTCGACCAGGCCCGCAACGACGAGAACCCGGAGAACGCCGAGATCAACGCCCTGCTGTGGCAGCGGCTGTTCGACCAGCGCAACCTCCTGATGGTCGAGCGCATGGCCCCGCTGCTGCGGGAAGGCGGCGCCTTCGTCGCGGTCGGCGCCGGCCACCTGCCGGGCGAAGAGGGCATGCTCAAGCTGTTGGTCGAACGCGGCTACAAGGTGCGGCGGCTGCACTAGAACCCAGGCTCACGAGTGGATAGTCCGCCTACTCGGATTCCAGCCACGGCCTGCTCGCTGCCAGCTCACCAGTCGTCGAGGAATCGGCAAGACTTATCGGGCGCACGCCTGAGCGTGGCCGTGAAGGCACGGGCGGTACGGGCCGCGATGTTGGGCAGCTCCTGTGGCAGGAGCAGACCACGATCCACCAGATCCTGCGCGGCTGCCCGCGTCAGGGCAAGGAAGGCCTCCCGATCGGCATAGCGCTCGGCGAGCGACGCCCGCGGATCACCCGCCGCCAAACCCAAATCGCGGTTCACCGCAAAAGGGATGAAGGCGCCTTGCCAGCGACCAAGGCGCTCCCCGCCCCCCGCCCGTAGGCTCCACCCAAGATATGTGCCGAGTGGCACGGCGACCTCAGGCAGGCGAATGCCGCCGCGGTCGATGCCGTCGCCATCGGGAAGCGGCACCAGTGTTACATAGGGTGCACCCAGATGTGGCGGCTGCAAGTCAGCGATTCCCTCGGTGTCAAAGCGCGCCCCGTGATACAGGCGTCGAGGTCTGAGGTTGCTTGACGGTAGGGCGATACCCGGCACTGTGGGAAACGCCGCTCGGTAGGCCGCTACCGAGCCAAGCGTGCCGTCCCGAAAGCTCGGCAACGCGCTGTCCGGTGGGGGCGTGCCAGCCGCCGCCCAGCGCTCGAGCCTCGTCAACAGGGCCCGTAAAATCGGACGGAAGTCGAGCGGATTGCCGCAGAGGGCGAAGGGGCCCTTTGAGGTCGGTCCGGCGGGGTTGTGCTTGGCGCCGGCGATGAAGTAGATGCGCGTGCGCTCGTCGGGCGATATGTCCTTCGTGCCCAGCACATCGCTGTGCAAAAGCGATGCCGAACGCGTCCAGTATTCGGTCGACGTTACCGTGTGAAAGATCAATGGCACCGGACCTTCCGCCTTGGCCCGGTCGAGCAAGCCGGCACTTTGCCCGGACAGCGGATCGACTTGCGAGACGTCCGTGAAGGGAAAGAAGTCGGCTGTATAGCCCCAGTCCTCCCAGTGGCTGGGATGGCGGGTGGTCTGGGCGAAACGGTGGTTGAAGGAACCCTTTCCGCCGCCAGCAACGTGGATGAATGCGGCCTCGAACACCGGGCGACCTTTTTCGTCCACGTTGAAGGCTTCCCACAGCATGTGCTGGATCACCCGTCCGGACTGGGACGATCCGAAGACGATCGTGCGTTCCGGAATTGGCGCCCTGCGCTCGGTAGTGCCGATCAATAGGGGATTGCGCTGGCCACGATCGTCGAACCGCGCGTAGCGGAAAAAGGAGAGCGCGTCGCGAATCGCAGCTAAGCCCAGGCCGACAACACGAGGTTCCCGGGCGGTGTAGACGAGTTCATAGATTCGCCCAGGCTGGAACAGCCCGTCCAGCTCAACGGAGATCGGCGCCGTCCCAGCCATCACGGCGGGCGACGCGACGAAGCGCCAATTGTCCCGGGGAACGTCCCGGCGTTGTCCTGTGGGAGAATCCCGGACCGTGAGCCAGTCGGCCGGATCGTTCCAGTCGCGCGGCGGGTAGCCCCGCGAGGCGCCCCAGGCTACCGGCATGACCCGGCGGATTCCGAAGGGAGCGATCTCGGCCGCCACAGGGCCGGTGACGGCCTTGTGGTCCTCTGTGGCAATCGGCAGGTCGATCTGCAGGCGGCCACGTCCGGGAACTACGTCCCAGTTCCAGGCGCTCCAGAGCAGTGTGAATCCCTGTTCCATCAGAAACCCATTGCCCGCGTGGGCCAGTTCCGAGGGTCGGTTGGTCCAGAGCGCATCGTTGAAGAGGTGCAAGGCCGCCAGGCTGCCTCGGTTGGTCACATCGTAGAACAGCGTCCGATTGCCGCGGTCGAGGTCCACCGGCTTGAGCATGAGGAAATCACCTGAGAACATCACGCGCCCGTCCTCCGCCCGGGGCGCGAGACTCAAGTCGGCGATCGGCTGGTTACGTGGAGAATCCGGATCGACGGCGTAGCGCAGGCGCCCGACAATCCGTTCGTAAGGGCCCGTATCGCCAAAAGGCGCCCCCTCCGCGAAGATCTCACGTTCAAGTATCTCGAACCCGACCACTTCGGCCTGGACCGGAGGCGCCAGTACGAACCATCCGGCGGCGACCGCAGGGAGCGCGGCCCAGCGGCAGCCGATGAATCTAGCCATCGAGTTCCTGTTCATGACGGGCGCACAGAGACATAACCATAGGCCTGCGACAGGCGCGGCGCACAGCGGTCTGCGCTCAAGCGCAGGGAAGCTGCCGAAAGAGAGTGACGCGCACCGGTTCCGTCAGCCTCCGAGCCAGGGCTGGTTCCATCCAGACCTGGGTCGGTGCCTGGCGGGCCGGACTCGCCCGACGCCTCAATACCAGCCGCGCTCGATCTCGGCGCCCAGGCCCTCGTCGTAGACGTCGATCCGCCTGTCGCGCAGCAAGTGGTTGAAGTCGTTCAAGTTGCGATGGCGGCGCGCGTCCGACAGGTTGACGTCGGCGAAGATCATCTCCTCGCGGTCCGTGCTCGCGGGCCCGGCGATCGGCCAGCCCGTGTAGTTGACCACCAGGCTGCTGCCGATGAAGGGCTGTCCCCGCTCATCGCCGATGCGGTCGGCGCAGGCGACGAACATGGAGTTCGCGTGCGCGCCGCCCATGGCCAGGACGTTCGCCATCTTCGGGAACTCGCTCGGCTGTTCGGGCATGGGCACCCAGTTGGTCGGCACGCAGAGGATGTCGGCGCCCTGGATCGCGGCCATGCGGAATACTTCCGGGAACCAGATGTCGTAGCAGATCGCCGCCGCGATGCGGCCGATCTCGGTGCGGAACACCGGCACGCCGAGGTCGCCCGGCTCGAAGAATAGGTTCTCCGCCGCCCAGAGATGGTTCTTGCGGTAGGTGCCGACGAAGCCGCGCGGGCCGACGATGGCCGCCGAGTTGTAGAGCGCGCGGCCGTCGCGCTCGGTGATCCCCGCGACGATGTGCATGCCGTGACGGGCGGCCGCCTCGGCCCACTGCGCGGTCGTCGGGCCGGCGGGAATCTCCTCGGCGAGGCCGAAGGCTTCGTCGCGGGTCTCGAAGACGTAGCCCGTGTTGCACAGCTCGGGCAGGACCACCAGATTGGCGCCTTCGCCGGCCGCCTGTTCGATCAGCTCCAGGCTGCGCGCGACGTTCGCGTCCTTCTGCCCGATGACCGGCTCCATCTGCAGGCAGGCGATGCGCACGCGACTCTCGGGAGGATGCTGGCTGTTCGACATGATCGTGGCCTCGCTTCCGTTGCTGGTTCGAAATCGCGGCGGCGCGTCAAGGCGCGCTGCCGCCGCCGCCGGGCCGCCTGGGTGGCGGCTTGAGGAGCATCTCCGTCACGGCCTCCGGCAAGCCTTCCGCCGCGCCTTCCCGCTTCGGCATGCCCGCGACGAAGGGCAAGAGCTGCTCTTGGGCGATCGCGTAGATCCGGCGCAGCTCGGCGACGGGCTCGCGATGCTCGTCGGCGCGCAGGTCGATCCAGGGATAGGCCTCGCCGTGGTGCACGCGGAGTGCGGCCGACTGCTTACCGCGCTTGTCGCCGCCCGCCGCGTCACCCGCCTCGAGCGCCAGCAGGAGCCGCTCGGCCAGGTCGAGCGGCGCCGCGTCGCGGAAGGCCTTGGCCATCGCGCCGAGCGTCGCCTCGCCCCTCAGCATGTTGCCCTGCACGGCGAAGCCGTCCTCGACGATGTCGCCGTGCCAGGGCGTGCAGTCCGCGCCGGTCCACGCCTCGGCGCGACCCCGGGCGTCGACCAGGCCGATCTGCCTCAGGTCCCGGGACTCGTCCGCCGCGAGGACCCGGTCCAGCGCGGCGGGCGCCGCCGTCCCCGCCTCCATCAGGCGCAGGGCCTCGACCGCCAGGTAGGGGTTGACCCAGGACTGGGTCGACACCGCGCCGACGCCGGCCTTCACGTAAGGACAAATGGCGCCCACGGCCGGCACCGCCGTGCTGACGGCCACGCCCAGCATGCCGCTGCGCGGGCAGCGGGCGACAATGGAAAAGGTCGTGAGCTCGAGACCCATGGCCTGGCCCCCTCCCCTCATACCGACAGATGCTCGGCGATGCGCGCGGCGGCGTTCGCGTCGCCGCTCGCGCCCTGGTCGTCGATCTCGCCGAGCTTCAGCACCGCCCAACGGTCGGCGACGCTGAGGGCGAAGCGCACGTTCTGCTCGACCAGGAGCATGGCGACGCCGGTGCGCGCCCGCTCCGCCGCCAGCGCCTGGGACAGGCGCTCGATGATCGAGGGCTGCAGGCCCTCGGTGATCTCGTCGACCAGCATCAGCTTGGGCCGGGCCATCAGGGCGCGTGCGATCAGCAACATCTTCTGCTCGCCGCCGGAGAGCGTGCCGGCGCGTTGACGCACCCGCTCCCGCAGGAAGGGGAAGATCTGGCCGATGCGCGCGAGCTCCTCCTCGAACCAATCGGGGTTCGGCTGGCCGATACGCAGGTTCTCGGCCACCGACAGGTCCTGAAAAATCGCCTGCTCCTGCGGCGTGTAGGCGATCGACTCCCGGGCGATGCGGTGCGGCGGCCGCCCCGTGACGTCGCGCCCGTAGAGCGCGACCCGGCCCGCGCGCGCCGGAAGGAAGCCCATCGTGGTCTTCAAGAGAGTGCTCTTGCCCATGCCGTTTTTGCCGAGCAGCGCCACAATCTCCCCCGGCGCCACGGTCAGGCTGACGCCGCGCACGATGATCGCCTCGCCGTAGCCGCTCGTGAGGCCGGTGATCTCCAGCGTCGGCTGGTCGCCGCTCATGGCTGCGCCTCCTCCGCGCTGCCGGCGTAGATCTCGCGCACCAGATCGGACTCGACCACCTCTTGGACCGAGCCGTCGAGCACGATCCTACCCTGATGCAGCACGATCACGCGCGAGCTGATCTCGCGCACGAAGTCGAGGTCGTGCTCGACCAGCAGGATGCTCAGGCGCTCACGCTCTGCCAGGGACGTCAGGATGGCGCCGATGCGCTCGCGCTCGACCCGGGTCAGCCCGGCGGTCGGCTCGTCCAGCAGCACGATGCTCGGCTCCAGCGCCAACACCATGGCCAACTCCAGCGCCTGCTTCTGGCCGTGGCTGAGATGGCGGGCTTCGGTGTCCAAGGCCTCGGCGAGTCCGGTCTCCTCGACGATGCGCAGCGCCGCCTCCGGAAGCTGGAGGGTGTTGTCGCTCGCCCACAGGGACGGCCGCTCGAGGCGGTAGCGCGCCACGCGCAGGCACTCGCCGACCGTCAGCGTGGCGAAGACGTTTGCCGCCTGGAACTTGCGCCCGATGCCGAGCGCCACGCAGCGGTCCGGCGGCCAGCGGCCGAGCGCCTTGCCGTAGACCGTGACCTCGCCGCCGGAGCGCTCGAAGCCGTCGGCGAGACAGCGGATCAGCGTCGTCTTGCCCGCGCCGTTCGGGCCGACCAGGCTCAAGAGCTCGCCCTTGTTGGCCTCGAAGTCGATGCCCTGCAGCACGTTGAGGCTGCCGAAGTGGCGGTGCACCCGGCGCGCGATCAGCGGCTGCTCGGCCGCCCCGTCGGTCGCGCGCGCCGGCGCGGCCATCAGGGTCAGCGGCTCGGCCGCCTTGCGCGCGCCCGGTACGATCCGGCGCCAGAGATTCGTCACGAGCGGCATCAGGCCCTGGGGCAAGGCCACGATGACGACGACGAAGGCGATGCCGACCAGGAGCTTCCAGTAGAAGGGCAGACTGCCGGAGAGGTAAGAGCTGGTCAGGTCGATCGCCATGGCGCCGACAACGGGGCCGATCAGCGTGCCGCGGCCGCCGAGCGCGACCCAGATCAGCAGCTCCGTGCCGAGCAGGAATCCGGTCAGCTCCGGCGCGACGACGTTGGTGAAGGCGGCGTAGCCGAAGCCGGCGATCGCGCCGATGGCGCCGGCGCCGACCATGAGCAGGATCTTGATGCGCGGCACGGGGATGCCGAGGTAGGCGCAACGAGTCTCGTTCTCGCGAATGGCAACCAGGACGCGCCCCATGTCGCTGCGCACGAAGAGCCAGGCGAGACCCGTGACGACGACCAGGAACGCCCCGGCGATCCAGAACCAGGTCTCGATCTCCCAGTAGTAGGTCGGGAAACCAGAGAGCCCGCTGGAGGAGCCGGTGAAGCGGCCACCGGCGAAGACCACCTGGGTCAGGATGATCGGCAGGGCCAGGGTGACGATGGAGCCGTAGAGCGGAGAGGCGCCGTGATAGAAGGCGAGCCAGCCGACCAAGCCGGCCACGGCCATCGCCGCCAAGATCCCGATCGCTAGGGCGCCGATCGCCCAGCCCGCCCCGAAGCCCCAGTGGGTGAAGACGAGCGCGCAGGCGTAGGCGCCGATGCCGAAGAAGGCGGACTGCCCGAAGGTCAGAATTCCTGTGTAGCCCCAGAGGATGTCGACGGTGAGCGCCAGTGCGGCGAGCAGCAGCGCGCGGATCAGGATGTTGACCGTGTAGGTGTCCAGGAAGAAGGGGGCGAACGCCAGGACGACAAGGGCCACCGCGCCGCCGAGCAGAACGCGCCGGACGTCGGAGCGCCGCCCGCTTGCGGGCGCCGCCTGCCTCGAGGGCGCGGGCGTCGCCGTCTCAACCACCCATCAGCCCCTTCGGGCGAAGCCGCAGCATCACCGCGGCCAAGACCACGATCGTCAGGCCGCCGAGGATCGGGCTGACGTAGGTGCTGACAACGACCTGGGCGCCGCCCAGGATCAGCGCCGAGACCATGAGGCCGGGGATCGAGACCCCCGAGACCAGCACCAGCATGAAGGAGTTGACCAGCCAGGGCAGGCCCAGGTTGGGGTCGACGGCGATCAAGGGCGTGATCAGCGCGCCCGCCATGGCTGCCAGGGACGCGCCCAGGCCGAAGGTCACCAGGCGGATCATGGTGCTGTCGATGCCGAGGCCGCGCGCCAGATCCTCGTTCATGATCACGGCCCGCGCGTTCAGCCCGAAACGGGTGAAGTAGAGCAGGCTGCTCAGCGCGACGCCGATCACGACGGCGAGCGGGATCAGCACGAGACGGTAGGTCGAATAGGACTGGCCGAGAAAATCGATGGCGCCGGTCATCGGGGTCTGGACGAACTGCACCTCGCGGCCGAAGCCGATGGTGATGAGCTGGCCGATGATGATGCCCAGGCCCCAGGTCGCGAGAATCGCATCGAGCGGGCGGGTGTAGAGCGGGCGCATGATCGCCAGCTCGACCAGGAGGCCGAGCAGAAAGCCGACGAGTGCCGCGAATGGGATCGCCAGCCACGGGTTCCAGCCCAAATTCGTGGCGACCAGCGCGGCGTAGCCGCCGATGGTCAGGAAGGCGCCGTGGGCGAAGTTGATCAACTTCATGACGCCCAGGATGATCATCAGACCGGTGGCCACTGCGAACAGGATCGCGGCGGTGGTCACGATGTCGAGCAACAGAACGCCCAAGGCCGGGAACCTTTGGGAAGAGTGGCTTTGTGGGTCTCGACCGGCCGCCGTCCGGCGCGGGCGGCGGCCGGTCGAGGGCTTAGTGCGTCACAGGTTCGGGCACTGTTCGCCCGGATCGACGTCCTTGAAGCTCTGGATCAGCTTGACGCCGCCGTCGGCCTGGACCTGCGCCAGGTACATGGTCAGCGGCGCGTGGCGCTGCTTGTTCATCTGGATCTTGCCGCGCGGTCCGACGAAGGAGACGTCGTCCAAGGCATCGATCACGGCCTTGGCATCCGTGGTGCCGGCCTTCTCGACCGCGAGCTTGTAAAGATAGACGCCCTCGTACTGCGGCACGGAGAGATCGTTCGGCGTCTTCAGCTTGTCGCCGAAATGCGCCTCCATGTTCTTGAGGAAGGCCTGGTTCTCCTTGTTGTCGATCCCGGTGATGTAAGACGCCGAGATGTAGATGCCGGCGGCGTCGGCGCCCATGTTGCGCGCCGTGCCCTCGTCCACCGCCAGATTACCGTAGGGGATGTCGATGCCGGCGGCCCTGAGCTGCTTGGTCAGGGTGACGTTGGGCGCGCCGCCCGCGGTCGAGGTGATCAGGGCGTCGGGATTGGCCGATTTCAGCTTGCTGATGATCGCGGTCCAGTCGGTGCCGTCCATGGGCAGGTACTCCTCGCCCAGAACCTTGCCGCCCTGCTGTTCGATGTACTGACGGGTGAACTCCAGCATGCCGCGGCCGAAGGCGTAGTCGCTGCCGATCAGGAAAAAAGTTTTTGCGTCCTTGTCGCCCATGAAATGGTCGACCACCGGGGCGACCTGCTGCTCCG
>JAAUYH010036876.1_pt1 | contig 10963 bp, 10 predicted proteins | sample 7278061 | NCBI WGS metagenome assembly JAAUYH01 (sample SAMN14350203, study PRJNA611818) | marine sediment metagenome | isolation source: surface marine sediment (0.6m) | place: French Polynesia: Moorea | collected 2018-08 | reverse complement strand
GCTAAAAGCTTTACCCTGGACAAGTATTAATTGCACCTTTTCACGGGGAGGGCTAAAGAAGCACTAAGCTTTTTTAACTTGTCTTCCTCGGAAATATTTTCGGGCATTGTGATGAGTAAATATGACTGTTTTTAACAGTTTGTAACATTTTCTTTCAGAATTACTATGATACTTGCAGTTTGAGAACTTTGTAAACTCTTGTTGCGATTCCATGAATTTACTCATATCGATCGCTGACAGATTGAATTCAAATTGCAATTCCAACTTAAATTGAAATTTGAATTTTCTGAATTTAGCGAGTTCATTAGTGATTTTATTGTTCAAAATCAAACCTTATGATTGCTGTTTTTAGTTCCAAAAATTTGTCCAGTTCTCAAACAAAGCTTTTTGAAAAAAGACAGGTTTTTTCAAAAAAATACTTTATGACAGGTATCTCCACGTAAATACTGAAGCAATGACATAATTTTATATCATGTCATATTTGTACACATTGGTAATGGGTAATTAGCAATTAGTTAAAGCATATTTTATAACAGATGTTTACCTCAATCGATATAACTATTGATATCGCTTGAATAAAACAGCTCGCTGATACGCTTATTACCCTTGCCTGTTACCCATTACCAGTCAAAATGGTGTTAAAAATGTTCACCAAGCCAAGAACAAAAACATTTAAGCAAGAATAATAAAGTTTAAAATCTTACTCTGCTTAAAATCTTATTCTGATTGATTTACGCGACCGATATAATTACCCTCTTGTTGGGTACTCATATTTGCAATCGCTAATCCCATCATTGGCATTTGTGCTACATCCATCTTGGGCTTAACTGGCTCAAAACTGGGTACAACCACGTCATCATTCTGTTTGGTGAGTTGGTTATACAACCTTTGAGTATTGGGGAAGTTTGCTGCAGGAAGGGTTGGAAAACGACGATAAGGAACCGTATCTTCGTTAAATACCTCAGCATACTCCATAGTATTAAGCATAGCTCTAATAAAGGCGCGAATACCCTGAGTAGCTAAAATTTGATTGTATTTACGAATTTCTTCTTGATTTAATGGTGCACGTCCGAGGAAGTGCTTGGTTCCCAATTCAATCACCTTAGTGTTGGGATATGGGGTGTAAAATTCTTTCAAGTAAAGGCTAGAACAACCCAAACCTTCGATAAATTCCTTGACTGTAATTTCACCGTTACCCAACTTACTTTCCAGGTTCTTGAATTCCGCCGAAGAGGTGATATAAGGTTCAATATCGCGTTCAAAAATCTGACGGTATGCAGCACGAATCGCATTTTTAACTGCGACCTTATCGTTGAGACCCGCAACCAACTTAAAGATTTTTGTTTGTTCCCGTTGTTTAGATACACCCTGGTTAATCCGGAATTGGATATCTGGTTCGCCCCGTTTATCAGCAACTGCACCCAACTCCACAAAGCGAGGTGTAACTTCTTTGACGACTTTGGGACCAATGTCAGGACGCATGCTACCGGGACGCATTTTCCGTAATGCTAAACCCCCAGGTGTTAAATACCGTTCGTAAGGAACTGTATCTTCACCAAATGCTTCGCTGTATTCCGTGCTGTCAATAATTGCATCAACTACAGCATAGAAACCTTTCTTTGATGCGATATCAAAGTATTTGTTAGTTTCTTGACGCCCGTAGGTGGGACGACCTAACAAACGACGATGGATATACTCGATCGCTTTCATTACATACAGCGATGTCCAGTACATCTTGCGGAAAACATCAGATTTTGCCAAAGTACGGATGAATTCCCGTACAGAAATATCACCGTTTTCCAGTTTTATTTCTGCGACTTTTTGTCGTTGACCGTCGTAGACATCACGTCCAAATACTTGTAGATAAGCACCTCTAATTACAGCTTGGGTTGAACTTTCACTGTACTGAATACTTCTGGCTTTAGTACCTGTACCGGGAAGTTGGTCTAAGCGGAATATTTTCTTTGCACCTAAAGAACCTGGGAACTCACCTCTAGCTCCGGGGTTGCTATTTTGATTATTAGTTGGTGGTCCTTGGTGAATTAATAGGCGCTTAGTATCTTTACCAAAGAAAGCCGGACTAGTGCTGGGATTACGAGTTTCTTTGGAGAAAATAGCTCCGAACTGGATTTCTAATGGATCGTTTCCAGAACCATAGGGATGTTGATCTGGTAATGGTTGGTTATAAGCCGCGAATGTGGTAATAAACTGGGGAATTTTCCGGAATGGTGCGCTGTAATTCAACAGATCTTGTTGTGGTCCCCAATTGCGACATTCTTGGGCTTCTTGACCCAAACCGCGAAGATAGGGTACTGTCTCTTCACCAAAATAATCGGAATATTCTTGAGAATCTACCAAAGCATTAATTAATGCTGGCAAACCACCCTTAGAAATAATGTCAAAGTATTTTTGTACTTCTTCACGAGAACTGGGACCGCGACCAAGGATATGGCGGAAAGCGAGTTCCAGGGCTCTACTGTTAATGAAAGGTTCGTAAAATTGCTTGCGGTATAAAGGAGATTTCCCAAGACGACGGACAAACTCTTTCATTGAGATGTCGCCATTTTTGACTTGGGATTCTAAATAAGAAATTGACTGACCGTAAGCACGGGTGATGTCTCGTTCAAAAATCTGTCGATATGCAGCTTTTACTACGTCATTTTTCTCGCTTGCAGACAAACCGGGCTTCATGACAAATTTTTGCCTGCGCTCTGCTGCATTAAAGTAAATTTGAGGTAGTTGTAAGCCTTGTTGGTCAACGCTATCACGCTGACGTACTTTATTTGAAGGGGTGGGTGCTTTGAATTCTCCAATCAAAACATCCATATATTGGGATATGATTTCCGTCGCTTCTGGGTCTTGACGGAAATAAGATAACGAAGCAACTTTTATTTCCTGTAAGGCTACTAAGGTTGCATCCGTAGAACAGGCGTTCTCAATAATTTCTCGCAAACCCCTGGTATTTACAACCAAAATATTAGGGTCGCCAGCAACTATTGCATAAGTCCCATAACGTAAAAACCACGACAAGTCCCGCAGACTTTTAGCCATGTTGCTAGGACCATAACGAGTAACGTTAATGGGTCTAAAACCTGCTGGTGTTGGGCCACTAGGAGTATTAAAAATTGAACGTAAATTTTCTAAGAACCCACCTCGTGTTTCCACGTAGGTAACGGTTCCTAGTTCCATTTCTCTTTTGATATCCATCCCAGAACCAACAGCAGCCATTGCCATTTCCGGCTCTGGCTCCCTAGGCTTTTCCAAGAAAGCCATTGGCGAACCACCAACAAAAATTCGGTTGGCAGCCCGAGAGACAATTATCTCAGAATTATCTGTCAAAACTTTGGCAATTTCCAACCGTTTTGCACCAGAAGCAAAATAAGTGCTTAACTCACTCAATTCTCCTCTTTCGAGAAAACGGTCTTGCTGTTCTGCTTGGGTAATTGTTGCCAAAGCTACAGTTTGATATAGTTGCGGACGCGCAACTGAGCTTCCACCACTTGCCTTAACACTCATCGGATTTGTAAAACTCCCATCATATTTTTCCTGTGTTAAGCCTGGATTTTTTTTGGGGCTGGATACAAGGACTGCGCTACCGCTTTCCGAGTGTTGCCTTCCAGACTGCAAAAAAATAACCCAGTAGCTTTTAGATTAAAACTTTTTGAGATCTATCAGGGTCTTTATTAAGAATTATGTAGGTATTAAAATCAATCACGGTCTAATTTTGGGATGCTTCACATCTAAATTTTCCAACTTATCTGAGAAAAAGTCTAAATTTTGTGAGTAATGTTTGCAAATCTTCAATTTTTGGGACTGGGGATTGGCGATTAGAGATTTAATCTCAAATAAGTATTAAAAGTAACTTTATTATGCTTTATTTTCGACGATATTTTAGAGAAAAATTTTGTTCTAGCTGTGCGCGATTACGAACAGCGACAATGCGATCGTGATGAGGTGAAAGATGACAAACTGGATCGGTTGCATTTTCATCTTGTGCGATCGCAAAAGCCTGACAGCGACAACCACCTTGATCGAGTTCTCGTCTTAGAACACCTTTCTCGTTTGTAAGTTCGCAACTTTGACAAGGTTCAGGTATCCAGTCATCACCACGAAAACGGTTGAAAGCTGGAGATTCATACCAAATCCATTCCAAAGAATGGTCGCGGATATTGGCGAATTCTAAACTTGGGATAATACTTGCGGCTTGACAAGGTAATCCGTTTCCATTGGGTGTTACTACAATAGTGCGTTCTCCCCAACCTCCCATACAGGGTTTGGGATATTCTGCATAGTAATCGGGAATCACATAAATGATACCCATAGGAATTTTATTGCGCTTTCGAGCCGCAGTCACTGCTTGTTGGGCTCTTTGAAGTTGCTCGCGACTCGGTAATAAAGCTTCACGGTTTTTAAACGCCCAACCATAGTATTGAGTATTTGCTAGCTCTACACGATCTGCTTGTAATGTTTCGGCTAATTCGAGGATTTCTTCAATTCTGTCTAAGTTCTGACGGTGGAGGACAAAATTAAGGGTTAGGGGAAATCCTAATTCTTTGACTAGAAGTGCAGCAGTAATTTTTTGTTCGAAGGAGGTAATTCCTGCGATTCGATCTGATTCAGAAGCGCGACTATCTTGAATGCTAATTTGGATGTGATCTAAGCCTAGTTCGCGCAGTTTTGTAGCTCGCGATCGCGTGATTAGGGTTGCAGCAGTTACCAAGGTGGTATAGAGTCCCAAAGTTGCAGCTTTTTCAACCAATATTTCTAAATCTTGACGCAGTAATGGTTCTCCACCTGAAAGTCCGAGTTGTAGTACTCCTAAACTTCTTGCTTGTTCAATAACCTGCAACCATTGATTTGTATCGAGTTCTTGACGATATTTACTACTACCCCAATCTATGGGATTGGAACAGTAGGGACAAGCTAAAGGACAACGATAGGTTAGTTCCGCAACCAGGCTGAATGGTCTATTCATGATGATGGGGAAGTGTGGGAGGTGTGGGAAGTGTGGGAGGTGTGGGGAGTGTGGGAAGTGTGGGAAGTTTGAAATGGTTAAAGGCTTTAAAATTTAGACAATTCTATAGATTATTTGGCGTTTTGTTTGATTTATTGCTCTCAAACCTAACTAATCCTCGCGCAGCAAGTTGGGATAAAAAATGATGTACATCTACATCAATATTAGGTGATGGATATTTAATGGTTAGTTCTGCAATAATTTCACTTACGGTGTGACATTCGCAATTGCAAAGCTCTAATATTGCTAGAGCTGTTTTATTTAGTACTAGAGTACCTTCAGGAAATAACAGGAATGACTGTTGTCTCACTTCATCCCAAAACAAACGCACTCCAGGAGCTAAATAAGGACGAGTGTCTGAATGAATTTTTATGAACATTTTGGAAATTAAATATTTTAGAAATAGATTTATTTTATCTGTGTGCTTGGTAATGGGTAATGGGTAATTGGTAAAATCTATTGACAAATTAAAGACTAAATTAAGATATATATTTTAGTGTGGCTGCTGTGTATTTAATTTATTGATTGCAACTTGAAGTAATAGAGCTGTTCCTAGACCCCAAGCACCATTGAGCATCAATCCTGTTGCAATTCTTTTGATTTCCCAACCTCCAGCAAACGACATACCTTTGAGGGGTGAAACAATAAATAAGAATACAGCAGTCGGAGCAACTGCTCCAAATAATAATGCAGTTAACCAATAAGATAATTTATTGCGTAAAGGAAGAGTCAGAACAGCTAAGATCACACCCCAAACACCACCCCAAAATGATATTGATACAATTACAGGTATCCCAAAAGGTTGAGTTGGGTTTGTTGGGTAAGGAGTAGCTTCAATAAAGTTAATCAGATTTAAAAGAGCTAACATTCCCTGGTGAAACAGAATCACCGAAATAAATCCCGCCACAAAAGCGAAAAATAAACGTAAAATCTGATTCTGATGTCGATCTAACATTGGACTTAATTTAGATTTTTAGTAATTAGATTTTTAATAACCAGATTGTTAGTAACCAGATTTTTCTAATGATTAATAATTGGACGGGTTTCACCTCGTTCAATTGCTTCTAACTGACTCCATAAAAGATCGCATTTAAAAGCTAAAGCTTCTACTGCTGCTTGCTGCATTTCAAATGTCCGACAACGTTGCAAAACTAAATTTAGTGCATAGCTTGCATCTTGAGGTGCTTGCTTTAATCGCACTCGAAAATAATCAAATCCGGCTTTATCAATCCAAGGATAGTGTTTTTCCAAAGCAATCAGGCGATCGCGAATCGCATCAGGACCAAATAATTCTGTCAAGGAAGATGCTACAGCTTCGATCCAAGGTTTTGTTCTGCAAAAGTTAACGTAAGCATCAACTGCATAGCGAACACCTGGTAATACAGCTTGTCCTTTCAGCATTTTTTCTCTGTCCAGTCCGACAGCTTCTCCAAGTTTCAACCAAGCTTCGATTCCACCTTCTGAACCGGTATGTCCATCATGATCGATAATACGGCTAATCCATTCCCGACGTATATCCCGCTCGGGACAGTTTGATAAAATTGCTGCATCTTTTAAAGGTATGTTTTGCTGATAATAAAAACGATTAAGCACCCAGCGTCGAACTTCTTCAGGGTTTAATTCTCCTGCATTCATACGTTGATGAAAAGGATGGAGATGGTGATAACGGCGATGTTGAGCGCGCAGATTGGCTTCAAATTCTTCTTTTGTCCAGGGTTGTTGGGAAATTTTTTCTGAAGTATTTGAATCTGAGATAGATGATAGTGGTGTTTGTAGTGACATGGGAATGAAGAAAGAAACAAGAACAGAGGCTGTAAATGGTGAATAAGGAAGATATTTAGGGGTAAATTGATAGTTAAATTTATCGGATTTTAAACTTCATTTTTTAACCTTAATTGAGCGTATTTTCAGGAAAATTGTAGTTGATTCTAAGATCCCCCTAAATCCCCCTTGAGAAGGGGGACTTTGACCCAATTTTTTCTAAATCATCACATTAACGAGGAATTTAGGAAAAATTTATGATGTTTTACTTATAACTAGCAACTTGAGTTATTTATGGCATAAATTCACTCATTCACTTATCGGAACTTAAACAGAGAATAGGAAAAAGTTTTCTCGAGTTTATAAGTGCTTAAGTTTATATTTCTAAAGTCAGTCCGTCATAACCAATTTCAATACCTGCATCTTTTACTACCTGATGTTCGGGTGAATTGGGAATCAAAATTGGGTTGGTATTATTTATATGAACTAATATTTTCCGTGGCTTTGAAGATTGAGGTACTTTAGAGTTTTGGGACTTTAATTTACTAAGTTTCATAATGCAACCATCATCACCAGAGAGTGGTAAATGTCCCATATCAAAAGCGGTACGAGAACCTATTCCCAATGATGGAAGTTCTTCATTTTGCCAAAAAGTACCATCGACTAAAATACAATTACTGTTTGCAAAGCGTTCTTGTAAAGAATCATTTAATTGTCCGAGTCCTGGAGTATAGGTTAGTACACCGCCAGTTTTGCGATCGCGAAATGTTAAACCAATACCCCATATTTCAGGCTCATCATTCTTGTTACCTTCTTTAGTTTTGTGACTCTCTTCATTTTCGTTTTCTTCACCCCCTTTAGTTTTTTGCATATATTTGGGAGGCTTAGTAGATAAGGGAAATACCTCAACATCTAGATCGGGAGAATCGGAGTTGATTGGTGTGAGACTTTCTCCTGGTTTGAGGGGAAACCATTCTACACCGCAATAGTTTTGTAAAGTAGAAAAAAGTGGGTAACCAGTTGTTAGTCCGCGCTTAACGGAATATGTACTGTAGACTTTTAAAGGTTGAGCGGACTCCCGCAATAAAATTAATCCGGTAGTATGGTCAATCTCACCATCGGTAAGTATGATTCCAGCAAAGGGATTGGAACGTTTACTTTCGTTTAATGAAAGCTCTGTTTCTTCTGTTCGTAGCATTTCCAATTGCTGACGCACATCAGGGGAAGCATTGATTAAAAACCAGGGACCATTATCAGACCTAACTGCGATCGAAGATTGCGTTAAACTTTTTGCTTCACCCCTACGTGCTTTCTGACAACCAGGACAATTACAATTCCATTGAGGAAATCCTCCTCCTGCTCCTGCACCCAAAATTTTGACTAGCATGATTATTGGCGATTGGTAATTGGTAATTGGTAATTATTTCTTACTTCTTACTCATTACTCCTTACTCATTACTCATTACTCGTTACTACTCCTTACTCCTTACTCCTTACTCCTTACTCCTTACTTTTCTTCAAGGCGAATTAATTCTCCATCAGCTTGATCTGTCAATATATATAACAAGCCGTCTGGACCTTGACGAACGTCGCGCACGCGCTGACCAATATCAATAGATTTCTGGCTGACAACATTACCTTTCTCATCTAAGTCAATGTGACGGACATCGCGAGATACTAATCCCCCCGCAAATAAATCGCCTTTCCATTCTTTGAAGCGATTAGCTCGTTGAGCATCCGCAGAGCGAACGCCATTGTAAAAAGCTAGTCCTGAAGGTGCAGTTGCAGGTGTCCAAACTACTTTTGGATCTTCCATCCCAGGGCGAGAACGTTCTTGAGATATCTCTCCTCCAGTATATTCCTTACTGTGGGTAACTACTGGCCATCCATAATTTTTCCCTGCTTCTACTAAATTTAGTTCATCACCACCCCTTGCACCATGTTCTGTTGACCAGACTCTGTTGTTGGCTGGATCGTAAGCAAGTCCCTGGATATTACGATGTCCGTAACTCCATATTGCAGGAGAAGCATTTGCAGTTTTTGCAAAAGGATTATCTTTAGGAATGGAACCATCGTCGTTAAGACGTAAAACTTTACCAAGATGACTGTTTCGATTCTGAGCTTGTTTGCGAATAAAGTCACCCTCTAGCCTAACTGGTGGGTTACCCCCATCACCAATTGCTAGCAACATGGTGCGATCGGGTAACCAAATAATACGCGATCCAAAGTGCTGTCCGCCTGACTTGGGTTGGGAGACTTCAAAGATTACTCGTACGTCACCTAATGTTTTACCATCAAATGTTGCTCTTGCAAGTCGGGTTCGATTGGCGTTATTACTTCCGTGAGAGTAGGTGAGGTAAACAAAACGATTTTTGGCGAAATCTGGATGTAGCGAAATTTCCATCAATCCGCCCTGATTCACCGCAAATACTTCGGGAAGACCACCAATTGGATTTGGATCGAGTTTTCCGTCGCGTACAATACGAAGTCGCCCTGGTCTTTCTGTAATTAGCATAGCTCCATCTGGTAACCATGCCATACTCCAAGGGTGTTCTAAACCTCTAATTAAGGTTGTTTTTTGGAAGTTTTCAGTAGCAGTATTGGTACTTGCAACATTGGTACTCGATTCAGAATTTACTGATGAATTTTCGTTTTCAGCAGCAGTGGAAGTATCGGGTACATTTTCGCAACCAACCGCAAACAAAGCGATAGCTATTATTCCAATAAACCACTTTAAAGGAGCCAACACACTCCCACCCCCTCATCAATAATTGTTTTCATAGCTATTTGAAATGTGCTCCAGGCTATTTAAGCAGATTTAGGTTTTAAATCTAGTCTTGACTCAATATAGAAAAAACTTTCTTTTTCGTTGGAACCCTTACTCGATAGTCAATCTAAAACTGTATCTAAATTATTAATTATTGCCAGCGAGCGACATAAGCTGTCACTTCCATACATAGATTGAGTTCTTCAAAATCCGGTTTTTCCCAACTTTCTGGATTGCGTATGGATTGGCGAGATGTAGGAACATCTGGCTGAGTATCTCGATCATTTTTTTGAGAAGATAGCTTTTTTGGTGTAGTCATAATATTTACATCTACCTCAGTAATGAATTATTTACACCTGTTTGACCTTCTTTCTTTATGCTTTTGTCAGTGGTCGCGCAAGTCATCAAATAATTACACTTCTTTATTCTGACAAACAAAAGTGACACAAGGATGTCAAAAGTATACTTTTTCTCTATGGATACTCAAAGGTTCTGTGGTATTTTAAATGCTTGCTTCATATTTACCGAAATATGCTACTGATTGCTGCACTTTCGCCGAAAAACTTTTAAAAGCATTTTTACCTTTAAAATATTTTGTCTTTACAGAAAAAACACGAATTATTCAATTAAATAGTATTTAATTTTTTTTTCCGGAGTAAATCCAATTTAGCTTGAGATTTGTATAACAGGTAAAGCCTATTATCAATTGACATCATGACTGTGAAGCAACAACACAACTTAACCGCGAAAATGTTGAAGCTGCTGGGTTTAGTCGGTGCTTTGGGAATTGCTATTACTACGGTAGCCTGTGGATCTGAAAATAATGTTGCTTCAGAGGGTGAAGCAAATAGTCAAACAAATGCAGTAGAGAATGTCAAACCTGAAGCTGTTCAGGTCGCAGATGTCAAGCCATTAGCGCAGGAACTACAAGGTAAACCTGTACTTGTTGATATTTATGCTACATGGTGTTCGGGATGTCGCAAAATTAAACCTGCGTTGGACGGACTCAAACAGCAGTATGGTGACTCAGTTAATTTTGTGGTTTTGGATGTAACGGATAAGGGAACTACTGAAACTGCAGAAGCTAAAGCTCAAAAGTTAGGTTTAGAAAGTTTTTTTGAAGCTAACAAAGCGAAAACAGCGACTGTTGGAATTCTCAATCCTGATACGGGTGAAGTATTGAAATTATTTCAGAAAAATCCCAATAAGGCTGATTATGCAGAAGTTTTAGATTCTGCGATCGCTGCGCAGAAAGCCTCTTAGGCGTTTATCGCATAACTGAAATAAGGAGTATTTGTTGACACTCTGCTGTCCTATAAGGACGGAGATTCTTAGTTCAACGAGTCCACTTAAACTAAATTCCTTACGGTATCTAGCCCAGAGATGGTTCTCTCCTTAAGCGTTTAACCCATTACAGAGTT
>JAAUYH010021025.1_pt1 | contig 10963 bp, 8 predicted proteins | sample 7278061 | NCBI WGS metagenome assembly JAAUYH01 (sample SAMN14350203, study PRJNA611818) | marine sediment metagenome | isolation source: surface marine sediment (0.6m) | place: French Polynesia: Moorea | collected 2018-08 | reverse complement strand
TTTCATCAGCCCGAAAAACACAAGCGAATTGTTGTGTCCATTCAACAATGTTACTGCTGAATTCCTTTTGAGGCCGTTTTAATCATATGATCAAGTATTAAAACATGTTTTTTCCTGAATAGCCCCACTGCATAACGTTTGCCGAGCCTTTTTAGTCACCATCATTGTCTTGTGACCCTTAATTGCTCTTCATGGTACTTCGAATAGATCTTTCAGTATTTACTGCTCCTAAAGCCTCGAAATATTCATTTTCTGGGCTATAGCCTTAGTAAATGAGTGCCTGAACAATATTAGACGGATGCTTTCTTCATGTCTCTCTTCATCTTACTTCATTGTATCTTAATTAATTTACTGTACTAACGAATGCTTCATGATACAATTTTTTTAGCTCAGTAACGAGTGATGATTCATGATGAAGACGGAATTCTTGAAATATTATTGGAACGCCTCTACATATGTGAATCGATGTATTGCATTATATATAATGTTGCCCGCAATCATCTGTTAAAGTATCTTATTCATCTTTTCTTTTCGAAATTAATAATAATTCGCTATATTTGCATTAAGAGTGATTGAAGTTCAACATCTTTCCTGTACGTATGAAAGACAGTGAGATCGAAATCACTTTGGGAAAACTTATGATTTCTGGAAACTTCTGTGCTTGTAATCACAAAATTTTAATTTGTAAGGATTGCTGAAAATTTCACTCTGATTTAAGTTTCGAAGAACAAAAAAGCATTCTTTAATATAAACTTTTAAGTAAGAGAATCATGCATTGAATGTTTTTTGAATTTTGATCTGCATAATTGAAATGAATCTGAAGAACAAACAACCTAAGTTCTTGATGTTCATACAAAAATATCATTTAACTAAAATAAACTTTTATTATCAGCAATATGATATAATGTGCCAAATCAATTTGGAGATCTTAAGTATAATTAAGGGTTCATCAGGCTGTAAAGTTAAAAGAAACCTGGGCTATTACAAATAATTCAGGAAGACTTTGTAGTTGTATACATCCGTACATCGCTCTGTATATATTGGATTAAATTTAGGTTTATGTCTTGTCCCCCGATCTATTTTTTCAATAGAACTCGCACAGTCTCCGCATCAAAAGATACATTGATCTGATGTGTGTTGATTGCTTGTTCCCATAATCATCCTCGTTTCCAGTATATTTTAGTCCAACTACCCAGATAACAAATGGTGCTAGACCTTTAATCACATCTTGTTTCATTTCAACGTCTAGTCGATCTCGTTCCCTGAGATGAACTGGAAGAGGAGCGCGCAACTTTCACTGCTGACCGAACTCGGACGACGGGGAAGTATCGAGTGGAACGGGTTTTTGGAACGTCTTGCGACTGATACAGTGCACCTATTTCTAATTCGAGCAGTGTAAAATATTCTGTTCCGTTGTGCCTATTTCGCAATTCGATAGCTCAAACCTGACTAAGCTAAATCTGCTGAAAGCACCTATGATTTGCCGCGATATGGAGCTGGTAGAAAGTGTTCAACGTACTATACGAGTTGATGTAACGGACTAGAGGTAGTTCTGATAGCTAGTTGTCATAACACCTACTTTCCTATGTTTAGATTAAACTTTAACGAGAATTTGGTGTGTAATATGATTAACCTAGCTTTTTAATTAGACTACTTTAGACCTAACGAACTCTAGCCTCAGCAGCACTGCTGCACGATGTCTGTGGCAAGTTAACCGCCACGAACTCGGACACCAGGACTAGATGCGGTACTTCTGTTCCGCAAAATTCTATCTTTAAACTACATGATGTCGGCTAGAAAGGCGAGTTCCACACCGATCAAGTAACCTATAAAACACTCAAAGCTATTAATACAAAAACAACACTTTTATTAGATGTATGTTCTATGATAAAATGACATTACATCCCTAATTAATAAGCTAAGGTTATTTAGTAATTTTCTAGCCATTCAAGTCAGTGATCACAGTGTGATCGTTCAAGTTTTAATTAGAATTGATGATTTGTAGTTAACCTAGGTAGTTTAGCGACTAGTATAAAAGTTCAGGGACTCCTCCGCGTTGCTCTTTCGACAAGCACAACCGGAGTAAACCCCTCCAGCTTTAATAAACACTGCAGCGTCTATAAGCTCTTGAGCTAAGTACCTCAGAGTTGTCCTACCATCCATCCTCCAACCATCAACAGTAAGTTCTCGCGTCCTTGTCCATCCTCAGCACCGTCGTAGACTGTTCACAGTCGTTTTAGTTGAGATGGCGCATTTCGGAAATAAGTCAGTATATGAACACAATTGCAACGACGAACGTTTGATGAACTGGTTCACGAGACTGATCATTTCGACACAAGTCGAGCTGAAGCAAACCAGCAAAAAAGCGCCTCTGTTCTGTCGCGATATGGAGGTAGTAGAAAGTCAACAAACGTACCAAGCGAGCCGGGATGGCGCTGCAACTCGATTTGCTGAGCCTGCAATCGAATACTGAAAAATAACCTTTCAAAACTACTAACTCGCTTAAGCACTTAAAAAGGCATCGCACCGCAGGTCGACCGACTGAACCAACTCAACCAACGACTACAATGCGGCAGAAATCACACGAGTTTCACAGTTGTGGCTCAAGGTCACGGCGGTGATAGTTGGGTCATTTGCGCCTATGTTCTTCCTGGGGTCTATGCGCGCCACGTCCGACGTGTCGCGCATACTACTATCACTGTTGAGTCTGAATGCCCAATTTTTGACGTGAATACTACTCGCTTTGTTTCCGCGGTGGATGGGGGATTCCTGTCGGCGTTGTGCATGATGGTGTGGTGCCTGCAGGCCAACGTGTACGACGCCTGCCCAGAGGGTGTACGACGCTCCGTTGTCAGTGGCGTCTTATCCTGGTACGTAGTGGAAAGTATCGGTTCAGTTCTCTCCGGCAACTCCTGGAACATTATCTCCAACATCTTCATTTTACTGCTCATCACCGGACCACTATGGAAACCAGCGACGCACATGGAAGGCACAGCGACACAGCCGGTAATTAGCACGTAACGAATTCGGCGACAGTAAAACACATCCACATTTAACGAAAATTTTGCCTAGATCCACACCACACATCTCGCAGCAGCACCGTGCTGTAAGCGGCAGTTACGTGTAAAACCAGCGTCACGATCTCGCACCTCGCATTCCATTGCACAACAACCACTACCAACAACACCGACACCACACCGAAACAACACAATGGCATCGGCCGCGATCCCGCTCGTCGCGCCCACGGCAGTGCTCGTCATCGGTTCCGTTGCGAACCTGGCCGCGGGTCCGATGGAGATGGCGCTCGACCGCGCGCCCTGGCTGCGCGCGCGCAACGGCGCCGGCAAAACAGCGGTCGCGCCATCGCCCGCCGACCCACCCGCCGCCGCCCCTCGCCGCAACCGCGACATCCCCATCGGCGGCCTGCCCGACGGCCCGTCGCTCAAGGCGCCCTTCGGCAAGTTCCCCAAGCACAGACCCACCAAGCTGCCGCGCGGCGGACCCAAGCCGTACGACCCCGCCAGCCCGTAAGCGGCTAGTGGTCGCCGCTGATTCTCGTTTAGGTGCCGTAATCGCTTGGAAGTTGGTTTCGCTTTCATTGAAGTACTTCGCGGTCGACCTTTGTTTTTGTTTATTTCTGTGTCTTCTGGTTAGCTATTTTCCCTATCGACTTCGCAACGGTGAGTCCTCGGCTGCCGGTGTTGTGGAAATAAATTCCTCTATCTTTGGCGCCTCGAAATCGATCCCCCTCGTATTACAAAGTGCGCTTGCAACATACAATGTCATCTTATGTCTACAGACGATTATTTTCCTCCGACTCATGTTTCAGCAGCAACTAATTCATTTTGTCTTGTTCACCTAGACTCCCATACTCGGTAAAGGCTGATACATAATCGCAAATGCAGCCCAACTCCATTTATTGTTGTTCCATCATAGAACGACGTTTTCAGATTGATTTCTGACACGCAACTCCAACAAAGCTTCAGCCCGCGATTCATGCGTCGCATACAAGAACGCTTTAGTTCGAATCACTGTTCACGGCGTTTCCCAAGTGGTCGCAACCCCAACCCCTCCCATCCCAAAAACATGTATATAAGCTAGGCATCCATCCTACGCTCCTAAGCGCTCCAACATTTCCAACAGTTCGATCACCTCCTCCACATCGTTGACATAAAACTGCGCCGCGGTAGTTTTCCGACCCACCGTACAGGTGATCGCGACGTCTTTCGCCACACTGTCCAACGCCTTGAACATGTCTTCATCGGTCCTGTCATCGCCCACGCTGAGAATCCATTCGGGGCGCTCGCCCCTGTCACACAGTCGCCTCACGATTTCCTGCACCGCCGCGCCCTTGTTCACGCCTCGCGGCCGCACGTACAGGATCTTCTGGCCCATGAGCACCTCCATGGGGCTGCCGGCAACGATTTGCTCCAGCGCGCTCCGCGCGTCCAGCGCCCGACTGTTGGCGAAGTCGGGGTCGGCGTCACGAAAATGCCAGCTGTACGCGCTCTCCTTCGTCTCCACGAAGCTCGTCGGCGTGTAATCCTCGAATTGCTCCAGCGACTCACCCACCAACCGCAGCGTATTCTGCATCACTACGCAGTCCTCCGCACTCAGCAAATCTTCCCACAGCTCCTCGCCGCGCCCGAAACGGGCCCTGAAGTGCGACGGCCACTGCAGCGAGAACCCGTGCTCCACGGCGAACCCGAGTCCGAACCCACTCAGCCACTCCTCCATCGTGACCTTCTGTCGGCCCGTAACGATAAACACGCAATTTCTCGGGTCCTCTGTCAACCGCTCCAACAACTTCAGTACGCGTTCACTGGGCTCCGCCAGCTCGGGCTGACTCTCGTAATGCCTTAGGGTACCATCATAGTCGAGCAAGAATAACCGCAGCCTGTCCGCCTCCTTGTACGCCATGGTCACGTCACTCGGCCGCAACCTGACCAACTTCTCCCTAGCCTTCTTCCGCTCAGCCGCGTGGTGTGCGAGGTCGTCGATGAAATTGACGCCCCACGCGGCGGCGGTGTGTTTCGCGACGTAGCGCTCGAGCTTGGAGTACTTGAGCTCGCGCTCGAAGTCGGGCATGGTAAGTGCGCGGTAGATGCCGTCGCTGACCTCGTTCATGTCCCAGGGGTTGCAGAGGATGGCGCCGGGGAGGTTCTGCGCGGCGCCGGTGAACTCGGACAGCACGAGCGTGGCCTTGCGCGCGCCCTGGCACATGATGTACTCGTAGGACGCCAGGTTCATACCGTCGCGCAGGGACGTCATGACGGCGACGTCGGCGGCGGCGTACAGCGCACACAGTTCGTCGAGCTTGAGGAAGGTCTCGCGGTAGTGGATGGGCATGCCGTCGAGCGTGGCGAAGCGCCCGTTGATGCGGCCCACCATCTCCAAGATCTCCGACCGGAACGTCTTGTACTGCTCGCTCTTGGACATCGACGGCGCGCACACCTGCAGCAGCACGACCTTCCCGATCCACTCGGGGTGGTTCTCCAGGAAGTGCTCCATGGCCAGCATCTTGTGGGGGATGCCCTTGATGTAGTCGAGGCGGTCGATACCCAAAATGATCTTGCGGTCGCGCAAGTCGCTGCGCAGCTCATCCACGCGCTTCAGCACCGACGTCTTCCGCATGGTCGCTTTGAACACGTCGGTGTCGATGCCGAACGGATAGATGCCGACGCGAACAAACAGGCCCTTGTCGTCCACGCCGTTGGGGCGCACGTGCAGCCCAAGAATGCGCTCACAAACCGAGAGGAAGTGGCGCGCATAGTCGTAGGTATGGAACCCCACCAAGTCCGCGCCCAGGACGCCGTCCAACAGCTCCTTGCGCACGGGACAGGTGCGGAACACCTCGCCCGAGGGGAAGGGCGTGTGGAGGAAGAAGCCGATGCGGGAGTTGGGGAGGCGGTTGCGGAGCATGCGTGGGACGAGCAGGAAGTGGAAGTCGTGGATCCAGAACATGGCGTCGGCCTCGGCGATGCCGCTGTCGGCCCACTCGCGGAGGAGCAAGTGGGCGTAGATCTCGTTGACGCGGCGGTAGCGCTCGAACTCGGTGACGAGGAAGGACCGCTCGCCCTCGAAGCTGAGCGGCATGTAGTGGAACAGGGGCCACAGGATCGAACTGCAGAACGACTGGTGCGCCGCCTCGTCCTCGGCGCTTAGGAACACGGGGACGTAGCGCAGGAGCGCCAGCGAGCTCTTCGACGCCACCGGCTTCAGGAAGTGCCGCTTCACGTTGGCCTGCCCCAGCTCGTCCGAAATCCCGAACCCCATGCTGGACTGCCCCGTTCCGCCCACCCAGCACATCGGGATCGTCTCCAGCAGGTCGCGGAACGCCGACATCAGACCCAGCCTGCCCGTGAACTTCGACGTCGCGATGTTGCCCGCCGCGTCCGCGCTTATCGACACCGGCAGCCGGTGGCTCGCCACGAAGATGCGCTCGCTCGCGCGCCGCTTCGGCGTGCTGTTCGACGGCGACGTGCGGCCCGCGAGCTCGTCCGCGATGGACGTCTTCAGCTCCCGCACGATGTGCAGGCGCCGCTGCACGTCCTGTAGCTTGGCCAGGATGTACTCCTCCAGGAACGCCTCGTCAAACTCGAGTGCGTTCAGCTCCGACAGGTCTAGATTCGAGTAGGGCAGCTCCGAACTCGCCAGCCCCGAGTCCATGAACTCATGTTCCGAGAAGTTCTGCGACCGCACATTCGCGCCCACCGCCGAGAAGTGCGGCGGCGTCGTGTTCGATTCGCCCGCCTCGTCGTCCAGCCCATCCTCCGCGCTCCGCTGCTCCGCTGAGGTCGTCAGCCCGATGCGCGAGAATAGATTCGCAAACATTTCGTGTTCAGGTCACCGGCTGGGTGAGGTGGGGTAGACAGTGTGATGCTGAAACTATTCTCCGCTATCCAATAAGATTCGCTACCGCATCTTACCCCCGTTGTGCCCTATCGAGTACCGTACGTATCCGCGTTGGTAGGGCGCACTTACGCCCGTTTTTTGCGCGCATTTCACCGCGTTAGGGATGTGCTCGCTGTGATTGAGGTGCATTGGTGACATCATTTCTTTACGAAAACGAAACTTGAAAATTGCTCGCGAGCTTGCCCCTGCGTGAAAACAGGATGAGAGCTTCCTTGATAGTAGAGAGGGTAATACTCGTCAGATTCATGCAAAAAGCAGTGGCAAGCGGATATCACATGCGTCGTAGAATCGTCCAGGGAAGGGCGACAAATCGTGTGATGGGAAAGTGGTTAGATTCACTGAGAAATAACTGTAATCGTTCTTGGGATAATTGGTATCGCGCAAATGATTGGATGTTCTGAAAACGACAAATCAGCCAAGCATTTTCAATGACATTTTCTGCAACCAATAAATCAAAATTATAACCCTGTGGCTTGCACTGAATGCGCCGAAATGACTTTGTGGACGGTATCCGAATCATCCCCTCCTACTATTGTCAGGAACGCGGTTTGTACACTGGAGGACCGTTCAAGATTGGAAATTGATGGACAAGAAGCCGTGCTTTTGCTTGAATTCAATGCGGCCGGTGTATGCGCGAAGACGTCCAAGCTTTTGTTTCCTACTCGGTACGAAAATCCCAATGATTTTCGTGGGTACTTGAAAGCGCCTTTCCAATTCCCGTCTGCAATCGCGCCGCAAACCATTTCATATGATGGCGTGGCTCTAAAATTGCAATACGAGAATGCGACTGGACTTGCATATGTCTCCCCTTACTCCCCGACTGTATGGGCTGTCATTGACTACGATTCGCCGCAAGACGTCGCAGAACCCTTTTCTGATGTAATAAACACCGCCAACTCCCATACAGTTTATCGAATTCAGAATTGGGTATCACCAACTCGACTGGAAGTAGCTTACTCATGCGAAGACAATGTGGCATCGTTGAGTTCAGCGAAGGAAGATTTCGAAGAGCGTACGGAATTGGTGCGCAAATGGACGAAATCATTTCAGTTTGAGTGTGCGGACAAGGAAATCAACGCGGCTATTTTCTTTGCCAAGATTCGAACCTCTGAGGCTGTGTTTGCTGCGAAAAATTTGGGCTTGGTTCATTCTCCTGGGGGAGGAATGTTTTACGGTGGGGTTTGGTGTAATGACCAAGCGGAATATGCAGCGCCGTTACTCGTTTTGCTGGGAGAATCGGGCAGTCATCTAAGGAATGCAATTCTAAATTCATTCAGAGTTCTAGCTAAACATTTTGACTACGATAATTTCACCATTCCCTACAGCGTTGAAATCGATGGTGGATACGTCGGGAAACTTGACCGCGGCGATGCTGCGATGTATGCTTGGGGTCTATCCCTTGTTGTAAGCGCTTTGAATTCGGAAGAAATCACGAATGAGTTCTTCCCCCATGTCGAATTTTGTTGTACATTGATGCAGAAGAAAATAATGGAATCTCCAGATCGCGTATTCACTTCTGATTCTGATGAACTAGAAGGGAGGTTCTCTACAGGAAATGCCAACCTTTCTGTTAACTGCCTGGCCATTTTAGCATTCGATGCGGCATCTCAAGCTGCAATTCTTGCGTCCAAAGAAGACCTGTCTGTCACATACAAGGAAGATGCGATGAAACTTCGTGAATCAGTTCATGAATTCTTCCATGTTGAGGATTCATTTCAGTATTCATACTACAAAGGATGTGCCGATGCGCGAGGTTGGATTTGTTTGACGGCATTGGCGGGGCTTCGTAATGAAAAGAAGGCTCTGAAATATTGCTTAAGAAATTTATGGTTATCAGATGGTGTCGTCGTAACAGAAAATGACGACGTCATTTGGGATAGGTGTACTCTGTATGCGTTAAGAGCTGCGTTTTTGAAGGGACTAGTAGATGAAGGAGCCTCAAGGTTGAAAGAATTTGTTGAATCCAGATTAATCCACGGGGTATCCTCACCATACTCGATCGAGAACAACAAGAGCTTAGCTCCCCTTTCAACCGAAAGCGCACTTCTCATACGGGTGATTACTGAAGGTTTACTGGGAATGAGTTATGTACAGGGAAATGTATTGAAATTGCAAATAAGATGTCCAGTCGAATGGAAACAATACTCTGTCAGAAACATTCCTTATTCCGGCTCGTCATTTCATTGCCATGTGAAGACTGTTGGTGATAATGTTTCTGTCACATTACAAGCAGACACAAACGAATTCAACTTCAGCGGGCCACAAGGGCTATGCATCAATGTCGAGTTAACGAATTCTGAAATAACGCCTTCCACCTATCTATAAAACTAGTAGGGAACGGCGAACCAAACCAGCTGCGATTTTTCTTTCTTCCTGTTAATAAAAGTACTACGTAGAAAATTATCGAATTGTCAGTGTTGCAATTTTGCATCTATCAAATGGGATCTCTCAAACGATGCACGCCTATCGTGAATTCCGCAATCAAAAATTCTACAGCGCTTTAGATGGGAACAAGTAAATATGATGAGAAAACTTAGTCAATTGAAACGCGACTGATTACTAGTTAGTCTTTTCTATCAAATAGTGTTCATTATCCAGCAGAATTTCTACACGAACAAAAGGCCAAAGAGAAGAACGTTCCATCGCTTTCAAATAAACAAAATTTTTAAAAGAATAGAATTGCTTCGGTCCACGGAAAATGGCCATTTGAGTATTTCATTCTTTTGGTCAGAGCTATCTACACACTTTCTTGCTTCATGTTTCGTAGTAACGAAACGATTCAAGAAAAAAATTTCAAGTGTCACCTTATCACACTTGCTTGTTCTTCAAATACTTATCCCAGGAGTTGGTAAGACGTTCATTTCAGAGGCGGCTGCCGCTATTTCTGCCATTGTAAGCGTTGCTTCAAACTCTGGTTCGGGGCTGAACCTCCCTTCGTTTTCATTTTCTTTACACTCTCCCTCGTATAGTAATTCTCCACTATACTGCGCACAATAACATGCGTTCCACTTTGTGGCTGCATACACCTTTGCATGAAGACAACAAACTGGTGTGTACTCTTCACTACAAAATGCAGCTTCGCATTTTGCGACGATCACTATGAGAATGGCGAACAAGAACAAGTTTCTGAACATCTTGCTCATAGTGCTCTGGAGATGTTCGGTATTCGCTCTCCGTATATTATATGATTAAATTAATTTCATAGTACCAAATGGCCTGTAACGCAATAATTCTTCCGGTACTACGTAATTGTGAACAAGAAACCAAGCTTATGCGTGCTTCTTACGCAATGAGCCACGATTTAGTGAAGGTGTTTGAAATGTTGACTAAATTGGCCTTACCTAGGCCCACGCCTTTCTTATTATTTTCGGGAAAACATAAAACTAACCGGTTTAACGTTTACCTTCCTGAATTGCATCATTACACGGAAATTTAAATCAGCTTCAGATAGAGCACGCAAATATGTTTAATGTGTGTACCAACCTAGAGTTATTTTTCCTGTATTGCATCTTTCTAGTGATATAACTCAATAGTACAGTTTCCAAAACTTGAGTTCAAAAAAGACATACTTTAATGCCATACATGAGTTATGTTGACAAAATGTTTGAATTAAAATACAGCCTCACTAATTATTTACCTGCGTTAAGAATCTTTGAAATATACCACGCAACTAATGAAACCTTCTCCGATTTCCTAGAGATAATTCTCTCAGGTTGCGTTACCAACGGATAATTTTTTTGAAATCGGCACCATAGTCTGCATCCTTGCGTAATGACGGTGTAAAAATCAAACAAGAAGAATTACCTTATTGTACTAAATATGTGTAAATTTTCAGCACAGCAAAGCATTATTTTCCGGATGAATTGAATTTGAAATTTGAAGCGAGATAAACTCATCATTTGCCAGAAGCCACAAAAACCTTCGGTCTCTAGAAATGTACATTGAGCTGGAGTACTCCAAATTCTTAACATTTCCGTCTTATCTATAAAAATTTCGAAGAAACCTTCAAATACAAATACATCTAGTGATTGTAATTTCTATTGTCCGC
>JAAUYH010008179.1_pt1 | contig 10963 bp, 5 predicted proteins | sample 7278061 | NCBI WGS metagenome assembly JAAUYH01 (sample SAMN14350203, study PRJNA611818) | marine sediment metagenome | isolation source: surface marine sediment (0.6m) | place: French Polynesia: Moorea | collected 2018-08 | reverse complement strand
TTTTTGTTTCCGAAGTTGACGTCCTTCCCAGATGTTCATGTGTAGGATGCTCGGAGTAAACCGCCTTAAGGGGAATTGTTTTCCATTCTCACATGCTTGGTTCGGTCCTTGGTCAGTCAGTGCAATGAATTTTCCAGGTGCGAGCTGCGCCAAGCCGGAGCCAACGCCCGGTTTATCGAAACAGATTTGAAATTCTGGACGTTCGTCAGGGCAACCCAACTCTTTGAGAGCGGTGAATTCAGGGTCCTTCGAGAGATGAGGGTTTAACCACGAAAGTGAGATATTGTTTAGCTCGTACGTAGCGTCAACTCTCGCTATACACGGATGTCCTGCTGCCCCCAAGAACTTGGCAGCGAGCAACGCAACCACAACGCTGTACTTCATTGTGCACCTTCTCGTCCATTTTACAATTCGAAGAAGTGAACATGAAATAAGGTAAACATCTATGGTTGAAGGAATACATTGTGGGCAGATCGTGCCCCCTGAATCTGATAGGAAACTGTGCTTGAATCTCTGCTAAATACATTCGGCCCGATTAATCCACTTGTCTAATAAATATAAGAATCACATTATATATGCCAAAAGAATATTCTGTATTGTCAAAGTGGGCCGAATATTGCTTATTTTGGGCAATTCTATTAGTTCACTATTCGCACATCAAATTGCCCACACTTCGGTACAAAGCGAAGTTCAGTGTGATACGACAGATCATACTCATGCTTAGTAAGTCTATTCTTCACATTGATACTATGTATGAATAACTTCGGTCAGACAGACCGATTCAAAGAATTGTATGTATCGCCAATATGTGCCAATTCTGGAATATTGGCGTATATATCTAAATCTGCAGATAGTAACGACTCTAAATTTGTCTCAGTAGCATCAAAGCGGATAAGATTATACCTTGCAGTATCATAAATCTCTCTGAGAGAATATTTGTGAAAATTTGGTATTGAAAATCTTTTCACTGTATCCAGGATCCTGAGACATTGTTTTTTTCACGTGTTTTCAAGTACCCTGACCAGGATAATTCCAAGCTGCATGATCCTGTCGCTTTTAGAGTTCCAGAAATCAACATGAAGATTAAGATTATCATAGATGTCTAACATATTTCCATTAGAATAGAGAAACGGAAATAATGTTCACAACAATATCATATTCTTTCAAAACAGCCGCAAAGGGACCAGCTTTTGTTCGGCCGAACTTGAACCACTTTCGGGGCATATCTCAGAGTTTCCAATTTCATGTTTGACGGACATCGGCTCTTCTTATCTATTTTTCATTCCGCCAAACTACTTACAACCTATAGGAAAAGTAACAGTTTTGTGTGAACTCGTCGTATTTGACCTTTTGCACAAACTCCATCTTGTACTTTACCTCCATAATGCTCTCATTCCTTTAATTAGACGGTGCATCTACCCTAATCAGAGTATTTAGAATTGGAAATGAGTCTGCATATAGTTGCGTAGGACACTTCTATGAAGCAGAAATATCAAGATCCAAAATTGTCTGGCCCTTACTTCCGAGAAATCGCCGATTCCGAAGCCGATCCAACCAAAACACTAAGAGAACCTTTTATTCTATTCTATATTCAGTCTAGAGTGTTCATAGAAAGGACTCGTTTCTCAAATTTCTGCAATTTTTGGTGATGGGTTAATACGACCTAATTATTCATGTACAGTGATAAGAAGACAATAAGGGGAGTAAAGACAGGATATGTCCATTGTTTGTGTCTTTGGTTTTATTTTATCGATATAATTCTCACTTGCGCCATATCTATATAGCCTAGAACTATCTGTAACTCTTCACATACAAAACCTTGAACAACAAAAATTTTAGACTAAGCACATTAGACTTTATGTTTTTGAAATACTTGAAAATCCAGACTAAAACACAAGTCGATTCAGAATCAGAAAACAAATAATGCAGCGGAATGGGTATACGGACGTTTAAAGGGCACACTGCACGTTTTGGTTGACAAAATGGTACGGAGCTACTGATTTTCAGTATCAGTTTCAAAACAGATACAACGTCTGCGAGCCAACGAGGGGCACAATCCGAGGATGGGGAGAATACTGCCATTCAGGTGGAACACATGCTCATAGGAGAAGAAATAGACGCCCAGAAATGAGTGAAACTGTAAAAAATCGATCATAATACCTATTTAGAATTAATCTCAGTATATCTATATGTGTCGCAGCGAGTCAAGCAGAAGTCGCACCTACGACAGTATGGACCTTCTTAGGGAAAGAATTCAGACTATTCCTTATTTAATTGTATATGACTACCTCAATCACGGATGATCATGCGATATGAAGGCTCCTGTTTTTTCAGGATTGCTGAAGAGAGGAGATATTGGATACAGGGTACTTAAAGCGAATAGTCTTTTCAGATGAGTACAAGTTTTCGATGTCTGGGTCAGTGAACAAGCAAAACTATAGGATATGAAGCTAGAGCATCCTACTGAAGTATACGAGACACTTCACAACTCCCGTCGGTTATGGCTAGGTGGCCTATATCTGTACATGGAATAATACGATCTAACTTTTCCGAGAACGAAAACTTCACTGTGAGTTCACAGAAAAGAATGTTTCGCTATTTTTTGCATCTCAAACTGAATTACTATCCTGAAACAAAATATTTCAATATGATGGGGCTCTTTCGCACTATTCTCCGACAGTTAGAGGTTACTTGTAAAGAGAGTCTTCTAATCAAAGGATGGGGTTAGATGGACCGATTTCATGGCCTAGACGCTCTCCAGACTTGACATCTTACGGCTTCTTTCTGTGCTGCACGTAAAAGACGCTGTATACTGGAACCCTAGTCAGACGATTGGTGAGCTCAAGAGAAGAATCAGTCGAGAGATTCGGCTATTAGTCAAGATACCCTACGAAATGTTTTGAAAAACACCGAAACGCGTTTAAGATTCATGGTGCCAGGAAGCAGCGGATATTTGAACACTTTTTAAACCAAGCAATTACTATATTGAGTTTCCTATCTGATTCTTGCATTAGTCTTCAAAATGTGTCCAGAAACAGCGCAAAATTTGAAATTCTAAAAAAAGGAATTCACAGTCATTGGAAAACAATCTATTATTCGAGAATGATCAAGTTTCCTAAAAATTGCTTTACGAAACAGTTTAATTTAAGTTGGTTTAGATATTTTATATATCTGTAAATTAATCACGTCTACAGTGTCAAAATGCAGTAAATCGACAATAGACGTTTTCCATCAAATTTTGGAAGTTTCGTTTGCACAAATCCGAGCGGCCGATTTCTGTAAAATACCCAACTGATCGATATCTTTCTCACAGAAACAACAAACATGGCAAAAAATCAAATAAAATTCAAGTCTTGCCCCAATGAAGAATTAATTTTTTCCAAAAAATATCTGTGTTGTACTTCTTAAATTTGCTATCCTCCAAAAGGATCAACAGTTTATTACTAATATACATTTGAATATTAAATTTATGTATCGGTAATGATGCAGCAGTTATCTCCCGTAATGGTGCCAAATTCCAAGGATCAGAGCCTATTCCAGTTTGCGAACGTCTCTAAGCACTCTCATTGCAAAATTAGATTTAAAATATCTAGACACCAAATCCTTCATTTAACTATGCTTTTGAATGATGGCACACGATGAAACGAGCAAGTAGTAAAATAGAATTAAAAAGCAACCTTTCTTCTCATTGTGCATCCATCGAAATTCTGTGTTGATGCGCCCACTCAGTCAGAGTCTAGTCTATTTCAGTATTTTATTTGTTCACGCACTGTTTTGAGAGACCTAATTAGTATCTCCTTTCTTTGTACATACTTATTTATACCTTCTATCGGCCTATCCATACAGATTGAATTAATCTCTTTGCCAACACGGTGATAATTGCCTAAATAAATATATATTCCATTTTTACTTTTCGAGAATAGGCTAAGAATTTGCAGATGGCAAGAACTGTCGAACTTATTCTTCCACTTTCGTTATTATTTTCGCAAATTCACACAACATTAGAAATAGCAACATGTAGAATTTGAACCTAAATGTTAGCTTCTCCACCACCATTATTGTTTTTCAATCAATAGTAACTGCCTTCGATTTTTTTCCCTCTTGTCCGAATCTTTCATGCAGGCCACGGCGGATTTGACTTAGAAATACTTTGCTTTTTCGAATTTGTATTCAGTAGACAAGCGATCTAGAATATACAACAGCAAAAACTAGGATTCATCTATAAGAACGCTAACGCACTATATTGCAGTAGCAAATTTAAGTTTTTATACTTAAACTTAAATATACTCTAGGTGAATTCATAATCTGCTCGAATACACAAGTGAAGAATGTGTTAATAGAACAGAAAAAGATAAACTGCAAGAGAAAGACAAAGTGAAAATTCTCGTTTTCATACTATACAATACGTTTGATTGACAACTGGAACAAGAAAATAGCATCAAGTGGATACTTCATGATTTAGATGCTGATCGGAGCTCATTCTACCCACTTTTATCATTCTCGTACTGAAATTCGAATCAAGCAGTAAACAATCATAATTCAAAGTTGATGTACGTACGATTGTTATAGAGCTCAATCATAAAAATGGTCTCTGCTCAAGTTTATGGATTTTCTCGGTCGAAACTTGCCACAAACAGGTTCTACTATATCTGCTGTCTTCATTAGCCCAAGGAATTAGATAGGTACTTTATTTCATATCGGAATAAAGTATTTCACACCACAAGTAAGAACCCTCGTCTACCACATACACTAGGCGAAGTAGAAAAAAACACAGTTACAGAAAACGATATTAGTAAGCCTGCAGCGATTGGGGAACCGAGAAGACTTTTGGTAACGTATATTAACTCGTACAGCAATAGTACTGTGGCTAATAAATAGGCCACATGTAATTTGTTCTAACTAAAAAAATTAGGAAATACACATTAGGACTAGCATTTCACTCGAACCAATAGTATACCCCACACGAATACGAGCAGCACAAGAAGTCTAGTAAAAAGTCTGCTCACCGAGATTTTCGATGATGGAAACAAGGCAACGCGGTACAGATGGTACTAGGCACTGTTCAGTCTAACCAATGGCATCCCAAGCCAAGTAAAAAGACTCCTTCAGGTGTTCAATAGCGTTGTATTGCCTCTCATTCTGATGAACACGCTGCTCTTGTACACCCAAACGTTCTCAATTGGATTCACATCGAATTAACGAGCAGGCCACGTCCATACAAAAACAGTCATGTCGCCAAAGAAGTCTTTGGTGTAGGCCAAGGTGTGCACGGGGACTTTGTCTTGCCGCAAGATGGTCCTCGCGGATGACAACGCTATAGAAACGGGAATTATGAAATTTCCAGGACAGCGCAGAGGAGTGACGAATCGATATTCCCCTCAATGAGCGCCAACTCCGACTGTACATTGTGGAAAAACGTAATCAGACCATCACTCCTCCAGCATTGTTTCATCCTGCGTGGTGCCAGAATACAAGACGGCGGCCATCCCTACAGAGCGCGGACAATCTGTCCGGCCTACGTTGCATGAAGCGGTTCTCGGCTCTGAACGCGGGTATGCAACAAAAATGGCCCGCTTTCTCGACCATTTCTCGAGCCCATTATAGGCACTCGGACTGAATTTTGTGCTCAGTGCAGACGCCGCCAGCGAGTTACGCAACGTCAGATGGAGATCGAACTCCACCAGCTGCTGGAATCTTCGCACTGTCAATATAGTTGCGAAGCGGTCCTGCAGCTGACGGGCAGTGAACAACCCGGTGCTCAAGTAGTGTAGGAGCAAACGCTCCGAAGCATCAACAGTTTGCGCTCCGGCCCGTGCATTCCCTGCCCTCTTCTCGTCCCTCCTTTCGTTATTACGTCTCGAGCGACCCTCTAGCAGAGATTGGCTGTACTTCATAGGCGTGCCATAGTATTGAACCCTAGAAACAGAGCAATTATTAACTGCTTTTCGGTTTCAGACACGAGAACTCCACGCGGCATTATGGTCATCAGCCGTGGTCACTTTTCCCTATGTCGTACATAATGATACATAAAAGAGACCAGTTTATACCAAACGTCTGTAGTAGTAATAGCAACATCCTTACTTGTCCACGATTTCGGAGTCTTATGCAGCATTGCTTCCGATGAAATGTTGATACTCGTCCGAGAGTCCACACCATAACGAATGATTAGGGATTTCCAAGGGTTTACTGATGTAGTCTATAGTGCAGAATTGAGATGGCAAAGATATCGAGCTGCCGATTATACAATGCCCTCTTCGCTGCCTTGTAAATGTCGATTTTAGGGGATGAAATTTGTTCAACCTCGCCCGGTGTAAGGAGCCCTAACTAATCATTTCACAGGGAAATTTTTTGTTATTACGTTAACGGAAATTATTTTGAAGATCCTGAATAGTAGGAAAGCCGGTAGCATGCTTCTGACCATATCAGTCCCGAAAAATTAGGGTAACCATTGTTCCATCAGGGTAACAATTTCTATCTGGATAATGATTTGAAATACTATGCCAAGACCGAACCATGGAACTCAAGGATAGAAATAATAAAATTGTAGACAATAATGGTGATCTACCGCACATCAAAAAATGGCGAGTAAGTGCTAAGTAATACTTTTTCGCTTGGAAACAACATCTCAAAATCATATTTTAATGGTTGGTAGTTTTCCAGGCAGTAGTACTGTAACTATCCGTTTAAAAATGGGGTTTTATATTTTAAAAATTCCGAACAAATGTACCAAATGATTTAAATTATTTTGATCAACAAATAAACTCTTTTAACGTACCCTCGAAATTTAAACTGCAATTGTTGCTACTGTAGTGCGCTCCAGTATAATTAAGATGTGAAATATCTTGATTCCAGAACTGTTAGCCTAATGTCTTATTCGAAATTATGACCAGTCCCCGATGGGAAGAATAAATTTCTAGTCGGTGAAAAGGATGGGGCAGATGAAGTGCGGCTTCATCATACTACACGAGCACATAATACTGCTCTGTTGTCATATAGCGAGAATACCGCAACTGTCTTAATTGACTAGAATATTGATTACAGCCGAGCAATGCATGTTTCAAAAAAATCGATGGTTTTTTGAAACGGAGTCCGCCTTAAGATATCAAGATCTATTTAGATTACAACAAGTAAGCAACATCCAGAATCAATAGCGCAACACTACAGTTGAATTTTGCCCACGAAATCCGTTCGATTTAAAAGTTCTCGAAAGTGAATTGTTTTTGTGAATTGGATTTTCAATAGCCTGAAAAAAATATTTAAACTCTGATTTGGTGAATCTGAAAATTGCTTTATGGTTCACCGAGGTACCAGCAACAAAACGGTACTTCTAGCGCACAAAAAGCATCGTAATAGATTCCTTTTGTTTCACTGAATTAATTTATATATTTCAAATTCAATTTCGGTAGTATTATGATTTATTAGAGTAGGCAACACTAAGTCCACATGTGAGATTGTTTTTAGAAGAAGACGCGTTGAAGCGGTATCACATGGCTTCAAGATAGAATTGATTCTCCGAGCGGTTCTCGTAAGGCATACAAAAAACTTAAATTTGGTTTTGATTTTGGGTCGAATAGAAGTTAAACGAAGGCAAAATGGCGTTTGGTGTGCTGTTCAACCATTATTTCCAACGGTCACCTTCGAGAAGCATGATACCTTGGAACAAAAAAGAAAGGCCTGCACGAAAAGGCAACCTACCACTCCATATCATTTGCGCCGTGCGTACCTCTTGAGGTACTTTAGTTGCACTGATGGTGGATACTTTCCAAGTCTGAACTCGGCGGGTACGTCCCATCTGATTTTGTTTTTCTTGCATGATAGTCCGCCACACTCGCTCACATATGACGCGAAAGAACGGCAAATCCCACGGGGCGTGTCCGGCTTCCCAGGAACACCAGCGTTAAATTGGGGTCGATATGCTGCCTTTAGCCTGAGACCACCTCGGATTCGTACAAACGCACAAGTTTTGAAGTCGGGAAACATAATTTTCTTGCCTGATTTCAGCACGTTCACGCCTCCGTACCATACTTGAGAGAACACGTAATCGCCATCTGGGAACACCTCAGGAACTCTCATAACTGAGCTAAAGGCGTTTCCTTTATCATCTGTTCCGCACGCGCGCAAAAAACGAAGGCGGTCGGAAGTTGGCCCAAGTTTATAACGACATTTGAAGCGACCTTGCGCGAAACAACCCCACTGAAATGCCGTGATCTGATGCCATCTGTCATTGAACATCTGTTGCACTGGCACCAACGACCTGCATTTCTCTGTTAGTAACACGAAAAGACGAAGTAGAAAGGACTGCGTACCGTCGAATGTATCCGCCGTAATGGTTATTAGCATGCCATTGAATTCTGACAAACTGGCCGCGTCTCCATATCGTCCTTGTAGTCGCCGGCGAATTCTGCGCCCTCGCAGCTCCTGTTCTCCATATCGGTGGGCATGCAGTTTTGCATCGCGGCTTGTCGCAGTGAATCACGTTGTACGGTTTTGGCCGGATGAGAACATAATGGGCAGAAGCGGTAGTGATTAGCAGAGAAACCAAGAACCAACCGACGACAAGTCGCTCCCCCATGTCGATGCCAACAACTCTGGAGCTTGCCACACCTTGTTATTAAACTAATACCTCTACGATGAGAAACTCTAAGCATGATTCGTACGAACGTTTGTGTAGTGTACATTGCAGGTACAGAGTAGAATTTGTTTCAGCAGTTCGTTCTGTGCCCTTCCTTGACCTCATTCAAGCAGTTGTACTGAAACTTAATTGGATTAGTCCCACCAGAGCACGTGCACCCGCTACATGTGTACACTCCTAACAGCCTGGCAGCCCATGAGACAGCGTACCGCTTAGCATTTTCGAAATTTTTCGTATTTATTATTCAAGAATTTCGCGAAATAGAATGAGCGCTCACAGTATTCAATGACACTCACACGCAAAAGACCAAACATTGGGTGCTGGTCTTCAGATTCGATCGTACCGGAACAGCCTAATTACACACTCCTAATGGCTAGCATCAACTTAGGAAGCTAACCGAAGTTACGAACCTATTTAATGAGTTGATTTTCTAAGATATTCATCATAAACTTGCTGATTTTTGGGTAAATATTTCGTACTAAATAGTTGACAATTCGGAAAAACTATAATTTGCCAGCCCTCGTCAGCGAGAACGTTCATGTTGGCAGTAATTTAACGCTCTAATTGAATAGTTGACAATCGTGGGAGGTTTCGTGATAGACTGTCGATAGATGTCTATTTTTCTTAATTTGAAGGTTTCGTTAGGAACGAGGAAATATTCTGATACTGCACATGCCAAAGGAATCTACCATAATGCCTGCAACATGTTTGCATGATAGCAAGGCACGTTTTACGATAATCGATTATAAGCCAATTTCTATGAAATGCATCCTGTGGACGCCAACATCATACACGATAATTTATGTACTGTACTTGAAGGTGGAAACTGAACACATTACTGAGTATGCAGCTGTTCAATGAAGGTTGGCCTACTTCTCATGACTTTAACAATAACTATATGATACAGTAGCGCCACGGAACAAGCAATCTTAGGGTTGGAGACAAATTTCCAATCACTGTATTTCTGCTTGACCATGATTTGTCGGCTGCCTCCTCGACTAAATTCTTGATTTACCTTAAGTGATAGCCATTAGTTCGGAACCCGATTTTTCGTGCAGTTTAATGTCTAACGATGTCCCACTACTCTGTTTCTTCGATATCTACAGTTCAAAGTTTATTTCGTCTCATGGGAATCATAGTTGATTCTATGCGTTAGCTTTCTCTGACATGTCTGCCGTCCGCCACAATTTTTTCTACTGTCGATTCGATGGAACTGACGTGAATGAAGAGAACGCCTCGCAACTTTCAAGCAGCGGAATCGTTCTTGCAATACGTGAAATAAGTGTACTATTCAGTTAACTCTGTACTATTCTGCTGCAATTCTGGATTCGAGTCTGAATAAACTAGACAATACTGCAGTTTTATGCCTCTCGACTTCAATGTTCAACAGAATCCGCATAACATGTGGAGAACAAATAAATGTTTAAACAGGTGAGCACTGCTCTTGCCTGAACAAGCCCGACAAGAATACCGGAAAATGAATCGTTCAGCATTTAACGAGATATGGCGATGGAAATTGCCGGGCCGACCACGGTTGCCGAATTTGCGAGAATGGACTTCGGTCTACATAGTTCATTTGGAACGTGAATACGACACTCAACCTTTGGTTGTCGGAGTTTATCCATACAAGCCCCGTAAGTAGTCACACAACGCGAACACAGAGCGGACACTAATCTGTACAACAGTTGCCTGTCAAGCCGCGACGAGAGTAATGAATGAGGAGCTGCCACCCGATTGGCAGGATTATCCTAGTTTGTATAATATTCTAGATAATCGTGGGTTCAGTTGTCCTGACCATGGCATAATTGTCAGCGCGATATGGCATGGGCGTTACATAAGAACTAGGATTGAGCGTAGAACATACACTGATGCCATATCCTGTACGGGAAACAGAAGACGTGATCGACCACGTTCACGTCGACAATGGAGGTTGGAACGGGATGTACCATAGACGCTAGAAGTTGACTCGGTGTTTAATAAACAGGCAGTGGCAGCCGCATTAAATTTAACACAACCCGAAATTAAACGTGAGTTGGTGTCAGTTCATCAAGTCCACACACTGATTGCGGACGAGCACAAATTTGGTGATAACATCCGTGGTTCATGTTGTTGCGAGGGTTGCGGTCGTGTGCTTCCTCTACCGCGAATTATACTGCATTTTGTTGTGTCTCGTCATCATGTAGGCGCGCACTTGTGAATGGGATGAACGAACAGTTGACGACAAGATGCGCACGATTGCGCATCGGTACATTGCCAGCGTTCCACCGCACCGCTACGTGTGCAACGCTATAGGCACGGTATTGGACAGGGCTTCACGACGGTGAAAGTCAC
>JAAUYH010096091.1_pt1 | contig 10971 bp, 9 predicted proteins | sample 7278061 | NCBI WGS metagenome assembly JAAUYH01 (sample SAMN14350203, study PRJNA611818) | marine sediment metagenome | isolation source: surface marine sediment (0.6m) | place: French Polynesia: Moorea | collected 2018-08 | reverse complement strand
GGCCAAAATAATGGCCCATTCAGAATCGGCGGTTTTTTGCACACCCTGTATATTACCCCCATTTCCACTTAACGTTAATAAATTTTATAAGCAGCTGAAATTAGAAAATCATAGCAAAGAGATAAAGCGTAGGATTTTATGTCCTAGACGGATGCATCGAAAAATAGTGTGGCCTACGATTATCCTTTCCCTTCAGTTTCCGATCATGTTTTCAATCAAATTACATATTCAATAAAATAGAAAATCAGAAGTTTCATGGAATGTTCCCTAGATTGCAAATGCTGCCCGAACGCCGTTGCGAGCCAATTTAAGATGTACTGTACAGATGATCGGCCCGATTCAATGTATACTATACATGTGGTGTTGCTGTACATGCAGTATTTCGAGACGAGTAACTCGGCGATCAAGATGTTTACCCGACTGCTCCTGCTGGAGAATCTGAATCAACGAAAGCTACGAATAAGGGTCTATACTGGCATTTTCTGTGATTTTCCCGTTTTATTATCAACTTTGCGCGGTGGAGGGAGTCGGTCCCGCATATCCGACAATATTTGCTTTACTTTTATAAACTTGCATTCTTCCGGTTTTCTCCTTGCATATCAAATCTTCACTTCAAACTTGAAAGTTGTACATGATGTATTTTATAAAAAAATACTTTTTATGCTGCCTTAATCTTCATTATCCGACATTTCCATGTGCTGCTCTTTTACTTTATTCATTACCATCATTCATTATCCATGCGGCGCAGCAGTAGTAAAGGAATTGAACAAACAATCTTTAAAATTACTCAAAATACAAAAATTGTCGGACTTCTACCTTCATAGCCCATTTATTGAGTTAGGAAAGGTCACATAAATCGCTAGTAGAAAAATTATATCAACAATAATTAGCCTCAAGTTCTTCCGGTTTTGGTTTCGATGTCTTCCAAGGCCTTTTTGAGATTCAGTTTTGATTTCAACGGATTACGGAGGTATTTCATGTGCCAAGGTATTTAAAAACCTTTTGAAAAGTGGAGCGTGATATCTTTAGTAGACAATCATTGCATGTTATTCTTCCGTCCCTATGGATTAACAAATTAAACGTAAATCTGAGGCCATTTTCTGAAACTTAGTCGACCTAAAGATCAAGAGCGTTCCAGCACCTTGTTAAGCAATTGTACCCTAACAGACGTTATAATACTACTCAGATCTAGAATATGATCGGCCTCGGCTGAGTTAGTGTGACATCAGCTCCATTGGAACATTCTTCATTATACGAGCCAGGACTCGAATTTCCGTGAGGCCGAGAAGGGTTGACTCGAGAGCACATTTGAACTGGAGCTGGCATCATTTGGTGTGAGAGCCTGCACCACCTTGGCAGGTGAGAGAGAACATCCAAATGATACCGTCAGCACATGTGGGATGATTTTTACTTCCCTATTTCACAAACGATGTCACTCAAAACAAAACGTACCGTAGGTCATTTCAGTTCTGCACATCCAAACTTTCCCTACGCCAAACTTTCCATTCTGCGCCATACCGCGCTCAACAACGTAATAATCTATTTTCAGTAGCGGCACGTACGTGCTGTCATTTTATCCATTTCGTTGCTATTGTAGCAACGGCGTTTCATTTAAATTTTAGTAAAATTCTATTTGGTTTCCCAAACCTGCAAGAATGCGACTTCAGATCTTGCTTTACTTGTGATTTTTAGAGTATTAAGTGCGTCGAGTTTGGAGCATACTAAAAATTCTCATCTAAGACGCGCGAATTTTTAGGTCCTGAGAAACGGTAATATGCTCAAGAAATGCGAAGTAGAATATTCCTACGTAGACACCCGATAACTCAGCTACTTGCGTTTCATAGCCTTACTAACACAGCAGACTTTCAGAAGCTAGCTGGTATTCTCCTGGACCCTGTACGGTGCCCTTCCATGAATTCTAGAACACCCTGATTTTGATTCGAGATTAGTGAAAATTAGGGTTCTAATCAGTATTCCTGCTTGATAAATTTATGTACCTAAAATAGGAAAGGGTAGCGTATCCACTTAGAGTACTGGCCATGGGGCGTAAGACAGGTTCAAAAAATGTACCGGAGCAACAAAATCAGGCCATTATCGATAAGCGTGTTATGGGAATTGTGCACAAAAGCATGGCTGAGTACTACGATATTGCCCGGCCTACAGTGTCCAATATTATTTGAAGAAACAGAGATGCAGTCGGCATTACAAAGAGTAAGCGCAGACCGAAACCAAAGTCAACCGAACGTACCATACGTATGTTGCGTAATACTGCAAGAGAAAACAGATTTAAGCCACTTCATCTCATTGTTGCCAAGTTTACAGAAGATACTGGCTTGAAGATATGCATTAACACGGCATGTAAGTACCTTCATGCATGTGGTACAAAGAACTACAATGCTGTTTGTAAACCGTTTCTATCTACAAAGAATGTAACAGCGAGAAAAGAGTGGGCTGCGAAGGACATGCACTGGGCACAGGACGATTGGTGCAAATTTGCATTCAGTGACGAATCATCTTTTACAGTCAAACCAAAAAAATCAAGAGGGCGAATTTGGTGTGAATCTAATCGACGTTACGTAACTGCTAATAATCTACCTACATTCAAATCAGGCTACGTTGTTATTTCAGTGCGGGCTGCATTCTCAGGGCGGGTACGGACTCCTCTAATATGTATTGATGGTACTCTAAATAAGTAGAAACATATACGTATTCTTCAAGAGCAAGTTGTTCCATTCGCATCAGAGAAACACACTGTTGTCAGTAACTTTGTATTCCAGCAAGACAATTGTGGGCCCGTAGAGCTAAATCTGTTCGATTATTCCTACAAGAAGCTTATATTTCAACAATGAAATGGCCCGCGCAGAGCCCGGATTTTAATTCAATCGAAAATGCGTGGGCATAGCTGAAGCGAACTTTACATACACGTTCCACGTATCCGAAGAATGCTGACGATTTATTTCAAATACTATCTGAATTGTGGATCTCTATTCCGGGTACATCTTTAATTCTTTAATTCCATCCATGCCGCGTCGTGCTGCAGTGGTGAACCAAAGCGGGGGACGGTCTAGTAAGTATTGAACAACGTAGAATAGTTAAAATTCAAATAAATTTGGTTGGGGTTTATTGTCATTTCAAATCCTTGTTTTTTCAATGGTTCAGAGGTTCTAGAATTAGTGGAGGACACTGTACAATGACTCAACCCCATTAATATTATCAGAAAATTGGAATCAAACCAAAGTAAACGATTTACTGCCATATAAACTTCCATTATAGTAACGAAGAAAAAACCGAACAAGTTTTATGTCATAAAAACAGCACGAAGTTAATAAACGCTTAAAGCATCCACTGTGCATCTAAAGCACTCTATGGTCCAGAGAAACAGGGTAAATGAATACATGTAACCAACATTAACAACCAATAAAATCAAAGGCTTCGTATTTTGAATTTATAAATAGTGTTCCACCTTTCCCATAATCGAATCCACGAACATTTTCAATCGTGGAAGTGACACAATGCCTCATTAAAACCGACAAAAATCTCAAAAAAGCAATAAATCAATTGTTGGTGATGGTCTTATGGAATTATTCAAGCCCTTTAATAAATGACAAAAATTTAGAGTCATTACTGCATTTTATACAGAGAAATCAAATACAAGAATACGTTTGAGTATAAGGCCAAAATAACTAAAATATAGACGTCGAAAAAACCAAATAATCGCAAATAAAAATAATTTCTCTTCTACTCTTGAAACAATAAAGACTAATTTTGTGACTACCACATTTTTTGTTTACAAATTCCAAATATCTGTTGATTTTCTGAACATCTAAAGTCCGGGGTCCATATCATTCCGCCAGGAAATCCAAATTTTCGTTGATCTCAGAAATCTCCTCGTGGTTAATGAGTACGACGTTCTTAGAGAACAACCATGTTTTGTCCATGTGTGCCAACAATCTCAGAAAATAGAATAGAAGAAAAATTCAAATCTCGTTTGACTTTTCATAAATGAGTATTCATCTATCGAACATCCAAAAAATATATTCTTTTACTTCATGCAATAATAAAGATCCTTACTGGTACAGTCTGGTGTGTCGAAGCACAAAGTCCAAAATAATGAAGGGGAAAATGAAAGTGGTGCCTGAGCACGGGAGGTAACCCAGTGGGGTGGTATACTGCGGCCCTACCGGGAACCGTGCCTGTCAACACTGCAACTACACTCCCTATGAGGCTTCTGATTAGTTGGCTCCCTTCCCGTAACGGGTGATGTTTTTCCGACTCCCTGATTGGCTCAAACCCTTTTTAGTACTGTAGTATTTCACTAACTCCTTTTTAGGTAGATCGTATTCTAACCGGGTGGTATATACAACCTGGGGGATCCTTTGGTAAAGTAAGGAGCTTTCCGACCCCAAAATTATCTCCCGAACGGGTTGCTCTGGTGCACAAATCCGCACGGCGGTAACTTGGGCTACTCCCTACGTTGGGCGCACGATACCCCCGGGGCACAGTGGTGCAATCCCTCCCGAGTAGTCTTTCGTCGACGTCAGCCGGTCCCCCAATCCTACCTATTTCCTTCACGGGTGACACCCTCATTCCAGGGAAGGCGGTTGCGTTGTTTGGGGTGCGGTATACAGTCCCACGCTCCACTCTTGGGTGATTCTTAGCCTCGTGGGTGACCTCTCTTCTAGGTTTAGTGTGTGTTTTGTCTTTCCCCTCGCTGCTTGCACTACAATGAATACACAAAGATAGTACATCGTACGAATAGTTACAATGACAAACCCTCCCAGAGGTTCGACTGGTCCACCTATGCTCAACAAGTAGCCAAGCTCGAATGTTAGCGCTTAATATGCAGGAAGTGGTGTAACCTTATTGATATTTGGTATATCATAACTTCTTGTAAAAGCATTATAGCATGTGTAAACCATTAAAACCATACCACTTCCGCATAAAGCTACAAGAATCAAAGCCACTGGTTTCCTATAGTAGAGAATCAGTAACGAAGTTCGAAAAGGGGCTCAACAATGATCAACAGAGTAAAATGGAATCTAAGTGTTGGTGATGCTGATTAATTGCCAAAAACGGGTTTGCTCAGCTTCACGACCAGGTATCATACGTTGTTAATAGCACAAAATCTGATATTACCGACGTCAGTGGAAGATCATACCACTGAAAGGAAATTGAAGCAACAACGAATATGCGAATATTTTTGAATCTGTTTTGACGTTGTCGAGTCCCAAACATGAATTCTGATTTTTCTACTTTACTTTAAAAACCCATCATACCCATTGAAAGATTTGAAGCGCTTAATGTATGACCTCAAAACCCTTTTAGAGTGACTGAAGAGTGCTTCATGACTGACATCATGGCTGTTCGTTGATCTTTTTCTTCTGGCGAAAGAACATATTTGGAGGTATGAGAGCACAAGTCTCAAATTAATTGTATCTTTACCAAATTTTACATTTTCCAAATCTTTTAAGGGCTTGTTTGGAACGGGTATCATTCATGCCATGAAATTACGTACTATTTGTGTTCCCAACAGAAAAATCAGATAATGTAGAAGAAGAGAAGAAATACTTCATATTGCAGGTACGGGATTTGATAATTACTGAGCAGCTTGCACTTGATTAGCATGTATCCCACTCCTTTACACTAGATAGTGATATAGAATTACATTAATAATACTTCATAGTGCCTAGTTAGACAATGCTCTATTGCAGCAACTACAGAGATACAAGAACTATGTAAAATTCAAGCAAAAATGAACTACAGTAAGGATCCATTCAACCTTGCGACCGACACATCCCACAGCTAGGCTCATCGCTAGCAGGACAGTTTCCGTGAGAGCAGACATCATTTTAACGATAATTTTATCATTTCCCTCATTTGCATAAGGTCATGAAGAAGCTTGAGTGTACTACCCAACTGTTCGATTAACTTAGACAATTCTGTAGAAAGGATTAATTGCATGGAATAATTGTCAATTGAAATAAATTAGGATGGAAGATTAGTACAATACTGGCTACAGAGATAATTTGGTAGAGCTTCCAATTAGTTTTACAGCGAGATATTTCTGTTTCCTTGGACTTACCTACATTTGACTGATCATGTATTATCTTTGATTTATGTCGCTGGAATACTGCAACCAGGTAATTTTATTTCTTCATTACGCTAAGAAAATTCAATTCACTAACAGAGCCTTTAGGGGGGTTCAGGTGACGGCCTAAAATTCCGATCTATTTTAGTGTGTAATAGAGAGAAGAACTAAGGCTATGAACTTCCCAAATCACAAAAGTTTGTAAGTCTGCGTAAAATTAAAGTAGTCGAAAAATTAACATTGTGGAAGGCATTAAGAGGAAGTAAATTCAGTTAGTTCTTTTTAACTTAAAAACTAACCATAAAGTAGCCCAATTTATCGATTTCCATTTTGAAACATAGCGCATATCCCCGCTACCTTATTCACCAAGTGCGATACTGGACACCGCCAATGAACGTATCGAAATCCTTCCGTCCATACATGACAGCAGCCTCGGCGATGAGTGGGGATTGATTCTTGATGTACCTGCCATGAATATCGAGTTGCACGAGTTACGCACAATTCTTCAGAGTTTTCACAATCTCGACCGCACACTTCTCCGGATGTTTCGAGATCGATATATTGAGGCACGTGGGTCGAAGTGCCACAGATTTCCGGCGAGGTAAATCAACCAACGAGTTCACATCTTCCCCTTTCAATATCTCTCTCGACATAGTAAGCGATTTGAGATTCGTTAAATTACAGGCTACACCATCTCTGATATGCTTGTTGGGGAATTTGCTCAGACTGACTCATGGTACACGTCAATGTCGTCAATGACTTGAGGCTTTCGAACAATTTGCGCACTAGTGTCTTGGGGACCAATGGCAATACGAGCAATTCGACTTCTTCCAATACCAAGTAAGCCGATAGGACAGAGAAAACTTGATCTTCAGTTTGTATCGGGTCTTGCAGGTTCTGCAGGTAATCCAGGTAACTCATGCTATTCACGGCATGCAGTCTCAGGGATCGTATGAATCAAAGAGAGAACATCGACGACCTGCTCAGGACTACGTAGTGTGAAATGAACCGCTTCGAGGTTCGTGCACGCACTGCACACTTCACGCCACCACGCAATACTCGGCACTGTCTCTTCCTCAAAGCTCAGAACGCGAATTCGACGGCCGAGCGCAATCAACACATCGGCCACCGCATTATTCAGCTCTTCCACGTGAACATGATACACGTTCACGCAGTGTGATGCCATGGAATCCATAGCCGACATCGGAATACCTGTAGTAGTTCCCGATATTAACTCGTGTTAACCTAGAACCAATTGAGCGCCATATCGGTGCTACCGGGCTTTCAACACGATTACTATGAATTGCGAGCGATGAAAGATTGGTGCAATGGGTGGAAATTGCGAGGTTATCGTCTTCCGTTACCTCAGTACCCCAGGCATACAAAACGAATTCTCTCAATTCAGGTCCGCATCCACGAAGTAAGTCGGATAATACTTGGCCTAGACCCTGTATGGCGCGAGGTTCGACAGAACAGCACATAGATATCTCAGTAACGCACAAGATTGGGTTAGGCATAACCACAATATCCGCGCTTCCACTGCAAATACTCTGCTCACTTAGCTTTAGATTCCTCATGACAGGCAGTGAGCACGCCATCAATTTAACCATTCGGTCCACATTCGAAAAAACGATTGCGCAAACACGACGCTTTAATTCCTGTACACATCCCAGCACCGGCGGGCTATTCACACTTTCTAGGCAGAATCAAAACAAATTAAACGGTTCTACCCCTCAGTTTAGACATCTCACCATGTGCGATACGGCACACCGCCGATGAACATATCGAAATCCTTCCTCTTGTACGTGGCAGCAGCTTGAGCAATTAGCGGGGAACGATTCTTGAGATGCTCAACAATTTCGAATTGCACCAGTTGTGCACAATCCTTCAACCTATTCACCATCTCGACCACACACTTCTCCGTATATTTCGAGAGAAATGGATTGAGGCGCGTGGGGTGAACTGTCACAGATTTCAGGCACGGTAAACCGACCAACGCATTCAAATCTTCTCCTTTCAATGACTTCGTATACATAGTGAATGATTCGAGATTTGTTAAATGACAGCCTACACCATTGATAATATCCTTGTTGGGGTTGGCATCAGGCTCATTTATGGAACACGTCAATGTAGTCACTGATTTAAGGCTTTCGAACAATTTGCGTAGTGCCTCGAGAGGCAAACGGCATATATTGAGTGTGGCTTCTTTCAATACCGAACAAGCTGATAGAACAGAGAAAATGTTCTTCCGTTGGTGGCAGATTGAGCAGGTCATGCAGGTTCTGCAGATTATACAGGTAAATCAGATTACCGGTCACAAACAGTTTGAAGGAAACAAGTTTCGTACGCATCAAAGAGAGAACACTGATGGCTTGCACAGAACAATCGAGCCCCAAATGAACCGCTTCAAGATTCGTGCACGCCCTGTACACTTTACAGCACAGCGCAATATCGGGGTCTGGTATGGACGCGATGCGCAAAACACGAATTCGACTACCGAGTGCAATCAATGCATTGGCCACTGCTTGATTCAACTGCTCCACGTCGACATGACGCAGATTCACACAGTGTTCCACCAAATCGGGTGCTGCAATTATGTCAGCTAATTGATACCTGGCAGCGGAGTGCTGGTTGTACCATCTAATACGAATTCGTGTTAAAGTAGAGCCAAGTGAACGCCATATCGGTGCAAGCGAGCTTTCGACATAACAAAGAGGAATATCAAGCGATGAAAGCTTCTTACAATTGGTAGAAAGGGCGAGGATATCGCTTTTCGTCACCTCAGTACCCCAGGGAGACAAAACGCTCTCTCGCAATTCCGCTCCGCATCCACGGAGTAAGTCGGGTAACTATACGTCTCCAACAGATTCGAGAGCAAGTCGTCGAACAGGGAGTCGGTAAACAAGGGGGCGTAAATACGACGAGTTGGAATGAAGAACAGGAATGCCATCCTCACCCCCAATGTTCCGAAATTCCAATGATTCAGCGCGTGTGAGTGCTCCGCCGACATCGACGGCGGTGCATACCGAAAATGGGAAATCCAGGTGTGCCATTTATGGTATTTTGGGCGGTGCGACAAATTACGAAGCACTATTCGCAAACTGTCATCAGCGAGTGTATCCAGATAAAAGTTGCGCACGTCATCGGGTGTTGGCGGTGGGCTTGTGCAATGTCGCTTGGTCTGGTCCTCCGCGGACATTCGTGAACAAGATGGTGGGTGTGCTGGGCAACACGACCCTTGTTTCAACCAACAGGGGGATCAACTGCCCTCCATGTTCTTTCCACTTGATGAGCAGGTGTACGGTACCGTCGTACAGGACACGAATAATTGTTTTATACATTAGAACGTTGTATTAGATGTTGCATTACTACGAAGTAGAAAAATGATCCATCAATTTTAAGACCAAGTATGGTCGAATTGGAAATTTCGAAATTAATTGAAATCGAAATATCCCAACAATTTACTGAACATCTACACGTGCCTTCAGTCTAAAAAAGCAGGTGTAGTGTACGTGTACCCAGTATGTCGCGAGGTTCCACAGAATAGCAGCGTACAGTAAATTAACGGTAAACCACAATACCTTCGGTACAACCACATGAGTAAAGTAGAGAACAGGTCAACTTCTGCGCGTCCACTACAGTTACTCTGCTCATTATGTTTCGGATTCCACATGGCAGGCAGAGAGCACACTATCAATCTAACCATTCGATCCACATTCGAAGAAACTATTGTACAAACACGACGCTTTAATTCCTACACACATCCCAGCACCGGCGGGCTATTCACACTTTCCACGCAGAATCAACCAAACAGCAACGCAAGCAAAGCAAACAAACTATAACCCTGAGTTTCGACATCTCACCATGTGCAATACTGCACATCCCCGATGAACATATCGAAATCCTTTCGCTTGTACGTGGCAGCAGCTCGAGCAATGGCTGGGGAACGATTCACGAGATTATCGTCATCAATTTCGAGTTGCGTGAGTTGCGCACAATCCTTCAGCCTATTCACCACCTCGACCGCACACTTCTCCGTACGATTCGAGAGAAATAGACTGAGGCACGTGGGGTGAAGTGTCACAGATTTCAGGTACGGTAAATCGACCAACGCATTCAAATCATTCCCTTTCAATGACTCTGCGAACACAGTGAATGATTCGAGATTTGTCAAATGGCTGCCTATATCATCGATGATGTACTTCTTGCAGTTGACATGAGGCGCATCCATAAAGCACGTCAATGTAGTCACTGATTTAAGGCTTTCGAACAATTTGGGTAGTGCCTGGAAGGGCAAACGGCATAGACTGAGTGTGACTTTTTTCAATACCGAACAAGCCGATAGAACAGAGAAAAACTGTTCTTCCACTGCCACCAGGTTGTGCATGTTACGAAGGGTCAAAGAAACAAGTTTTGTACGCACCAAAGAGAGAGCATCGATGGCTTCCGCAGAAATATCTAGTCCCAAATGAACCGCTTCAAGACTCGTGCACGCTCTGCACACTTCACGCCATTGCGCAATACTCGAAGATAAATCGTTCTCAATGTTCAGAACGCGGATTCGGCTGCCAAGTTCAATCAATACATTGGCTATTGGATCATTCAACTGATTCACGTCAACGTGGTGCAAATTCACACAATGTTCCACCAAATCAGTTGCCGAGATGATGTCGTCGATTTCATAGCCGAACGCGGGAAGGTAGTAGCGACCGGTATAAATCCGAGTTAGAGTAGAACCGAGTGAACGCCATATCGGTGCTAGAGGGCCTTCATAATAATACCCACGAATTGCCAACGACGAAAGCTTTGCACAGCAGGTAGAAATGGCGAGGATGTCAGTCTCCGTAATCACAGTCCACCCATGATCCAATTCGAGCTCTCTC
>JAAUYH010017425.1_pt1 | contig 10973 bp, 6 predicted proteins | sample 7278061 | NCBI WGS metagenome assembly JAAUYH01 (sample SAMN14350203, study PRJNA611818) | marine sediment metagenome | isolation source: surface marine sediment (0.6m) | place: French Polynesia: Moorea | collected 2018-08 | reverse complement strand
TGTAATTAGGTAAGGACATAGGTTAACCCTCAAACCTAAGACTAGTAAACTTTTGACTGACTCTTACGAGAAAGCTGATACCAATGACTTCCGCGTAGCACTATTTTTTATCCTGTAACGATTAATTCTTCTCTATTTCTTCCCGATTATCCAATAATTTAAAAATAGATTAGATTTTTTCCAATTATTTAGGGTATCTAAGAAAGATAAAAGGGATTCACTTAACCCTTTTACTTTCTTCTTTTACTTTACTGTTGTTTTCAAATTTTACTCTTATCAAAGTCAAACTTGAGCAAATCGCAGTAAGATTGGAACCAAGTCTCTAGTAAACTAAAGCTTAAATAAATAGACCGACCATTTTAAATGGCTAAAAAGCTTAATCTATAAACTTTTTGCTGTACTGCGTTAACGTCCGTAAGGACGCGGTCTGTTTTGTTAGCAAAGCATGTCCGCAAGACATATTTTGACGTTTAACTTCCGCATAGCGGTAATCTTCCTTTATTTGAAAAGTAATATTTAGTTCAGAAACGGGCGATGTAACAATGCGAATTCTATTACTTGAAGATGACGAAGTTTTAGCGGATGTGTTGTTAAAATCTTTGACTCACCATAAATATGTTGTAGACGCAGTTTATGATGGGAAAAATGGTTTAGAGTATGCCCAAACTGGAAACTACGAACTAATCTTAATGGATGTGGGATTACCCTCACTTGATGGTATTACCCTATGTCAGCAGTTGCGATCTGAAAGTTATTCCGTACCGATTCTTTTGATGACTGCAAAACATGCGATCGCAGATAGAATTCGTGGTTTAGATGCAGGTGCTGATGATTACTTAACCAAACCTTTCGAATTAAGCGAGCTTCACGCTAGAATCAGGGCTTTGTTAAGACGAGGAGAAGTTACACCCAGTTCGGTTTTAGAAATCGGAGAACTCTGTTTAGATCCTAATAGTTGCCAGGTTACATATGCTGGTAAGCTTATAAGACTGACACCCAAGGAATACAATTTATTAGAATTATTCTTACGCAACCCATCTCGGGTTTATAGCCGCTCTCAGATAGTAGAGCATCTTTGGACTTTTGACGATCCCCCTTTGGAAGATAGCGTTAAAGCACACATTAAAGGTTTGCGCCAAAAGTTAAAGAAAGCAGGTGCTGCAAGTTGGATTGAAAATATTTATGGTTTGGGATACAGACTTAACCCAGACATTGTTTCGTCACGTACTTCCCCAGAAACTAACTCTCAAGATACTAACTCTCAAGGTACTAACTCTCAAGATACTAGTCCTCAAAAAACTAGTCCCACAATAACGAGTTCTCAAGTCAATACTACTGAAGCAATAAATTATCAGGTCAATAATTTCCAAATCGATACTTCCAAAACAACGAACTTTGAAAACTCTCAAACTGTTGCTCTTCCCCAACAGGATTCTCGGTCTTTAGAAGATAAAACCTTAGAGACAAAATATCAAGGGGCTGTAGAAAATATGTGGGAGCAATACCAAGGTTTGATGGTTAAGAGACTCTCAGTATTGCAAACAGCAGCAACAGCGATCGAAGAAGAAAACCTTTCAGAGGATTTACGACAGTCAGCAAAACGAGAAGCTCATAAACTCGCAGGAGTTTTGGGTATGTTTGAGCGATTTGATGGAAGTAAGTTAGCCAAAGAAATTGAGCTACTTTTGCTCGAACAAAATTCCCCAATTCAACATACGCTACCATCCTTGATACGAGAATTAGGGGAAATTTTGGCTTTATCTGAATCAACAGCTACCAGTTCAGAACTTAAAAGCTCAAAAAATCATAGTTTCAGAGATAATAGCTCGACACATAATAGCTCAACAAATAATATTTCAACCAATAAAAGCTCCAAGACTACAGATTCAAAACTTTCTGAAACTAATTTATCTTTTTCTTCTTCCACAAATGAACAAGCACGTTTGCTTCTCATCGGTCCAGATGTGCAACTCGGCTCTCAACTCATACAATTAGCCCATTCCACTGGTACGAGTTGTTACCATTTTAAAGATATTCAAGTAGCGAAGAAATGGTTAAAAACTTATTCCCCAGAATTGGTTGTATTAACCATAGATACTGTAAATCAGTGGCGTGAAAGCTTAGCATTGATCGGGGCTTTAGCAAAGCGCACTCCCTCCGTATCGACAATAGTCATCAGTGCAATTGATAACTTAGAAAACCGAGTGAGTGTTGCTCAAGCTGGGGGATGTGGTTTTTTAGTTAAACCAACAGAAGCAAGTCAAATTTGGGAAGTTGCGTATCAATTATTATCTAGTAATTATTCTTCCACAATCAAAATTTTAGTTGTAGACGACGATCCCATATTTCTATCAACTGTAAAATCTCTCTTGGAACCTTGGGGAATGGAAATTACAGGGTTGGAAAATCCCCAACATTTTTGGAACACCCTTGAGTCTGTATCTCCCGATTTATTGATTTTAGATGTAGAAATGCCAGAAATTGGAGGTGTAGAGCTTTGTCAAGCAGTGCGCACAGATCGGCGTTGGCAAGGATTACCTGTTTTATTTCTTACTTCTCATTCCGAACCAGAAACAGTTCGTCAAGTATTTGCAGCAGGGGCTGATGATTTTATTAATAAGCCAGTTATAGGACCAGAACTCTTAACTAGGATTAACAATCGTTTAGAAAGAAGTCGGTTACTACAAACTCTTTCCACTAAAGATCCCCAAACAGGTATTAGTAATTATACTGAATCAACTCAAGAATTAAATCACTTATTTGCAAGACTTCCCCACAATGGAAATAGCATGTGTCTGGCAATGTTGAGTATCGCTGAGCTAAATCGACTAAATTTTCAATACGGTCACCCTATTAGCGATCGAGTATTACAAAAATGGGGACGCCTAATTAAATCAGTTTTTCGCAGCAGAGAAGTTTTAGGATATTGGGGTAATGGAGAATTTATAGTTGGGATGCCAGGGTTAAATAAAATACAAGCTACAGAAAGACTTGGCGAAATCCTTGCTGTGTTGCGACAACAGATATTTACATCACCAGATGGAAATAGATTTCAAGTTCCGTGTAATTGGTCGGTTGCGGAATATCCCAAAGATGGGAAAAATATACATTTGCTGTATCAAACTCTCAAGCGATCGATTTAGGTTCAAGATATTTTGAACCCAAGATGTTTCAACTCAAGATACTTAAATTAACACCTTAAAACTTTAAGATTAATTTTATACATTTTATTAAGTATGAATGATGAACAAAAAAATCAGAATAATAAATGTGCCACACTTCTGAAGCGTAATATTGCTTTACTAAAAGCACAGCAAGAGGCTTCAATTGATGGAATTTTGGTTATAGATGAAAATCGCCAAGTAGTCTCCTATAATCGACGTTTTTGCGAACTATGGCAAATACCAAAAGAAATTGTTAATCAAGGTAATTGTCACCACTTACTCACCTACGCAGTATCTCAAGTTTCCAAGCCAGAGGAATTTTTAAGTAAAGTAAATTACCTGTATGAAAACCCCAACGAAATCAGTCAGGATGAAATTTATTTAAAAGATGGCAGAATTTTCGATCGTTATTCCAGTCCGGTTAAATCAGAGACAGGAGAATACTACGGAAGAATTTGGAATTTTCGAGATGTCACAGGACGTAAACAACGGGAAGAAGCACTACAATTCATTGTCGAAGGAACGAGTACCAAAATCGGTAGCGAATTTTTTCGCTCCTGCGTTCGTTGTTTAGCTGAAGTACTCCAAGCTCGTTATGCTTTAATTGCTGAATTTTCTCCAGATAGTAAAGATAAAGTACGTACCTTAGCTGTTTGGGGTGGAGAAGATTTTGCGGAAAACTTTGAATACGATATTCCTGGAACCCCCTGTGAAAGAGTTCTGAATGGTGAAACCCTCCGATATCCCCACTCAGTACAAACTTACTGTCCAGACGTTCCCGTTTTACAAGCCTTAAATGCTGAAAGTTATATTGCTACACCTGTATTTGACCAACAGGGAAAAATTATCGGTCACATTGGGGTAGTAGATACAAAACCACTATCTGGAAATAATAATTCTAGAAATAACAATACAGAAGAATTAATATTGAAAATTTTTGCTGCTAGAGCAGGAGCAGAGCTAGAACGCAAAAATGTAGAAACTGCTTTAGCAAAACAAGTTGAGCGCTATGCTTTATTAAATGAAATTACTCAAAAAATCCGTAATAACTTAGACAGTCTGCAAATTTTTCAAACAACAGTAAATCAAGTTGGGAAAATTTTTAACGTTAGTCGCTGTCATATTCATACTTATATTGATTCCCCAGAACCAAAGGTACCTTTAGTTGCTGAGTATCGTTTGGATAATTACTCATCCATGTTGGGAATAGAAATTCCCATTGATGGTAACCCCCATGTGCAAAAAGTTTTGGTGCAAGATACGGCAGTTTATACTGATGATGTTTATCAAGAACCGCTTTTGCAACCAGTTGAAGATATTTGTCGCCAGTTACAACTCAAATCTCTTCTGGTTGTTCGTACCTCTTATCAAGGAAAAGCTAACGGGGTTATTGTTTTACATCAGTGCGATCGCATTCGTCATTGGACAGAAGAAGAAATCAAATTTTTAGAAGCAGTTGCAGCTCAGGTAGGTATAGCTTTAGGTCAAGCTAAACTTTTAGAGCAGGAAAAACAACAATTATCTCTATTACAAGCAGCAAAAAATAAAGCAGAAGCTGCAAACCTTGCTAAAAGCAGATTCTTAGCTAATATGAGCCATGAATTGCGCACACCCCTCAATGCAATTCTTGGTTTTTCCGATTTGATGGGACAGGATCCAAGCCTTAACAATCAACAAAAAGAAGCTTTGGCGATCGTTAACCGTAGTGGCAAACGCCTATTAAAATCAGTAGAAGAAGTATTGGAAATCTCTAAAATTGAAACCCAGGAAACTGTATTGCAGCCAATTCCTTTTGATTTCCATCAATTACTGAAAGATTTATGGGAATCCTTCCAAGCAAAAGCAAAAGTCAAACATTTGTCTCTTCAATTTGACTTAGCCTCTAACTTACCTCAACACATCATCGCCGATGAAACTAAACTTCGCCAAGTTTTAATTCATCTATTAGATAATGCCATCAAATTTACCCATTCTGGAATTGTCAAATTAAAGGTTAGTTGTCAATTTATGACTAGCACCTCACCTTCACAATCAACAGCTAGTAACCAACTAACAGCTAATAGTTGTCAGTTACCTATTAATGGTGCTCGACTAACATCAGAAATATTTCCGATCTCCTCAGGGAACTCTACTCTCAAATCTACTTTATATTCTCCATTTCCCCAATTTCCCCATTATCTACATTTTGAAATTTCCGATACCGGTTTAGGAATTGCAAGGGAAGAAATGGATAAACTATTCCAACCCTTCGTTCAAACCAGTTGTGGTCTGAAAGCAGGAGGAGGTGCAGGTATGGGGCTAGCAATTAGCAAACAATTTGTTCAATTAATGGGGGGAGAATTAGAAGTAAGTAGCACTCCCAACTCTGGTAGTATTTTTTGCTTTTTTATTGAATTTGATTCCCTCGATAATACTCCGAACAATGAATTTACAGATCAGACAAATAGTCAACTATCAAAGGTTTATAAATCCAAATCTTTGACCAATAACAGTCTGAAAATTATGCCCCCAGAATGGATTGCAGCTCTATATCAAGCAGGAATTGAAGCTGATGCTGACTTAATTTCTCGCTTAATTAGACAAATTCCCCAAGAATATGTAGCCTTGGCTAAAGAGTTAACAAATTTGCTCCAAAACTATGACTTTGATGCAATTCTTGAACTAAGCGGGGGTCATGAAAATGTCTAACTCTCCAATTGCTACCCCCAAAGCGGATATTTTAGTAATTGATGATACTCCAGAAAATTTGGCGCTGCTGTCACAAATCCTTAAAGATAAAGGGTATAAAGTTCGTAGTGTAACCAAGCCCTCCACGGGTTTAAGAGGCGCTCAAGCCGCACCCCCGGATTTAATTTTGCTGGACGTTAAAATGCCAGAAATGGATGGTTATGAAGTCTGTAAACGTCTCAAAGCTGACCAACGTACCCACGATATCCCGGTTATTTTCATTAGTGCATTAGGGGAACTTCTAGATAAAGTTACAGCCTTTGAGGTTGGCGGTGTAGATTATATTACTAAACCATTTCAAGTAGAAGAGGTTTTAGCTCGTTTAGAAACACACCTAACTATTTGTAATCTCCAAAAACAACTCCAGGCTCAAAATAAGCAATTACAGCAAGAAATTGTAGAACGTACCGCCGCAGAAGAAAAATTTGGAGTTATTTTTCGTTATAGTCCCAATCCAATTGCGATCGCAACTCTTACAGAGGGTCGCTTTTTAGATATAAATCCCAGTTTTTTAAAGTTAACCGGTTATTCTCAAACCGAAGTTATTGGTAGAACCATCGCCGAGTTAAATCCTTCCCTTACTCCAGAGATATACGATAGTGCAGTTCAATATTTACTTGAAAATGGTTCTTTACATAATAAAGAATATGAAATTTATACCAAGGAAGGTCAACCCAGAGTAGTCTTGATTTCTACCGAATTAATTGAACTTGCTGGCGTTCAATGTACTTTAAGCATCATCAATGATATTACCGAGCGTAAACGCATGGAAGATGAATTTATCTCCCTCGTTAGTCACGAACTACGCACACCGATGAATTCTATTATTGGCGCATTAGACCTCTTAGGAACCCAAAAATTGGGAACTTTAACTGAACTGGGTCAGCAAACCATTAATATTGCGACCAATAATATGGAACGTTTGATTCGTTTGGTCAATGACATTCTCGATTTAGAGCGAATTAAATCAGGTAAAATAGCCATGCGCTATATTGAATGTCAAGCAGATAAGTTGTTGAATGAGGCAACACAAGCAATGCAAGCAATGGCGGATTCCGCCCAAGTAAATCTTTCCGTGGAGCCTACATCAGTTCAAATTCATGCAGATCCAGATCGGATCTTGCAAACCCTAACAAACCTATTAAGTAATGCAATTAAGTTTTCCGAACCCGGAGAAACTGTTTGGTTGCGTAGCAGTGTGAATTGCGAGTATCTGCAAATTGAAGTTCAGGATCGAGGACGGGGAATTCCCCAAGACAAATTACAACTAATCTTTGAACGTTTCCAACAGGTAGATGCTTCCGACTCTCGCGCTAAAGGAGGTACAGGCTTGGGACTTCCCATTTGTCGTACTATAGTTGAGCAACACAACGGACGTATCTGGGTTGAAAGTTCTCTAGGTGAAGGAAGTACTTTTTATGTTCAGTTACCGCTTAGTAAGGAATTGGGGACTGGGGACTAGCGACTGGGTGATGAAGTTATCAGTTATCAGTCCCCAATCCCTATATGGCTAACGCCACGCTGCGCTAACGCAAATCCCCAATCCCCAACCACCATGACAAAATCTATTTTAGTAGTTGATGATGAAGAAGATGTCCGGGCGCTAATTCAGTTAGGCTTAGAAATGAATGGAGGTTGGAATGTTATTAATGCAACCTCTGGAGCAGAAGCTATTGATGTAGCTGCAAGTCAACAACCTGACGTCATTTTATTGGATTTAATGATGCCGGATATGGACGGTAAAGCAACGCTACAAAAATTAAAGTCTAGCCCCAAGACCGAAAATATTCCCGTAATTATGATGACTGCTAAGTCTAAATATTCTGTAGAAGAAAGTTTCGCAGGATTGGATATCGCAGCAATTTTCACTAAACCCCTTCGACCCCTTAATCTTTCACAACAAATTATTGATGCGATCGGAGAATTATGAGTAATGAGTAATGAGTAATGTTACTCCTTCCTCCTTCCATATTGCCTCTAAATAACCCAAAATCGAGAGACTTTGAATTGTGTTGTCTCGCAATTTTGGGTTTAAAAATTAATCATACCGCCATTAAACAGTACACATTTTTTATCTCAGTGCAGAAGACCTTTTAGCCAACAGCAACAGGAGTCTCAGACCTTACTTCTAAAGGAATAGAGCTATGGAGAATATCTTCTCCAGCATTACCTTGGGTCACAAATATTGCTTTGTGAGCAATTAAGTCACATCTCATTTCTTGAGACATTCCTTGATTGTTACCAAATCTTGCATTTTTAACAGAAGCGTAATCCAGATTTGCCCCTGTCATGTTAGCTCCGGTAAAGTCCGCACCTCTAAGATTTGCTCCTCTGAGATCTACTCGACTTAGGTTTGTATCTCTCAGATCCGCATACCTAAGATCCGCACTATTGAGGTTGACATCCGTAAGAGTTGCCCCTCTCAGTTTTGCTTCTTGGAGATTGGTTTTTGCAAAATTTGCACCATTGAGAAAGGCTCCTCTTAGGTCAGAATAATAAAGATACGCGCCAGCAAGATTAGCTTCTATTAGGTTCTCACCACTTAGATCTCGTCCATAAGCCTTAGTATTGACAATTTGCCATACTAGACGCCATTTACTATCGATTTTTGTTGCAAAATTAATTCTGACGCCATTGAAGTTTACACCCCAGAGGTTAGCGTGGATCAAGTTCGCACCGTTTAGGTTCGCGCCACTCAAGTCAGCACCGCTCAGGTCAGCGCTACTAAGGTCTGCACCATTGAGTTCGACTCCACTCAAGTCAGCACCACTCAGTTTCCTACCTTCAGTTGGTCGCTTGAGAATCTCTTTTACTAATTGAAATTTTATTTCTAAATCGCTATTCTTGTTATACGAGATTTTACTTAAAGTACGGTTCATTTTATTACTCCTGACTTTTTTATTTGCTAATCGAACTAGGCGGCAGATGTCAATACAATACAAGTATATAACACTGTTAATATTTTGCAGACATCTAACTATTGGCAACACATAGAATTAGATGCCGAAATAATAGCTTACAATAGAACAACAGTATAACAAGCCTTTCTGATGGTTGCAATGGGTTATTCTAAGTTTTATTGGGTTGCTTTAGTAGTTATTCAGGAAAAATATCCACCAGATGATTTTCTGGATGAGTAAACAACTACGTATACCTTTAATTACTGAGTAAATCAGATACAATCAAACAAAACTAGTTATTATCCAGCTTTGAAATAATCTCACCACTTTACAGTTCAAAGAATTGTGCTTTCCACTCATTATAGTATTGAGCTTGGGTATTTAAGTAGGGGACAAAAATATTTATTTTGTTACAAATGCTAGAGTGAGTACTTTCTATTAGTATATAAGTATTATTACTATGAATAATATTAATATAAGGCTTTTACGCAGTTTTTGTAAGGTTAGACGCAGAGGGTATAGATTAGGTTAGATTTTGCTCCATGCGGTTGGAATAACCGCCTCCCCTAAGCCTTAAGCACTCCTTGTAAGCACTAACGCTAGTTCAATCGCAACAAATATATATTTAGTTTTGTCTAAGTACTTATTAAAGTCTAGCTGAGAAATGTGGTTAAGATACAAAAATTTTCCTAAATATTTCTTTAAATATTCTGGAGTGGTAATTGCAAACCTATTAATTTTTACAAAAACAATATTACTTTTTATGAATTACAATTACATTTAGTTAGGATTCCTGACAAGATTAAATCTAGGAAAAATCTAACTCCTGGAAAAATCTCATTCCTGAAAATTATAGGCTGACAGAGATCTAAGTTTAATTTTGGCTGGACATAACAGTTACAAATTATTGAGTAATAAAACTTATAGTCATAAGCACAAAACTATTTCTTTATCTTTTCTTAATTAATAGTACTGCTTATGACTCTGAGGATATACTTATGAGTAAGTGAAAATTGGCTGAGAGATTTGGGATAATCTGTTTAGTTTCAGTTAATTATTCATTTTCTGCAGAGTCTTAAGAACTTCTTGTGGTTCTAGCCGTTGGGTGTAATCAGCATTAACAAAAGAGAGAACTATTGTACCATCAGGTGCAATAACATAGCTTGCTGCTATGGGTAATTCAAATTTTTTGTCGCCATTATGTGCGGGAAGGTCGATACCAAATGTTTCATAAATTGGGCGTAATTCTTTTGGAAGAGTAAATATTAGACCAAATTGTCTGGCGACTTGATTTCCTACATCGCTTAAGACTTCAAAGGATAACTCATTTTTTTCAACAGTAGATAGAGAGTTATCGGGGGTTTGGGGTGAAATTGCGACTAGAGAAGCCCCTAAAGCCTGAATTTCTGGTAATTTTTTCTGAAAAGCCCGTAGCTCTAAGTTACAATAGGGACACCATTTACCTCGGTAGAAAGAGATTACTACTGGACCTAATTTAAGTAGTTTTTGTGAATCAACTCTCTTACCTGTTGCGTTGGGTAGGAAAAAATCAGGAACTTTATCTCCAACTTTTAAACTGCTATCTACGACCCCCGAACTTGCTAAGTTTTGAGTTGCTTGACTCATCTTGGCTTGGACTTCTTCAGAAACTTTGGTTAAAAATTGGTTGCGGTAGTTCTGCAGTTCTTCTGTTAAATTCATACTTTTAAATGTACTTTACCTATTATTATCTAGCATCGTTTTTAACAGGAGTGAATGACTAGTTTGCTGCTGGTTTTGGTCGCTGGACAGACATTACCGATAAAATTAATCCGTAAATCTAATCTGTAAACTTTAACAGTGAAGTTCATCGGTAAACTTCTAAGTCGAACCAAAACGTTGTCCCTACACCGACTTCACTAACCAAATTCATTTTACTGTGGTGCTTTTCAATGATATTTCTCACAATTGATAGCCCTAAACCAGTACCTTCAAGGGTATGAACGCGATTTTCCACTCGGAAGAAGCGATCAAAAATGGCTTGTTGGTCTTCTGGTGCAATACCAATACCAGTATCAGAAATTTCGATCCGAACTTCTGATGCTTCGGTTTGAGAATGAGAACTTGGTCTAACGGGATAAGCGCGGAGAACTACTTTACCACCAGCAGGAGTAAATTTCAGGGAATTACCTACCAAATTAGC
>JAAUYH010039544.1_pt1 | contig 10974 bp, 8 predicted proteins | sample 7278061 | NCBI WGS metagenome assembly JAAUYH01 (sample SAMN14350203, study PRJNA611818) | marine sediment metagenome | isolation source: surface marine sediment (0.6m) | place: French Polynesia: Moorea | collected 2018-08 | reverse complement strand
GTATATTCTCTCTCAATCAATTCTCGTCCGTTTCGCGATAAAGTAGCTCTTAATTCAGCATCATTAAAGAGACTGGTAATAGCATTGACATATTCTGGAACAGTGTTAGCTCTTAAAGCACGCAAAGGAATTCTGTCTCCTGAGACTTTAATTCCTTCTAAACCGCGATCGCTTCCTACTACAGGACAACCTGCTGCCATAGATTCTAGAGTTTTATTTTTAATACCAAAACCAGTCCGCATAGGAACAACACATACAGTAGCTTGATGAAGATATTCAGCAATTGAAGGTACACGACCTGTTACTTTAATACCAGGGCGTTTAGCTAAAGCTAATACTTTGGGTGCAGGATTAGAACCCACGATAGTCAAAGTTGTATTGGGATGTAGCTGTTGTAATTGAGGCAAAACTTCTGTGCTAAAAAAACAGGCAGCATCAATATTCGCAATATAGTCCATTCCTCCAAAAAATATGAGATTCTGTCCTTCTGGATCGACTTTGCGATAGTAAAAGATATCTAGATCAACTCCATTGGGGATCACCCATACTTTACCTTTAGGATTAAATTGCCAGATTTGCTGGCGGTCTTCTTCTGTAGTTACTACTATGTGAGAAAACTTTTGACAGAAATTTTGTTCGTAGCGACGAAGTAAAGGAAGATAAAGGCGATCGCGAAATTTATTTTCTGAAGTTCCTGTTGCTAATTGATTTTGGCAAGTTCGATAAACAGAACTATGAATATTCACCACAGTCTGTAATTTTTCCTTCCATTCAGGTTTGACATAGATTTCATTGATGCTATGTTCGCAGGTAATAACATCAAATTTAGCAGTTGCAACGGCATCATCTACCCACTGCTGTATTTTGGATGAATAACTTGATAATACATTAGGCGGAGTTCCTTGTTGCCAAAACTTTCCCAAGCGTTTTATCTTGCCAGCAATTCCTTCATGAGTTTTTTTAGGGCGAGGAAAAACGACCAACTCTTCTACATATTGACTCAGGGATTTTATCTCTAAATCACCTACATCTTCAGAAGTCTGTGTAATTAGGGTGACAGCATGGCACTGACTGAGATATTTTAGTAAATTAAAAGTTCTGACTTGTGTTCCGCCCCTACTTGGAGGATAGGGAAAGGTCGAGGAGAGCATCAGAATTTTCATACCTAAGTTTTTTAAAATTAGCTAGTATTAGTTTTATTTCGATTTAGAATAACCCAGTTGGCAATAGCCAGTCTCAATTATTTATGGTGAAATTAACCCAAAAAATTAATCAAATCTATAGATTAAAATCTTGGATTTTCATTAGTTTAATTTTATTATTAGCAGTCATTTTATATTTATATAAGCTCGATTACAGAGGACTTTGGATCGACGAGCTTATTAGTACTGCTGATGCCCAAAAATTAGGTTTTAACAGAGGACGTTTGCTTTATTACATCCTTCTTCGGGTTTGGATGTGGTTTGGCACTAGTGATGCTTGGCTGCGAAGTTTAGCTGTAATTTTTGCTATGGGTAGCATCTTTTTGACCTACAAGTTAGGTTGTTACCTATTCAACAAATCAACAGGCTTAACGGCTGCACTAATGCTAACCCTTTCACCATTATTCATCAACCATGCCCAAGAAGTACGTTACTATACCATGAGCGTTTGTCTTGGTCTTGCGGGTACTCTGGCATTAGCCTATGCCTTGGAGAATCCGACTAAATTGTCATTCCGTTTATGGTGGGCTGGCATGAGATGGCTGGCAATTATCACTACACCACTTAATGGTGCTTTATTATTTCCCGATCTTTTATTGGTGAGCATAAAATTTCGCCAGCAACGTTCGAGGTTGTTGGCTTTTGGAATAGGATTCTTGTTGATTGTCATTTTATGTATTCCTGTAGCTATTTCAATTGTTGAATCATCAGGCGCGCACAAACCGAATCCGCCTATTCCTGGATTGAGAGAAGTCTTAAGACAATTAAGGATATTTACAGCTTTTTCTTACCCTCCGCCACCACCCTACATGACTAGATTTTTACAAATATATATCTTTACTGTATTAGGGTTACTGGGCATTGCCCTTTTTCAAAAGCAGCGCTCAGAAAGATTGATGTGGGTTACTACTTGGGCATTGCTTCCTCTAGGGATAATATTTGTATTTTCTCATCTCTTTTACTCTATCTGGATTACCCGCTATCTCATGCTTGTTTGTCCCTACTTATTTATTCTTTTAGCAGTAGGTTTTCTCAAGAGTTGGCGACAATGGCGTGCCGTAGCCATAGGAATAGGAATTATATATTTCATTGCTGTTGGTAGTGGACTAATAAAATACTATAATTCTACTCGACGTTACATGGGAGCTAACGATCAGTACCGACATATTGTAGAGATAATTAACAATAATGATCGACCTGAAGATATCATCGTTTGGTCAGATGTTCACATTAAGTCATATGTTCAGAATACACCTTTGGCATTAGAGCACTATTATGCTGGATCAGCAACCATTTATCCCAAGAAATTAATTTCATTTGGTAATAGTAACCAAGCTGATGTGGAAAATTGGTTGCTTGAGTTACCGCCTATAGAGTCTCGTTTATGGTTAGTCTATCTTGGAAAAGATAACCAGCGTTTGCGAGAAGTTCTTGAAGAAAGTTTTGTCGTTACAACCTATCAAAAATCTGGCTACCCTCCTGTTTTTTTAGTAGAAAAGTTAGGTGAAGATTAAACTATCTTCATAGAGATCATTTTAGTCGAAGATTGTGGGGATGATCGCTCTTGGGAAATCATCTTAGAATTAGCCAATATTAAAGGATCAAACTAATGAATATAATCAAGAAATTAAAGCCTGATTCAATCCAATTTATTTCCATAATAGCTTTATTGTTTTTTGTACTAACCATAGTCGTTCGCCTACCTTTCTTTTTTAGAGATGTTATTACTTGGGATGAGGGTACTTATATCCTCATTGGACAATCTTTTCTAGATGGTTATAGTCCAGAAAGAGACTATTGGAGTTTTAGAGGATACCCCTATGCATTATTTATCTTAATCTTCGGCAAAAGTATTATTGCTATACGTTTTGCTGGAACATTATGTGTAGCAATAGTATCTTTTTTCTTATATTTGATTGGTAAAACTTTACGGAATCAGGTAACAGGAATTTTAGCAGGAACATTTTTTATTCTTCTATCTAGTCTCTGGGTATCAGGACAAGCAACTATGTCCGAACATATTGCACTTGTTCCTTTGATTGGATCGTTTTTACTGCTAGTTAAAAACAAGAATAATCCTCTGATTCTATTTTGGGCAGGAGTTTTAATGACGATGGCCACGATTGTTCGTTTAAATCTTGGCTATGTAACTTTAATTGTTGGAGTATATGTTGTTTTAGAAACATCAGCAAAGTCTATTCTTAACCTGGCCAAAAATTCAGTTATTTATGCTAGTGGTTGTTGTATCGTTATTTTATTATCCTTATTACCTTATGCTTTAGCTGGGGATGTAAAATCATGGTGGACCTCAAACATTTCATTTGCTCTAAGTTACTCTGGTTCACAAATATCAATGCTTGATGCTTTAATAGCACATCTCAATGATATATTTGGTGCTTTTAAAAATCAATCTCTTTCTGGGATTAGTATTCTCGTATGGCTTGGTGGTTTAGCTGGATTTATTATTGGATTTTGGCAATGGAAAAATGCTTCGAAAGAGAAAAGACATTCTTTATTACTTTTAACCATATTGCTTTTTAGCACAAGTGTTTCTATTGTTAAAGGAGGTGCAGCATACAGTCATTATCTTATTCAACTTATTCCTTTCTTTTCGCTCTATTCAGCAATATTTTTAGATGCTTTGTTATCTAGCAGTACTAAATGGGTTACTATTACAGCTATTTCTCTAGTTTTATTGATATCTTTTAAGCCGATTATAGGTAATTATAGGTGGCGAATCTTAAGGTTTATAGAACACAGAGAAATTAATTATGGAGCTTCATATGAAATAGCCAAATATCTGAAACAATATGGGAATCTGGATAATAATCTATATATTATGAACAAATATCATATTGTTTACTTGTTAACTGATTCTATGCCTATGTCGAAAGCGACAGTACATCCATCAAACATGAGCAAGGAATATATTCTTGAATCTATTGTCGGACAAAAAACAACAAAAAAGCAAGAATTGGCTAAGATTTTAGCTAAAAAACCCAAATTTATCATCAAGGACAAAAATAAAATATATGTAACTAAAGCAGAACCAAAATCATTGTTAGAAAATACTTTAGAAAATGAGTATGAGCTTGTTAAAGAAATCCAAAAAACTCAAATTTATCGGAGAATCTAATTTGTGAATTTAGGAAAAGGTTTTACGTTATTAAGATGAAGCTTGGTTATTTATCTTCACTTTAACTTTTTCTATTGCTATACCTTTAATGTTAATAGATGTATTTTTGATGTATTTTTAGGCTATCAAATAACAGCTGTTACAAGATATATGATTCCTGTTTATCTAGGTATTCAGTTAGCTGTAGCTTATCTATTTGCTTATCATATTTTTGTGAGTCCATCTAAGCAAATATGCAAGAAAATAATATGGTTAATAGTTATGATTATGATCATGACATTAGGATTTTGGAGTTGTACAAGATATATTAATGCTGAAAAAGGTTGGAACAAAGGAAACTTAGGTAACATTCCTATGGCTCAAGTTATTAATAGTTATACTTCCCCACTTATCAATTTTACTATTATATTTTTATGGAAGCCTTCACAAGATTTACTAGAAATAGTAGAATCCAACACCTATTCAATAGATAAAACATACAAAAAACTAGGTTTAACTCAGATCTTGCACCAGTACAAAAAAACTGAATAATTAGCTATTGGTAATCAATTTATTACCCTTTTCCCTTTAAGATTTCCCTTTTTCCCTGATAGTACAAATCGGTTACAGATTAGGTGCAAGATCTCAGTTTAATAAAAATCAAAAAATAATACAAATACTAAAGTTTAGTATTTAATTTGAAGTAATAAAAATTCCAAATATTATTTGTAGTTAAAGAATTTTCAATTTATGTTGAAGAGCCAAAATACATTGATTTCTGTTGTCATACCAGTTTACAAAGCTGAAAATTGCTTACATGAACTATACAGCCGTTTAAAGTCATCATTGGAATTCATCTCTAATGATTTTGAGATTATTTTAGTCGAAGATTGTGGGGGCGATCGCTCTTGGGAAATTATCTTAGAATTAGCCAATCAAGATCCGAGAGTCAAAGGTATTCAATTTAGTCGAAACTTTGGACAACACTACGGTATTACAGCAGGATTAGATCACTGTGATGGAGATTGGGTTGTCGTTATGGATTGCGATTTACAGGATCGCCCTGAAGAAATACCTAGACTCTATGCTAAAGCACAAGAAGGTTACGATGTGGTCTTAGCTAAACGAAAAAATAGGCAGCACTCTTTTCTCAAAAAACTTACTTCTCATCTATTTTATAAAGTCTTTAATTACTTAGCAGATTTAAACTATGATTCTGAAGTGGGTAACTTTAGGATTATCTCAAGAAGAGTATTATCTAACTTTTGCTTATTGCGCGAACAACTTAGATTTTTTGGTGGATTGGTGGATTGGATGGGTTTTCCTACTGCTAGTATTGAAGTTAAACATGATCCTCGCTTAGAAGGTAAAAGCACCTACACATTCAAGAAACTTTGGAAATTAGCTACTGATACGATTATTGCTTATTCAGATAAGCCTCTACGATTATCAATTAAGATAGGCTTTATTATTTCACTATGTGCCTTTTTTTATGGAAGTTACATTATCATACGGGCTATATTATTTGGTTCTCCAGTCATGGGTTGGAGTAGCTTAATTGTTTCTTTATATTTTTTAGGAGGGATTATTATCTCTATTCTTGGTATTATTGGAATCTATTTAGGTAAAACTTTTGATGAGGTAAAAAAAAGACCACTATATATAGTCAGGAATTCAACTAATTTAGATTTTAAACATCAAGTGAAGGAGAACATTAATGGTTAAATGTAATTATCTCGCTCCTCTTTCCTACGAAACTAGAAATCTTGGATTACCAAGCTTTGAGTTGAGTAAAACTTTTCTCGAAAATCCAGACAAAAAAACTTTAGAATTAAATCTTGATGAAGCAAAGCAATCTTTAAAACATTTTTTTGTTCAAGTTCGTATTCCTAATTCAAAGCAAAATCTGAAACCAGTCCAAATCATAGAAAGGTGTGGTTTTTATTTTGTAGAAGCAAATCTTGAACCACAAACTAATTTAAAGAGAAATTCTGTTCTAAAAGATTTTTTAAATGATAAACATAAATTTATCCCTAAAAAATATAAACTTGAGGAATTAAATGTCTCCTATCTTGATAAAAATGACCCAGAAGAAATTAATTATATCAAGGAAATGGCAGAAAATTCATTTTCAGATGACAGATTTCATGTCGATTTTAATTGTCCAGAAGACATTGCCAATAAGAGATTTTCTTATTGGATAGATGATCTATATAGCGATCAAAATGTCGTATTTTTGTCTTTGAATTATTTAGACAAGCCAATTGCTTTTTTCTGCCATAAAAAACAAAACTTAATTCTTGCTGGATTTGCTAAAAAATACGTGAATAGTGGATTAGGTTCTTTTTTCTGGCTTTCCGTATTGGAGAAAATATTTATCAATGGTATATATCAAGCAAAAACCTTGATTTCAGTGAATAACACTTCTGTCCTCAATTTATATTCAAGAATAGGATTTAGTTTTAAAAATCCTTCTGTTACTTTTCACTATTGGAAAAACTAAATAATTGGAAAATTATGATGGGTCATATTTATATTCTTATGACAATATTGTTCACAGTATATGGTCAAATTGTTATTAAATGGCAGATTAATTCAGCAGGGGCAATGCCTACTGAATTAACAGAAAAAATATGGTTTATAATGCGCCTTTTACTTAATCCTTGGATTCTTGGTGGATTATTAGCTGCATTCTTAGCTGCAATTTCCTGGATGGCAGCTATGAGCAAATTTCCTATAAGTTACGCTTACCCATTTATGAGTCTAGCTTTTGTATTGGTATTAATTTTAAGTAACATCTTCTTTAAAGAGCCAATTACAATGGGAAAAAGTATTGGAATGGGGTTGATTGTATTGGGGATTATTTTTGGGAGTAAAGGATGAAAAAATGTAACAAGTGTAGTTATACTTTTGACATTCAAGAGTGGAAATGCCCAAATTGTAACTATTACCCTGAGCGAATTGATGGTTATTTGTCTTTTGCTCCTGAATTGGCGGAAAATAGCGTAGGTTTTAAAAAGAGTTATTTTGCTACACTAGCGAAACTTGAATCTGAGAATTTCTGGTTTCGTTCTCGCAATCGTCTGATCATCTATGCTTTGAGACATTATTTTTCTGAAGCCAATAATTTTTTGGAAATTGGTTGTGGAACTGGATTTATAATTTCTGGAATTGAAAGAGCTTTTCCGAATCTGGATTTATATGGGAGCGAAATTTTTACTAAACGTTTAAGTTTTGCTGAACAAAGATTATCTAAAGTACAGTTATTTCAAATGGATGCGAAAGCAATTCCTTTTCAAAATGAATTTGATGTTATTGGTGCTTTTGATGTTTTAGAGCATATTGAAGAAGATCAATTAGTTATCTCTCAAATGTATCAAGCAATTCGCCCTCAAGGGGGGATAATCTTAACTGTACCTCACCATCCTTGGCTTTGGAGTCAAGCAGATGACTACGCTCATCATGTTCGTCGGTATCGTTGTCAAGAATTAATAATTAAAGTAAAACAAGCCGGGGTTCAAGTTGTTAGAGTAACATCTTTTGTTTCTTTATTATTCCCTTTGATGCTTATTTCTCGTTTACAACAGAGAGGAAAAAGTTCTAAAAATTATAGTGTTATATCTGAATTACAAATTAGTGGATTATTAAATAGTATTTTAGAGAAAATTTTAACTATAAAAAGAAATTTTCTTGAATTAGGGTTATCCTTTCCTTGGGGAAGATCCTTACTGTTAATAGGCAAAAAAATTAAGTAGAAAACAACTATATAGATGATCGCTATCTTATTAGTAATTACATTGATATTTTTTCTTCTAACCAAAAAAAATTGGATGAGATGATATGAACTACAACATCGTTTTTAATAAGCCTCATATTACTAACAAAGAGTTTGGATATATTCAACAAGCAATCAATCAAGGTCAACTTTCTGGTAATGGTCAATTTACCAAGAAATGTCATCACTGGCTAGAGTTAAACACTGGCTGTAAAAAAGCATTATTAACTCATTCTTGTACAGCAGCATTAGAAATGGCAGCCATCTTAGCTGATGTTCAACCTGGTGATGAAGTGATTATGCCTTCTTATACATTTGTCTCGACGGCTAATGCTTTTGTCCTCAGAGGTGCTGTACCAGTGTTTGTCGATATTCGCCCTGATACTCTTAATATTGATGAATCAAAAATAGAAGCAGCTATAACGCCTAAAACTAAAGCAATAGTACCTGTTCACTATGCTGGAGTAGGTTGTGAAATGCATCGGATTATGGAAATTGCCCAAAAACATAACTTGATTGTGATTGAAGATGCAGCTCAGGGGATCATGTCAACCTATAAAGATCAGCCATTGGGGAGTTTTGCTCAGTTAGCTGCGGTTAGTTTTCATGAAACCAAAAATGTTATCTGTGGTGAAGGTGGAGCTTTATTAATTAATGATTCTAATTTGATTGAACGGGCTGAAATTATTTGGGAAAAAGGAACTAATCGCACTCAGTTCTTTCGGGGACAAGTGGATAAATATACCTGGGTGGATATTGGTTCTTCTTTCCTACCCAGTGAAATTAACGCTGCTTTTCTGTGGGCGCAGTTAGAATTAGCCAAAGAGATAACCCAAAAGCGATTACATATCTGGCAACAGTATCATCAGGCATTCTCCCAATTAGAGGCTTCCCATAAAGTACGTCGTCCTATAATTCCCCAAGAAAATAAGCATAATGCTCATATGTATTATTTGCTTCTGCCAAATTTAGATATTCGTAATGCTATGATTCAGAAATTAAAACAAAGTGGTATAAACTCAGTATTCCATTATGTACCTCTGCATTCTTCTCCAGCAGGAATAAAATATGGTAAAGCTCATGGTAAATTGTCATTGACCAATGATATGAGCGATCGCTTACTACGTTTACCTCTGTGGATTGACATGAAACAAGAAAAGCTAGATCAAGTCATATCCCTTGTTTTAGATTATTTCTAATAGACATCTTCAAGAATAATTATAGATGGCTGAATTAAATAAGATTAATTATCAGTAACCAATGAATCAGAGTTTCTTTAATCTTTTGTTACAGCTAATTGACTTATTCATAATTAATATTTCCAAGTCATATTTATGAAACGGGCAAAAAAGTTGCTAAAGATTTCAATGAGACTATGGAGATCTTTTTCGATGAATACCTTCCTCAATGGAAGTATACTGTTCAGCCATAGTCTACCTAACTCTTGTAAATAATAAAATCCTCATTCCTAATCTATTCAAGTATGAGTCATAATAACTATGTTAGAAGAGAAGCTAAATAGAATTGACCCCAGACTTAGATATTGCTTATTATTACTGTTGTTTTTATCTTTAGCAATAGTAATTGTTCCTTTCATCAGGGAGCATCCCATTTTGGCAAAAAGAGGTAAATAAATTCGCGAGCTACACGACTTTGTTGGCGAAAGCAATCAGTTTGTGCTTGAGGATAATACAAAATACTCAACCAGGCGATCGCTTATAAATCTGCTCTCCCATTTCAGCAATAAAACGAGAAAGAGTTTTTTTAGGGGTCTTGTATCCAGAAGCTTGTTATCCCAAACGGAGTTTTGTTAAACGTCAGTTCGACAAAGCTAAAAATTCAGAAATTGATTAACATTAATCGGTTTTTAGATCGCTGAAATCCTTATTATTCCGTGGCTCATCCCTCATAATTTGAGAAAAAAATTATAACTACGAACTACAAACTCACCTTGTTAAAAGGCGATCGCTAGATAAAAATCCATAGATGCTAGACAATAAGGACAGATATCCAATCCGTGTCTAGTACTTATGTAGCTACATCCTCAAACAGATTTCACAATCCCTGCTGATACCCCTCACTATTTAGTAATTTCTATTCCTTTAGCTTGGTTAGCTGCTTATGGTTCTGTTCCATTCATACAATTTTGTCAGAATAAACCTTCCTTTTTTAATATCAATCAGTTTCGTATCAAAAAAATATTTATACCTGTTTTATCAGGTATTAAAGAAAACTACTCCAAGCAATATTTACAGAATGGAAAGCTTGATTATTATATCTTGAAAAAATTAGACCGCTATTAATGAGAATTAGTGTAATAACTGTCAATAAGCTTCTACCATCATTTTCACTACTTCAGGCATTTTATATTTAGCTTCCCAACCTAATTTAGCTTTGGCTTTACTAGGATTTCCTTTACTGACAGCTAAATCTGTAGGACGTAATAGACTAGGGTCAGTAATGACATAATCCTGCCAATTTAAACCCACACAATTGAAAGCCTGAGCTACCAGTTCTTCTAAAGAATAACTCTGTCCTGTGGCTACTACATAATCATCCGCCATATCTTGTTGCAACATTAAATACATCGCTTCGACGTATTCAGGAGCCCAACCCCAGTCTCTTTTTACGGAAATATTACCTAAGTATAGTTTTTCATCACTTCCCTGACTAATACGACAAGCAGCAGAGACAATCTTTTGAGTCACAAATCTTTCGGGTCTGAGGGGAGACTCATGATTAAATAAGATACCTGAACAGGCAAAGATATCATAAGCTTCACGATAATTTGCTACTTGCCAAAAAGCGGTGGCTTTGGCTACTGCATAAGGACTGCGGGGACGAAAAGGCGTTGCTTCATCAGCAGGGCGATCGCCAATATC
>JAAUYH010004005.1_pt1 | contig 10974 bp, 10 predicted proteins | sample 7278061 | NCBI WGS metagenome assembly JAAUYH01 (sample SAMN14350203, study PRJNA611818) | marine sediment metagenome | isolation source: surface marine sediment (0.6m) | place: French Polynesia: Moorea | collected 2018-08 | reverse complement strand
CTCGCCGTTGCCGCCCTGGTACGCTGGATGGGTCTCGGCGAGGACGACCACCAGCGACGCCGCAACGATGAACACCTGGTTGGGCATGCGCCGGTAATCAGTTGCCCGCTGCCAGGCCGTCGACCATCGGTCGGACAGGCGTGATGTCATAACCGGCATTGGCCGCGAGCCGGGCGATTTCATCCGGCGACATGCCAAGCTTTGCCTGTGCCAGCGACCACAACAGCGTTGACCGGGTACCGGAGCGGCAATAGGCCAGTGCCTTGCCATCTGCCTTGTCGAGCGCCTCTATCATCGCATCGACCTGCGGTGCGGAAAAGCCGCTATGCGTGATCGGGATCGCCAGATAATCGATGCCCGCGGCCTTGGCAGCTGCTTCGATATCGGCGCTTTGCGGCGCGCTCGGGTCTTCGCCATCAGGCCGGTTGTTGATGATCAGCGTCACCCCCTCGGCTTTCGCCGCCTCCACATCTGCCAGGCTGATTTGTGGAGATACGCTGATCTGTTCGTTCAATTTCCTGAACATCGATTGTTCCTTCTGTTCAACGGACTGTGATTCACCCTGGCCGGGTTCCGCTTCTGCCGCACATCCAGCCATCAGGGCGGCGCCCAGTGCAATCCAGGCTATGTTAAGTTTTCCAATGGTCATCATGTCATTCCTGTTTCGAGCAAACCGTATCATATTCGATGCAGTCTTCAAACTCGGCCAGCGCCCTGATGGTTTCTGCCCGACCGGCATATTTGGTGCGCAACCGCGACAATTCGGCATCCGTGCCTGTGCATAACTCGGTGATCTGGCTGTTGATAATTTTCTGCCGCTCCGTGCCTTCGCCGCCATATTCGCCGCGAAAATGATCGCAGCCCTGCCGGCGGATGATGAAATCGCGCGCGTCCTGCGGAATGGCTGCGCTACGCGGCTGATTGTAATTGTCCATCCATGGTTCGCCGGATTGCGGCGCCATACAGGATGCCAGCAGCAGGGGAGCGACCAAGAGAAATTCGACTCTTTTCATGCGCTTTCCTGTTGGGCCTCCGTCACATCACGAATGACGTCGAGGAACTCCTGGCCATATCTTTCCAGCTTGGCCGCACCAATGCCGGGCAATTCCGCCAGGGCCGACAATGTCTGCGGCTTGAACCCCGTCATGTCGCGCAGCACGCTGTCATGGAAAATGACATAGGGGGGCACGCCTTGTTGCTTGGCCAGTTCCGTGCGTTTTGCCCGCAGCGCATCGAACAGCGGATCGCCGACCGGATTGGGGGAGCTATCGCCGCGGCGCCGGCTTTTGCGTACGCGCTTGGGTGGTTCGACAATCGCCACTTCGGCTTCGCCTTTGAGGATGGCGCGTGCTTCCGGGCCGAACATCAAGCCGCCATGCTCTGTATTGCGCAGCGCGTCGCGCAGCAGCAGCGAGCGGGAAACCGGCTTGATCAACGGTGCTTCCTCTTCGCCGACAATGTCGAACACGGACAGCTTGTCATGCCCGCGTGACAGGACCCGTTCCTCTTCCCGGCCCGTCAGCACGGCCTCGAGGTGGGTGACGCCGAAGCTTTGACCGGTACGGTAAACCGCAGACAGGAATTTCTGTGCAAGTTCCGTTACATCGCGCGTGTCCGGTGCATTGAGGCAATTGTCGCAATTGTCGCATTGCACGGGCGGATTTTCGCCGAAATGCCGAAGCAAGACCGCCCGGCGGCAACCCGCCGTCTCGACCAGCCCGCCCAGGGCCGCGAGACGGGTGCGTTCGCTGTCGCGCCGACTCTGATCCACTTCGCCGAGGCGTTGCCGCGCCCGCGCGAAGTCTTCGGCGCCCCAGAACAAATGTGCTTCGGCCGGATCACCATCGCGGCCCGCCCGACCAGTTTCCTGGTAATAGGCCTCGATCGACTTGGGTAATCCGGCATGGGCGACAAAGCGGACGTCCGGCTTGTCAATGCCCATGCCGAAGGCGATCGTCGCGACCATTACCATGTCTTCCGAGGCGACAAAGTCAGCCTGGTTTTGTGCCCGGATTTCGGGTGGCAGCCCGGCATGATAGGCCCGTGCGCTTCTGCCTGCCTGCGCAATCTGGCCGGCCAGTTTCTCGGTGGCGTTGCGGGTGGGCGCATAGACAATGCCAGGTCCCTGTATCCGATCGACCAGGTCCCCAACCTGGCGTGTCAGGCCCTTGCGCGGGGTGATGCTGTAGCGGATGTTCGGCCGGTCAAAGCCGGCCAGTACCAGGCCGTCCGGCTCAATGCCCAGCTGCACCAATATGTCGTCGCGCGTATGGTGATCGGCGGTTGCAGTCAGCGCGAGGCGGGGAATACCGGAGAAATGATCCAGCAACGGCCTCAACAGCCGGTAGTCCGGCCGGAAGTCATGCCCCCATTCGGAGACGCAATGTGCCTCGTCGATGGCGAACAGCGCGATCTTCACATGTTGGAGCAGTTCCCGGAAATGCGGTTGCGACGCGCGTTCCGGGGCCGCGTATAGCAGGTCCAGTTCGCCTGCCTTCAGCCTTGCGATTGTCTCCGCCCGGTTGTCATCGGCAGAGGTGAGGGTGGCGGCCCTAATCCCGACAGCCTCCGCGCTGCGCAATTGATCATGCATCAGGGCGATCAGCGGCGAAATAACGATGACCGTGCCGTCGCGCGCCACGGCGGGCAGCTGGTAGCATAGTGACTTGCCCGACCCGGTGGGCATGACCGCGAGCGTGTTCTGGTCCGCCATGACGCGCCCGAGAACCTCCTCCTGCACGCCCCGGAAACTGTCAAAGCCGAATGTGGATTTGAGGAGAGGGAGTAGGTCTTTGGTCATGGATTTTGTCTATCGGAGCGCTTCGAGAAGTGGAATGGAAATTTCGTCTGGGTCGTTGTTTCTCTCCCATAGGGAGAGGCAACAAGGCTTGGCAACTTGTTGCCTTAGCCGCAGTAGGTGAGGGGATTGACACCTTGGGACATCGCAGCCCCTCACCGAGTTCCACTAGCCAGCAAGCTGGCAAGTTTCACTTGCCTCTCCCGATGGGAGAGGAATGTTGAACCTAAACCAGTTCCCGTTCCTCGGCCTGCCGTTTCCACATGTCGGCATAGAGCCCGCCCTTTGCCAGCAATGACCGGTGATCTCCCCGTTCCGCGATCTGGCCTTCGGACAGCACGATGATCTCGTCGGCATGAACGATGGTGGAAAGGCGGTGCGCTATGATGAGGGTTGTTCGGCGCTCGGAGATCTTGGCGAGTGTCGCCTGGATCTCGTCTTCGGTGCGGCTGTCGAGGGCCGAGGTGGCCTCGTCGAGAATCAGGATTGGCGGATTCTTGAGCAATGTGCGGGCAATCGCGACGCGCTGCTTTTCCCCGCCGGACAATTTCAGCCCGCGTTCGCCGACCTGCGTGTCGTAACCATCGGGTAGCTTCGCAATAAAGCCGTCCAGCGCTGCCCCGCGCGCTGCTTCCTCGATTTCCGCCTGCGTCGCGCCTTCGCGGCCATAACCGATATTGTAACCGATACTGTCATTGAACAGCACGCTGTCCTGCGGGACGATACCGATGGCTTGCCGCAGGCTTTCCTGCGTCACCTCTGATATGTTCTGGCCGTCGATGCAGATCCTGCCGTCCTGCGGATCGTAGAATCGGAACATCAGCCGCGCGATGGTCGACTTGCCGGCCCCCGACGGGCCGACAATGGCCAGCGTGCCGTCCGAGGGCACCGAAAAGCTGAGACCCTTCAGGATCGCTCGCTCTTCATTGTAGGCAAAGGCCACATCCTCGAAAGTGATGGCACCGGAGGAAACATGCAGCGGGCCTGCGCCCGGCCTGTCCTGCACTTCGGGGTCTGTATCGATCAGTTTGAACATGGCGTCCATGTCGACCAGGCCCTGCCGAATGGTGCGATAAACCATGCCGAGCAGGTCAAGCGGCCGGAACAGCTGCATCAGCAGCGTGTTGACCAGGACCAGGTCGCCGACGGTCAGGTCGCCCCGGCTCCAGCCCCAGACGGTAAACGCCATCGCACCGACCATGGTCAGGTTGGTGATCATCGACTGGCCCATGTTGAGCAGGCCGAGCGAGTTTTCCGATTTCACCGCGGCATCGGCCCAATCCTGCATCGCCTGGTTGTAGCGCTCGCTTTCACGCCGTTCGGCGGTGAAATATTTCACCGTTTCATAGTTGAGCAGCGCATCGACCGACCGGCCAATCGCCCGCGTGTCCATGTCGTTCATTTTCGCGCGGAGGGCGTTCCGCCAGTCGGTCACCTTGCGGGTGAAGGTGATGTAGATACCAACCATGAAGATGGTGCCGGCGACAAGGCCGAAGCCAAAGTTGATCTGGAAGATGACCAGCACGGCAATCAGTTCGATCAGCGTCGGGGCGATATTGAACAGCAGGAAATAGAGCATGATGTCGATGCTCTTGGTGCCGCGTTCGATGACCTTGGTGACTTCGCCTGTGCGGCGGCCAAGGTGAAAACGCAGCGAAAGCTGGTGCAAGTGGGTGAAGGTATTGCTGGCGAGCCGCCGTGCGGCCTCCTGTCCCACCCGTTCGAACACGATGTTGCGCAGATTGTCGAACAGCACCTGGCCGAAGCGGGCAAGACCGTAGGCAGCGACAAGCAACAGCAGCACTAACAATACGACATCCTCGCCTTCTGCCATGCCGTCGACCACCGCCTTGTAGGCAAATGGCATGGAAAGCACTGCGGCCTTGGCGCACAGCACCAGGATCGCAGCGATGATGATCCGCAGGCGCAGGCCGGGTTCGTCTTTCGGCCAGAGATAGGGCAGGAAACGCTTGAGGGTCGGGATCATCGGAGGGTCGACTTGACCTTCGGTCGCATAGTCAGGTGGCATGGCCCCGATTTAGGGGCGCGCGACCAGAAAGTCTATCGATGGAGTTGCATCAGAAACTACCGCTTATCCGCAGCCGGTAGATCAGCCCAAATTTGCGTGTCCGATCCTCGACGAAATCTATCGGGCCGTTGCGGCGACCGACAAATTCTGTGCGCTTGAATCGTTCGCCGCGATCGAACAGGTTGCCGAGATTGAAGTTCACGGTCAGGCCGAGCACGTCCTTGTGCTCGACGAACAGCCATGCATAGGGCGCCAGCTGATCGAAATCCGCGATCTGGTCCAGCCGGACTTCCGCGAAACCGTCGAATTGCTCAATTCCAAAGCCATAGGCCAAGTCTGTATCAGGAATATCGTGCCGGAATTCTATCTCATATTGGTAGATATCGTCATTGCTGATCCGGCGACGGACTCGGGTTAGCGGATCGCGCAGCGAGCTGTTCTGGATTTCCGCCTCGATATCCAGCTTGGCGCCCTTGAGCCCGATCGGATCGAACAAGATGCTTGAGGTCAGCCCAACACCATAGCGCGTTGCGCTGTCGAGGTTTCCCCGCGCCTCGGTCGTGGCAGTGATCGGGATGGAATCGACGATATCGCTGATCTTCTCGCCGAAAATATTGACTGTTATTGCACCCCATGGACCGAGCGTCCTGTTCGCTTCCAGTTCGGCGCGCCAGCTTTGCGGCGGAACCAGTCCCGGGTTTCCGGCATTGCCGACATTGTTGGCGACATCGATCGACTCGACGAAGTCGAAGAAGTTGAGCTGGCCGACGGCCCGTTCAAGACTGAGGTTGATGTCGAGGCTGTCGCTCGGCCGCCAGGCAAGAGATACGGCGCCTTTCGGACGGACAAAGGAACGCGACTGGCCAAGTGCGCCGCTCTGGCTGATCTGGCTGTACTCGCCGCCCAGCGTGGCCTGTAGCGTCAGGTTCGTTGCGATATTCCGGCCGAAGCTGCCGATGATCTCGCCACGATACTCGGTGACCTTGCTGGTGGCGTTGGTCAGCGGCACCGGCTGGAACGTGCCTTGCGGGTCGAGCACCAGCAGGGCGCCTTCGCTGTCGAGGAAATTGTAAGCGCCCTCGACATTGATGCCCCAGTCGGTGCCACCGTCTGTCCGCCAGCTATACTCGCTGCGGATGATCGATTCGCCCTCGTCGACGGTGCGGTCGAACAAGGTTCCCGTCGGGACGGTGACGCCATCGGTGAAGGTCTGTCCAAAGAAGCTTTCGGTCGGGCTGCGTTCAAACCTCTGGTATCCGATCAGTTTCAACCGGCCGCCGCCAAGGTTGAACTCATAATCGGTACTGAACTCGACATTCCATTCGTCTTCCCGCGATGTGAACAACTCGATGATGTCCGGCTGTCCGGTTTCGACCCGCAGCGTATCGACCCGCTCGCGCCGCCGGAAAAATTCGCCGGCAAGGTCGATGTTGAAGATCGATCCGGCGGCACTGGTGCGGTCATAATGTATGCTGAGGCTTGGCCGGTCGCCCTGCGTCCGGGAATCCTCGATCCGCCGGAACAGCAAGTTGCCGAACCGGTCCGTCACCCGTTCCGGCCCGGCGGCACCGGCACGAAAGGCGTCATTCTGCAGCGCCGCGGTGAAATTGCCTTTGCCAATCTTGCCGCTGACCGAGATTTCACCGTCGAGCCACCGGTTGCCTGCTTCCCGCCAGAGCGGTGAGTAACGGAAGTTGCCGGTAACGCCATTGCCGGCATTGTCCTTCAGGACCAGATTGAGCACCTGACCGGTCAGGCCTGAAATCGAGAGCGTCGTGCCGTCGACAATTTCGATCCGCTCGACATTGGGCGCGCTGATCCGGCCCAGCGCGGTCACGGCATCATTCTCCTTGCCGGAAATCCGTTGGCCATTGATCAGTACATTTTCATCGGCCTGACCCAGCCCGCGGCGGCTCCCGTCCCCGCGATCGATGGTAAAGCCGGGAACCTGGCGCACCATGTCGAGCGCTGTGCGCGGCGTGAACCGGTCAAATTGTCCGGCCTCGTAAATCTGTCGCCCATTCTCGATTCGCGGCTGCAATTGCCCGGTCGCAACGGTCTCGTCCTGGGCCAGGGCAGGGCTGGGGAGGAGACCGAATGGCGCTGTTGCGGTTGCAGCAATGGCCAGCAGGCTCCTGCACTTGCGGTTCAAGACTGTTCCCCCTGGTCACCGAACGAGAGGGCCCGGCTATTCGCAATTGGTATCGATGGATACCGGCTTTCGACAAACCACGCCTGTAGACGGACGAACTGCGCCCCTAATTGGTGATACTAAATCGTTCAACTTTAATGTTTGTTTGAGAAAAGCACCCAGGCCGCCGCGCAATTGGCCACAGTATAGATGAAATAGAAGATGACGGCGCTCAGCATGCCCATATTGGCGAAAATCAATGCCGCGGCCAGCATGAAGAACTCCAGAATGTAGCTTCCATAGGGGCCAAGGAATTTCCGGAAACTGCCGCGCGCTTCGGTGATCAGCGGATGACTGCTCTCGAGCATGGCCTTGTGCATGGCGAAATTGCCGATGCCGCAAATGAAAACCACGAATATGTACATGCGCGCACTATATGCTGAATTGGCGCGTTTGTCATTTGGCGTTACAGATATTCGCCGAAACAGAGGCGAGGAGCGGTGAATGGAATTCCAGGGCAAGACTATCGTGATTACGGGCGGCGCAACCGGAATCGGTTTCGCACTGGCCAGGAAAATCGGCGCGGCCGGCGGCCGGATCATCCTCTTCGAACCACGCGCCGAGCGATTGCAGCAGGCTGTCGCCGAGTTATCCGACGCCGGGATTGATGCCAAGTCGGTCACCGGTGACGTGACCCGCAAGACCGATATCGAATCCCTGGCAGATTTTGCCTGGTCAGAAAATGGCCGCGCCGACATGCTGATAAACAATGCCGGTATTGGCGGGTCGATGAAATCGGTGATCAAGACCGACCCGGATGAGGCGCGGGCACTGTTCGATGTCAATTTCTGGGGAATGTGGACCGGGATCTCGGTCTTTGGCCAGCGCTGGCTGGCCGAAGAGAAACCGTCGGCGGTCTATTCAGTGGCGTCGGAGAACAGCCTGTTCAATGCCTTTCCATTTGGCGGTGGTGCCTATGTATCCAGCAAGCATGCGATATTCGGATTGATGGACGTGCTGCGGCGCGAGGCACCGGACTGGCTAACAACCGGCGTCATCATTCCGGGCTGGGTGCGCTCGGAACTGTCAGAGTTCAACGAAACTGCGCCGGCGGCCATGAACACCGATGAATATGTGGACATCATCGTGCCGCAGATCGCTGCCGGGGCCTATTATGTCGTGAGCCACGCCTATAATGTGGTGCGCTTTGACGAGCGATATGACGAAATGAAGGCTGCCTTTGCCGACCATGCGCCGCGCTATGACGGTGATGACGAATATGATGTACAGAAATTCTTCGCCGCAATGCAGGCCGCGCAATCCGATTGAAGCGCGTGTTCGCCTGATCGATGGATCAAGTCTCCATGGTCAGGAATTCCCGGACCTCGGCCGATTGCGGACCTATCGTCAGCGGGTTTCTGACGCCCGGCAGGACGCAGATATCGAACAGTTCGGTTATGGCGCCCTCAAAGCGAATCCACTGTACGACCTTCCGGTCATGCATTGAAAGGACTTGCACGCCGCACCAGTCTTCTTCGTCCCTGTCCTGCAGTCGGTCGTTAAGCGAGAGACCGGCAAACTGGCCGTTGCGCTGCTTGGAAAGCGTAACGAACGCATGGTCATTGTGAAAGGCCAGGCCGCGCAGGAAACCGGGGAAGAACGCCAGCGGGGTGAACGCCGTTCCATCTTGATCCACCCAGCCCAGTTCGCCGGATCCGGAATTGAGCAACCATAGCTTGCCGTCATGTACGCGGGGACTGTGCGGCATCGACAAGCCTTCTGCCACCACATTGTTGCTGTCTATGTCGATGACCACCCCGCCGTCGCTGCGAAACTCGCGCCAGCCTTCCTTCGTGTCGGAGCGGTTGACGGCGGTGACATATTTCGGGCGACCGTCGACCATGGCGAGGCCATTCAGGTGGCACCGATCCTCGGGCACCAGTTCCGAGATGAAGTCGGGTTTCCACACAGGCTTGAAACTGTGGGTCAGGCTGAACTCGCTGAGGCAACTGTATCGCGTGTTCACGAATATGACCCGGCCATTCTCCTGCACGTTCAACTCGTGGATATCGACATTGCCGGTCGTTTGCATGTTGCGCGGCACGAACAGCTTGTCATGCACTTCATTCGCCCGCTGGCCGTCGCGAAGAACCTGTTCCAGCCGTACGACCTGGGTCAATGTCCCGAGATAGATCCGGTCTGCATTGCCCGCAACGCCCATCGCCTGCGGGTAGATTGCCTCGTGCAGCGCCAGCTTTCCGTCCGCGCCATGCCCCGCAAGGTATAGCCGCCCGGTCTGGTAGGATGTGAAGGCGAGGGAAACATCATGCTCGGCCAGGAATGCAGGCAAACCCGGCGAAAAGGTGATCTCGATCCGGCCGATATCTGTATTGGATTCCGAGGTGCCGTCGTTCACACCAGTTTCCCCGTGACATGCGATCCGGTCATCCAAGCGGCCTTACTTCCCGCGCTTTCACCTTTTCCTCAAGAAAATCGAGGATACGGCGCTCATCCTCCGGGCCTCGCTTGCCACTTCGTCCGAACAGCCAGCCGCCAATGGCCATCATGAATAGGGGTATGCCGGTGAACATGGCCGTCCACATGAACGGGACATCGCCGGTGGCGGTCACAGCGACCCCGATCAGCACGAAAAGCGACAGAAAGCCGAACCAGAAAAGGATGAAGAATGTCGCCTTCTTGCCGCGGCCGATCTTGGCATCAATGGTCGTGCCACCACGCTCTTCATGCATTTCGCCTTCAAGGCTGTGGGCACTGTCGTCACGCTGTCCCCAATGTTCGACCTTGAGGAAGATCTTGTGTTCGGTGCCGCGGCCAAAAACCCGGCCCTTGTTCTTTTCCTTCTGCGTCCAGTCGCGGTCCATCTCCTCTTCCAGGATACGGGCGAGGGGAACCGGCTTGTATGGCGAGTGAAGCTTGATCTTGCGGGCCATATAATTGGGCTACCGTTCCAGTTCAGGGTTCAACGATCGTGAACCCGTGCACGGCCCGTTTCTCGCGATGGCGCCGATGATACATGTCCATGATGATGTTGGTCTTGCCCGGTTCGGCCGCCCCGCAATCGACCTCGTAATTATCAATGATATGTCCGTCCTTGCCCGGGCCGAGGTTGCCCGTCCTTTGATAGGATGGAGCCGAACCGTCGCTGCAACGAAGCCTTTCGAGATAGGCACGCTGGCCGCGAGGCATGTCGGCCTTTACCGGTTCTTCGAGCGTGCCAAGTGCAGTATCCTGGGCTTTCCCGGTTTCACCCGCAGCCGCGCTATAGCCCAGAACCAGTGCGCCGAACGCGACGGTCAACTTGATCGCTCTTGTAGCCATATTCCCTCCTATTCCGCCGGTTCCAGCAGTCCTTCCTTCTTGATCTTTTCCTGCCACACCAAGGGTGCGAGGTGGTGGACACTGTTGCCTTCGGCGTCGACCGCGACGGTGACTGGCATGTCCTGTACTTCGAACTCGTATATGGCTTCCATGCCGAGGTCCTCGAAGCCGACAATCTTCGACCCCTTGATGGCGCGGGCGACCAGGTAGGCGCTGCCGCCCACGGCCATCAGATAGGCCGACTTGTGGTCCTTGATCGCGTCAATTGCCGCCGGACCGCGTTCTGCCTTGCCGACCATGGCCAGCAGGCCCTGTTCCAGCATCATGCGCGTGAACTTGTCCATCCGTGTGGCAGTGGTCGGACCGGCCGGTCCGACGACTTCCTCGCCGACCGGGTCCACTGGTCCGACATAGTAGATGACCCGTCCCCTGAATTCGACCGGCAGCTCCTCGCCGCGGTCGAGCATGTCGCGAATCTTCTTGTGCGCTGCGTCGCGGCCGGTCAGCATCTTGCCGTTGAGAAGCAGCCGTTCGCCATGTTTCCAGCTCTGCACCTCTTCCGGCGTAAGTTCATCCAGTTGCACGCGCCGCGCTTCGGCTGACGGCGCCCAGTTGACGTCCGGCCACTCGTCCAGTTTTGGCGGTTCGAGATAGGCCGGGCCGCTGCCGTCCAGCGTG
>JAAUYH010178779.1_pt1 | contig 10975 bp, 11 predicted proteins | sample 7278061 | NCBI WGS metagenome assembly JAAUYH01 (sample SAMN14350203, study PRJNA611818) | marine sediment metagenome | isolation source: surface marine sediment (0.6m) | place: French Polynesia: Moorea | collected 2018-08 | reverse complement strand
GGCTGTATCTGAACTGCCCTACACGGCGATCACCAAATACTACTTCCGGCCTCTGCGCCCGTTCTGGGAGGAAGACGGCCTGCCGGTCGCAATGTGGACGGACACGATCATAGAACGCGTATTCCCGAACCGCGATACCAACCAGGATGTCTTGAGCCTGACGTGCTGGGTCGACGGCGCCAACGCGATTGCGCTCGACGCAATGGACGATGAAGAGCAGGTGGCCACCGTACTCGCCAAGCTCGCGAGCGTCCGTCCTGCGAGTCGCGGGGTGCTGGAGCACGTGAAGACAGTCTCGTGGAGCAACGACCCCTGGGCCCGCGGCGCCTACGCGCACTATGCGCCGGGCCAGGCGACGCGTCTGCAGCCGGCCCTGTCGGCACCCTGGCAACGAGTGCATTTTGCCGGCGAACACACCTCGATCACGGAACCCGGCCTCGAAAGTGCCGTGGAGTCGGCACAACGTGCCAGCAAGGAGATCATCTCCCGCCTCATATAGAATCGCTACCGACAGCGCACACCAACGTCGGGGAACTGTATGAAGCTACGCAAACGCACAGCCGAAGTGCTCGAACAGGGGCGCTACAACGACCGGCTGAGCAAGACCGTCAACCTGTTGCTGATCCTGCTGATCACGCTCAATGTCGCGGCAATTACGCTCGAATCCGTCGATCGGATCTACGCGCGCTATGAAACGGCATTCTGGCTGTTCGAGCTGTTTTCCGTCGCGATCTTCACGATCGAGTACCTGGCCAGGGTCTGGAGTAGCATCGACCTCGAAGAGTCCGGCGACGCGCGCCCGATTGTTGGCCGTATCCGTTACATGCTCACCCCGATCGCACTCGTCGACCTCCTCGCGATACTGCCGTTCTATCTGAGCCTGTACGTATCCATGGACCTGCGATTCCTGCGCGGCTTGCGACTGCTGCGGCTGTTCAAGCTCACGCGCTACTCGCCGGCGCTCGGTGCGCTGCTCGACGTCATTCAACAAGAGGCCGAGGCACTGGTTGCGGCGTTCGTCGTACTGCTCATCATCCTGGTGATGTCGGCTGCCGGGATCTACATCCTTGAAAACGAACTGCAGCCCGAGGTCTTCGGCAGTATTCCGGACTCGATGTGGTGGGCCATCGTTACACTCACCACGGTGGGCTACGGCGATACCGTGCCGGTGACTACCCTGGGCAAAATGTTCGGCGGACTGATCGGACTGCTCGGTATCGGGATGATCGCCATACCCGCGGCGATCATGGCGTCGGGTTTCGCGGAGAACATCCACAGCCGCAAACGAAAGTACAACCAATATGCGGAGACCTTCCTGCGCGACGGATTCCTCGACGAAGACGAACGCTGGAAACTCGAGCAACTCCGCAAGGAACTGGGGCTCGACAGCGATGAGGCGTTGAGCCTCCTTCACACCATCATGCAGCGCGTGCGCGATACGCCAGTATCACACTGCCCGCACTGCGGCAAAGACATTGGATAGATAATCATGATCCTGTTTATATCTGCGGTAGGCGTCGTACTCGTCGTCTCTTTCCTCTGCTCGATTTTCGAGTCGGTGCTGTTGTCGCTGACCCGGCCCCAGATCGAGGTGCTTGCCGAACGGGAAGGACGCGCCGCAGGGATGTTGTCCCGTTTCAAGGACAACATGGATGAGCCGATCGCGGCGATCCTGATCCTGAATACGGCCGCACACACAATCGGCGCCGCGGTCGCCGGCGCCAGCTACGAGAACGTATTCGACGCCGGGACCCTGTGGCTGTTTTCGATTGTCTTTACCATTGCCGTACTGTTTTTCACCGAGATCATCCCGAAGACACTGGGTGTCACGTACGCGACGAGACTGGCTGCGCCCGTGGCGCACGGTATTCGCTGGCTGACGGTGGCGCTGCGCCCGGCGGTGATCCTGAGCGAGAAGATATCGCGGTCACTGCGCGACGACGTCGAGATACCGATTACATCGTCCGAAGAGATTCGATTGCTGGCCACGCTCGGTCAGAGCAAAGGTGCGGTCAGCGCAGACACCGCCGGGATGATCGTCGGTGCGACGCAGCTCAAGCACCTGCAGGCGCACGACGTTTTATTGCCTCGAGAGGAAGTGCGCTTTCTGTCGGGCGAGATGACGCGCAAGGAAGCAATAGAGTATGTCTGGCAAAGCGGTCACAGCCGGTTTCCGTTTTCGCCGACGGGGTCGCTGTCGGACGTGTCGGGCATAGTGCTGGCGAAAGACCTGCACTTCTGGCTGCTGCGGAACGACGGTGATTCAGTCGACTGGGATGCGGTCGTGAAAGACGCGCTGATCGTCCCGCCCAGCGTTCCGCTGTTGCAGCTGCTCCGGATGTACCAGGACATGCGACGCCACCTTGCGATTGTCGTTGATGAGTACGGCACCGTCGAGGGCATCGCGACGCTCGAGGACGTGATCGAAGAAATCGTCGGCGACATATTCGACGAAAGCGATCTGCCCGTGCACGAGTTCCATGAGCTGGCCGACGATTCCCTCATCGTCCGGGCACGCGTCGACCTGCGCAAGCTGTCTGCAAAACTCGACGTGTCGTGGGACCCGGAAATTGACGTGTCGACCATTGGCGGCCTGGTCGCCGAAGAACTCGATCGCATTCCGGTCGTGGGCGACTCGATTGACTGGCACGGATACCGGGTCGAGGTACTGAGAGCCGACAAGCGCCGCGCCAAGTTACTGCGGATCACGGCCGCTCCATCCGTGTAATCCCTACTGCAACTCGGGTGTCCGCTTGTGATTTGATTAGCAGATGACTCGCGATTACGAGGTCCCCCTGCCGCAGCTGTGCCTCTCCAGCGACATCGGGGGGCTCGAGTTCCGGCGCAGCGACGAGCTGCTGAAGACGGCCGGCCACTTCGGACAGGAACGGGCTATTGATGCCCTGCGCTTCGGCATCCAGATTGAGGGCGAAGGCTATAACGTCTTCGTTATGGGCCCATCGGGCAGCCACCGGCATGGCCTGGCCCGGGACCTCGCTGCGGAGCAGGCATCGCTGGAGGGGGCGCCGGACGACTGGTGCTTCGTCAACAACTTCGCCGAGTCGGAACGGCCGCACGTACTGCGCTTTCCCGCCGGACAGGGATCCGAATTTCGCACCGACATGCGCAATCTCATCGAGGAGATGCGCCTGGCTTTACCCGCAGCATTCGAGGACGAGGACTACCGCAACCAACTGGAAGCCATCGAGCAGGAGGGTGAGAAAGAGGTCAAGGCATTGTGGAGCGCGCTCGAGAAGCATGCCGCGAGCAAAGGCATCGCCCTGCTGCCTACGCCAACCGGTTACGTGCTCGCTCCGGTGCGCGACGAAAAGGTCCTCGGCGACAAGGAATTCTCGGAATTGCCGGAAGACGAGCAGCTACAGATCCAGACCGCCATCGGGGAGTTGAGCGAAGAGCTCCAGACCCGCATCGAACAGATGCCGCAGGTACGCAAGGCGCTCAGGGAGAAAGTCAAAGCGCTCAACGAAGAGGTCACGGCGAATGCCGTTGGCGCGCTGATCGCCGAGACAAGGGCGAAATACAAAGGATTCCCGCAAGTCGTGCAATACCTGGGCGAAGTCCAGGAGAACATCACGGAGAATGCTGACCGGTTTCGCGAGGCGGAGCCCTCGCCGCTGCCCTTCCTGCAACGCGATGCGACGCAGATTTTCGGTCTCTACGAGGTCAACCTCGTCGTCAGCAATTCGGATTCCGAGGCCGCACCGGTGATCTACGAACCCAATCCGACGTACCGCAATATCGTCGGTAACGTCGAGCACCGGTCGGAGATGGGCGCGCTGATTACCGACTTCCGGCTGATTCGATCCGGCGCGTTACTGCGTGCAAACGGCGGCTATCTGTTGCTCGACATCGAGCGCATACTGCACCGGCCGTTTGTCTGGGAGGCACTGAAACAGGCGCTGCTCGAAAAGCAGGTGCGCATCGAATCGCCCGGCGACCTTTACGGCCTGGTCAGTACGACGACGTTGAAACCGCAGCCCATTCCTCTCGACACCAAGGTGATTCTGATCGGGCCTCGCTGGCTCTACTACCTGCTCTGCAGGTACGACAGCGAGTTCAACGAGCTTTTCAAGGTAGCGGCCGACTTCGACGATCAGTTGCCGCGCGACGACGAAAGCGCATCCAGCTACGCAATGCTGGTAGCGGACAGGATCCGGGCGCTTCGCCTCGTCCCGTTCAGCCGCGACGCGGTGATCCGGGTCATCGATGAAGGTGCGAGGAATGCCGGCGACAGCGAGCGACTGTCCACGCATATGCGCTCACTCGACGACCTGTTGATTCAGGCCAGTTACTGGGGCCGTCAGGACAAGGTCGACCTGATCGAAGCGGGATACGTCGAGAAAGCACTGCAGCAGCAGAAGAGCCGCCTGAGTCGCGTCCAGCGCAATCTCGTCGACGCCATCCGTCGCGATACGCTGTTGATCGATACGAGCGGTGAACATGTAGGACAGATTAACGGCCTCGCCGTGTCGACGCTCGGCGAGTACTATTTCGGCCACCCTGTCCGCATCACGGCAACGACCCGCATCGGCACCGGCGACGTCGTCGACGTTGAACGCGAAGTCGAACTGGGTGGCGCCATTCATTCGAAGGCAATGATGATACTGTCATCGGCGCTGACCGCGCGATACGCTCCGGATGCGCCGTTGTCGATGCACGGCAGCGTAGTGTTCGAGCAATCGTACAGTGGTATCGAAGGCGATAGTGCGTCGGTCGCCGAACTCAGTGCGCTCATCTCGTCATTGGCGGGCGCTCCGATACGGCAGAACCTCGCTGTTACCGGCTCGATCAATCAGCTCGGACGTGTCCAGGTCATCGGCGGTGTCAATGAGAAGATCGAAGGCTTCTTCGAGGTCTGCGAGGCACGTGAGCTCGACGGCAGCCACGGCGTCATCATCCCGCATGACAATGTGAAGCACCTGATGCTGAGGGAAGACGTCGTCAATGCCGTGCGAGAAGGCAAATTCCACATCTACGCGGTTCGGCATATCGACGAGGCCATTGAACTGCTCACGGGAATCGAGGCCGGGCAACGCGACGATAGCGGAAAATTTCCGGAAGGCTCGGTCAACGCACGCGTCGAAGAGCAACTCCTCGACTACGCCCACAAGCGGCAGAGCTTTGGCGCCGGCAAGGAAGGCAAAGATGACGGGCAGTGACCGGACGCGCGTGATCCTGGCGATTACCGAGACCGCACCGATCGACACCCTGTGGCAAGTCGTGTCGAAGTGGGCGTCGAGCCCGACGACTGAAGTGGTCGCCATATTCGTCGCTGAAGATCACTGGCATCGTGCCGCGAGCCTGCCTTTTACGCGCGAAATTGCGCGGGTCGGCGGCAGCGCCACCGATTTCTCACCGCAGCGCGCTGAAAATGTGCATCGCTCTGCAATTGCGCGCGCCCGTGCACTCATCGAGCAGTTGGCGGCGTCGACGAACCGGAACGTCGATTTCCGGGTGCTTTCGGCCGACCAGGACGATGGCGTGGACGACTTCGTCGACGAGCGCACCGAAGTCATCATCGCGCCGTCGCTCATCAAGCGTCAGCCGGTCTACGCCGAACTGGTGCGCTTGAAGTGCCGTATAGAACTGGTCGAGGTCTCGCCGGACTGACCGCACCAATAACGGCCTCCCGTGTCTAAAAAGGTATGGCCACGAAACGATTGCTGGTTGTTGTTGCGATCGTCGCGTTGTTGCTGGTCGTTGGCTGTGCCACGACACCTGAGGCCGAGAGCCGGCGCGCCACAATGATGGCAGACGTCGATCAGGTCCTGAGTCTCTCGGAGGCTTCCGGGCTCGGGGGGCCAGTGCGTTGCCTTGGCGACCACGAGTACCGCAGTTTTCGACCGCTCGGGGACCAGTACCTGCTGTTCCAGGGTCGCCGAGACAAACAGTGGGTCAACAAGCTACGCATCAGGTGCCCGGATATTCGTTACGGGCACGTGATCATGGTCGAGCCGTTCATCAACGCGCGCATCTGTGAGACCGACAAATTCCAGGTTAGTGACTGGTTCGATTGGCCGTGGTATCGGCGTTGGCGGCCATGGCACTGGGGCCCGAGCTGGGGAACCGGCGTCTATTGCGCACTCGGCAAGTTTTATCCTGTCACGGAAGCCCAGGTCGCCGAGATCAAAGCACTCACGAAGTAGCGCTATCGCGACCGACGTAATAGGCTCAGCGATCTATGGAAGCCGTGCACTACGAACTGGGCGACCGGATCGCTGTCATTCGCATCGACGACAACAAGCGGAACGCCCTGTCTCCGGACGTCCTCCGGGGCATCTATGCCGCATTCGACAAGGCGGAAGCCGACGAAGCTGCGGTGATCCTGACGGGCCGGGAAGGCGTTTTCTCTGCAGGGTTCGACCTCAAGGTCATGCAGCGCGGCGGCATGAACGCGCTGCGCATGTTGAGCCTCGGCTACGGCCTCACCGCCCGGGTGCTCAAGTATCCCTATCCGGTTGTCGCCGCGTGCAACGGGCACGTTATGGCGATGGGTGTGTTCCTGCTGCTGTCGGCCGACTACACGATCGGAAGCCGCGGCGACTTCAAGGTATCGGCCAACGAGGTCGCAATTGGCATGACCATGCCGCGCGTTGCCGCAGCGATGCTCAAGCACCGGCTCGATCCGGCCGCTTACCAGCGCGCCGTTACGCTGGCCGAGTTTTTCGATGTCGAATCGGCAATGCCCGCCGGCTTATTCGACGAGCTCGTCGACCCGGAGGGTCTCGCCGACCGGGCCGCGGCCCTCGCACAACAGCTGCTGCAGCTCGACCCTCATGCCCATGCCGCTTCCAAGCGCAGAATACGCAAGCGCCTCATCCGGACGATTCGCCGTAGCAGGCCACTGGACCTCGTGGATGCGGCCCTGGCCGGACTGCGTCGCGCGTAACGCGTGTAACAGGTTGTAATACCGCGGCCCTTTACCTGCATTTGCCGGCCGCGAACGCTTACACTCTGTCTCGTCATGGGCAATCTTACGCTCAATTATCGAGCCAGTACGGCTGTCGCTCGCAAGTCCGACGCCAACCCCGAGGGGAAAGGCGCAAACGGCTTGTTGCTCGACTGGTATCGCACGGAGCCGCGCGGCATTGTCGCCAAACCGCGGCGCCAGTTGCTGGCCGAGTTTTTTACGTCAATGCTCGTGCTGTCCTCGAAGTTCAAGTTTCGCCCGGCGGTCGGTGTCGCGAATTACCTGTACTGGATCGACGGTGAGTGGTCGCTGAGCCTGATCGCTCCGGAAGAGTGGTCGGGCGAACGTCGCCGGGGATTCGCGGGGACATGCATGCTGCAACACGACATGACGTGGACGATCCAGCCCTCGGATCAGCTGCAAACGTCGAACCCGGTCTCGGATGCGATCGGCCGCTTCTACGATGCGTTCGCAGACAAAATGGACACGGATCTGACACTCGAGGAGATCCTGCCGTTCTACGTCAACGGCTTCTCCTACTACCGCCGTCTCTACGCAAGCGCATTGAGCCGTTCGATGCGTGCGACGGTCAATCTGGGAGACCAGGCGAACACTCCGTGCCGCCAGTGGATCTCCATGCTGCCGCGCCGCGAAGACGTGCTGCTTGGCTCCGTGAGCTGAGGTAACCCCGATGGCCGAACGCAGTAACGCTCAGACACTCATTGCTATCGCGATCGCAGTCGTGATTGGCGTGCTTGTTTCCTGGGCAGGAAGCGATGGCGGGCAGCGGGTTGGCTCGATCCCGTTGTTCGCGATCTGCGGCGCGCTGGCGTTCGGCATCAACTGGCTGGTGTTCATCCCGTCATCGCTGGCGCAGACGGAACACTACTACGACCTGACTGGCGGTCTGACCTACGTCACGACCGTCGTTGTTGCCGTTGTTCTGTCCGGCAATACCGATCCTCGCGCGCTGCTCGTGGCTGCGATGGTGCTTTTCTGGTCTCTGCGGCTCGCGACATTTCTGTTTCGACGTATCACGAGTGCGGGCGGCGACGACCGTTTCGATACGATCAAGAACCGTCCGTTGCGGTTCTTCATGGCCTGGACGCTGCAAGGTTTGTGGGTGCTGCTCACGGCCGCCGCAGCGCTCGCCATCATCACCGGCGGCACGAGTCAGCCGCTTGGCGCAATCGGAATCGCAGGCATCGTCGTGTGGCTTGCCGGCATCTCCATCGAGATCGTCGCGGACAGACAGAAGTCGAATTTCCGAGCCGATCCCGGCAACGCCGGCAAATTCATCGATACCGGCCTGTGGGCGTGGTCGCGCCATCCGAACTACTTTGGCGAGATCGTACTCTGGACAGGCATCGCAATCATTGCGCTGCCCGTCCTGCACGGCTGGCAATGGGTTACGCTGATTTCGCCCGTTTTCGTGGCCTTCCTGCTGATCAAGGTCAGCGGCATTCCGATGCTGGAAGCCAAGGCGGATGCACGCTGGGGCGATCAGGACGACTACGAGACGTACAAGCGTCGTACGCCGGTACTCGTACCAATGCCACCGAAAGCCTAGTCCTCGTGGCGGTTACTCGGCGCACCGACCTTCAGGAACGCAGCGCGGTCAGCGTTTTCAGGTCGGGCACTCCGTCAAAGTACTTGTCCAGAACGAGTTCGAACAGCGGCTCGCCACCACTCGCTGCAAAGAACAGTGTCGCGCAGGACCTGAGCTTGAGTGCGTCGGTACGGCCGAGAATCTCCTCGGCCGTCTTGCCGTCGATGTCCAGCAGCATTTGCATACACTCGTTCAGCCTCTGTCCGAGAATTGAATGGCTACAGTACGCGTGCGCTTCGTCGATGGATGAAATCGCGAAACGCTGCGCCGTCTCGCTGTAACCCAGTCCCGCAATCTGCGGAAACACGAACCACATCCAGTGGCGGGTCTTTTTGCCACGACGAAGTTCCTCCACAACGCCCGGGTAAACCGCCTCCTGCGCATCCACGAAACGCTGCAGGTTGAAGGAGTCTTCTGTCATTGCTTGCGTGGCGCTCTGTTCTCGTCACACTCATTGTAGCGCCTTCGACGAAGTCCGATCGCCATCAGTCAGACGGGCAAGTCCCGGCCATTGATGCCAAAATATCGCCGCTATGAACCCGCGCCATTATTTCAGTCGACGCACGATGGTCGAGCTGCTCCGGCTCGCCCTGCCTATAGTCGTGTCGCAGGGCACGTTCGCCGTGATGATCTTCACCGATCGTTACTTCATGTCGCAGATCGATCCCGTGCACATGGCCGCGGCACTCGGCGGCGGCGTAGCATCGTTCTTCTCGTTCTGCTTCTTTTCCGGCCTGCTGTCCTATGCGAACGCACTCTCGGCGCAGTATCTGGGCGCCGGCGAGCCGCAGAAATGCCCCAGGGTCGTCACGCAGGGTCTGATCATGACGGTGATGAGCGTGCCGTTCCTGACGCTCATTACGTTTCTCGTCGCCGGCATCTTCGACAGCATGGGGCATGACCCGGAACTCGTCGACCTCGAACGCACGTACTACCTGATCCTGATGGCCGGCGTGCTGGCGACGCTCGCCAAGATCTGTATCGCGTCTTACTTTGCGGGTATCGGCCGGACTCACGTCGTCATGATCTGCGACGTCTTCGGCCTCGCCGTCAACGTACCGCTTTGCTACGTGATGGTATTCGGCAAACTGGGATTCCCGGCACTGGGCATCGTCGGCGCCGGCATTTCGACCGTTGTGGCAACCTTCCTCGCATTCCTCTTGTTCCTGGCGTTCTATTTCTTCAGGGAGCACCGCGAAAAGTTCGCCGTAATGGCGTCGTTCGAGCTCGACCGGAGAATCCTCAGGCGCTTCTGGCGACTCGGCTTTCCGTCCGGGCTCGAATTGTTCCTGAACGTCGCGGCGTTCAACCTGTTCCTGCTGATGTTCCAGTCGTACGGCGTAGCAGAGGGTGCCGCCGCCGCCATCGTATTCAACTGGGACATTCTCTCTTTTGTACCGATGATCGGCTTGAGCGTCGGCGTCATCAGTTTGATCGGGCGCTTTGTCGGCGCGAGGGACATGGCTCGTGCCAACGAGGTCATCGCTGCTGCGTTCATCGTTGCACTGGCGTACTCCGCGGTACTGGCAGTCCTGTACATTTCGTTTCGCTATCCGCTCGTCGAGGTCTTTGCGCCGCCCAGCGGCGACTTTTCGGCCATTCGCGAACTATCCGCGTTCATGATGATCGGCCTGTCGACTTACGTGATGGCCGATGCAGTAATACTCGTTTCGGGTGGAGTCCTGAGAGGCGCGGGTGATACACGCTGGCTGATGGCCGCCTCGGTCTCTCTGCACTGGGCAATGCTCGTCGCGCAGTACTTCATCATCCGGGTTTTCGGCTTCAGTCCCAGAGTCTCGTGGGCCGTTTTCTGCCTCCTGGTACTCGCGATCGCCGTCGTCTACAGTCTGCGGCTCCGCGGTGGTCGCTGGCGCGACCCGGAGGTCCTGGAGAGGGTCATGGCCGAGTAGCATGGTCAGGAAACTTGCATCGCATGCCGCGCGCGTCGCATGGATCGTTGTCGGGCTGGTCGCATTGGCGCTCGGCGCTATTGGTGTTGCCCTGCCCCTGTTGCCGACGACACCGTTCGTGCTCGTCGCTGCTTTCGCGTTCGCGAAGTCATCCGAGCGGTTGCACAACTGGCTCGTCGAGCACGACATCTTCGGCGCCCTCATCAAGAACTGGCGCGAGCACGGCGCCATCAGTAAACGCGCCAAGGTGGCGGGCATCCTGTCGATGATTGCCGTGCTGACGATCACCTGGCTGCACAAGGCGCCGGGCTATGTCATCGCCGTGCAGTCGGTCGTGCTCGGGGCCTCGGCGCTCTTCATCCTCACCCGGCCATTTCCGCCGGAGGAATAGCGGTCCTCAGCGTCGATAGATCCTGCGCATGACATGCGTCTCGAAGATCAGCGCCGATACCAGGCTGTGGGCGGCTACGACACCGAGGATGATCGCCATGCGCAGGATCTATCGACGCTGAGGACCGCTATTCC
>JAAUYH010134550.1_pt1 | contig 10975 bp, 12 predicted proteins | sample 7278061 | NCBI WGS metagenome assembly JAAUYH01 (sample SAMN14350203, study PRJNA611818) | marine sediment metagenome | isolation source: surface marine sediment (0.6m) | place: French Polynesia: Moorea | collected 2018-08 | reverse complement strand
CTAGAGTAAAAGCTATTAATCCCGAAGCTTATATCGTCGGAGAAGTTTGGGAAGATTCTCGCAAGTGGCTGGACGGTACTCAGTTTGATGGGGTGATGAATTATCTTTTTAACGGGCCTACTATTGCTTTTAGCGGTGGCGATCGCGTCGTGATGGAATATGTCGAAATGCCTGCTTATTATCCTTATCCTGCTTTATCAGCTAAGGAATATGGTGCGAAAATTGAGGAATTACTGGGATTGTACGATTGGGAAATTCAACAGACTCAGCTAAATTTACTCGATTCTCACGATACTGCAAGATTGTCTACTGTAGTCGGGGAAGAAAAAACTAGCATTGAATTATCGACTTTACTATTGTTTACTTTTCCGGGCGCGCCGAGTATTTATTATGGCAATGAGGTGGGTTTACCTGGCGGTTTAGATCCCGATTGTCGTCGCGTTTTTCCCCACGAACCGGATTGGAATCTCGATGTTTTAGATTATCATAAAAAATTAATTGCTTTGCGCCATCAATATCCGGCTTTGCGAACTGGAAGTTACGATATTTTATATGCAGATGAATCGGTTTATGTTTTTGCGCGAATTAAAGACCACCAAGAGTTAATTGTTGCGATTAATATTAGCGATCGCACTCAAAAAGTTCATTTTCGAGTCACTCAATTAAAAACTCGTCCCGATCGCCTCGTTTACGGTAAAGCGGAAATATCTTGGCAAGGAACATCTAATAATTTAGAGTTAAATATTCCGCCGCGAACTGGTTGTATCATTAGTTAGTTCGATTTATTTTGCCGTTGGTAGTTGAAATTATTTAGTTATCTTTTGAGATAGAATTTTCAACTACTGACTAACTAGCTCTATTGTGTAGTTTTTTTACAATTAAAACAGGATAATTATAAAGATTTAAATTCAGTCCTTACGTAATTATATTTAAATTTGAGATCCGATTTAGGGCATTATTTTTTGATTGGCGATCGCGCGATCGGCCTTATCTTTAACAAGCTTGTAGATAAAAAACTATTTTAATTTTAAAATTTTGAACGGTCTAAATTGATATTTATACTTAATTGAATTTACTTGAATTTACTCAATCAAAAGTCAAAGATATTAGTTCCTTAATCGTAACTTATTGGACGCGAATAGCGATCGGGGTTTATGGTGAGGATAATTAAAAATAAAAACAAACCAATACAAAAAATTAATATTAACTTAAAATCAATATGAATCAACCTCAAGACGGATCGAGAATCACAAAATCGCAATCGTATTTTTTGCAGGTAAAAGTAGCAGATAGCAGTGCAGATATTTTAGAATGTCAATCTTTAATTGCAGAGAGTTATCAAGAAGAATTTGGCATTTCTCTATGCGATCGCAGTTTTAATCCGAAAGAAAAGGTCGAACTGTATCCCCATTACTATTTGATGGGTACGATCGAAGACGAATTAGTTGCGACGATGGGATTGTATTTATATAACATTCAATCTCAACAATACGCCTATCTAACCGATCGCGAGATAGAATCGGCTTTAAATAAAGAAGGATTAGATGCGATCGTTTCGTCGAAAAATAAACGAGAATTAAGTAAATTTGTGGTCAAAAAAGAATGGCGCAATACCGGAGTTAGCAAAGCATTTTTAGGATTAGCCCATTCCAAAGATTTTATCCATTTAATTGGCGACGGCTCGCATATTTTAATCAATACAGCATTCTCGCCAATGTTTAAAGTTTTAGACTCGATCGGCATCAAAAGTCAGGCAATTAAAACTACCCCAGTAAATAAAATTTATCCTAATTACCGCAGCGATCGCCCGCTAGAAACGCGTCTGACCGTACCTTATTTTGACATTCCTTCTTGTTGGTATAATTTTAATCTTCCCGGACAATATCCGATCGAAACAAATTAATTGAAATAAAAAATAGACCTCTTAAATGCTAATGAGAGGTCTGATATTGCTATAAATCGATGCAGTTTTTTAACGATTGTGGCCGTGACGACCGCGTTCTTTTCCTTGCTGTTGTCCCCACTCTCTATTATCATAACGGTCTCTAGTCTGACCACCTTTACCTTGATTTACGTTAGGCCCGTCAATTGGTTGCTTTCTTTGAATTGCTCCGCGTCCGGGATTTTTAAAAATATATTGGTTGATTGTTTGATTGATTGTATTATTATTGCTACCGTCACCAATATAAGCATCTTGAGTACCAGTTTCACCGGTTTCAGCTTTCACAGGTAAAGTGACTAAGGTTAAAGTAGTTAAAGTAGAAAAAGCAATTAGTGCAGTTTTAGTAAGCATTTTTTATTTTTTAGAAATTAAGAACTTTTCATATTATAGGCACGAAAAAAAATTTTTTGTCAACCTTTTTGGTGTTTTTTGAAGCCGCAATATTTAAGATTGAAAATAATTAAAAACAACCACAAAAACTTAGATCGCGAGTAACTAAAATAGATCTAATTAATTAATAAGGCGATCGCACGAGTTTTTATTGATTAGAAAATTTGATTATTCTACATTAATTAGTAAAATTTGATTGATGTCGCTGTTACCGCTGCTTCTTTGAGTAATTCGAGTTTGAGGCCCTCTAAATTCCAAGGTTATTGAAGAATTTACAGAGCTATTCTCACCATATATTTCAACAATATTTTTCCCCCTTCTTAAAACTGGAGCAAGATCGATTTCAATATTTCTTCTGTTTAAATTGCTCAGAATCCGATTGTTTAATTGAACTTCACCCCTCAGCGAACCACTTGAAGTATTAATTCTCAAATAATGAGGAGATCTGAGATCTTCTTCAAACAAATTAATTGTCGATCTTTGAACTTGTGAATTTCCGATCGAATAACTGCGATCGCGGTTTTCATGAGAAGGACTCCAAGACTGAGCTAAAGCAACAGTACCCAGAAAAATAGAACTAAAACAAGTAATAATTATCAAACTTTTTTTATTCATAATCTATTGTTTAGAAATAAGAAGACAGTGCAATCGCATTGCTGCCTTCTTTAAACTACAAAAAACTAAGATACGACGTTCGATCGGAAGAAATTTAATCTTTATCTTCGATAGCGATCGGCGGGGTTATAAACGTCCACTTGTACGCCACTTTGAACTCTAACTGGTGTTTGACCTTCGCTTCCGCCATTAATCGTATTGCGAACTCTGCGGTGTTGTCTGACTCTACCGTCACCACCGATGTTACCCTGCACTCCAGTAGTAACGTTACTGCTACCGCGACATTTACCCGAACCGCCAAATTCTACGTCATTGGTGCGATCGGTCGGCGTTCTAGAACCGCTAATATTGTATTGAACTCCCACGTCAGCTTGCACGCACTGAGCAAAAGCTGGCTTATTCTCAACTGTTGCAACAGTTAAAAAACTGCAACTCGATAATAAACCTAATGCTAATTTTGTTAATTTCACAATTTAAATAAACCTCATCTAAAAATAACAAACTAGCGACAATTGACGATAACGCTACTTTGTTCTACTGTGTTGCTGTTATTGCTAGAAACTTGATTGCTATATTGGGTGGTGGCTTGACCTCCTCGATCGCAGCTAACATTTTGTCTGTAATAGCTTCTTCGAGGTCTTCTGGTGCGACGACCGTAACGCCTTTCTGGTAAGCTAATGCTAGTCTTATCCGTCTCAACGTAGATCTTGCCGAAACTATTTTTAATAATTTTCACATCACCAGACTGAATTTCAATTTCATTAGCATTAACTAAATTTGGCATTAGCAATGCGACATTAGCTAACATAAAAGTTAGCTTTTTAAAACCCATTCTTAGCTCCTTCAGTTGGAGATTATTAAAGAAGAAAGGAAACAAGCAATAGACTTGCTTTTATTTGTTTTTAAGCATTATGTTCGATCGCTTGTTTCCTGAATGAACTTTTCCTAGTTAAGTTTTAGTAAGTAATAGTAAATTATTACTGGTTATGTCTTCTTCCTCTGTGACGGTTTGTTTGACGAACTTTTTGACGAGTTACGTTATCATTTCCGTAAACGTCAGAGTATTGATCGCTAGTTTGTACGTTGCCTACACTGCCTCCTCTGTTACGACCTTTACGGTCAATTCTTTGGCGAGTATCTTGACTAGTTCTGTTGTAATCACCCTCTATATAACTTTCTTGGATAGATTCTTGAATATTTGCTGTATCTGCTTTAACTTCGGAAGGAGAAACAACCAATCCGATCGCGCTAAAAGCAAGCATAACCATAGTTAACTTTTTCATGATTAACTTCATCTCCACACAATATTTGTATAATTAAAAATCTGAATTGAGCGATATCGTCGTTATTACCGACGTTTTTGCGCGCTCTCTTACATTATTGGCAGATTAAACTGAATTAATCTTGTCAATGTGCCAATTTTTTTTGCGACTAAATAAAAGTTGCAATTTTTTTTATAAGTTACGATCCCCAGAAGGTAAAAATCAAAATTTATATTCGTTAATACTAATATAGTTATTTAGATTTACTAAATTAACAAAAAATTCTAACTTGACATAAAATTTTTAAAATTTATTCTACTAATAAACCTATTAATTTTAGATGTTTTTTTGAGAAGATAGCAGTCATAGGTTAGAGTGACTGACTATAATCAAAAATTAAATAAGAAAGAGTTTTTGAAAAGATCTAAGCAAAAATTTTTATCTTATTTATGGAGAGAAAAAACTAAATACTCAATAAACCTATCAATTTAAATGATTAAAAAGAAGATAAAAAATCCGGCTTGAAGCCGGAAAAAGATGGTGTTTTATCGTTCTTCCATCGGAATGTAAGGCTGATTGCGATCGCCTTGATAAACTTGGGTAGGACGGAAAATTTTATTAACTGCTAATTGTTCGTTCCAGTGGGCCAACCAGCCAGCTACGCGGGCGATCGCGAATATTGGGGTGAATAGATCGGTCGGTATTCCCAGCTTGCGATAAACTAAACCAGAATAAAAATCTACATTGGCATATATACCTTTATGTCCTAAATTTTCTTCAACAACTCGTTCTAATTCCTGCGCGGTATCGTAAAATTCATCCCGACCGGTTTTTTCAAATAATTGTTCGGCTAACTTTTGTAAAATAATTGCTCGCGGATCTTTAACTTTATAAACTCGATGTCCGAAGCCCATAATCCGTTTTTTGCGGGCCATACATTCTTCTACGTAGGCTTGAACGCGATCGACAGTACCAATTTCTTGCAAAACTCGCAATACTTCTTCGTTGGCCCCACCGTGTAAAGGCCCCGCTAAAGTGCCGACAGCAGAAGCGATTACCGCATAAGGATCTGTTAATGTTGAAGCTGTGACTCGAGCGGAAAAAGTTGAAGCGTTCATCGTATGTTCGGCATGGAGAATCAAGCAGACTTCAAAAATTTTCGCTTCTAGAGGATCTGGCTTTCTTTCTGTCAGCATATACAAGAAATTAGCCGCATAATCTAAATCGTCGTTGGGTTGAATCGGATCGTTACCCTTACGCATTAATTTAAATGCAGCTACCATTGTCGGAATTTTCGCAATTAATCGCACTACTGCTTTGCGGATATAAGCAGGATCTTCTAAGTCGCGACGCGAGTAAAATAGTCCTAGAGCGGCTGCAGAAGTTTGTAAAGCATCCATAGGATGTCCGGTTTCGGGGAAACATTTCATCATGTCCCGAATGCGATATTTAATGCGTCGATGGTAGAGTATTTCTGTTTCAAACTCTTTTAATTCTTCTTGATTGGGAAGTTTGCCCCAAATCAATAAGTATGCTGTTTCTAAAAAAGTGCTTTTTTGTGCTAATTCTTCGATTTTAATCCCGCGATATTCAAGAATTCCGCTTTTTCCATCTACATAACTAATACTAGATTTAGCGGCAGGAATTCCTTCTAAACCTGGTTGATATTCGCAAGCTAGCGTTACCATATCTTTACCTTTAACTTGAAGAGAATCTTCTGAAAATAACTTACCTTAAAAGTTCGCCGCGAACTATTTTTCACCAAAAACCTTTAATATACAGTTCTTATTATTAATTAAAGCAGCCATTTAGGAGAAGTTAAGAGAAATAACTGGCTCGTTCCGATTGGATTTTTTAGTTTTGAAAGTCGTATTCCGATCGCACCTGCTTTTTTCAAGACAATTTTTCCTTGAATCTTTCCTGTGACTAATAATTCGGCCCAGTTTCCTAAATCTGGTTGATGACCTATCAAGGCGATACTATTTTCTCTTTCATTATAACGACCTTGTAAATACCAATCGATCCATTCTTGAATATTTCCGCCTGGGGCTAAGGCTGGAAACGTTTCTATTTTGGGGCTAAGATTGGCTTGTTGGAAAATTTCTGCTGTTTGACTGGCGCGCAACAAAGGACTAGTTAAAAGGATTTCAAAATGCAAGCCGATTTGCTGCAAGCGTCGCGCCACTTGAAGGGTTTTTTCTTTTCCGCGATCGGTTAAAGGTCGTTTTTCGTCGTTTGTATATTCATTACGTTCGGCAGCGATACCATGACGAATTAAATAAACTTCCATTTTTTATTTTATTTTAAACTACCTTATTATCGGGGTCGATCGAGCGCAATAGTTTTTGTTTAATTTGAGTATCAAAAACTTCCCATTTCAGTTTGATATATTCGGGGGTATCGTTGTAACCTTTGAGAAAATCTATTGGTATTTCAAAGCCTCCGGCCATGTATCTACCTCCTCCAAAATATTGACCTTGAGGATTTTGACCTAAAGCTTGTTTAATAAATTCATCTGGATCTAAAGTTATTTTATTAGTTCTCAAAGAGCCGACAACTAATTCGATTTCTTCGTTGCGATCGTAAATTATGCCGTAAACTACTGCGGTATGTATATTTTCTTCTGTTACTAAAAAATCGGCTGCTTGGGGGATAGCGTCGCGATCTTCATAGCGTAAATATCCTACTCCAGAAATAGAAAAATTATTTTGCGTCATCCGATTTTTCAAACTGGCTTCGATTATATCCATTACTTGGCGCGATCGCGCTGAACCCATGATTTCTTTGAGCAATTGAGAATCGTAAAATTTACTTAAATAAGCTGCAGCTTGAAATTCTGCTTCTCCTGCTTGCAATAATTGATTGGTGTCCGATCGCAAACCATGCATTAGTGCCGTGGCGCATTTAACATGTTTGTTATCATTTTTATCAAAATTTAATAAACCACCTTGAATGTATTGGGTCATCATAGTTGCAGTCGCTCTTATTTGTCCGCGCAAATCAATAAATTCTGTTGCGATTTCGCCTTGTTTGCTGTGGTGATCGATAATTGCGACTATGGGGATCTTGGCTCGCTCGATCGATTTCATGATGTCGGAATTAGTGCCTTGGGTGTCTACTAAAACGCAGCCTTGATAGGATGACAAATCTTGAGTTTCGATATCTTGGGAATCCCAACGAGTGGCTGGCAATCCGGTTAATTTCATTAAGGTGATATTTTCTTGATGGGATATAGTCCCGGAGTAAACTATGTCGGTTTTAATTTGATATTGTTTTGCGATTAATTGATAGGCCCAAGCACTAGATAAAGCATCTGGATCGGGAAAATCTTGAATTGCGATTAATTGTTTCTGTTTGCTGTGTTGAATTAAAATCTGCTTGAGCTTGTCTATTTTTGCTTCTAGGTAAGAGTGGCAATTAAAATTCGATACTTGGGTATCTCGATCGCCTCCAGAATTTTTTTGCTCGAGAGAATTTTCATCCAATTCTTTAGTTTCCAATTTGCTTTCCAAAGAATTATTAATTTTAGCTGACATTGCTTTGCGATCGTTTCTTGACTATCTTCGCGCTTAAATTCCGATCGTGTATTTTCTCCATTCTTGATTGAGGTCTCCTCTAGTGTGTTTTACTATTTCAAAATGAAGGCTGCTGTAAGGTCTGCGCGGTTGAGATGATAGGGGTAAGCTGGCTTCTTTTGGGGTGCGATTTCCTTTTTTGACGTTACATCTGACGCAAGCGGCTACTAAATTTTCCCAAGTATCTCCCCCACCTCGAGAGCGAGGAATGACGTGATCTAGGGTTAGATTATCCCCTTTATATCCGCAGTATTGGCAAGTATGTCGATCTCTTTCTAAAATATTACGGCGAGTTAAAGGAATTTCTTTATAAGGCACTCTGACGTAATAACGCAATCTAATAACTGTAGGAAAAGGGAATTGGGAGTAAATATCTCTTCCGCTATCCTCTAGTCTTTCTGCTTTTCCTTTAAGTAGCAATACTACTGCTCTTCGCCAACTTGTGATGTTTAGCGGTTCGTAGGACGCGTTTAATACCAAAACTTTGCCCATTTTTGTTGAAAAATAGTGTATTTTATCCCAGATATTAACACACGTTAGTATTCTTTTGTAATTTTGATTTTTGCTGTGAGCTTTTGAGATTTATCTTTAATGAAATCTTTTTTTATTTAAGTTACAATTATTAGTTTAAAATTTTTTATCTTGCAATTAAATTGCTCTGTTAATGATAATTGACTTTCTAAGACTGAAAATGTTTTTTAGACAGAAATACTATTATAACAAATAATTATGATATTTAGCAAGCTCGTTTCCCTGAGCTGTTCCTAATCTTTTTAAAACAGAGAAAATAAACCCATGCAACCCAAGCAAATCACAAGTCAAACTAGGGTTTAAAATCTTAATTATTGTTATCAAAAAAACATAATTTCTCTTTTTTATTTAACAGCAGTAGCTCGATAAATTATCGCTGTTATTGCGCCTTCTGGATGTTCTGGAAGAGTGCGAAAAAATTCCAACCCCGGAGATAGTCGCTCTGGATCTTTTGCTAATTTAGCGATTGCTTCTTCTTTTGTTGGCTCTAGCCAAGCGTAAATATAATCAATAAACTTAGATAATTCATTGCGATCGGTGCTGTTAGAATAGTGAAATCCTAAAGGAATATTACTAATTTTTTTAAAGCAACTATTACTTAAAACCGTTGCTAAATTTTGTCCCACATAAGGATTTCCACCGGCTGCAAACAATAATTCAGACAAAGAATTTCGTAAATAATTGTAATCTTGCAAATCGGGATAAATTGCAATAGTTCGATAATCAGTTTCAGTTAAAGTAATTGTACCTCCAGGTTTGAGAACCCGATAAGCTTCATCTAAAATTGGTTTGGGATTGTTAACGTGTTCCAAAAACCAGATACCATAAATATAGTCAAAAGTATCGTTGTCCCAAGGTAATTGACTAGCATCGCCCAAGCGAAAATCTACATCAGTTAAATTGAGGCTTTGTAAATATTGGCGTGCGTAATCTATTTGTTTTTTTTCGCGATCGATTCCGGCTAATTTTAACCCTGGAAAAGCTTTTCCTAAAATGCCTAAAACCGCTCCCGCACCGCAACCTATTTCTAAGAGACTTTTACCTTGGCAGTAGTTTAGATCTCTTAAAATTAATCGATCTTGCCAGTATTGAGCTTGTTGGATTAATCTTTCTTGCTCGATCGCAGAATAACCGTGAATGTAATCGATACTCATGATTATTTGTGAGTGATTAGCAGTTGATTTGATGATATCAGAAATCAGACCGCTAAATTAATTTAGTTAAGTAATTAACAAAAACTGCTATTCGGGGGAATATCTTGCAATCTACCCTCACCGACGGCTAAGATAGCTTCTTTAAGATCGACATCCCCAGTATATAAAGCTTTACCAACAATTACCCCATTTACGCCGAGGGGTTCGAGGGATAATAAACTAAGTAAATCGCTCAAACAACTAACTCCACCAGAAGCAATAACTGGGATTTCTACAGCTTCGGCCATTTCCCTCAAAGCTGCTTCGTTAACTCCAGAAAGAGTGCCATCGCGATGAATGTCAGTATAAATTATTGCTGCAGCAGCAGGAAATTTTAAAGCTAATTCTACTGCAGAAATTTGCGAAGTTTCGAGCCATCCTCTAGTTGCTACTTTACCATCTCGAGCGTCAATTCCGATCGCAATTTTGTCTGTAAATTCTGCAATTAATTCGTTGACTAATTCAGGTTTTTCTACTGCGATCGTCCCGACAATAGTTCTAGCTACTCCGAGGTTTAACAGTTGGGAAATACTTTGGCGATCGCGCAATCCTCCCCCTACTTGTACTGGTATGGAGAGACTTTTAACAATTTCAGCGATCGTGCTGTAGTTAGTTGTTTTTCCTTCTTTTGCTCCGTCTAAGTCTACCACGTGCAGTCTAGTTGCACCTAAATCTGCCCATTGTTTCGCGACATCTATTGGGTTATCGTTAAATATTTCGGAGCGATCGTAGTCTCCTCGGTAGAGTCTGACGCATTTTCCTGCGAGTATATCTATTGCTGGAATTACTTCCATTTTTCTTTTTATCTATATTATCCAATCAAATCATGGTAAAGGAATAGTTTATCTTCAGGGAGATTTTTACCATTTTTATTTAATAAGAATAATTGAGTTTGAAGATTTTTAAGCACGCTGTTATTGATAGCGTGCTATTTAGTTAGAGGTTTAATGTTTTAAGCATCTGACTCGTCTACAACTTCAACGCGCAAGGCAACGTGCTGGGATTTGCCAATTTCGTAAAAACTGCTTCTGTGCATTACTTGAGAATTGTCCCACAAGACGACATCCCCAGGCTGCCAAACGTGGGTATAAACTGGAGTGCAAGCGAGTATTAAGGTCAAAAGTTGTTGCCAAAATTCTTTAGCTTCTTTTTGTCGATGTTTCATTCCGACTAGAGTTGCAGTTTCTTCTCCTAAATACAATCCTTTTTTACCGGTTATTTTATGAGTAGAAACGATCGGATGGATTTTTTCCTGGCACTCTTCTTGATTGGTTTTCGCAGCAGGTAAGATCGGGCGATCGTGGGTTAAATACATCCGGTCTAATTGTCGCTTGATACTGTATTCTAAGTTATTATACGCTTCCAATAAATCGATAAAATCTGTAGTTTGAGGATATCCTTTTTGTCCTTGTAAGGGAATTTTTGCCCCATAGTCCATAACTGCACATAACGAATTAACTTCTAGTG
>JAAUYH010159269.1_pt1 | contig 10976 bp, 11 predicted proteins | sample 7278061 | NCBI WGS metagenome assembly JAAUYH01 (sample SAMN14350203, study PRJNA611818) | marine sediment metagenome | isolation source: surface marine sediment (0.6m) | place: French Polynesia: Moorea | collected 2018-08 | reverse complement strand
CTTTGGGCTGTAGTGATTCCTTCCAAACCAGAAGAAGCAATAGATACTTTCCAACCTGTTTCAATTTCTATGCCGATTTGCACGACTTCCTGAATCGTTTCTTCATCATCAATCAGTAAAATACATTTATCACTCATGGCGATCGCTCTCTTTCGGTTCGCTTGTTGTCAGTTCAATTTTTGTCTGCTCGCTGTTATTTTGTATAATCGCGGGTAGGGTAAAGTAAAAACTACTGCCTTTTTGCTGGCAACTCTCCGCCCAAATTTTACCCCCATGTCCTTCAATAATTTGCCGACAAATTGCTAATCCTAAACCAGTTCCACCTTTTTTACGGGAATTGGAAGAGTCAACTTGGTGAAAACGCTCGAAAATAGTTTCTAATTGACTTGTGGGAATTCCTTGTCCTCGGTCTTTAACTTCAAAGGTAACGTAAGGGATTAATTTTTTGCTTCTGGTTTTCTTTGGTGACGCTTCTATTTTCGCAGATAGCCAAACACAACTATCTGAAGGGGAAAATTTAATTGCATTACTCAATAAGTTAGTCAGGGTTTGAACGATATAATCACGATCTGCCCAAACCACAAAATCAACCGACTCAGTAAATAGCTTAACTCCATGCTCAGTAGCCATTGTTTGCATAGTTTGGGCTGCTTCAATCATAAGTTCTGTAACTTTGCAGGCTTTCTTATTCATTTTTATTTTGCCTGACTGGATGCTTTGTAAATCTAGGACATTGTTAACTAAGCGCACCAAACGTTCTGTTTGTTCATCAGCAATTTGCAACATTCGCTGTCCTTTATTGGAAAGGTTACCCAGTTTTCCCGTAGCCAGAATTTTCAAAGAACTGTGAATGGATGTTAGTGGTGTACGCAGTTCGTGACTGACTACGGAAATAAATTCATCTTTCATCCGTTCAATAGCTTTGCGTTCGCTAATATCACTAGTGAGAGCAAAAAATCCTTTTACTACATTTTTTTGCTGTTCGTTTATGTGGGGTATGTAGGTAATGTTGACAGAGTGACTGCATCCATCTTGGAAAGTGATATCTTGTTCATAAGTAACTTTTTCTCCAGAAAGCGCACTTTCTACATATTTCCGAATTTTTTGGTATTCTTCTGTACCATGAACTTTTTCCAGATGACAGCCATAAATTTTACTTGGAGATAACCCTAACCAGGTTTGGTAAGCTTCATTATTGAAACGATAAAGCTGTTGTTTATCCACATAAGCAATTAAAACTGGTAGTCCGTTAGCAATCAAACGTAACTGCTCTTCACTGCGACGTAATGCAGCTTCTACCATCAGGCGATCGTTAATTTCCTGCTGAAGATTACTGTTAACCTGTCTTAGTTTCGCCGTACGTTGGGCGATCAATTCTTCTAGATTTTCTAGTAATTCTCCTTGGGACAAAGCAATACCGATTTGGTCTGCAAGTTGTTGCATTAACTCCAACTCAAAATCTTTCCAGTCTCGGGTATTTTTACATTGATGAGCAATTAACAAACCCCATAGCTGGCTATGAATTCCAGGTTCATCAGTTTTAGAATCTTTAATTTTAGAATCTTTAATCTTAGAATCTTTAGTTTTAGAATCTTTAATTTTAGAATTTTTAATTTTAGAATCGTTAGTCTGAGGATTAAGATTTTGCAGGATTGGTACCACTAATTTAGCTTTTACTGTCCATTCGTCCATAAATTCAACTAAGCATTCAGCCAATCCTGCATCAGGAGAATGTATATCAGTAATAGCTTTTACCCTTCCCCCTCCATAGAGTTCTCGATATTCTCGGGGAAATACTTCTTCAGGAAATACAACACCTAAAACAGCAGGATACTCAGGTAACACAGCTTCACTAATAGACTTACCAGTACCATCGGCAAAAACTTGATAAATTAATACTCGGTCAGCATTTAAAATTCTTTGTACTTCATTAACTGCTGTTTGCAGGATTTCTTTGAGTTGTAGCGATTGACGAATTTTGAGAGTAACTTCTGCAAATAACTCTACTTTTTGATGTTCTCGGTGGAGTTCTTCTGCTGCTGCTCGCTTGAGATCGGTAACATCCCTGAAAACTAATAAGTTGTAGTTGGGTAATAATTCTTTAACTCTGCTATGCTCTACAGTGCGGATTGTCCCATCAAGATGTCGAATTTGAATTTCTTCGATATCTTGCTCCTGTTCCCAATTTAGAGGGGAAGTTAAAAAAACTGCTATGGACTGACCGATTAAATCTTTTTTTGTCGAACCAAATAACTCACAAGCTGCTCGATTGACCTCTACAAAATTATTTTGTTGGTCAAGAATTGCGATCGCTTCGGCAGAATGTTCAAATACAGCTTGGAGTAATGATTTCTCTCCTTGAAATTCTCCTACTCGCTGCATAAGTTTTAATTATTGAATTATTGATTAATTTTTTATTATAGATTAACCCTAATTTAAATTTTGCAACTAAAAGTTCATGAAAATTAACTGATTTAACAAAAAAGGATGTGTGAAACTATGGTGTATCCTTTCGTTTTTACTTATCAAGATTTATTTTTCCTCAAAACCCCGTAGAGACAACTCAACCCCCCTCCTAATCTGTCTTAGGGAAGAGTCATCTCTACAAAAATCATTACTTGGCAAACTTAAATAGTATATCGATCATTACTCAGATGGAGTAGTGCTTTCCACCGCATCAAGAGGACGAATATTCACAATTTTTCCTCCCATACGAGTAATACGAACCATTTCTGCATTCATGCGACTGTAAGGAACTTGAATGAAAACACTACCACTAGTACGGAAAGGATAGCTATTAGCATCATTTTGGTCGTTTTGTCTCAATCCAGTAACCTCATAAACAAAAATACGGTTACTAGAAGCAGAATTAGATCTACCACCGATTAAAGATTTTCCCAACATTTCTTAAATTTCCCCAGATACTTTTATATAAATATCAGACTTACATTTATGCCAGACTGACTTATGTTAGAATCGCCTACGCCAAAGTAATACTCGCAACTATGCCACCCATTTTATTGATTTGTTGTAAAGTATACGATAGCTGTTCGTAGGGAACTAATAATGCTTTGCTAACACGCCGCACTTTTGGATATCTCGGTAAATTCATTCCCGAAACTTCTATGCGATAAATGCGACCTTCCCGATTAGAATTTCTAAAGGTTTTATTCTGAGCTATACCTTGGTTAGAAGCTTGATAAGCCCAACCATCACCACCTCCGGAAGGACTAACCACCGCAGAAGCTTTATTAGATGCTAATTCTTTTGCTAAACGAGACTTTGTACCTGCAATCTGAGCGCGATCGCTATTAGCATAACCCCGATACAGTTGAAACATCCGGGTGAAACCAACTGTTTTTTGCTGAAACTGAGTGGAAAAACCCCGGTAAAAAGGTACTACATCATCACCAAAATTGTCATAATATTCCGCAGAATCAATATAAGAGTCAATATCTGCCTCAAAACCTTTATTTTGGTAGAGGTCGAGGTGATAAATTACCTCTGATTCATCGTAAGGAGCGCGACCAAGTAAATGTTTTAAATTTAACTCAATAGTTCTGGTCTGGAAACTACCATAAAGAAATTTAGACTTATACAGTTCCGATTTAGCTACAGCCCGTACAAATTCCCGTACAGTAATCGAACCGTTACACAGTAAAGATTCTATACTAATCAAACGCTCAGAAGCCATAATATAGTCATTACCAAGTACCTGTCGATAAACGGCTTTGATGGCGATTTGAGCATCTTCATTACTCCAGTTAGGTCGTAACTCTACAGGTTTGCTTTGACTAAATGCAGAAACTCCTAAACGGGATGCTGCTTGTGTAATTGCCACGTTTTTATTTTCTCCTACAAGTATAAATTTAAATATGCCAAAATTAATCTTAGCTTAGGCATTTTCAATGCTGAGAATTTGACAACCATTCTTATTCAAATTTTGTAAAATTCGAGAAAGTCTTTCGTAAGGAACAACATATTCCTTAATGCTACGTCTTAATTGGGGCGCTCTTCCCCGCGCTCCTTGGCTTACCCGCAAACGATATAAATTTCCTCGACCAGTCGCAGTGACTCCACTCAACGCTTGTCCCATATCTGGAGTACGGATAGGATTTGCCATATTGCGAGCTAATTCATAGGTTAAACTAGGGCGACCTTTATTTCCTTGGGCGCGATCGCTATTAGCATAACCCCGATATAGCTGAAACATTCTGGTAAAACCGACGGTTTTCTGTCCTGGTTGGTTAGAAAAACCACGATAATAAGGTACAATATTATCGCCAAAATTTTCATTATATTCTTCAGAATCAATATAAGAATCGATATCTGCTTCAAAGCCTTGATTTTGATAAATATCTAGATGGTAAATAATTTCTGATTCATCGTAAGGTGCGCGACCGAGTAAGTGTTTGAAGTTTAACTCAATTGTGCGTGGATGATAATTATCATAGAAAAATTTTGATTTATAAAGTTCCGACTTCGCGACTCCGCGTACAAATTCGCGAACAGATATCGCACCATTACATAATAAAGATTCAGCACTGGTGAGACGCTCGGATTGCATCAGATGGTCGTTCCCTAAAATTTGTCGGTAAATGGCATTAATGACAAATTTTGCATCCTCTTGATTCCAGTTAGGACGCAATTCTAAAGGAGTTTCATCGCTAAATGCAGAAGTTCCTAAACGAGATGCTGTTGCAGTAATTGCCACTGATTTTGCTCCTAGATTGTGCTTTTCTGAATTATGTCTTCTTAGATTTTGTTCCTGGATTTTGGTTATTGAATCCTATGTCTGCGCCACAAACGAGGTTTATTTTCTTAAGATTATTTTTTGGTATTGCTCGGAATTACAAGAAAATATCTAAAATCTAAGTATCTAATAAATACTGATAAATAGACTTTAATTGATAGCTACTTGTAACGCCGAGCAATGAGAAAAATTTTAGCTCACTTAGCTTAAAGTTCTAGCTCAAAGCATTGATAGCGTAATCAATATAGGAGTTTGCTTCAACAGCAGGATCACCACTTAAACCATGGTTTCCTTTGATATATTTGAGAGCCTCTACGTACCAGCTTGGAGATAACTCAAAAGTACTATTAATTTCAGCAATTCCCGATATCAGATAGTCATCCATAGGACCAGTACCTCCGGCTACAAGACAGTAGGTAACCATACGTAAGTAGTAGCCAATATCCCGAGCACATTTAGCTTTACCCTCAGGGGTTGAAGCATAGTTTGCTCCCTGCATTTGGGTCGTATAAGGAAATTTTTGATAAACAGCTTGTGCTGCACCATTAATTAAACGATCTGCATTGCTAGTTAGTGACTTAGCAGCTTCTAAGCTTGCACTAGCCTGACGAAAACGACCAAATGCAACCTGAATTTCGGTACTGCTAAGGAAACGACCTTGGGAATCAGCGGAGGATACTGCTTCAGTAATTGGAGTTTTCATCGATAATTTTCCTTTGGAAACTTGACTTACTATTTGCTATTGAAATACAAGAAATATCTATGTTGGCTTTGAAAACTACTAACCAACTGCTGATGCTGCACGGTCGAAGTAACTACTCAACTCAGACATCAAAGAACTACAATCCCCAGGAGTGATACCTTCTCTGCTACCTGCGATTGCGATCGCAGCTTCCTTCATTTTATTAATACCTTCGGCAACAGAACCGCCAGGTACTCCTAGAGCAACATAGGTTTCTCGTAAACCATTCAAACAGCGATCCTCTAAAACAGAAGCATCTCCAGCAAAAACGGCATAAGTAACATAGCGCAAGACAATTTCCATATCTCGCAAACAAGCAGCCATACGACGACTGGTATAAGCATTACCACCAGGAGCGATCAACTGGGGTTGTTCGGCAAATAAAGCGCGAGCAGCATTAGCAACAATAGTTGAAGCATTACCTGTGATGCGATTAACTATATCCATACGCTTGTTACTTTCAGCAACCATATTGCTGAGGGCGTCAAATTGCTCGTTGCTAAGGTAAACACCCCGAGTATCAGCTTGGGAAATAACCCGGGTAAATGCATCTAACATCTAAGTATCCCCTATATATTTAATCGCACAAATGGAATTCTAGAAAGCTGAAACCTAACTTCTCACAAAAAACTGAGGGTTAGCTAAGGATATAAATGAGTGAATTCGATTTCTCGCTTGACTCAAAAAACATTAATCTTTTGCGTTCAAGTTAGGAATTCAGCGGCTTTCGGACTATAACCATATAACCAAAGGTTTTGTGCAATTCTGGTGCAATTGCATTAGCAAATTTTAAACAATTGTTTCTTTGTGTAACTAAAATTTAAAATAAAGTAGTTTTAAGTAATAAAGATTGCTTGACTTTCTAGGGAAATGCAGGATCCAGAAGACAGGAAACAGGAGTCATATCATGTCCGGTAAAACACTTGCGATCAGGTTCGTAGTAGCGCTTGAGCGCCATAGTAAAGATATTGGCGCTCAAGCGCTACTACAAACAAACATATTTTTTAATAAATAATTAAGCGGACATGATATTAGGAGATAAGCTGCTATGCAGCTAAATTGAATATGACAGCTTTATTTGGGCTTGATTTTTGTTTAAGTCCCACTGATAAAGAGAATCTAATTTAATTTGCGAACTAAAAAATTACCCACAAGTGTACTATTATCCTACTTATTAATTCTGTAATATTGAAAATGTCATAAACCCAAATCAGCTAGAAGTTCCTGACAAACAACTAAATAACTACATACAATCTATCTATTTTGGAGGCTATCAGTACAATGCAATCGATGGATAAATTTTGTATGCACAGATTTTATATCTACAGATTTTTGATGCACGGATTTTTGATGGACATATTTTTGATATTTACTCTAATACCAATTTCCTAAATTCAAGCTACAAATGGTATGCCAGGAATAAAATCATATCTTGTAATTGAGTTTCATCTTGGTAGCCTCACTAAATGAAATTGGTGTAACCCAAACACTATTGCGGATGGTTTCATTTCAGGAGTAATACTAAATGGGATTACCTCTTTCAGGAATGAGTGTTGGAGAAATTTCAACATTATAGAAGAGGTTTCATAGAGAGTGAGTCTCAAGCAAGATCCGATTTGTTATCAGAGCACAGATCGTAAAGCGAGCCAAATTCTTGTACTGGTCAGAAAATAAATATGCTGGAAATTATTGAATTTATAGTTTCTTTAATCTCTGCAATATTAGGGACAATATCCTTTTTTAGGTCTCAAATAAATAGAGAGCCACATCTATTCAATAAAGTCTTGCGCTTTCTGAAAATATTTGTAATTGGAATTGTAGTTTTTGTTGTTGTTTTGTGGCTCTTTGTCTTACCACAAGCTTCTACGATAAATATATCGACGCACTCAACTTCTACAAAAAAGATACTATCTAGCAATAAATTAGTTAGGTGGATTCGGAAATTTTTTATTGTGCTACTTGAATTTTTATCCGTAATTCAATGGTTTATATTTGTTTTGATGGTTTGGCTATTCTCAAAAATTTATTCATTTACCCGAACAACCACCAAAGTTATTTCACTTCTTACTTGTGGAATCATAGACTTGTTGGGAATGTTCTTTGCACCAAGAAAGCATAGTTAACTCCATAAAGTATGTATATAGCTAGCTTCACACTACATCATGTTGTTGCTTGATTTGTATAACTTTTAATTAAGATCTAGCATCCAATAACATTTTGGAATCATAACTTTTAGCGATCGCGATCCGGGTCACCCAATTACTCGTTAAATTTTGTTGCAAAAATCTTATTGGTAGTTGCACCATGTTCTGGAATAGATTTAAAGGAATAAGGGTTGGAAAAATGCAAGCAAGTTATTCTTGCAAATGTTGATAAATATTTGCCTAATGAATACTTAGAAGATATGGGTTGGTTGAAGATGTAGGTTGGTTGAAGATGTGGGTTGGTTCTGAAGCAATTTTATAAGTTTTTTGCCAAATACCCATTACCCATTACCCATTACCAATAAAAAATCCGATCAAAATTTAACAGTCCAAGCAGCAAAAGCCAAAGCACCCCAACCTGCAATAAAAGCTGCTCCTCCCAAAGGTGCAACTGCACCAAGATACTTGATTCCAGTTAAACTCAACAGATACAAGCTACCAGAAAAAATAAAAGTACCGATGATAAAAAGCCAACCACTAGCAACAAGTACCCCCTCAGGAGGTTGAGCACGTGTCATTAACACTGCTACAAGCAACAAAGCTAAAGCATGGTACATCTGATAGCGAGCACCCACTTGAAAAACTTCTAAATAATGTTCGCTAATTTTTTCCTTTAGAGCATGGGATGCAAAAGCTCCAGCAGCAACAGATAAACCACCGAAAGCAGCTGCTAAACTTAAAAAAAACTGGGTCATATTGCCAAATGCAACTCAATTATCCTCATGGATCGTAGCAAGAAAATTAATTCTTGACTGTCACAAAACTGTCACAGAACAATCAATTTATTTATTAATTGCGAACAAAAAACTAATTTAGTTGACGGTCGTGTTTCACAGTCAAACTTATTTTTCATTTGATTCACGAAAAAATTTTAGACATCGAAATAATAAGATATTCCTCCATCTTCGTTAACATTAAAATCAGCATTGAATTCCTTAGCTTTTTGGTCAAGATATTCCTTTGCTGTAGCTGGGGGTAATTGGGAGTGCATTGCAAATTTCAAAACAGTAATTCGTCCTTCATTTTCTAAAACCATGCGGTAAAAAGTTGATTGTAGCTGTTCGTTAATTTTTTGATTCAAAGCATTTCTTTGCTGTCGTTTATCACGGTATAACGATAAGGCTAACCAACCTCCCAGAATTGATGTGGGTAAGCCAAAAACCAGACCTCCAACAACTTGATTATTTTTTTCCTCAATTGCATCCAACAGTTCGTCATCTGGAACACCAAATTCAAATTGATCCGAAGATCTGTTGAGTGCTTTTTCAAAAACACTTTTTTCTAATTTTGCCGAAACAGATAAACTTAAAAATATAAATCCAAGCATCAACAACCAACCTGCAGCGAACTTCTCAGCAGTCTTCATAGGTCTTGTGAAATTTTTACTTTATCTGCGATTTTAACTCTTGCAGCAAAAAGCTTCCAGAAATAAAAAATGAATTCACACTGAGCTTGAGGTACTTATACCTAGCTTAAAATGTGCATGATAAAAAATACACTTTGACTTAGTGTATTTTTGTAGAATGAAATGGTAGATTAATCTGATAAATTAAATTAATTGACAAATACCTTTGTCATATTAATCTTGATTTTTCTGTAGTTTTTACCTGAATTTTAGTTTAGCTGATTTTTTGTTGGGAATGGTAGTTAATAAATAAAAATGTCTTTGGTTGACAAAGTATCAAAATTTATTTATGAGTAATCAATTTGACTGGGGATATAGAAAAAACTTGCCGGAACTTCAAAACGATAGTTAATATGCCCTTTATCATTATTTTCAAAATGGGCGTTAAACTCTTTAGCTTTGACATCTAGGTATTTTCTGGCTTCTTCTCCAGAAAGACTACCTTCCATGGCAAATTCTAAGATAGTTATTTTTCCTTGATTAATTTTCAATATCCGGTAAAAAATCCGATCTAGGCGATCGCGCAATTGCTTTTTATCCCTTTGGTGCAATCTCCAAAGCATTAATCCTCCGCCTGCTAGCATTGGTACGCTAATACCCATGGTCATAAAAAAGCTTTCTCTAATCTCAAGCTTTGACTCATGGGTCTGTTCTTCACTTGCTAATTCCGGAATTTGAGCAACGCCGTACATTGCAAATAAGAATCCTATTGACAGCAAACAAGCTGCACTTATCTTTTTTAAAAATTTCATAATCGCAGCAGAAGACACTACCTATCTTGCCGCGATCTTAACCTTACTTACGCGTAGCTTCCAACAAGCGAGAAAAGTAGAAGCGAGTTTTGGTCATTTCCTTTCTTCCCACTTGAAAGCCATTATTTTCAAAGGCTTTGACAATTTTTGCTTCTCGGTGTAAATAGGCGCGAGTAGCTTTACTTGGACCCGGGAAAAAACTTCCAATTTTCTTTAGAATACATAAAGCTGGAGTTTTGGGAGCAAAACTTAGAATGACCCGTGATTCTGCTAAGCTACACAAATGGGAAATCATTTGGTCTGCTTTATCTTGGGGATAATGAATCAGCACATCCAAACAAGCCACTGTGTGGTAACTTCCACTTAAGCTTTCTAAATCTTGGACATTAAAAGTGATATTTTCGCTACTTTTAGGATTGCTTGCAGCTCTCTGTTTTCCCTCACCTACCATTTTTTCAGAAATATCACTAGCAAATACTTTTGCACCTTCTTGGGCTAGGGGAATACTTAAACTACCAACACCACATCCAGCATCACAAACAGATATTTCTGACAAATTACCATCCGCTTGCAGCCAACCTATAACCTTATCTACAGTTTGTTGATGTCCGGTGCGGATGTCTAGTTGAACTTTATTGACATCTTCTCCTTGACCGTAGATACGCTTCCAACGGTCAAAGCCTGTGGAATTAAAATAATCCTTAACAATTGTTTTATCGTCAGCTGCGTTCATGAAAGTCGATATTTAGTCTAATGGTTTCAATGCTTAAACCTATCATGAATTGGGGATTAGGGATTGGGGGAAGTGTGGGGAGTGTGGGAGGTGTGGGGAGTGTGGGAGGTGGGGACTAGGTATTTTGCTGTGATTTACGACCCACTTACATTAACGCTGTAAGCGCGGTCTTTTCTGATTTCTGACTTCTGAATCATTACTCATTACTTCCATAGAGACGCGACATGTTAACCGAGCGGTTACGCTTCGCTAACGCGTCTCTACAACTCATTACTTATTACTCATTACTTATTACTCATTACTTATTACTTATTACTTATTACTCATTACTCATTACTCATTACTTATTACTTATTACTCATTACTTATTACTTATTACTCATTACT
>JAAUYH010250429.1_pt1 | contig 10977 bp, 6 predicted proteins | sample 7278061 | NCBI WGS metagenome assembly JAAUYH01 (sample SAMN14350203, study PRJNA611818) | marine sediment metagenome | isolation source: surface marine sediment (0.6m) | place: French Polynesia: Moorea | collected 2018-08 | reverse complement strand
GTTATCAGCCTGTTTTTTCTGAGGGGCTCTAAATTCAAGGAAAAGAAGCAACAACTGTTATGGCAAAGATATGACATTTGTCATGCTCTAGACATGACAAATGTTTGATGTGGACTGATTTTAAAGATCGATATCATAAAACTACCAAGATTAAGAATTGCAAAGAATTCAAAGACAAACAGTAAATCTATCCGAGAAAAATGGCTAAATGCGTGTCTTTATCTAGTCGAAGAATGTAATTTATGAATTCAATTGATGAATTGAAAGAGACAGGTTAAGCCACTGATAGAAGACAAGAAAAGAGATGGAAATTTCCCTAATAAAGCCCAGGTATTGAGTTTAATTTCTACTGCCTTGGCCCCAAGGCATCGAATGCCGACACCTCAACATGTAAGAATACAATGTTTAAATATAGTTTTCAGACCGACTTACAGCAGTCTGACCTATCAGTGTCAGTTAAGTTAGAAAACTCTCTGAAGCAGCCATATCATTCTGTCTGGGTTTTTCCAGGGCAAGGCTCACAAAGGTTAGGGATGGGACTCGAATTACTAGAGATTCCATTTGTTCGGGAGCGTTTTCAAACGGCTACGCAAATCTTGGGTTGGTCCGTCTCTGACGTTTGCCAAGACTCAGAACGGTTAGCCCAGACTCTTTATGCACAGCCTTGCTTGTATTTATTGATGACTACTTTAGTCGACTTGCTTAAACAACAAGGAGAACAGTGTTATCTGACGGCAGGGTATAGTTTGGGAGAGTACATTGCTCTCTATGCGGCAGGTGTTTATGACTTTGAAACAGGACTGTATTTAGTTCAAAATAGAGCCAGAATTATGAATGCAGGACCGTCAGGCTCCATGGTCTCTTTAATTGGCGCAAGGTATGAAGAAATACAGGCGGCTCTGGAAGCTATTCCTAATGTTTGGCAGGCAAACGATAGCCAAACCAATGTTCTCATTTCGGGTTTATCTAATGCGCTAGAAATCTTCTTAAAGGAGATTTCCCGTGTTGAACAAGTGGTTCGATTAGGGGTGAGTTGTCCTTTTCATACCCCGCTCATGGAAGAGGTTGCTGGCACATTTGAGAATATTTTGATGAATGTACACTTTCAAGAGCCAAAAGTTCCGATTTTAATTGGTTCTGAACAGGCGGCAACAAGGCGACTTAGTCTTCTAAAGACGCATCTACTTGAACAAATTACGAAGCCGGTAAGATGGCAAGCAATGACCCATGCCTTACCTAAATATGGAGTGGAAGAAATTGTCGAAATCGGCCCTAATCGCAGCTTAGTTAAACAAATGCGCCGGAATTTACCAGATTTGGACTATAAAACGATTTGCGGTTTAAGCGATTTGCGGTTGCCTGCTGGTCTTGCTGACTCAATCAGGTGATTTCCGATGTTGAGTATCGTTTCTCAACCTCCTGACTTCTGAATTATGCCTCAAGCATATTTTGGGTATCAACCTAAGCCGGGACATTCCGAAGGGGCAAGAATACTCTTTGAGAAGGGCAAAGCCCTACAGGAGACAGGAGACATAATCCAGTTCTTGACTGACTTCTGACTTCTGTATTCTGTATTCCTTCTCTACTGGATTGTCCCGCTTTAAGTTGGAGCCCCATATTTTCACCTGTTAAGTTGATAAGCTAATGAGCATCCAGTTTTCAGTTTGAGGCAAGAGGCGGTAGGCAGTAGACGGAGGAATCTCCCTTGCCTACCGCCTACTGTCTGCCGTTTACCTAAATGCCAATGCCCTAAGACAAAACTAAAGAATTAACACCTTTGCCACCCAGGGCTAATAAATTTTGTAGGAGCAAAAGATTCAGTGACATTAACTCAGATTGCAATTTTGACCATCGGGGGAATAGGCTCGGGGGTGCTTGCCGGTTTTTTAGGCATTGGCGGCGGGGTGATGCTGGTTCCATTGTTTGTGCAGCTCGGATTTGAGCCGATTCAAGCGACGGCGACGAGCACTTTGGCTATTTTTCTCACCTCGACGTTTGGTAGTTTTCAAAACTGGCGAATGGGTTACTTAAACCTCCAGCGAGTTGTGCTGCTGTCGGCTCCTGCGTTGGTCACCGCTCTAATCGGAACGCAAGTGGCGGAAAAACTGCCCAACTATATACTGCTGGCGGCGTTTGGCCTGTTGTTGTTAACTAACTTGTATCTGACGGGGCTGAAAAAACGAGTAGTGGCTGAGCGATCGCACCTCAATCCGCCCCCCCAAAAGCAAATGAACCCATGGCCGGCGCGTCTAATGACCGGCGGCATTGCAGGGTTTATGGCCGGTCTATTTGGCGTTGGCGGCGGCGTCATATTGGTGCCGCTTCAAATACTGTTGCTCAATGAACCGATTAAAGTCGCTGTACGAACAAGTCTAGGCGTAATCGTTATCACCGCAATTTCTGCCTGCATAAGCCAGTCCCTCAAAGGCAATGTGGTTTGGATGGCGGGGCTATTGGTAGGATTTGGGGGACTGGTGGGGGTACAAGCCAGCACTCGTTTTTTACCCAAGCTAAACGATCGAATAGTGAACCTGCTATTTCGAACCATGCTATGTTTCCTAGCAGCCAATATATTTTGGCAAGCATGGCGGACGTGGCAGGTTTAGCAGCAAGTAACAAGCGCCGAATGACCAATGACCAATGACCAATCCAATTCCTTCCAAAGTTTCCTGACAAATCCTGACAAATTAAGATTGCTGAACCAATTCCGTCAACTTAACGATTTCCGCAAATTGAAAGTTATAGGCGAAATCATGGAGCGTTTCCGCTAAGGGGGTCTGGGTCTCAGGGAGTTGACTGATGAGGTTTAACACTTGCTCATCGCTACAACTACTGGCTGCTTGATGCAGTTGGGCAATCCATTCCTCTGACATGGATTGAAGGCCTGCCGCAGTGGAGGCGGACTGATTTGTCTGGCCGTTAGATGCATCGTTAACGATTATTGCTGGCTCCTCCAAATCAACGGTTTGCTGATCGGTTTCGTACTGGTAGCGGACGCCTATGTGTTCAGCTAATTTTGCAAATAGAACTTCTTCTTGGAAGGGTTTACTTACAAAGTCATCACAACCGACAGACAAAATTTCTGAGCGGTCTACCTCAAAAGCGCTGCTGGTAACGGCAATAATGACGGTGGCTTGGCCTTTAGCGGTGGCTTTAATGCGTTGGGTTGCTTCATAACCGTTGATAACGGGCATGCGCATGTCCATAAACACCAAATGGGGATTCCAGCTTTCCCACAAATCGATCCCCTCTTGGCCGTTTTTGGCTTCCCGGACCTCAAAGCCCAGGGATGTGAGCATTCTTGTAAGTAGTAAACTATTTTCCCAGTTGTCTTCTACGATCAGCAACCGATAGGTGGGTTGGTTGGGCGCTAACCCAGTAATTCTGCGATGGATCGGTTGGCGGGGAGGGAGATCTGCTTTTGATAGTTGAACTTGAATGGCGAATCTGAACAGACTTCCCTGGTCCATAACACTTTGAACCTGGATATCTCCGCCCATTAAATTGACAAACTTTCGACTAATGGCGAGTCCTAATCCGGTTCCTTCTTGCGATCGCCGACCTAATTCGGTTTGAGCGAAGGTTTTAAACAAGTTATCCATATCTTCTGGCGGAATGCCAGGACCCGTATCTTCGATTTCGAAGACAAGCGTGGGGAGAGAGTTTAGATTTTGGATTTTAGAGTTTAGATTTTGGATTTCTTCCCCTGCCTCCCCTGCTCCCCCTGCCTCCTCTGCTCTGGTTAACATCTCCCCCATCCCCCACATCTCCCCTATCATCACTCGGAGCGTAACCCCTCCCTTTTCGGTGAACTTAATCGCATTCCCGAGGAGATTTACTAAAACCTGTCGGAGTTTGCCTTCGTCGGTTGTGACGAATTGGGGTAAATTGGGATCGCGTTTGAAGTCTAGAGTTAGCTGCTTTTCAGCGGCTTTAAGATGCAGCATTTCCTGCAGATTGTTTAGTAGGTGATAAAGATCGAAGTTGGTTTCGTTGAGTTTGATTCTCCCCGCTTCGATTTTTGACATTTCCAGCACATCGTTAATCAGTTCCAACAGGGTCTGGCCGCTGCGGTTAATGATGTCTAGATTAGTGCGCTGCTCATGATTGAGAGAGGTATCATGGCTCATAAGTTGGGAGAACCCCAAGATGGCGTTTAGGGGCGTGCGCAATTCATGACTCATGTTGGCCAGAAAAATGCTCTTGGCGCGATTGGCGACCTCAGCGGCTTCTTTGGCTTGTTGGAGACTCTTATTGGCGGCGATTAGCTCGGTGGTTCGCTCAGCCACTTTTTGTTCTAAAGAAGCGTTCAATTGTTCTAAGTTTTGATTTGCATTCCGCAAAGCTTCATTTTGTTGACTGAGCTGTTTGTCCTGGTAATAGCTGCGGAGGGCCTCTCTAACGGTCAAATTGAAGTCTGTTTCATCCCAAGGTTTAGGGATATAGCGATAGAGATTGGCGGAATTGATCGCATTAACGACGGCTTCTAAACTAACTTGCCCGGTTAATAGAATTTTTAGAGTCTTGGGATATTTCCGATGGATCCGAGTTAATAACTCATCGCCGCTCATGTTGGGCATGAGTTGGTCACAAATGACGAGTGGAACTTCTACTTGGGTTTGTTGGAGTTCAGCAAACACTTCCAGCGCTTCCTCTCCACTTTCCGCCAGTTCAATATCAAATTCCCCAGCTAATAAGCGCGTCAGCTGATCCCGCAGACTGATCAACACTAAACGTTGATCATCAACACAAACAATCGTACCTTTACCCATTAAATTTCCCCAAGCCAGATTGGATTATTCAATCGGCAACCACACCCGAAACGTAGTATGCCCTGGTATACTCTCTACGTCGATTTTACCCCGATGCTTATTGACGATTTTTAGGACAATATCGAGCCCTAATCCAGTCCCCTCACCCGGTGGTTTAGTGGTGAAGAAGGGTTCAAACAGTTTGTCTTGAATGGCCAGAGGGATCCCCTTTCCTGAATCAGTTATTTTAACCACTACATGATGCTCTCGCTCCGAGACTGAAATCGTGAGTCGCCCCTGATCCTTCATGGCGTGAATAGCGTTGCTGATCAAATTAGACCAGACCTGTGTCAATTCCTCAGGATAACAAAGAATAGAGGGTTCAACATCGTAGTGTTTTATCACTCGAATGTGTTGCGAAAGTTGATTGTGATACAGCGTCAATACGGTATCAAGGCCATCGGTAATCAATGCGTGGGTTTTCTCGTCAGAAATATTTTGACGGGCGTAACTTTTTAGGGCGGACACCATTTTCACAGCTTGTCCAATGGCCAACATGATGTTTTGACTATTATTTTGGACGACAGATAGATGGGCGGCTGTTTCTAAAATAAAGTCGCTGTTGGCGGTTTCCAGTAACGGAGTCAACCTATCCAAATCAGCCGGGAAGACGCCCATTCTGGTCAAATAATCAGCAAGGATGGCTTCATGGGGTATCCCCTTGTCCTCCAACGCTTGTCTTAAAATTCGTTTAAGTTGGCGTTCTTCCCGAAATGAAAGGGACTCTTTTGTTTTTTGGGTGATCTCCAACAAGGTGAAGAAAATCGGCAGCTGTTCTGGCTTCAGGAGTTGAAACAGTTGAGGCAACTGTTTCATGGACGTGTTTAGAGCGCTGGAAATGTTACTAATTGAAGCTTGGATAGCGCCTAAGGGGGTGTTGATTTCGTGGGCGATCCCCGCCACCAAATGACCCAGCGCCGCCATTTTCTCGGCCTGAGTGAGTTCAGCATGGGTATTTTTTAGACGGTCCAGCGTTTGGGTCAGTTCTTGCGTGCGCTTTTGCACCTCTTGTTCTAAGGTCTGGTTATCGCTGGCTAAGCCCTTTTCATTGTCGGATAGGGTTTGATTGAGCGATCGCAATTCACTAAATGACGTTTGGAGTTGAATGGCCATCCGGTTGAACGATTCAGCTAATTCTCCCAACTCATCCCGCCGTTGAATATCAACGGTCTGGGCCAAATTTCCAGCGGCAATTTCTTTGGCTGCTTGGTTGAGGCGAAGAATGGGATTGGTTACCCAGCGGGCGGTGCCCCTCCCCACCCATAATGAAATCACCAGGGCCGCCAGACATAGAACAATCGTAGTTCGGGTATTGGCGTGAATCTGCGCCATGAAATCTCGTTCGGGCACAGCCACCACCACTATCCAGTCCAAGCCAAAGTCATCTTGCCAGGGGGTAATGCGGACGAATTGAAGCTCCCCTTTATGTCTAAAGGTCAGTTTCTGGGCCCGTCTAATTTCACTGAAGCCATTGAAATAGTGTTCTAGATGCCGGGAGGTTAGCTGAATCAGGCGGTCTGGACTCTCCGACGCCTGTAATCGTTGCGACTCCTGATTGGCCACGGTCAAGGGCTGACCATGACTGGCGGTCGCCACCAGTCGACCATCTCGCTCCAGAATAAAGATGCGGCTAGATGGACTGATGTGTAAATGACTGAGGAAGCCGCTAATCTGGGAAAGAATCAGATCGACGCCGATCACGCCGATCAAGGTTTTATCGGGGTTGTAAATTGGATAACTAGACGAGAGGGACAAAATCTCTGGCTTATCTTGCCATGGGTAAATTTGACTCCATATCGGTTTGCCCGCCTGCACTGCATCGGCGTACCAAGCTTCTTCCCTAACATCTGCGTCATCATCTGTTATTTCTACATCAATGCGATTTCCTTGGCTGTCGGTGGTGTAAACCTGGAGTAAGTTGTCCGCTTTGCCAAGGGTCTCATTGATCACTAGACTGTTGTCGTCTAGCCGTTCGACGCCGATAAATTCACCGTTTGCATTGGCGAAGTTGATATATCCCACATCAAACACCTTCATTTGCTTCCAGAAATATCGTCCCGCGCTCTGAAAGTCCTGCAGGTCTAATAAACCTAGCTCAAACGCATCCAAATTCACTTGATTAATCTGATGCGGAATGGCCAGGTGGTTGTCTAGATGCTGATCGACGCGATCGCTGACTTGAACCATCAATTGACTCACCAGATCATCGATCGCCTGCTGACCATTCCTAAAGGACAAATAGCCCACCAATCCAACGGTCCCAACTATTTGGAGCGCAAATGGGACAATCAGAATTCTGCGAAGGGCTGACTCACTAATGGTCTTGGCGATCACTCCATCGAGTAAGGGGGGCGGCATAGAGGACAGCGGTCAATCAGGTCAACAGATAGAAAAATAAACGATAAAGGCAGATACGGACGCTGTCATACAGGTGATATTTTGAACGACACACTGAGAACCCGCGATTTGATTAAATCGCTTGCCAAGCAGCTTTTCTGCCCCATAATGCCCAGTATAAGAGGATATTTCCCCAGGTTCCAGATTGAAAATTTAACTGAGCCTAGAGATAAATCCAGTTAAATTTGCAACATAAAAAAAGAAAGGTCCGGAACCTTCAGTTAAAACCCCTCCTACGAGTGGGGTTGAGTTTCTAGAAGGAATCAAACTTAACATTCAGATACATAGCCATGACCAAGGGGTTAGCTATTATTCCCCCGCAAGTGAACATCCATCTAAATAGAGCCGCCTAAATAGAGCCGCCGCCTTGGATGGATTCCTGGTTTCATAGTAATGACACGATAGTTGAAGCGGCAGGAGCCATGATCGTCCCAGATTAAGACTTCGTCAGACATCAACCGGATCGACTTGTGTGTACACGATAGGTGTTAGTAGAGGGCGTATCATCTTGAGTAGGTAGGAGGAAATCAACCATGCTGATTGTTCATCATCCCAAGATGCTGAATTTCATCCGATCTGACTATGAAGCCAAAGATATTAGACAGTTGATTGAGTTTCTCGACGCCCAACAAACTTTTCATTTTCCTACCCTCGACAATGGTCTCTTTCCGGCTGCATTATTGAATACTGAGAGAGAATATAGCGGCTACAGCAACGTTTGGGTTAGAGACAATATATTCATTGCGTATTCTCACTCTGTATGGGGCCAGATTGAAGTCGCCCTGAAAGCCGTTCATGCCTTAATGTCATATTTTCAACACCACAGAGGACGATTTACGCGCATTATTGAGGCCAAAGCCGATGTTAATAATGTTATGGAGCGGCCCCATATCCGATTTGATGGACTAACCCTTGGGGAGCTTGAGCAAACTTGGGCCCACGCCCAAAATGACGCCTTAGGCTATTTCCTGTGGTTCTACTGCAAGTTGATTGCACAGGGATTGATCAAACCACAGCCAGACGACTTAACCATGCTGGCGATATTTCCGCTGTACTTCGAGGCCATTCGTTACTGGGAAGACGAAGATAGCGGCCATTGGGAAGAAACTCGAAAAATTGAAGCCTCAAGTATTGGCGTCGTGGTCGCAGGCTTAAAACAGCTCAAGCAGGTATTGACTGATCCGGCTTTGTCGTACGGTTTTCAGCCCAACGACAGATGGAATGGAAAAAGAGGGGTTACCCCCGAGTTCATTGATAAATTGATTGCTAAGGGCATGGCGTCGCTCACCCATACCTTGCCTGCGGAATGCATTCAGACCCCGCCGAAAAATAGACGGTATGATGCGGCGTTACTGTTTTTGATCTATCCCTTACAAGCTGTTGAAGAGGCGATGGCGGACCAGATTCTCGCCGACGTGATCACCCATCTGCAAGGGGATTATGGCGTCAAGCGGTATCTGGGGGATTCTTTCTGGGCGGCTGACTACACCCAAAAATTGGCCCCCGAAACTCGGACGGCGGATTTTAGTGACGATATCTCCGCTCGAGATGCGCTTCTAAAGGAGGGGGAAGAGGCCCAATGGTGCATCTTTGATCCGATTATTTCAGTCATTTATGGCCTCAAGTTTCAGAAGACTCGCCGCGGCGAATTTCTAGACCAGCAAATCCTGTATTTAAATCGATCTTTAGGTCAGTTGACGGACAAGGACTGCCCTTTTGGAGAGTTCAAGTGCCCAGAACTGTATTACCTCCAGGAAGGACGATACACTCCAAATGAGGCGACTCCTCTCCTATGGACAGAGGCTAATTTAAGGGTGGCTTTGACGGTCATGGAGCAGAGTCTTATTGCTTAATTGGCCCCTCATCCAACGCCCACTTTATGTTTACTTTTGAGTAGTCAGCTATCGAGGAGGACAGTCGTGCAGAAGGTCGCCAGAGCACTTGTTATCTATTGCGGCATGGGGCTTTACACGGGAAGTCTTTTTGCCTGTAATCAGACTTCGCTTTCATCCACGCCAAATATTCCGACGCCGCTCGTCGCCTATACGCCAATCTTCGACGCACTGCCAAGCAATGATCTACCGATGGAATTTGGCATGATGTTTGGCGGCAGCGTTCATGATCAAGCACGTTCAGTCGCCATTACCTCAGATAATCGTGTTGTGGTTGGCGTCAATACGGCTGATTCTCTCAGCTTCTTGGGGGTTGCGCCGACTGAAAAGACGAGCGCTGCAGGGAAGATTATCCAATTTAATTCTGAGGGAACGGCTGTGCTGCGCATCGTCGGCTTAGGAGAACGAGTTGACGATATTCAAGCATCGCCGAGAACGCAAGAGATATTTGTGGGGGGCGACATGGGAGTCATGGCGCTCACGGATGATTTGTCGGTGAAGTGGGAACAACCCCTGGCGGAATTTTCCGACGGCAATGGCCGTAGTGATGGCGGTAAGACCAAGGTCAGCGTGGCGGAGGATGGCTCCGCCGCCGTGATTCGCTCAAAAAATGTCATCTTTCTTTCTCCTGAGGGGGAGATTCTTCGGAGTGTGAAGGTGGAGCGATCCTTTGTGAATGATGTTGCGATCGCCCCTGACGGAAAAACTGCTTATGTAGTTGGATATCGAAATGCGACTAGAAATAACGTGCCCGTTCAAATCGCTTTTTTGTACGCCTATGAGGTCTCGACGGGAAAACGTCTGTGGCGCTTGTGGGACTTCGAGGCGAATTTGGTGGGCAATGATATGGCGGACTCGCGCCTTTACCATGTGAAGGTCGGCGCTGATGGCGTCGTTCATGTGGCTGGAGAGTCGGCGGGGGGAAATACGATCTACCGTTGGAACGGTCAAGATCTATCCACACCCACACTTGTGAACACCGACAAGTATCACCACGCGTATCAAACCAGAGCGAACCATATTACTTACTACGGCCAGGTGGATCCGACTGAACAGAAAGTGATCCGCGGTCAGCTGGCGATTCCTCGTCGTTCAAATAATGATGGCAATACCGCAAGGGTTCGGGATGGCGCGCTTGAGGTTGACCAAGCGGGCACTGTATTTATTTCGGGCCGCGCCTCCGCCAGTTTGCCCAACCGGGATCAACAACAGATCAATGGTGAGAACGCAGGCTCCTATGGCGGCGGCGAACCGTTCCTGCTGATGGTGTCGGCGGATCTCTCAACGCGTTATCGATGGGCGCCGCTGGCGGAGTCAGGTGGATTTGCATCCGGGACGGCGCCGGGGCTGGTGGTGCGAAATGGCGTCGGCTATCTGCTGGCGACAATTACTCAGGGGGCTGGCTTTACGACCCCTGGCGTGGTGGTGAATAGTGCGCCAAACCAAGCCGACAAGAATCTTTCAGATGTGTATCTCGCTAAGTTCCGCCCCTATGAGTAAGGGCTACATGAGTCCTAATTGAGAGAGGATGCTCTTACCTGTGATTAATTCGGTGAGTAGACCGATGAGAATACCTAGCATAGCTAGTCGACCATTCCATGTTTCAGCAAATCGGGTAAAGCCAAATTTAGGTTCAGGGTTTTCCATAACTGACCCTCCTTCTAATTTGAACCTGACGCTTAATTGAAGTATACCTCGCTGAAGAAAGTTGCCGAGAATACCAATTTCGGACTCCAACTTAACGCGGGACAATCCAGTAGAGAAGGAATACAGCTCCCTACGGACATTGGGAATGCCCGTTAGAAATGAAAGAAACAAAATCGTCGCTTTTTCGGCGACAATCAGCTCCTTTTGAATTGGATTAGATTTTGTTTCTT
>JAAUYH010065521.1_pt1 | contig 10981 bp, 7 predicted proteins | sample 7278061 | NCBI WGS metagenome assembly JAAUYH01 (sample SAMN14350203, study PRJNA611818) | marine sediment metagenome | isolation source: surface marine sediment (0.6m) | place: French Polynesia: Moorea | collected 2018-08 | reverse complement strand
GTCGGCCTCAAGAGTTCGAGCGCGAGCATCCATGTGGTGTAGAACTTCAGTTATATGCACAGTTGGGATTGTTCGTTTCTTATCTGGTTTTGTGCTTTTCCTTGTTGGCGAAAATTGCGGGAGTACTTTGGATAGTGTATGCACAAGCCGTTCACCGTTCACAATTGTGTCGTAGGTAGATGCTTATATGGCTTGATGCACACTAAATTGTACTTCTCGATCATTGATTATAACGAATAATTGCTTGCTATCAACCCTGATTACCGGGTATGGTCCAATGTATTCTTATCTTTCTCGCGATATATTTGAACTTTGTCGCCAGGTTTGATTTTCAATTCTGCCTTATGTGGAACTCGGAATGCAAGTGCTTTCTATACACGAAGTTCAGAAATGATTGTAGCCATCTCCTGTCGAGCACGTGACAATGCGTCTATACGAGACTGTTGGTCAGGCAGTTTAGAATCAACGGAAGGAAATCTTGGCACACACCGGAACGCGACATATGGTGGAACCAATCCAATGGGTCCCCTGGTGCCATTCATCGCCTTCACAGCGATGCGTAACACTTTCTTTCTATCCATTTTGGGGTTTTATGCTTGAATTTGTTGAATATTCTTCGTAACAGCGCGTGGTATCTTTCACCGGACCCAATTGAGTTGTGCGATTCAACGCCAGATGTTTGGATTATTGTGACAACAGCGTCCGCTCTAAGAGTTCACATTACACTTGTGAACGCACTCCCTTGGTCAATTCGCATTTTCAAGGGAATCCCAATGTACAGTGATGCCCAGCGCGAAATGAATGCATAACAAGCTCCTTCCACGGCTTAGTTCCCTATAAAGATTGCTGAACTGAAGTTTGTCTCGAGATATACGACATGTAGTAGTGCCTTCTTGTAAATACACATGAGATCCATAGCTACTACGTTATTAGCTACTATATGTTCGCGATCCAATACATCTAATCCCAGTAGCAAAGGTACATCCGCCGATACAACATCCAATTATATGCTTAAGAAAGATCCGTTAGGTATTGGAATACGAATCATCATAGAACCAAGTGATGGGTAGCTTCTGTCACCGAATCTGAAGCATGTAATTGATGGATCAAGTTTAAACTTCAACTTGTGCCGCCTGCAGTATGCTTTAGCTTGTCGGTTGTCAATCACACTCTTTTGCGCTCCAGTGTCAACACAGGCGCCATGAAATTGGCGTCTCATTCTACCTGAGGTTCGTCCGGCGTAAGTCGTGTTCCAAATATCGCACACAGATTTTTCTAGTCGTATACAGGCAGACGTAGGATGGCCTAGAGGCCTAATAGCCGGGATATTTCGGCCTGTAATATCGTCAACGTCACTGTTGTCAATGTCCATTTGTTCCTGTAACCCTTCAGCCATATCATGCAGCACTCGTTTTGTACCGTTCTTCTTCTTTTGCTTATTTTCCAGAAATGATGCTTTCCTAGCTGCAATTACCTTGAAGTTGATAGGTTGAAAGCATTTAGCGTGACGGTGACCAATTTCCCACAGTTCCAGCACGAATTGTCGTATTCTGATCCGGGAAACATAGCCTTACTGACTTTCTTTGCGTATCTCGGGGCAGTGAAGAAAATAAGTGGCTTGGAAGCAAGATCGGTTGCTGCTCCCACCGTATCGCGTGATTCACTTTCACGTTCGATACGAATTTGTAACGCGGCATAGAGTTCAGTACACAATCCTCTCCATGATGTAGATGCACTAACCCGTGACAGCGTGTTATTATCCCAGTCGTCTGTAACAAGTTCATCGAGCAGGACCCGGATCTTATAAATCTCATGTCTCCAGGTACCGGGACATAGCGGAATGCGTTTTTCAATGTGGTTCTTCAGATTCTTGAATGCTTTTCTTTTTTCACCACCCGTTTTTCCGAGGTATTTGCCATAGGAAAGTTTAGATAGCTCTGCATTCACTTGCTGTTGCTTGCTTGCAGAGTTGAATTGTTCCTTCCCCATTTGTAGTGCCTCAGAAAATTCATGTGCGCGTCCTACAATGTTCGCATTGTAAAACCGTAAAGCCTCACCGTGAAAAAAATTATGAATGTACTCTAGACGTTTAGCTGGGGACAACCAAAGGTCACGAGAAGCAGCGAGATACTGGTCAACAAACTCATCGTAGCTTTCACCATCGTTTCCATTGTACTTTCGATCTTTCGAAGAGAACATCTTCGCGATGTGCGTGGGATTACGTGCCGAGATGCAATTGCCGTATCTAGGCGACCGGTTCCCTTCTGCCTGGTAAATCTCGTGATCATATTTAGTTGAATTTCCAGCATGCGTCGCCTGTCGATTTGTGCCTTGATCTTGCAGGTCAGGGGCATTAATAGCCGTAGGTCGGAAGATTTAGTCCTGCACTGTTGGCAAATTCCCGTTGAACAATGCTGGGTTATGGTATGGAGCGCCGTAGGGATTCAACGGTGGGGGAATATATGGGTTGTATGCAGAAGCGTTAAAGCTTGGCTGCTGCCAATTTGCATACGAGCCTTGCTCTGTAGCACGTTGATTATTGCAAGCCATAAGTCCTTGCATCTGAGCCTGCATGGCGCGCATTTGATCCATGAGAGCTTGAACTTGATTGTTTGGTTTAATACCCATGGGATTCTTCTGTACACTGCTAGAAAAACTACTGCCGCCCTGGTGAACATTAGAAATTTCATGTTTTGTTGAATATTGATAGCATCATCAGTATCTGCACCTGGAGCTGTATTCTTCCCGGCTTTCAGAATTTCTCTGATCTCATGGATGGCAGCTGTTTTCTCTCCTAATCGAATATCCCCTACATAGGTTATGTGCGCAACCTTCATAGGAACGCGAGTGTTCTTTGGGAGACTAGAAGGCGGATGAAATCGCTGTCTGTTAAGATTCTGTAGAATCGCTGAAAACACCTTTTTTCTGGCAAGTGTTTTTTCATTTAAGAGCTCCTTGTAACCTCTTGACGGTCGCATTTTAGCAAGCCACTTAGGCTTGTGAACCGCTTCATTGCTGTTTGCTCTCTTTTCATTATGAATTATAGCAAAGTGAAACACAATTTTTTCTTCTTCGTCATTAATGGGATCGAACCCATACCAGGTATCGATTAGCTCGATCTTCTGTTCCTTGGTTAAAACAGAAATGGTGCGAGAATTTTTCTTAAATATAGTTTTTTTAGAAAAACGCTCCCAAATCAGATATACTTGCTTACGCAAATCTGAAGAACCGTCCTAGTCTGATTCTTGTAAATCAGATACACGTCCGAAAGAAAATGACCAAAGCTTTCGCAATCCTCAGTAGTAGCTTACTTTCGTAAGCTAGAAGATTCACTGTAGTAAATCTCAAGCACAGCTCGCTTTCGCAATCTGCAAAGAAAGGCTGCTTTCGCAGTTTCCAGGGTTATCACGATAAAAAACGTATTTGCGAATGCCGTAGATATGGGGTGAAGTGGGTTGGGTAAGGTGTTAAGTCGTTAATCGTTATTGTGCATTACTCATTCACGTGCTATTCTATTGTGCAGGTCTAGAAATAGGTTCGTAGTCATCCAGATCCCATGGCACGTCAGTGCGTGCCTCTATATCGATAGCCTTCACAATTCGCCAGTCATTATAAATGACGTTTCATAATAGTGCATTGAGTGCACTTCGACAGCCTGGAGAACATGAGCGGTTCTCACACTCCACACGGAACAACTGAAATAATTTTAATCGTTCAGTAAATCTTACCATGCTGTTCTTTTTGCCGATCAAACCAATGCAACCTTTTCAAAAGCAAGCACTAAAGAGCAATGATGCTCGACCTTCCAAATCTGAAGATCGCCGAACTGAATAAAACTGAATTGGTGTCCTCCACCAATCTGAGGCCAAGAAAGAGAAAGTGTGGGTTTTGATCGATAACTTGACTAGTATGTCACAGACTACTTCAAGGCACTTTGAATAGGCTAAATATCTGCTCTCAAAGCATATGTTCGAATGGCTAGTGCATATATAAATATATACAGACAACTGTGTAGGGAGGGAGACATGGCAATCATTACCACAACTTGTCGGTAAGCTCTTGTTTGTCATAGTGTTGTCGATTACTGAACAAAGATATAAGTTAATAGATTTTTAGGGAAAATGGAGCGCAGAAGAATGAACGAAAAGAACCTTTATCAATTTAATAAGTAATATTTCAGAAAGTTTCATTTCCCTTTTTCGTGGGCATATCAATCCGCTTCCATGATAATCGTCAGGCTATTGAGATCATCAAATTTGATTTAGAGAGACAATGAATTCTAAGCTAGTGCCAGATGTGTTGGAAAATAACAGCTATGTTAAAACATATTCGAATTACTGGAGGATTATGATGGACCAGTACTCAAGAAATGCACAACTCATTTGCTTATTTATCTATTTCAAGCCGCTAATCTATTCTCAGCGAAATCGAGCTCCACAAAAAATAACAATTTCGTATTCTTCGACTTCCAAAGGCACAATTCAAACTCTTCGCGAGCAGTCTCTTCAAATTATCTATTTTCATTTAATCATCTAGGGTCCATAAGCGAAAAGTCAGCTCAACAAGAGCGCAAAATTATGGACTGTTCCCGAAATGATCGTATTAAAATGAATGAATATTTACTGATAAATTTATTCACTCATAAAGAATAAATTAGCCGGTAGCAATAGAAAAATTTCGAAAATAATAAAAAATTGCTTGCAAACTTCAATATCTCGAAAACGTAATCGACCATCTAAATGTCTGCTTTCATAATCACCAAACAGAATAATTACAGAATGGACTTTCACATCATCTTTGCACAATCTTACTGACTTAGTTCGCAGACCCCCATTGACCTGTAGTGAGCTTTCATTCACGATTGCAAACAACAACTGGTCTTCAATTTTTGTAGTGGGCCTTATGCATTCAGTTTTCAAAGCCTTTATGAGGCATGTTCTGCAACGGCACATCAGAACCTTCTGTTGGCATGATCTGGTCACCTGTACGGCACGGTTGATTTTTTACAAGATTTTCGGGCTTGTAATTGTAGGGGTTTTTCAGATGGATTTTCTACTCGGTTGGAGATTTCATTTCGATAATCAGTGTCATTTCTTGATCTTCTACCTCAAGTTAAATAGTTTTTAGAGTGCAGACAAACGCTGGGCAAGTATTCCAGGATTCCGTTATGTAAACTGTAAGAGCTTTTTAGCCCAAATTTACAGCCAGTGGTGTTGTTCCGATGCCATTAAACACGTACGGCAGGTCTAGTACTCCTTCGGTCGAATTTTCGAAATCCTTGCGGACTGATTGTACACAAAGGACAGATTAGAAGGTGAAGCGCTAATTCGTCGTCGATAACAGATAGGTTGGAAGAAAAACTAGACAATCTTCTCAATGGAAATTGCTAGGTATTAATTGATCGTAGAACATTCACCTGTAATGGAAATACTGAGACCAATACTTTTTATGTACTCTGAAATGTACCTAAGTGAATAGAGTAGAACCTATTTTTGGAATCTGAATAGTTTGAACCGATCACAGAACTCCTTGAGAAAATCGATGACTCCAGTAGTTGCGAAATACCATTAAATAAAACAACTACGGGATAATCGATCTTGACAATCGAAATCAAGCGTAGAAGACACGAAAAATACATTATACCGCGTACGCGACATGCTCCGAGTCATTATGAGAGTCTTTAAACTACTTCGAATCAACTTGAGAGGGAAGATATTGTGTTGTGTGCGAGCGTATAGGTTCTCATTTTAAAGTTTAAAAAATGCTGCATACTTAATCGTAATTCATTACTCGGGGTAGGACCTAAGTCCTTTCACTAGAGTAAATTTTTGAAATGATGATTTTCTCTGCTATGATTGTTGCAGAAGATACAATCAAGACAGAATGACAGTAGCGCGGGAATCAGGAGTCCTTCAGGCCAAAAGAACTAGGTAGTTCACGTGGAACGCTCTTTGTCAAAAGAGTTTTTAGCGTCGAGTAGTAGAGTCTGGTTGTGTGTTCGAAAGTTTGGAGTGCATGCAAATTGGTAGAAAAGACATAGAGGGGTATCAGGTAATCCAGGATAAAAAAGGCTGCAGAACGAAGTACCAAAATTTGGAAGCTCCTTGATAGCGACAGTATGGATTATTCTGTACTGCACTGTACTGCTGTACGGTATAAAGCAATTAGAAATCGCCTGGAGTGCTTGGTTGGACCTAAATCTTAATATCATTTTACGCACACCTGCTGGTTGTAAGCGCACACTGATCTATGAATCCTTTCAAAACCAACGGCTGACTACATTACAATAGTCCGTTGAAATAGGTTTCAGTAATAACGAAAAGTATCGAATGATTTATTTTGACCAGTAGCATAATATTCATTAATTTGCGGCTATACTGTAGTATTTCAAACCTTGGAAGCTCAAGCGTAACGAGAACGATGTATTTCATAGCGATGGAAGCAGACTCTTAAGGACTTACTATTTCTGGAAAGCGAAGCTGAAGATCAAGGTCTACGATAGCAATCAAGAGAGCTCCAATGCACTCAATGATCCACAACTACAACATATTAGTTCTGAAACTTCTTTCGGTGTCCAAATCAACTTCGAGACGAGCATCTTCGGCCTCATCTTCTATGAAACAGCGCTTCTCTCCCAGAGAATGTTTTATTTCTCCTTTTCGCGCGCGTTCGTGCCCGTTTTAGGCTGGATTTCAAATACTCAATAACAATTCTCGTGGAAAAATATTTTGAATCGACAAATCCAAAGGTAAGCTTGTTCTTATTTTTCGTTAGCGCTCCATGTATCTACGCATCTAAAATTTTATCTGAAGTCTGTAGAAATTGAGTTTCGTTATTTATTGTGTAACTATGTTCAAGATATAATTTAATTGGGTGGTAATCAACAAGAATAATCACACAGTCTCAATATTTATTTAATTTATTTATACCTCCACCATATCAATAATTTATGTGGCGAGTTTCCGTTAATTATTAACGACAACTGTCCTCGTTAGAAATACTTAATAATTGCGTTCGACTAAATAAAGACACTTTCGATTTTGTACACGGTTTGATTGGCTGCATCAGTCGAACTTCGCGAGACAGGGTCGGCAGCATTTGCTAGTACTTTCGACAAGCTTTCTTACTACCATCGCTCAAGAAATCTGACCTTTTTGCGCTCGAGCGTAGCCACAGCAGAATTTGAGTCCTGACTGAGGCTCAAAAGGGGCGTTTGAACCAGAATAGCGACATACACTCAACGTCACCAAAATATTTTGCAGTGTTCTGAATAATTTGTTTGGTGCGTGATGGCGAAAAGTTACGAAAGAGCTTCATCTAGCACAGTCGATTACAGAAATTAATTTGCGATTCCCATTTCTGTTAAAATCTTATTTGGTGGAATTAGTGGAAAATAGTTATGAGTGGTATATCCAAAAGTAATCTTGCTCTCAAAATGAATGAAGTATCGCTAATTGTTTGATTTTTCTGCAGAAATTAACCGCTTTGTATACGAAAATTTAATTAGGTAGACATAGGCGGGTCTCGTGGCAGAACAGAAAATGGTTGAAATAAAATTTTTCTCTTGTAAAACAATGACCTAATCAGCATTTAATTTTTACTGTTTTAGTTTTGATGTAATGCATCATCCATTCATTTAAAGCTATCAACGCTGATTCAGACTAAAATTCTTTGACTCTAGATATTTCCTAACTTCGAAAAAAGATATTTCAATTATTTTTTGGATCTTAATATTCCATTATTCGAAAAAAATTATGAAGCCATTTCTTATGTACTAGAGAATTTGATGTAAAATAGGATGTACGGTAGTCTCTTTTGTGCGAATAAAATGGGAAATTGCAAAGTTAATGCAAAGTCTTCATAAATGCAAGTGCAGTATAAAAATAGAAAGATACACACTGTTGTGGTCTGCATCTTCGTACTCATCTTAAGACCTCGCTTATTGCGGTAATTTTTGAGAGTAGAAGCGTTCGCGTACTAACTACAACAGAGGTTATAAGGTATACGGCTACATTAGGCTACAAATATTTTAAATTTTTTGTATGTTTTCTTTGAAGAATTTGAACCTGAAAACTGTAAACAAGAAACAGTCCGTCGAACAAGGAAGTGCCGCGGAAACAAATTGTTTTCAAATTTCTTTGCTGTCATTTCTATTCATTGACTTGATAATCTATTTCTAGTTTGTTGAGAGTTGCTTTCTACACATACGCAAATTTTTGATAGGCGAAAAAGAATTCAAAAGATTACTTCTTACTGTCCGCGACTTAAATTTGGCATCAAGGATGGATTCGTTCCCAAGTTTTCCATTCTTACTGTTAAGAGTTTTAGGAAACTACAGCTGGATGCTACCGCATGTTAGGTCTGTTGGTATTCAATTATCCTTCTGTCCATCATTCAACCTCGATTTTGTGCAATAAAGCAGTAGAGTTTTTTAGATACATGTGTAGATTAGAGCAGTAAATTCATATCAACAATTCATTCTTTGACTTTTTTTGGTACAAGCGCTCTTTATAACAACTTTAGCGAAAGAAACGCAGACCAGTGAAAATGTAATCAATGTCTAAAGCCCTCATCGCATGAACATGGTTTTTGGAATAGCATATGCAAGCAAATAAATACGAAAAATAATCATGAGAACGAGTGGATGCTAATGGTACAACGATTAAATTTGAAACGAGTCACCTTACTCGAGGAGAAGCATTAAAGATAATTTTTAAGTTGATTTCCTTTGCTATCAATACAATTGTAATATCCTCGGAACATTCTTTAGTAATCTTTCTAACCCGCTTTGAACGACTTCATCAGTCTTGTTGGTAGCAGTGTCATCGATAATCCATTCAGGAATCGAATACGCCATAGTATTACAAAAGGAGAGGTTGTCATTGGTTCTATTTCTATTCATAGGCTTGTTTCTATCTTTTTGGATATTTTCGATTTTATCTTTTCTTCGTTTTTGTGAATCCAATACTTTCAAGTATTATAAAAATACATTGTAATTCTTTCTGTGAATTTTGACAACCAGATTTTTGAGTTCAAACTATCATGCTGCCATGTGTGAGTAAATTGCCTTACTAACTTTTGTTACGCTGCTGCGCTTACAAAGATTTTGAGACGATCTGCACGCCGCATGAAGTTTTTTTACTAGAGTAACCATGATCGTTCATTTGTTAGTGATTCACAGTGTTGGAGTAGAGCGAAGGAGGGTAGATCGGTAGCAGTAATGTCGCGGAGTAATTTTTTTGTTCAAACAGATTAAAACCAGTGTCTTCGTCTTAAACAACACTTTGTGCTACTTCCATAAAACGAGGACTGAAAACATTCGAGAACATCTGTTTTTTTGAAATTCAGTATCATATAGAATACCTTGAAATATCGATAGTTTTGAGAGATGATGTGTGAGTAGCAAAAACTTGAGTGACCAGAATATAAAGCATCCAATCTAAACAGCAACCCCTCCATTCAGCAATTTGGATTTTTCGCTGTGTTGACGGCTATATTGAGGACAATATAATAACGAGTCACATTGTAAGCAAGCTTACCGACTCTACGGCTATATTTCTTCCTCATTTGTGGTGGCTGGTAGTTGCTCACACCCTCTACACGCATAGAGCTTTCCTCGAACTTCTGTAGTTTACCATGAGCAGATAACGACTGTATCTTGCTAGAAATACCGATGTTCTTGGTAATCAGTCAATTCAACATTCCTGCGTAAATGTACTATGTCCGGTAGTTCGGTAGGAAATCATAACCGTGACGGTTCCTTTTGGCGAGGTTTGCCAGCTTGCAAAAGCACCCTGTAAATGCTGCGCAAAGTTCGTGAGAACGTGCAAAGTAGGGTAGATACAAGTCGCGTTGTTTAGGAATGTGTTTTTATTCTGCTCAAGTGTGCTAGTTTCAGTTAGTTCAAGTATTTTTCAGATCTAGTGGAATGTGATTTTCGCACATGGAATCGTTCGAAGCTTGAATTTTTTAGATGTGATATTACTGCTATAGGGAACATAAAATACAGATGTGGCGCAGCGCTCGCGTTTTCTGAGTTCTTTCTGCATTTTATGACCCGCGTTTTCACTCACAGAGGTCAACTCTCCGCAGGATAAACGAAATGGACTAAGATGAGACTATACTTCAGTTATTTCCGGAAATTAGTGTAAAATTATCATCCACCACGAACTGTGATTATCGTGCTTTTGTCCACAAGCACAATTGCTCGGATGAAAATTGAGAATGATGCAGAAGTACATACCTGATAGTTCGCAAAGATCAGCAAGATACAACTGTGTACAACCTCTGATCAGCAAATTCGCAATTTAAGTTTCAAATAAAATTATTAACCAAAACCTAGCAAAGAGTGAACACTTGGTAATCTATTCAGTTCACAAAGCATCTTAACCTGGTGGCTGTATGAAATGTATTTCAATAGTGACGAATTGGTGCAGATATTCAATGCAGTCTCAGTAGGTATTGAGAAGAAATCTCGGCTCAACTTCATGTAAATCAAGGAGACCTTGATCCTTCTTTTTGAAAATTAAAAATGAATTAGTCTGATAAATTCGTGAACAACATTGTCCAGGCGCTCATAGCCAAGGACTTATTCAACAATATCCACTCGTTTTCCCGTTAAGAGCGCTACATTTCATTCGTCTGGTGTAACATGCACCGCAATACTGAGCAGTTGTACAATATCTGATCCAAATTTCTATAAGTACTATAGGCCTTTTCAAGTTTGTTTTCTCTAACTTTTACAACTGTACCAGATCTTGGTCCTGCGCGTGCGAACCCACGAGTTCCAAGAACAATGTTGCAACAAACACTTCACAAATCAAAGACGAAACACCAGCTAGTAGAAATTTCAACCAAATTTCTAACACAATTGCAGTAGAAGCTAAATATCTGACGCAAAATTGGAATGGGGTATTGCAGTATACTGCGACACACTTCTGCCAACATCATTTCGTCTTGTGGTTTTTGCGAAATGAACTGG
>JAAUYH010050004.1_pt1 | contig 10981 bp, 6 predicted proteins | sample 7278061 | NCBI WGS metagenome assembly JAAUYH01 (sample SAMN14350203, study PRJNA611818) | marine sediment metagenome | isolation source: surface marine sediment (0.6m) | place: French Polynesia: Moorea | collected 2018-08 | reverse complement strand
TCTCGGTGTTCTTCCGCCAGGAGGTGACCGCCCCGGCCCGGCTGGCGGGCGAAATCCTGCTGGTGCACGAGACCATCAACCAGCTCGCCGAGCCGCGCCAGGCCTGGACGTACAACCCCGGCCAGCGGCGGGTCCGGCGGGCGCCGAACATTGCCTACGACAATCCCGGCACTGCCGCGGACGGGCTGCGCACCAGTGACAACCTCGACATCTTCAACGGCGCCCCCGACCGGTACACCTGGGAACTGGTCGGCCGGCGGGAGATGTACGTGCCGTACAACGCGTACAAGCTGCACAGCGATTCCCTGGAATACGACGACATCATCCAGCCCGGACACCTCAATCCGGAACACCTGCGCTACGAGTTGCATCGGGTCTGGGTGGTCGATGCACGGCTGCGCGAGGGCACCAGCCATATCTATGCCCGCCGCACCTTCTACCTGGACGAGGACAGCTGGCAGATCGTGGCCGTCGACCACTACGACAGCCGCGGCCAGCTGTGGCGCGTCGGCGAGGCGCATGCCATCAACTACTATGAAGTGCCGACCTACTGGACCACGTTGGACGCGATCTACGACCTGCAGGCCGGGCGGTACACCGCGAACGGCTTCGACAACCAGGAGCCGATGTACGAGTTCACGGTGAGCCTCAGGCCGCGTGACTTCACGCCGAATGCGCTGCGCCGCGCCGGACGGCGCTGAACCGAAGAGTCCGGCGGGTGGCCCGGCGTCCGGGCGCCCGCCGGACCCGCCGGAATGACCGAACGCCCAGAGCTCCCGACATGACGATACAGGCATCTCAATTGCGCCGGATGGTCGTCGCTGCGCTGGCCGCGCTTTGCCTCGCGGCCGCCCCGTTCGATGGCGCCAGGGGGCAGGACTCCTCGGTGCTGGCGCCGCTTGCGCCGGACTCGCTGTTGCTGGACATCGACCGCGCCGGCGACCGCCTGGTCGCCGTCGGCGAGCGCGGACATGTGCTGGTGTCCGACGATTCCGGCGCCAGCTGGAGGCAGGTGGCGGTGCCGACCCGGGCCACGCTGACGGCGGTGTCCTTCATCGATCCGATGCGGGGCTGGGCGGTCGGGCATGACGCGGTGGTGCTGCACAGCGCCGATGGCGGCGAGAGCTGGGTGGAGCAATACTCCGATCCCGAGTACGAGACGCCGCTGATGGACGTGCTGTTCGCCGATCCCGCGGTCGGCTTCGCGGTCGGCGCCTACGGGCTGTTCCTGGAAACCACCGATGGCGGCAAGAGCTGGGAACAGCGCTGGGTCACCGAGGACGACTTCCACTTCAACGCCATCCTGCATCCGTCGGCGGACCGATGGTTCATGGCCGGCGAGGCTGGCGGGCTCTACCGCAGCGACGATGGCGGCCTGGATTGGCAGGTGATCGATCCGCCCTATTTCGGATCGTTCTTCGGGGCGCTGTCGCTCGGCAATGACGACATCCTGGTCTTCGGCCTGCAAGGCCGCATGTACCGCAGCGCCGACGGCGGCCTGACCTGGCAGCCGATCGACACCGGGACCACCGCCGCGCTGGTGGCCGGCACGGTTCTCGGCGACGGCCGGATCGTCGTCGTCGGCCTCAGCGGCGCGCTGCTGGTCAGCGACGACGGTGGACGCAGCGTTCGGCTCAACCGCCGCGCCGACCGCAGCGCCCTTGCCGGCGTCGCCGAGGCGCCGGACGGCCGATTGGTCCTGGTCGGCGAATCCGGCATCGCCCGGGTCGGCGCGGACCAGCTGGCCGCTCTGCTGGACAGGGACCCGTCGCGATGACCGCGGAGCAGGTCGACCGGCACGATGCGCCGCGCCCGGTCCGCGCCATCGCCGGGCTCGTCTTCGCCGCGCGGCCGCTGGTCCTGGCCGTCTTCGCGGCGGTCACCGTCGCGATGCTGGTGCTGGCCTCGCAGCTCCGCATCGACGCCGGCTTCGAGAAGCAGTTGCCGGTCAAGCACCCCTACATGCAGACCTTTCTGCAGTACCAGGACCAGTTCGGCGGCGCCAATCGGGTGCTGATCGCGCTCAGGGTCACCGAGGGCGATATCTTCACCGCCGAATTCTTCGAGACCCTGAAACAGGTCACCGACGAGGTCTTCTTCATCGACGGCGTCGACCGGGCCGGGGTGCGCTCGATCTTCACCCCCAATGTGCGCTTCATCGAGATCGTCGAGGACGGCTTCGCCGGCGGCAACGTGATCCCGGCGGATTTCGAGCCGACCCGCGAACGCCTGGAGGAGGTGCGCGAGAACATCCTGAAATCCGGCCAGATCGGCCGGCTGGTGGCGGAGGACTTCACCGCCGCCATCGTCAGCGCCCAGCTGCTGGAGCGCGACCCGCGCACCGGCGAGCGGCTCGACTACCTGGCGGTCGCCCGCCAGCTCGAGGAGTCGATCCGCGACCAGTACCGCACCGATACGATCGACGTGCATATCATCGGTTTCGCCAAGGTGGTCGGAGACATCGCCGACGGCGCCACGGGCGTGCTTCTGTTCTTCGTCGTGGCGCTCGTCCTGACGGCGATCCTGGTCTATCTCTACAGCCGTTCCTGGCGGCTGACGGTGCTGCCGCTCATCTGCTCGCTGGTGGCGGTGGTCTGGCAGCTGGGCCTGCTGGTGCTGTTCGGCTTCGGCATCGACCCGCTGTCGATCCTGGTGCCCTTCCTGGTCTTCGCCATCGGCGTTTCGCACGGCGTACAGATGATCAACGCCCTGAAGGGCCATGTCTGCGACGGCCATGAATGCTACGAGGCCGCCCGCACCTGCTTCCGCCGCCTGTTCATCCCGGGCAGCGTGGCGCTGGCGACCGACACGGCCGGTTTCCTGACTATCCTGCTGATCGACATCCCGATCATCCAGGAGCTGGCGATCACCGCCAGCCTGGGTGTGGCGGTGATCATCCTGACCAACCTGTTCCTGCTGCCGGTGCTGTTGAGCTATCTCAGGCTCGACGACGGCTATCGCCAGCGCATCGGCCGGGTAATGGCGAGCCGGGCCAGGCTGTGGCGGCTGCTGTCGTCCTTTGCCAGGCTGCGGGTGGCGGTGCCGACGGTGCTGGTGGCCGCGGCGTTGCTGGGCTGGGGGCTGTGGGAAGGCCGCGGCGTGCCGATCGGCGACCAGGAGGCCGGCGTGCCGGAACTGTGGCCCGACAGCCGGTACAACCGGGACACCGCCCTCATCGCCGACCGCTTCGCCATCGGCGTCGACATCATCCAGGTGATCGCCGAGGGCCCGGCCGATGGCTGCATCGACCATGACGTGGTGCGCCAGATCGACGATTTCGAGTGGCACCTGCGCAATGTCGAGGGTGTGCAGTCGACCCTGTCGCTGCCGGCGGTCATGAAGATCATCAATTCCGGCTGGAACGAGGGCAACCCGAACTGGCGCGTGCTGTCGCGCAACTCCCAGGTGCTGGTCCGGGCGGTGACGCCGGTGGAGACCTCGACCGGCCTGCTCAACGCCGACTGCTCGGTCATGCCGGTGCTGGCCTTCACCGAGGACCACAAGGAAGAGACCCTGATCCGGGTGGTCGACGCGACCAAGGCCTATATCGCCGCCAATCCGTCCGACACCGTCACCTTCCGGTTGGCCACCGGCAATGTCGGGGTGATGGCGGCGACCAATGAGGCGGTGTCGGCAGCCCAGTTCGAGATCCTGCTGTGGGTCTACGGCGCGGTCGTTGTGCTCTGCCTGCTGACCTTCCGCTCAATCCGCGGGACCCTTTGCACGGTCCTGCCGCTCAGCCTGGTCTCCGTGCTGGCCTATGCATTGATGGCCCAGGTCGGGATCGGCCTGAAGGTCTCCACCCTGCCGGTGGCGGCGCTCGGCGTCGGCATCGGCGTCGATTACGGCATCTACATCTTCAGCCGCCTGAAGGTGCATCTCGACGATGGCGAACCGCTGGATGAGGCCTATTTTCGCACCCTGACCGAGACCGGCAGCGCCGTCGTCGTCACCGGCCTCACCCTGGCGGCGGCGGTCAGCACCTGGGCCTGGTCGGCGCTCAAGTTCCAGGCCGATATGGGCGTGCTGCTGGCCTTCATGTTCCTGGTCAACATGGCCGCCGCGATCCTGGTCCTGCCGGCCCTGGCGGCGGTGTTCGGGCGCTTCATCCCGTGGGGGCCGCGGGCGCGGGGCTAGGCCCGATCAGGGTGCCGGCCCGTCGCGGTGCGGAATTAACGGATGGCATCGCATCCGGTCTGTCCTAAACTCTCGCCCCAATCAGCATACGAATGGCTCGAGGGGAGGCGACGGCGATGAAGACCATGCAGGGGCCGGCAATCTTTCTGGCGCAGTTCGCGGGGGACGAGGCGCCATTCAACAGCCTGGATACGATCAGCCAATGGGCCGCCGGCCTGGGCTACAAGGGCATCCAGATCCCGAGCTGGGACGGCCGGCTGTTCGACCTGGCGAAGGCCGCCGAAAGCAGCGACTACTGCGACGAGGTCAAGGGCACGCTGGCGGCGCACGGGCTGCAGCTCACCGAGCTGTCGACCCATCTGCAGGGCCAGCTGGTCGCCGTGCACCCGGCCTACGACACCGCCTTCGACGGCTTCGCGGCGCCGGAGGTGCGCGGCAACCCCGCGGCGCGCACCGAATGGGCGGTCAACCAGCTGATGATGGCCGCCAAGGCGTCAGAGCGCCTGGGCCTGAACGCCCATGCCACCTTCTCCGGTGCGCTCGCCTGGCCCTATGTCTATCCCTGGCCGCAGCGCCCGGCTGGGCTGATCGAGACGGCATTCGACGAGCTGGCGCGGCGGTGGCGGCCGATCCTGGACGCGTTCGACGCCTCCGGCGTGGATGTCTGCTACGAGATCCATCCCGGCGAGGATCTGCACGACGGTGCGACCTTCGAGATGTTCCTGGAGCGGGTCGACAACCATCCGCGCTGCAACCTGCTCTACGATCCCAGCCACTTCGTGCTGCAGCAGCTCGACTACCTCGCCTACATCGACCTCTATCACGAGCGCATCAAGGCGTTCCACGTGAAGGACGCGGAGTTCAATCCGACCGGGCGCCAGGGGGTCTATTCCGGCTATCAGGGCTGGGTCGACCGGGCCGGCCGCTTCCGGTCGTTGGGCGACGGGCAGGTCGATTTCGCCGGCATCTTCTCCAAGCTCGCGGCCTATGACTTCGACGGCTGGGCGGTGCTGGAATGGGAGTGCTGCCTGAAGCACCCGGAAGTCGGGGCGGCCGAGGGCGCGCCCTTCATCGAGGCGCACATCATCCGGGTCACCGAGAAGGCCTTCGACGATTTCGCCGATGCCGGCACCGACGAGGCCGCCAACCGCAAGATGCTGGGCATCGGATAGGGAGGTTTGGCGCGGATGGCGAAACACCTCTCCCCTTGCGGGAGAGAGCCTGCCCCCGGCTCGATCGGGGGTCGGATCGCGCAGCGATCCGGGTGAGGGGTCGCGCGGCGTCCGCCGCGCGAAGACTATTGGTTGGCCCCCTCACCCTCCCAATGCTTCGCATCAGGTCCCTCCCTCACCCGCGAGGGGAGAGGGGCATGACGGTGCTGTCATCGACTATGAGATGAAAAACTCGGGAGGACTGACATGGCAATCGAGGGGAAAGCGGACGGCAGCGTGAATCGCCGGCTCAGGCTCGGCATGGTCGGCGGCGGGCAGGGGGCGTTCATCGGCGGCGTGCACCGCATCGCGTCCCGCATTGACGACCATTACGAGCTCGTGGCCGGAGCGCTGTCCTCCGACCCGGACCGGGCCCGCGCCTCGGCGGCGGAGCTGCGCATTGACGACGACCGGGCCTATGGCAGCTTCGCCGAGATGGCGGACGCCGAGGCCCGCCGCGACGACGGCATCGACGCGGTGGCGATCGTCACGCCGAACCACGTCCACCACGCCGCCGCCAAGACGTTCCTGGAGGCCGGGATCCACGTGATCTGCGACAAGCCGATGACCACGTCGCTGGAGTCCGCGCTGGACCTGGTCCACACGGTGAAGCGCACCGAACTGGTCTTCGGGCTCACCCACAACTACACCGGCTATCCGATGGTGCGGCAGGCTCATGAAATGGTCGCGGCGGGCGAGCTCGGCGCGATCCGGGTGATCCAGGCGGAATACCCGCAGGACTGGCTGTCGACCAGGCTGGAGAACGAGGGCCTGAAGCAGGCGGAATGGCGCACCGACCCGGAACGCAGTGGGCCCGCCGGCTGCGTCGGCGACATCGGCACCCATGCCTTCAACCTGGCCGCCTTCATCACCGGGCTCGAGGTCGAGTCGATCGCCGCCGACCTGTCCACCTTTGTGGATGGCCGGTTGCTGGACGACAACGCCCACATGATGCTGCGCTATCAGGGCGGTGCCCGCGGCATGATCTGGGCAAGCCAGGTCGCGCCCGGCAACGAGAATGCCCTGCACATCCGGATCTATGGCGAAAAGGGCGGGCTGGAGTGGTTCCAGGAGCATCCCAATCAGCTCCGCCACACGCCGCTCGGAGAGCCGCCGCGCATCATCAGCCGCAGCGGCGCCGGCGCCGGCGCGGCCGCCGCCCATGCCAGCCGCATCCCGCCGGGCCATCCGGAGGGCTATCTGGAAGGGTTCGCCCAGCTCTATGCCGACATCGCCGAATTGATCAACGCCCGGCGCGAGGGACGGATGCCGGACCCGATGGCCCGATTGGTGCCGACCGTGGAGGACGGCGCCCGCGGCGTGAAATTCATCGAGGCGGTGGTCGAATCCAGTCGTCAGAACGGCGCCTGGATCGACGCGTCGCTGTCGCTGTAGCGCGTTGCCCATGGAGCCCTGAGCAGACCTCATCGCAGATCGCGATCGTGACGCCCCGCGGGGGGCATCGCGACGAGCCTATTCGGCGGCGAGGGCCTTCTCGGCCGTACGCTTGGCACGCCCGCTCTTCTTGGGAGCGTCCTTGGGGTTGTCGCGTGCGATCGGCAGGGTGATGGTCACGGTGGTGCCGCCGCCGAACGTGCTCTCGATGTCCAGCGTGCCGCCATGCAATTCGATGATCGCCATGGAGAGTGGGATGCCGAGACCGGTGCCTTCGTATTTGCGCGCCAATGTGCTGTCGATCTGGCCGAACATCGACATCGCGGTCGGAATGTCGTCCGGTCGCATGCCGATTCCGTTGTCGCGAAGCTCGATCACCGCCTTCCTGCCCTTGCGGCTCGCGGTGACATGGACCTCGCCGCCGGATTCGGTGAACTTGACCGCGTTGGACAGGATGTTCAGCAGCACTTGACGCAGCCTTGCCGGGTCGCCGCGGACCTTCAGCGATGGGTCCGGGGCATCGATGATCAACGCCACTCCGGAGCGCTCGAACCAGTCCCGGATGATGTGCCGGCAGTCATCGATCACCTGGTCGATGCGCACGCCCTCGCTCTCCACCTTCAGCTTACCGGCCTCGTTCTTCGAGATATCAAGGATATCGTTGATGATATCGAGCAGGTGCCGGCTGCTCCGCAGGACGTTGTCGGCGTATTCCTTGTATTTGGTCTGGCCGATCTTGCCGAAGATCTCCGTCGAGATGGCCTCCGAGAAACCGATGATGGCGTTGAGCGGCGTGCGCAACTCGTGGCTCATGTTGGTGAGGAAGTTGGTCTTGGCCTCACTGGCCGCCTCGGCCTCCTTCTTGGCGGCACGCAGAGTCGCCTCGCGACGCTTCAGCACGGTGATGTCGGTCCAGAACATGATGGCGCCGCCGTCCTGGGTCGGGCTGCCGCTGCTGCGCACCCAGCGCCCGTCCGGCAAGCGCTGCTCGGTCGGCTTCTCGCCCTTGCGCTTCTTGTTTCCGGAGGCGTCCGGGTTGCCGATCAGGGTCTGGAACTCGTCGAAGGCCATCCCGGTGAGCTCACGGTCCACGCAGGCCGGGAAGAAGTCGCGGATCTGACTGTTGGCGATCAGGATGCGGTGGTCGGCGTCCAGCAGGACGACCGCCTCGCTGGATTTCTCGATCGCGTCGATCAGGCGCGACTGGGCCGATTTCCGCTGCTCCACCTCGCGTTGCATCATCTCGCGGATGTTCTGCTGCATCTTGCGCATGGTGTTGAGCAGGATGCCGGTTTCCTCGTCGGCCGCCTCGGGGATCTCGGTATCCATCTCGCCATCGGCGATGCGGCTGGCAGCCGACGCGGCGATCGACAGCGGCCGGGTGATGACGCCGGCCAGCGCGATCGTGACGACGGCGGAGGCGATCAGCGCCATCACCGTCATGATCGCGGCGGTGCCTCGGGAATCCTGGATGGCGTTGGTCACCGACTGGCGCTGGTCGAAGCCGTCGCGGGTGGCGATCTCGATAAGCTGGTCGAATCGCTGGGTGACTTGGGCGGAGATGTTGTCCATCTCCTGCCAGCGTTCGGCGGTCAGGCCCTGGTTGTAGGCGATCTGCCGCTTTTCCGTCCAGGCGCGCACCAGCACCTCGATCTCACCGATCAGCTCCACCGTGCTCTCCGACACCGCCAGATGCCGCGCGGCATCCAGGTCCTCGAAGAAGATCTCGGTGCTGCGCTGCATCTCGAGCCGGTTGCGGGCCGCGTTCGAGGCGCTCTGGGCCAGGGCCTGGCGGCCGAGGCGGCCGTCCATCAGGGAGAAGTCGTTCAGCGCCTTGCGGGTGAAGTTGATGGTCATCAGCGGGCGGTCGTAGGTCTCCGCCACCAGCCGGCTCAAATCGGTGATCTTGATGACCGCATAGGCGCCGAGGAAGAAGGTGATGGCGGCCATGCACACGAAGGCGATCAGCAGCTTCCAGCGAATGGACAGTCGCCGGTTCTGCTGCGCGTCGGACTTCACGCCCGTGCTGCCGTCCGCCGCGGCCCGATCGTCGGGAACGGACTCCTCCTCTCCCCACGGGTTGGGGATACGGCGAAGCCCGTCGATATAGGCGGAGATCACCTTACGGGTTAGCGGCACTCTATCCTCTCGAATCCTGCCTGTTTCAGGGCCGGTCGGTCGAATTCAAACAAGCGGCAGAGGAGAATTCGGGCCGGGGCGCCTGATGCAAGAGAGCATCTTCGCGGCGTGGCCCGCCGTGACTCTGTCCATGCCTCCTCCGCGCCGTCCGCATCGAGGTGCGGACAGCCGTCCGCGGAAACGGCGACCTCTTGGTGATCCCCTCTCGGTGATCCGTCGGGTCGTTCCTTTCCCAACCCTGGAAAATGCCCGGAATTTGTTAAGCTCCGCTTAACTTTTGCAGAATGCGCGTCAACGTGATCGCGCCGCGGGCGGAATCCGCGGTTGGCGACGACCATGACACAGCTCATGGTCAGCGCCGGAAATGCCGGCTAGCCTGTCGCCAAAACCGGGTGTTGCAGCGCGCGGAACCATGAAGGGAGGACCAAGGGCGCATGTATCTCGGAATTGATCTTGGCACCTCCGGGGTGAAGGTCGTGCTGGTCGACGACGACCAGACGGTCATCGATCAAGCGACCGCGCCGCTTCAGGTTTCCATGCCGCAACCGCTGTGGTCGGAACAGGATCCGGAGTCGTGGTGGCTGGCGACCTGCGATGCGGTCGCCACGCTGCGCGCCGGACGGGCGGACGAGCTCCAGGCGGTGCGCGGAATCGGCCTCTCCGGTCAGATGCACGGCGCCACCTTGCTCGATGCTTCGGACCGCGTGCTGCGTCCGGCAATCCTGTGGAATGATGGCCGATCGGCGGCGGAATGTGCCGAGCTGGAGCGGCGCGCGCCGGAGAGCCGGGCGATCACCGGCAACCTCGCCATGCCCGGGTTCACCGCGCCCAAGCTGCTATGGGTCGCCAACCACGAGCCGGAGGTGTTCGCCGACGTCGCGAAGGTGCTGTTGCCGAAGGACTATGTCCGGCTACGCATGACCGGCGCCAGCGCGTCCGATATGTCGGACAGCGCCGGCACATTGTGGCTGGACGTCGCCGGGCGCCGATGGTCGGAGGAGATGCTGGACGCGACGGGCCTGCCGCTCTCGGCCATGCCGGAGCTGTTCGAGGGGTCGCAGGCCACCGGCACCCTGCGCCCGGAGATCGCCGCGGAATGGGGCGTGGCGGCCGATGCCGTCGTGGCCGGCGGCGGCGGTGACAATGCCGCCGGTGCTGCCGGCGTCGGCGTGGTGGAACCGGGCGCCGCCTTTCTGTCGCTCGGCACCTCAGGCGTGCTGTTCGTCTCCAATGCGGGCTATGCGCCGAACCCCGAACAGGCGGTGCACGCCTTCTGTCACTGCCTGCCGGAGACCTGGCACCAGATGTCGGTGATCCTCAGCGCGGCCTCCTGCCTGTCGTGGCTTTCGGAGATTCTCGGTGCGGAGGTCGAGACCCTGCTGGACGAGGCCGCCGCCGCCGACCGCGACACCGGCAGCCTGATCTTCCTTCCCTATCTCACCGGCGAGCGGACCCCGCACAACGACGCGAACGCCATGGGCGTGTTCTTCGGCCTGACGGCCGCGACGGCCCGCGCCGATCTGACCCGCGCCGTGCTGGAGGGGGTGGCGTTCGCGTTTGCCGACGGCCAGGCGGCGCTGCAGGCGGCCGGGACCGAGATCGGCGAGACCTCGGTGATCGGCGGCGGCGCGCGGTCGCAGTTCTGGGGCCGGATCCTGGCGGCGGTGCTCGGCCGGACGTTGACCTATCACAGCGGCGGCGAGGTCGGCCCGGCCTTCGGCGCCGCGAGGCTCGGACGGCTGGCGGCGACCGGCGAGGACCCGAAATCGGTCTGCACGCGGCCTCCGACCGCCGGTGTCGTAGACCCCGATCCCGGCCTCCAGGACCGCTATCAGGCGCGATGGGCGCGGTTCCGCGATCTCTATCCGACCCTGCGCGGCCATTTCGCGGAGGGTCGGGCGTGAAGAGCCGCCGCGCAGCGCCGGGTGGACGCGGAGGGCTGGCGGGTTTGATCCGCCATGGCTCGGCGCTTGGAGGTCTTTGCATCCTGCTCGCGGCCGGCCCCGGAACCGTGGCGGCCGAGCCGTTGATCGGCGACGAGCGGGCCGTCGGCCAGCATCTCTCGCACGACGAGATCGCGTCCGGGGCCGTTGATCTGG
>JAAUYH010004515.1_pt1 | contig 10981 bp, 7 predicted proteins | sample 7278061 | NCBI WGS metagenome assembly JAAUYH01 (sample SAMN14350203, study PRJNA611818) | marine sediment metagenome | isolation source: surface marine sediment (0.6m) | place: French Polynesia: Moorea | collected 2018-08 | reverse complement strand
TCCTCACCGGAACACTGAAGCTCACTACCACTACCTATTCACCTACTGCAGCATGGATGCGGCCCAGGAACGCACCCTGTTTGCAATGTATGAGAGCTTGAAGGAAACGAATGAGAAATTCTCGCTGTCTGTTTGATTGAGCAGTGTAGGGTCATTACCAGTTCAACATTATTATGAACTCGAAAAGTTACTGCAATCAGTGATGAGTGAAGTAAAAATAAATTGAGCATTACCAAAACAATCTGATTCCAAAATACATTCTCTATCTGCAATATCACTGATCAACTTGTCTGAGCAGGGTACAGCAATGCTGTTGCGGATTTGGAGGTGTGTCTGTACAGTACTGGTACCAAGGGTTCTCGGATTAAAAGTACGCAGTCCTTAGGGTTAAGCCGATGGCACCTACATTGAGAAGTTTTAGATTTCCAATTGAATTCGAGTACTACACCTCAGCAGAACGGAAAGTTTGTTACATGCGCTGAATCTGAGGAATCCTTGTCAAGTGAGCGCGTTCAAGTCAAAATCATGCTGGGGCTAGAAATCATCAGTAGATTTGCTCAATAAAAACATGGACCAAGCCTGGAAAGATTCGGCAGTTTACAAACTTCCACAATAAGGAGGAACATTCCTATTCAGATTTGAAATATTATGATCAAAATATAATGATGAGCAGAGGGAGTGAGAGACAACTAAAGTTTACTTACGCACACTTTCTAAATCCACACATGTTCTTCGGTGTTGGTTGTTATGACTATTAATATGTATGAAAATCATGGCTGCAATTGAAAACTCAATTCGTGTCGAAAACAGAACTTCTGGATAATTTTCCAGGATTCCTGGAATGCATTCATTCGTACAGATTGTCTCGAAGGAATTTAAGGGTGGTTACGGTGACTGTCATCTGAGCATCTTCACTTTCAAGTCCATGACGTTCTCCTTCCAGCTCTAGTAGTGTGGAATTGCGTCCATAGGATAGCAGTAGGCTGTTTGAAAGCCGAGCAATTTCAATTGGGATAATCTTGTCTTCAGCTCCGTGCACTAGGAACGCAGGAGCACTGATGCTGGCATTCGTCAGCTCTGCGGGGTACCTCTCAGGCAATATCATAGATGTGGATAATCCGAGAACTGCGGCCCATTCATGGCGCAAGTAACTTGTCAATGAGATTTGTCCTCCTTGACTTAATCCAACGAGTGCCATTTTAGTGCGTGGAATTCCCGTCTCATTCACCTGCGCATCTGCCAGCTTCGAGATCACATTCGCAGCATTAATGATTTGGTCATCCGGAAACGGGCCGTCAGAGCTCTCAGGAACATTGTACCACGACGGGCCGAAGACTCGGTAGCGATCGACCCAGTTGGATGGTGCTTGAGGAACAAGGAATCGTGTTGTGTTAAGCCCCGCATTCTGTACTACCTTAACTAAAGGAATGACTTCTTCAACAGATTGCAAAAGGCCGTGAACAACAATCACAACCGATGAGGGCTCAGTGTCAAGAGGAGGGTCGATCACAGTCACATTGATATTTTCTTCTAGCCTCGCATATGATTGGTTTATTACTGATTCGAAAGGTGCGATGGAAGAGAAATCTTGACCTAAAGCCAAGCAGCCGAGCACAATAAGGACAGCAGGAAAAATTAATCTCTTCATCATGCACTTGTGATTGAAATAGCACTTGATGAACGTGTTCTGAGCGACAGAATCATTTATAGTTAATCGACTAACAGTTAACCAAATTAGTCAGGAGCGTTTTCCGTTAAAAGTCATGCATTCCAGATTAACGAATAACGTAGAGTTAAAGTAAACTTTCTGGCCCACAGACGGCAAAATTCTAATACTGTACTATGAGCACGTTATCATGTCCTAAGTAAAAGTGTTTTCTTCTATTGCAGTTCACCTGAAACATCTATCATACTTGGCCGAAAAAGCCTATATAATTAAAAATACTTTTCGTACCCATCACCATAGATGTTGAAATGAGATGGCGGGGAAAATTCATGAGAAATGTGAATAATTCTCCAGAAACGAGAAGATCCACAGATTTAACTGTCAATGGTTAAATTACTAAAGGTACTGAATTTTTCTGTAAGAATAGCGAAGAAATTGAATGAAATAGAAAGTCGAGTTGCGGAAGTAGAAATAATCAAGTTACGTATGGCACCGTCGAATCCAACTTTTGAAAAATCATTGGAATTCATCGTTGTGTTGCAGTATCAAAGTACATCATTCCGGTTTTTACATACCTAATTGAAAATGTAATTTGACAGATAACACCAATGAAATGACCAAACATTCCGTAATGATATTAAAGAGTAGTACGTAGGTTTAAAATAAAGAGTAATGGCTTGTCGGGATCCAGATTTTTGTGGAAATGTCAGCGAGAAAAGCATCTATTTGGTTACGGATTTTTTTGAAGATGATCATGAGCATACCAGGATTGCCGGAAAAGTTTTAAGTAATGGAATTGACAGATATAATTTTATGATAGTTCTACATTATCAAGAATCAGTCGTTTGTCCTATTATTGGTCAATAGTGGTTAAGTATTTTAGTGCTCGGCACTTTTGCATTTTAGTTTATACTTTCCTAATTTAAGCCTCAAATTCTGTTTCATATATCTTCTCTACAACTTTATCTTTTTGAAAATATCTGAATGAAGAACAGGGCTGGTAAATTGGACGATTACTTAAGCTCTTAACGAATTTATTGAATTAGTTTACTGAAGCAATAATTGCTCCTGTGAGGTGCATTCAGACAAATTGTTGTTGAAAAGTCGGCACTATTCTTTCAGTAATCTGAAATTGTTTTAGTCTGATTTCAGTTCAGCACAGTGCAGAAGCATGTCCGATGCAATTTTGCAACGTTGGCAGCCTAAGATGCAGTTAACAATCCATTTCGGCAATCATGGAAAGTCGTGGAGTGAGTGATCTTACTCACTCAACGACTTGCCAAGCCTGATCGGATTTCAATATTCTGACGAGCAAATCGGTTTACTAGATCACTAGACTAAGGGTTGATTTTTTCGAAACTGGTGACTTCTGCGGACTCAGTTCATGAATATTTCTTGAGCACATGCTATTACAAATTGTCGATACAGTCTGGAACAATCAGAAAATATTTGAGCGTTGATGAATAAATTAGTAGTGCAAGAAAATAAACATATAGAAGAGAATGGTGAAATTTCTAGTTCTTCCTTTCTTACTACCCGAAGAAGCACAGACACAAGTATATTAATACTCGAAGGGTATGTCAGGGTCACTAACGCTGATTCAAATGATGAACTTGATTTTTCAAATATTTATCAACGTTATTCACAGGAGAAACTGTTATGACTTTTTGCAAAGGTAGGATTTTGATAACCTTTGATTGATTTATGTAGCTTTTTTTAATTTGAAGTTTAAGAAATCCTTGTGCACCATATTCGTATTCTTAGGAATGCACTTGTTTTTTTACAGTAGAATGAAATATTTGAAAAAAATCAACCTTAAGTAATGGAGATTTCTGATCTCAGCAACCAAGCAAAAGAGTGCCCCTGTGTTTAGGCGCAGATGTAAAATTTGAAAAATGTAACATAGTTTTAATGAGTTGCTGTCTTTTATTCAACAAGTGTGTGATGTGGTATTTTCGCGGGAAATATTACTATTCTGGACTGGAGGAATGGAGATGTGGTGACGTAACACAGAAATTAGACCGATTCAGCGTGCGAGAGCACTGCAACAAACTTGTCTATAGTGTGGCACTCCGAAGAACGACATGATAAATTCTGTTGGAAGTTCTAAAGTGTGCTAGGGCAAACATGTTTTCATAGGAGAAATTAAAAATTCGAGTTCCACACGTTTCGAAAGTTTTGGTGGACTGTACGTATTACACTACTCCCTCTCAAGTCGTGGACTCCTCTAATTGCAATTTCGTTACACCCAATTAGTGACAACACAAATTAATAAAATGCATTTCATTCCTTTTGCAAAAAGCACTGCTGAAAGAGGCCTAGCAGATGCCAACTGGGGATGGAGTGCTGTGATTGGGTAATCCAATCCCGCTAGAAAGCCAATTTAGAGATTTTTCAATATTTTAGTTGCCTGTTTAGCCATTCGTACATGTCAGCAAATTGTGTTTTCACGGAAGTGGAATTTGGAAGAATTGGAATGTGGAACAGTGCATTGGGTAGTGGCCCTCGCGTGATGGCACGCGATGTTGATGAGATGACACGAAAACAATTTCGCCTACCTGTAGGAAAAAGGAGCGAGGAATGGCCAATTCGGCGTATCCACGTGTGTAGCATCACCATGCACTCAGCTGGCACCCGAACAAGTGCACCTCTGCGCACGGCAGACTGCTGTGAGTGAACCAAGCTGGCGTCCTATGGGTTGCGTGCGAGTCTGGCCTTCGAGCGGCGACGCTCTCTCGCTGTCGGCGCTGGTGACACCGGGAGCGGCACACGTGCTGCTGCTACCTGCGGCTGGTGCGGAATGTGTGACGTCGGATGAGACCGCGATGAATGCGGAGACGCGCGCGCGCATGATTGTGGCGAACTACGCGGCGCCCGCGGCCGTGGTGCGGTGGGGTGCGACGCGGGCGGCCAAATCGGTGGCCGTGCTCGTGCACGCCACTGCCGAGGGCGCGCCCGTCTCCGCAGCCGCGCGCGATGTCTTCGAGCGTGCATGCGTGACGCCAAATTTTGACTTGCCGCCACGCGATTGTATTTTTACCGTTGACGAGCTACGCGCGCTGTTGTGGTGCGTCGCTTCGCGTCCGAAGCCGGACGACGAGGTCGGTACGTCACGAATTTCGTTGATGAGAGGATTCGAACGATTACAAGCATTCAGCTTGCAGAATTCGGGCTTCCAGAATCTCCTCTCCGACGACGACGACGCGAACATCGACGCAGTTTCTACTTCAAGTAACCTGTCGATGAACAACGAGAAAGACCTCGACGAAGATGAAGACGATGAAAACCATGGGTACATGTCCGCTTCGAATAAGCTAATGACGCCGTGCCTGTCCCTACCGTCGTTTCCGGCGTTCCCGGTTTCTCCGCCGGCGAGGTCGCCCACCGCGTCGCCGTTTTTGAAACGGCAGCAGTCGCTGAGGCCGTTGAACCTCGGGCAGCTGTGTATGGGCGAGCCCGAGATCTCGACCACGCACGAGGAGTTCCGCGTGGCCACGAAGGTGCTGTCGAAAATCCGCGATTACCTGTACGTCGGCGGCGTCGCGTCGGCGTCGCTCGACGCGAACACGCTGCGCAAGCACAAAATTGTCACGGTAGTGAACCTCGCCGCGGGCGCGATTGCGAACGACACCAGCGCGCGGGGCGTGAAAACCATACGCATCTACGCGCGCGACAGCGAGGCGGAAGACGCCACCGCGCTCATCCCCGTCGTGGCGCTCGCGGTCGCTGACGCGCGTCGCCGCAACGCGGCCGTCCTGATCCATTGCCACCGTGGCGTGTCGCGCTCGTGCGCCATGGCGACCGCCGTGCTTATGGTCGAGGAGAGGCCGGACGCGATGTGGGCGCTCTCGGAGGTGCGCACCGCGAGGCCGGTCGCCAGCCCCAACCCGGCGTTCGTGCGCGCCCTCCAAACATTGCAGCTGGCGCTTCTCGGCGAACCGCCGCAGCGAATCGCGGCTCTCGCGCGGTTACAGGGCGACCCCGGCGACGGGGCGGAGGTTCTCGTGGATTATGAGAAATCGTGTGAACCAGCTATCGAGCGCGCGTGGGCGGCGCTCGTCGTAGAGAGAAACAATAATGCGGGCGTGCTTGTGGCACGTGGACCACTCGTTCACGAGTGGCGATGGAAGCAGACGTTGCAGATGGCGGAATGGTTCGCGCACAGAAATGGACTGGGTGGTGGCAAGAACCGTGCGCGCAGGAACGCATTCGATGTGTGTCCGTTTGATGAGAACATTTCCAAGATGATTCTACGAAATCGACGATGAAATCATGTTTCAAGTATAAAAGCAGTAATGTACCTGTTCAGTTCCGTGTATTGTGTTTTGGTCTGGCATCAAGTGAAAGCAGCGTCCGATGGGTGGACAGTAGCGAATACGTGACGGTACCGTTTCTTGGATGTCCTCTCGAACAATGCGAATACTGTGTAGGATTGTGCGTGCTGCGGGCAGTTGCATCAGCGGCTGGTGTTCGCGAGGGGCCTGGCTAATCGTGTCGTGGGGAAAGTATTGAAGAGGGCGATGACGAGTTCGAGGGGATTCCTCATCAGGGGTGTGTGAGGTGGACCGCAGAATGAAGCGAGGCAGAAGACGTAGTTGACTGGGGTGGGGCGGCGAGGCATCGGCACTCATTTCATTGAGCAGAAACGAGGTGTGAGACGATGTCGGCGGAGATGAGACGAAGCTGGGCAGTGTAAGCGAGGTGGCAAACAGATATTTAATATATAAAATGTAAGCAGCACGAATCTCACAAGTTACAAAACCTGCTTTCCCGTTCCAATTGAACTCGCGTACGGTATCGCCGCCTGTGGCCTAGTTCCCGTCGCGGTGCGCACCGTGCGTGCGCGTCTGTCTGCCTCGCCCGTGCCGTGCCGTGCGCGCACGCGGCGCGCCGACCATGCAGCGCCCCAACACGGAGCAGGACCGCGTGCGCCTGCTGGCCGACCTGCGCAGCTCGTTCTTCCTGCCCCCCCTCATCGAGCACAAGTACCAGATTCAGCAGGTGATCGGCGAGGGCAGCTACGGCGTCGTGTGCTCCGCCCGCAACCGCGACACCAACGAGCTGGTCGCCGTCAAGCGCATCATCGGCGTCCTCGAGGAGACCCCCGAGGCCACCCGCACCCTGCGCGAGCTCAAGTTCCTCCGCCTCCTCTCCGACCACGAGAACATCATCTCCATCAAGGATGTGCTGCTGCCTGGTGAGCGCGACCGATTCAACGACGTGTTCCTTGTGCTCGAGCTCATGCCCACCGACCTCAGTCGTGTGCTGCGCGCGAACATTCCGCTGTCAAACGACCACATTCGCTGGCTCATGTACCAGCTACTGCGCGGCATTGCGTATCTGCATTCGGCGCGTGTGTTTCATCGTGACTTAAAGCCCAGTAACATCATGATCAACGCCGCGTGCGATTTGCGCATCATCGACTTTGGACTTGCAAGGCTGCCGCAGAGTATACAGCCCGATGCACCGCTGCTCACGGATTACGTCGCCACGCGCTGGTACCGTGCACCCGAACTCATCTTGCTGGGTGCGAGCCATTATACCACGGCAATTGACATGTGGTCTGTTGGGGTGATTTTTGGGGAAATGTTGAACAATGGCGCGCCATTGTTCCCTGGAATCAACAATCAGAATCAGATCGAGCGCATCATGACGCTGTGCCGCTCGCAGCCGAGTGAGGCGATGCGCGCCGCGATGGCCAGTTCGCCTATGTTCCGAAATATGGCCACCAGGCAGACGAACAGCAATGGACGCGCGCCGTTGCAAGACCTCATCCCGAACGCGGACCCGCAGGCCATCGACCTGTTGGAGCACATCCTACAACTAGACCCCGAACGTCGGATTTCCGCGGCCGATGCCATGGCACACCCCTATTTTGCTTCGTTGCACGAACCGAGCGCCATTATCACCCGCGATCCTATCCCACCCGAGGAGTTTGCATTCGAGGCGGAGAACTTGTCGCGTGAACAACTGCGGCACTTGTTCCTGGAAGAGATTTTGCGGTATCACCCCGAGCATCGCGAGGCGTACCTCAGTGCGAACGTGGGGAATGGTGTGTCTCGTGCGCTGGCCACCGCGGGCCAGGCGGATGCGATGAGAAGACAGTTCAATGCGGTGCACACTGGTGGGCCCACCCCGCGTGCGTGGGAATCGATGCCGTCGAGTCAGATGGCGGGACTCATTGGCGTGGTGAACTCGGCGACCTCTACCGTCACTTCTACTGGGGACAAGGCAGGCAACGTGCCCATGCAGGGCAAGAGTGGTGATGAGGCGCAGCTACCAATCGCCGGGCGGAAGGGCAGTGAGGCGGGCATGAACACAATGATGGTTGTGAACGATAGTGAGGGCGATGGTGATGAGAGCGAGTCGCACCAGATGCGATACGCGGGGATGACGAGTGTGGAGTCGGTGAGCTCGGCCGTGGGCATGCAGATTGATAACGGCGATCGCAAGTGAGGGTAGGTGGCTCTACTTGCTTATCCTTATTTTTGACTTTTGGTGTGTATACTTATCACGATGATGTGGTGTGTTCTGTCGCAAAGGTTTGCGTGTGGGACTTGTGCTTGTAAACACCGGACGCGCAACGGTTGTTGTGCGCTTGTATGCGCATTCGTGCGTGTGTACACCGCCCGCGTGCGAACGCAGGCGTGTATTTCGATATCATGGCTGTATGCGCTACCCTAATGTACAACCAATCCGAATGCAGGCCACGGGCGGCGACTGTCGTTTTGCGCTTCGCGACATCTCCGCAACGAAGATGACGTGCTTCGCTACCCGACTCGTGTATGCCGGCTGCATGTGAGATAATGGTGGCAGGTTGCGATGTTGTGCGAAGAAACTACGATGCAGGCCGTACAGTCTGTGACCTTCCGTTCAGTTAAACGATCGACGTAAAGATTCGACCACATCCTTAATGTTGCGCTCCTACTCTACGTTACTCTCGAACAATTATCGTGGTCGTGTACGGTGCGATTAAGTCTATTTCGAACATCAATATCATTGGTAGATGTTATTGATTGCTTTCCCGTGTTACCATTCCCTGTGCGAATGAAATGGCAGTATCCTATTTCTGTTTCATTCTATAACGAATGATCATCTGCGAATGCAATGCATTCTGGTACTTTGCGATATGCCCTAGTAAGTTCAGATTGCGAAACAGGCCATGTGTCGTCTTCGAGACAGAGTCCACGAAATATCGCAAAACTGTCTCTGACTTTGCCAACAGTAGTTATTTTCAAGAATTATTAATATCCGACCGTCATAGCCCATAGGAATACATGTGATGCGCAGAAAGTCCTTGTCTCGGGAATTTTGATAAGGTGTTTAGATATTTTATCTTGTTCGAATCAAGAATGGAGGACAATGATCTTACTGATGAAGTGCTTTTTCTGTTCCATCTTTTGTTTCTACGTCCTAGCGTTTGCAGACTGAGCCAACAAATGGATTGTAGCTGTGTTTGGTTCTATTCTAAATATGGCCTTCGGCAAGTTCATACAGGTACGGTGCCCTTCTAGAATAGCAGAATACATTTACGAGCGACAAATTGTGGCGTTCAATTCAGTCTTTAAAATTTTACAAAAATCCAAAACATCGTGGGACATTTCAATTCGAAACCGAGACATGGCTCTAAACATGCAAAAGCTAAGACTCTACGTACAAGTCGCGCAATATCAAGGATTATTTTGCAACTCGTTTTAGCCATTAGTATTTTTTTACCGTATGTAAAACAATTTCATGTATATTTAGATTGGAAGAGACTATTTGAACTAAACCCGAAAAAAAAGAAAAAAGGACTGTGCACTCACCTGATTTTCCAAATCAATCAAAACATCTGCGTAACAACTGTTTTCGAGGGGAAAGAATCAGATTTATCACAAAACCCTAACAATTGACAACGTAAAAAGATCAACTATCAGTCGCTAAGCAAATATTTTTGAAGATTGGGTTCGTAATTTTTTTGTTCAATCCTATGAATGCAACATCCACTTTTTAGAGGTGATTTCCTTGGTCAGATATGACCGTTAATAGTATTGGCTGATAACAAAATATCATTGTACTATTTTGAAAGAGAAAAGTGACTCTGATTTCATTAGGTTCTTGATTTGCATATTAATTATTTAAAACTCAAATATCTAATAGGGCAACTGAAAATAGAGGTAAAAATCACGAAGAAAGCAATACTAATGCAAATTTGAACTTTCATTAATGATACAGCTTGACTAAGGGGGAGCATGAATGGAATGGTTAAAGTTTCGAGTGGGCACTTTTTGAATACATCCATTTCTATAATTGGAGGCGCTGATTTGTCAGATATATATCTAAATGGAAATCGACTCCCACCTTCTGTCCAAGACGGACTAAAAAAGGCGGTAGTCACTAGATATATGAGGCTCAATGCCCTAAAGGCACTTATCACACCATATTGTTTATCTTCTGGAATGGAAATATGCTTTGGTCAACAAAATTGATGTGATCATATTATTAATGTGTCGCCAATTCAGCTTCTTTGCCAGCACGTATTCTAATAGCTAGGGATGATGTAATTTCAGATCATTGCGGCAAATTCAGTTTATCACGCTTATAACAAAGTCGCAAAGAGCATTACGAGGTAGTACAAACTCCAATGTAGAAGCACATCCTCGAAGTATGCCATTTATTCATAGAATATTCTCACATGTACGACGCGATATCGCATGGATAGTGCACTATTCGACAGATCCCTACTCTAAGAAGCAATTTTGTTCATTCTTAAAGTTATAGCAAGACATATTCAATTCAGATCCCCTCAAATAAGCCTGATAGACGAAACATCAGCCGATCGTTCAATAACTATCTGATTCTTCTATCGTTTCAACTCCAAGTCGTAAAAGACAAATTCCTGCTTTCATTGATCCCTTTTTCTTGAATTATCACATGATTTGTGACATTAATTCATACAACGAGCTTGCGTTTAATTACGAAACATAAGCGGTACAGATCTAGGCTAGCAGGCAGCCCACCCTGAACCTTCTTAGCGGAGACAACTATGGAAACTAATCAAAGTTTTTTTCCGCTCTATCTGTACCGTCATCTAACACAAACCTGTTGATTTATCTGGTTCGAGTTTATGTGTTCGTTCCGTGTCAGCGATCGCACTTCATATGATAGAAATCAGTGTTTACAGCCACCTTAATCACAGCGTTTCGTAGCGGAAATGATTGTCGATATTGGTCAGAGCTATCTTGTGCATCGTATGAAAGCGCGATTAAAGAGAACCTTGAATACAAGCCATAGGCCAGCGCTCTGTTTATTTGCATACAGTGAGGCATGATTGGC
>JAAUYH010080665.1_pt1 | contig 10984 bp, 9 predicted proteins | sample 7278061 | NCBI WGS metagenome assembly JAAUYH01 (sample SAMN14350203, study PRJNA611818) | marine sediment metagenome | isolation source: surface marine sediment (0.6m) | place: French Polynesia: Moorea | collected 2018-08 | reverse complement strand
GCAAAGTAATTGATTTGTATTTCTTATTATTCAGCTAGAAAAATGGTATCAAAAATCACAAATTAAATGAGGCTGCACTTCATCGCACGAACCCTATATTTCCGCCTAGTAATAATTTCCGTTTTTAGAGAAATGCGTTCAAAGGGAATAACTTGGGCTATCTGCATCAGCAAATACATAGCTATCTTTGAGTTTTGCCAAGATTCAGAATGTTAAGTTCGATTCATCCCGTCGGCAGAGCCGAGGGTCTTCTCTCGCAAAAAGATAAAAAAAGTTTATCAGAAAGGAAATTCAATACTTAAGTTAGATTCAAAGTTGCCGTTTTTTTTCAAGTCTGCATTTAAGCCAATTGAACCTAATCCTGCCTTAGCTTTCCAGAAGGCACTCCCGCTAGTAAAGTGAGTATCACGATCCAGATTGGCTTTGATTCCGAAGATACCTAAATAAGATTTTGCACCTAACTTAATACTGCCACCAGTAAAAGTAGTTTTTTCATCAAAGTTACCGCTAAAACCTATATTAGAACCAAACAGCAGATTGGCATTCCAAGAAGCTTTACCACCACTGAATTTGGTTTCTTGATCAATCTTGAGATCAGCATTCCAAGAACCAATCAATGCATTCGTCTCCACTTTGACATTGCCCCCAGTAAATTTGGTATGGCGATCAAAGTTACCTTTAAGGGCTAATGAACCCATAGCTGTCTTCCCATTCCAAGCGGCATTACCGCCACTGAAATTAGCTTGATGATCGAAGTTACCTTTAATAGCAACTGAACCCACGGCTGTGTTGGTATTCCAGGAAGTATTACCCCCCGTAAAATTAATTTGGTCGTTAAAATGACCTTTGATTGCTAACGAACCTAATGGGGTATTTTTTTGCCAGCCAGTAGTAGTTTTAACTGGCTTCATTTGATCATTTACGTTAATTACTAAATCTACTAAACCGAGAACAGTAGATCTTTTCCAGTAAGCTTTTCCCTTAGTAAAATGTGCCAGAGAATCAAAATTACCGTCAAGCTTAAATAAACCTAGTCTACTAGTTGCTTGCCAAGAAGTAACTCCTGCTTGGAAAGGAACTATTTGTTCAGTAGAATTATTAATATCTATATCTACCTCATCCAGGGAGTTGGGTTCTTTTTCTACAGCAAGAATAAAAGGCAAGGACTTAGGATAGAAAGGCAGAAAAGGAGTCTTTTTAAATTTTGATATTAAGGTACGAGTTGTTAATTGGTTACCATTCTCTAGAAACTTTTCGGCGATGGTCAATTCTATATTTTGCTCATCAATATAGTGATCTATAAATTCTGGTTGTCTAAACTTTGCTTGAATTTGAAGTGGTTCAAGAAAGATGATTGATGTTCCGAGAAATACCTCTGTTGCAGTTAACCACATAAATAAATCTCTTATATTAAGAGGATTTTATAGTTAGAAAGTTTTACAGGTAAGTTTTTTACCTATTAGATATTTTATCTCGTTAAAAATCGACTTGCTGTGATCTCAGTTGTCAAATATTTAAAATCATCAGTACTTTACAAAGTAGTAAATCACAGCTTAATTATAATTAGCTGGTTTAAAATTTTATTTTGCTATTTTCAGAAAAATGGATTTAAATAATTACTCAGAAAACCTGCTCCTGTCAGCCCAATCTCATACTGGAGTAGTTTTGTTAGATGTAGAAAATTTTCCTTTAAAGTTGAACTTGGCACAGTATTTAAAGCCATACTGCAAATATGATATTACGATAAAGTTTGCTGTAGCAAATTGGCAAAATAGTAGCATTTCTCAACTAGATAAATATTTGCATCAACAAGGATATCAATTAATTCATGTCCCGAAAGGTCAAAATGCTGCTGATGCTCAAATTTTAACTTTAGGTGCATCTTTACAGTTGCATTATCCCCAGGTAAAAGATGTTGTAATTGTTTCTCACGATGCTATTTTCAACTATTTACATCAAGCTCTACAAAAGCAAGGATGCAATACTTACAAAGTATATCAACAGTCAGGAAATGTTTATATTGATGATTTTATCAGCGATCGCCCTTCCATCATCACTAAAGTTTCTGACCTCGATCAAAAGCAACATAATGAGCAGAAACAAAATCCAGAGCAAACTATCAAAAGTAAAATAGAGCGAACTTTATTTGAACTTGCACCTCAACCAAAGCAACAGATTACTTTCAATCAATTATGTCAAGGATTTAAAGATAAACACAAAAAATCTATGTCAGAAGTTTTAAAAAGTCATAAGTTATCTGGTACTCCATTAAACTTTGTCAAAAAAAGTTGTGCTGATAAGATTAATGTTCAAACTAAAAACAAGACCCATTATTTATCTATGATCGATTCTTAAAAGTATTTTACTCGTAAGTAGGTCGGTATAAATAAAATTAACTTGTTAAGACTGTTAGTGGTTAGTGGTTAGTTGTCGTCCTTAATAAGGCTGCACGCAGTTGAGCGCTTTTGTGTTTAACTTCGTCTTAAGGTCATTTCTCCAGAATCGAGTTCAGAAGAAAACTCTTCATATTAAGCTATTATTAGACCTGAAAATCAATCAATACAAGAGTTTCAAATTATGACGACCACACCATTAATAAATTCACCAGATCGTTCATCCACTACTACTAACTGGCGTTTAACCCCTGGCTATATTGAAGATAGTGGTTCGGATGTAGAATCGGTGCATATCTTACTGGGTCGTTTTTTGACTGATCGCGATTCTGCCGATCCTTTACCCGAAAAAGAATTATTTTCCCCCGATGGTCAGTTTGAATGGGGTTACGCTCAACCCCTAGAAAAAACCGTTGCTTCTGAATCAGACTTGAATTTTTTGGCACAGAATCCTAATTTGTATCGCAATGCCATTACTATTATCGAACCTTGGGAACACGTGGGGAATAATGATCGGGGTGAAGAAGTAAGAGCTTCTAAAAACGTAGCTTTTATGGCACAAAAAATAGCCGACTGCGACTCGATTTTATTTCCAGTTTGGGATACGGGTACTTTTGACCTGGAAAAAGTCGTGCCGATGATGAGCTCTAGCATGGCAATAGTCTTAGAAGGAGGACACCCTTCCGTACACAACCCAGATGAGTGGACACAACCTAATTGTTCGCGGGATGATGTTTTTGCCTTAGTGGAAAAATTATTACTATCGCGATCGCCCCGTAGTGCGCCAGCTATTTTTATTTGCGTCAGTCATCAATTAGCAGCCGAATGTCATATTCGTTTGTTGCGTCAAGCTGTGCAAGAAGTTTTAGAGCTGAAAATCCTCAAGCGAGACGAAGGAGGAGAAGCTCTCGCCTCTCTCCAAGCAGCTTGCGAGAAAATAAAAGCCGTTGGGGAAAATCTGAAAATTGAAAAACGAGATGGGCGCATTGTTGCTCAAGGTTGGACTGACGACAACTTCGCTGTAGTTCTCAATGAAGAAAAAGAAGTAGGCGATCGCGTTTTGTTACCCTACAAAACTCCTAAAAGAAAAGATTCTTCTATTCCCATCGAATTACTCAATACCCACGAAGTAATGGCAGACGAATTGGAAGGAGTGATTGATGATGCGATTCTGCGTTACGAAAACGATATTAATATTGCCATGTTCCACTCCGATGAAGTAAACGAAGAAGCGGTTCTCTTTGCTAACTGGGCATACATGACTTTACACAACGCGATCATCCCTCATCGCTACACCGTTGCAGCTAGTCCTCTATCTTGGCTGTTGCAAATGCCCTATGCAGTGGAAATATTAGCCTCTACTGAAGCCGATGGCGAAATCTTAACTGAATGTTCCTGCACCTGTATTAACTACAAAGATTTTGAAACTAAAAAGATTCGTCGTTCTTTTACTTGTCAGTTTCACCCCGAACTATTAAGTGATTTACGGGATATTGGCAAGCGTTCCGCCCCCTCTTATGCTGAACTCAAACACAGTGACGGGATGCGCTTGTTGGCGAGATTGCTTTATGAAGGAATGCAAGAATAATTAAAATAATTAAACAAGTTGCGATCCGAAGGCTACGCGGAGCGTAATCGCCATTCAAAAATTGATCATGGACAATTGAGGTTCTTCGATTGTCCATCTAAAAAAGTCAGCGGAACATGCTGCTGACGGAACTAGCTTCATGAATACGCCAGATTGCTTCTCCTAGAAGACTAGCCACGGAAAGTACCTTCAACTGCTTAAACTTTTTCGATTCTGGAAGAGGAATTGTATTGGTAACAATAACTTCCTTAAAAGTACCGTCAGATAATCGGGAGACGGCAGGTTCAGAAAAGACTGCGTGTGTAGCACAAGCATATATTTCTTTGGCTCCCTCTTGCAATAGTAATTTGCCCCCTGCGGATAAAGTACCTGCCGTGTCAATCATGTCATCGACCAAAACTGCGGTTTTACCGGCAACATCGCCAATCACGTTCATTACTTCTGCTACATTGTGCGCCTGACGACGTTTATCGATGATTGCCAAAGGAGCATCATTCAGCTTTTTGGCAAATGCTCTCGCCCTGGCTACGCCGCCAACATCTGGGGAGACTACTACCAAATCATTAAGATTCTTCGCTGCCAGATACTTTAGAATGGCTGGAGAGCCGTATACGTGGTCGGTAGGGATGTCAAAATATCCTTGTATCTGCGCTGAATGCAAATCCATTGCTAAAATTCGATTAGCTCCAGCTTCCGTCAGCAAGTTAGCTACAAGTTTGGCAGTAATCGACTCACGACCTGCTGTTTTACGATCTGCCCTGGCATAGCCATAATAGGGAATGACTGGAGTAATTTGGCGGGCTGATGCTCGGCGACAAGCGTCGATCATGATCATCAACTCCATCAGGTTATCGTTGCCAGGATTGCAGCAGGGTTGAAGCAGATAGACATCTGCCCCACGAATCGATTCTTGAATTTGTACATAAAGCTCCCCGTCGGCAAAGCGTTTACGTATCATTGGACCCAAGTCCATTCCGATGTAGTGCGCTACCTCCCTAGCAAGAGGGACATTAGCAGAACCAGAAAACAATCTGAGACGATTGGAGTCTGATAAGAAGGGGTTCTGCTCCATCGACTGAGGCATTAAGGTAGTACTATGGCTCACGGCAAATATATTCAAATTAATTCAGGGCAATACTTGTTAGTCTAGGAATGTTACTATCTGTAATAATTCTGATTATGAAAATACCAATACTAAAGTTCCTAGTGGGAGATCAAAAATAAAAGCAGATTCTAGATCATTTTAGCTTTTTTTAAGGTTCATAAGTCTTTTTTGTTCATTCTTATACTAAATCTTTCTGGCTACATTGTATTTTTTTTGATGAGATTTAGCATCAGTACATCTCACCTTTAATAATATTGGTATTGTGAAAAGGTAATTATTGAAAAAAACTAAAGTTATCCAAGCTTCAAACTATGACAGCATTACTAATTGCAGGCACTGATACGGATGTCGGTAAAACCTTTGTCACCATTGCTTTAGCTGCTTACTGGCAAAAATATCGCTTAAATCAAGATAGTGATGTTGTGGATCTTTTGAGTATATTTAAACTACTGCAAACTGGGGTGGGAGATGTTGAACTATACAATCGTCTATTTGCTGAAGTTGAGGGGATAGAAATAGTACCTCCTTTACGTTTCGATGCTCCTGTTGCTCCACCGATTGCTGCTGCTAAAGAAGGAAGAGTAATTGAATTAAGTAAAATTTGGCAAAATTTTACTGCTGCCGTGCAAAAATCAGACCTAGTATTGTTAGAATCTCTTGGGGGTTTAGGCTCTCCTGTAACGGATGAATTAACGGTGGGGAATATTGCCGCCGACTGGCGTTTACCGACAGTGCTGGTAGTGCCTGTAAAGCTGGGAGCGATCGCTCATACCGTCGCTAATGTGGCATTGGCGCGCAGTCTCAAAATCGATTTGAGAGGAATTATTCTTAACTGTTCCCAACTGGAAGCGGTGGGAAGAATCGAAGACTTGACTCCAATTGACATGATTGAATCTTTAACTCAAGTACCTGTGATCGGCACATTACCTTATGCCCAAGATTGGCAAAATAGCGATCGCATCGCGCAACAAGTAGCAAATTGGGACTTAGAATTAATTCTACCGACCGTAAAAAGCTATTCCTAAAAATAAAAATATGATATTTGGTTTAGCCTAAGAGATTAAATGTTTCTCCACCAGTTCTTCTACCTGTTTGGGTTTCACTCTATTGCAACGGGCTTTATCTGGCATCATTACTAATGCTGGAGCTTTTTTACACTGTTTGAGACAACCAGTTTTTTTGATCTCTAATTGTTCGATCAATCCGCGATCGCCTAAAATATTTTCTAGCTCTTGGTAAACCTTTTTTCCTCCCCGCTTCCAGCAGTTAGATTTTTGACAAATCAATACTTTGGCTTTTGATTTAAGCTGACTATCAAATACGGGGAGCAAAGAGACTGTCTTGGTTTTTGGTTGGACAGGCTGATTTGGATCTTGGGGAATTAAGACAATAGTTTGAGCTTTGTACTTAGTCTTACCTGTTTTGTCATCTTGTTTCGATATGCCACTTATCTCTAGTTGACAACCTTTATTCAAGCTAGCAATTTTTTTCCTGAGCTTTTTGGGAACTTTGATCCAATATTTTCCCTGTTCGGTAACTAACTTGATGTGTTTGAGCTTTTTTTTCTGATAGGAAATTTTAGTTAGTTTACCACTAAAGTGAAAAGGTGTAACGATAGGACTAGTAGACTTGGGCGCAAATAGAGATACCATTTATTTAACTTGAAACCCTTACAGTATTTGAATTGTTACTTGTTACTTGTTACTTAAGCGTAGCGGCACTAGCTTTGGTCATTGTTCTGAGAAAAACTGGTTTTACTCTGATGATCGTATTGTACATACCAACAATTATCCAACCAATCAATTAATTGATGACGCTCGGCGCTGGATTGTCTGATCACGCTCCAAATTTGCACTAGGGTCGTGGGACTGTGTAAGTCCACCAATAAAGGTTCATTCGTCGAACATTGACAATCTATTCCTAATGCTTGTAATCGTCGAAACACATCCCACCGATAAGCCCACTTGACTGGAAGCACTCGACTAGGTTGTTGGTTCTCAACTGAAAAATTGGGTTTCTCTGCTTGGCGATCGCTCATTCTGAATGCTCTATTTTAAGTAGTTACAAATGGATAATCAACTTACCAACTTATTGAGAATAAAAGTCAATTGGCTGGTCTGATTACGATTATAAACGCTAATTAACATTAATTGTCAATAGATATCCAGAAAATTTCTGACATACTTCTATCCAGTGAGGTCGTTACTTTAACCAAAACGTAGACCCTAAGACATCAAGCAGCGGTCAACAGTTTAATTAGATTGTGGAAACAGAAGGTGAAGAAGATAGGGATTGTCTAGATATTGAAGGCTCAAAGCCAGACTTTTTCTCAACAAACCAGAGTAAAGTTAAGCTAGTAGTTACCAGGAAAGATCCTGCTAATCCAACCAGATGTACAAAGTCGGGATTAGGATTAGATGGTTTTTCAGGCAGATTAGGTTGAGTCACCAACTGTAGTAGCGGATAGATGGAATAAATATTTTCCTGACCCAAATCCAACTTAATCAGAGTCGCTGCAAAAACTGTTTCCGCAACTTGCAAATCTCGTTTGAGATTGTCTATCTCAAATTGCTCTTGTGACATATTCCGTAGGCGGGCTTCTAAAATGTCGATTTGCGCTGATAGCTCTTGATTTTGCGCTTTTAAACCTTGCCATTCTGCACGGTTGTTGATTAAGTCTTGCTGTAAAGTTTCTCTAGCCGAAACGCTAGTATTAGAAGCAGCTAAATTATTAATATCCCGATTTAACTGTTTATAGCGATCGCCTAATCCTGATTGTTGAGCAGCTAATTCGGCTTTTTGCCGACGTAAGTTTTCAATATTGTCCGTCAGGTGTTTGATTTGTTCATCGGTGCTAATACCTGACTTTGTCCGATATTGAGATAATTTATGTTGAGCAGCGACTAATTTTTCCTTTGCTTCTGCCAAAGTAGCTTGAGTTTCTGCTTTTTGTCTGGCTAATTCAGTAGTTCTTAAGGACTCAATTTGCTGAGTCATTATCTTATGGAATGCTCTAGCTTTGGCTCTAGCTTCCTCAGCACTACTACCGTTAATTTCAAAAGCGATGATGCCATTGGCTTTGTCTACTTCAATTTTTGGCTTTCGGTATTCTTCGACAGTCATGTTTACTAGTTTCGCTGCCTCTGCCAAGAGATCGGGGCTAGTAGCGACGTATACATAGTCGTTTCTGGGGTCTTGATCCGTTGATGGAGTCCGACCTCTTGATGAGGAGGTAGCTTTTCCGCCATCTGGCAAAACAACTTCCACCCCAGAATTAGTTTTGAGAATTTTCACCCCCCACTGGCTAGTGTAAGTAGGAGGAGTTAGCTTCAGATACCCCAGGGCTAAGACCCAAACAAAGCTATTAAAAAAAACTCCCAGGCTCAAAAATTTGCTGAGTTTAGGTTGACTGGCTTTTTGATGCTGCGAGTATCGAGGAGTAGCTTCTGTGGCTAATAATTCAGCTTTACTAGTATTTTGGGCGAGGGTTTGATCTGAGTGAAAATAGCTAATCACTTTAGGGGTAGCATTAGCTTGAGCAACCAAATGATTTGCCTGACAAACCTCCCTAACTGCTGCTCTCAAATGCTCGGCTGATGTAGATTTGGATAAATATGCTCCTGCACCGACACGAACAGCCTGTTTCCCGTATTCTTCGGTATAGTTACCAGTCAGAATAATGACTTTAATCTCTGGATAAAGATTTGAGATCATGCTCGTCATCTCTAAACCAGAAATACCCCCTGGCATTTCCACATCCATCAAGACGACATGAGGTTGGAGTGCTTTAATTTTTTCTAATGCTTCAATACTATTCTCGGCAGTACCCACTACTTGTAAATCTGCTTCTGGTTCGAAATAGCTTTTGAGTTGTTCTACGATGACTTTCTGGTCATCCACTAGCAAAACGTTGATCATGAAATAGTGGGTTAAATAGTAGTTGAAATTACTTAGTCACTTTGACTTTCTCATGCTATTCAACTTTATTGGCAGTGACAAGATACTAATTATTTTTTGTAAAAATCTTCATCTTAACTATAAATACGTAGCAGCTATAAGTAGGTGGGTAAAATTAATTAGAAGATGGTTAGGGTAGGTAGTAGGTATTAGGTAGTAGGTAGTGGGTAGTGGGTTAAAAGACACTTACTCCTGACTTCGTTCTTTTTTATTTTGGTTTTATATTTAATCCAGCCTAGTTACATTCACGTTGTTGATCTTTGAGTTTAGTTTTGATTTTAGGGGATAATCCTAAAGATGCTGAACTATACAGGCGTTGGAACTCCTGAGCAAAATGCTGAGATACGATATAGTTACTAATAATAATCAGAGCTTCATCATTATTTTTATTGGCAGATGGTGACCAATTCTGGGAACCAGAAATTACTATTTTGTCATCAATAATTGCAAATTTATGATGAAGTTTATCTCCAACAGCTAGTTCTGCTGTACCAATAGTGTTAAGAGAGTTTTGCCAAGGATTATTATCTTTTTCTGCTTGGCAATTTTTGTATAAAGTAATACTTAGCATATCTAAAACTTCACTATAGTAACGATAGGCAAAACTAGGATCAAATACTCCTTGTATTTCTATTTTTTGCTCTTGTTTCTGTTGCAAAGTATTAGCTATTTTCTGCTCACTAAAAACGAATAAGGCTAACTGAATAGATTCTGACGCTTGAGCAATAGTTTTGGCGATCAAACCATTGGTACTAAAATGCCAGTCTTGTTTACTGGAAGTCGGGGCAAATTGGAGAGTAATCTGAGTATTTTCCCAGGTAATTAATTTAGGCGATCGCCAAGGTTTATCCAGACCAAATTTACTGTTGTTCCCTCCCAAGAGTCCCCCTCCCCACATATAGTTGAACTCTTCAGTAAATAAGTTAGCTAACTCAGTATTTTCAATCCGTAGCAAATGATTAACATTACCCCTAGTAGCTAAATTATCTAAATCACCATGAATACCACTGAGTGTAAAATTAGCCGAACCTGTAATTAGGATCTGAGCATCAACAACCATAAATTTATGATGCATTAAACCGCTACCTTTAGAGCCATCAGCAGTATCATCAATAATTGGAATACCAGCCTGTTTAAGAATAGCTAAAGCATCTCGTTGCGCAATTTCTGGAGGACTTAATTTTCCATCCTGATTTAAATCTACTAATTGCCGAAACTGGTTGTATTTTTGGCGATCGCGTGTATTTAGTTGTCTAATTTTCTGTTGCGTAAATCCACTTAGAGAACGACTATAGTTATTATCTAAAATCACTCTCACTTTGACACCAGAATTATGACTTTTAACTAAAGCTTGGGCAACTAGAGGTAGATTAAGCTCTTGGACAGCGAGGTCAATAGTATGCTGTGCTGCTGCTATTTCTTGGATAATTATTGACTCTAAATTATCTCCTGGGCGTTCTATTTTACGATAAGGTTCTGTATAGGTTTTATGCTTATTTGCTCGATGATTAAAATAAACTTGAATAAATTCATCTTGAGCTAAAGTAGGGGATTGCTGAGAGTTTTTGCCACAGCCTGGAATCAAAAGTATGCAGAATAAAAATATCCATCTAAGACGATACATAAGTAGGTGGGTAAAATTAATTAGAAAATGATTCTGGTAGTTAGTGGTTAGTAGTTAGTGGTTAGTAGTTAGTGGTTAGTAAATGATAACTCCGAACTCCGTTCGCGCAGCGTGCCCGTAGGGCATACTCCGAACTCCGAACTCATGTTTCTCTAGTTCTGACACTATGGTTATGGGGTGATAAGATACCTGAAGCTTAATTCTCAAGATTGTCACCCAAGAGACAGAACCAAAATATATTACTTATGCCAAAACTAAATATTATTGACTATAGTGCCCGTTATTTATTATTCCTGACTTTATTATTCATCGGATTT
>JAAUYH010007319.1_pt1 | contig 10984 bp, 6 predicted proteins | sample 7278061 | NCBI WGS metagenome assembly JAAUYH01 (sample SAMN14350203, study PRJNA611818) | marine sediment metagenome | isolation source: surface marine sediment (0.6m) | place: French Polynesia: Moorea | collected 2018-08 | reverse complement strand
GAGAGTGCTCAAGAAAATGAGCTCTAATTATCACGCAAATTTTTCCATTTCGCTGCTTTAGTGCCGATTCGATGCAAGAATGGCTTCTGTGCATAGTACTCAAGGAACAAAATTTTTCAATGTCAACAGCTTTGTAGGTAGTTCCTAGACTGAAAATGTTTTTTCTGAAATAGCCGAATCGACAAAATCGGTCTGTTTACCTACACGAATAACTGCAATTTGTGAGCTGTAAAACTGTCAGAGCTCTGCTAAATTTCTCTGCAGTTCTATAGTAGCAAATTTATCACTGCAGTAGTCCGTATGTTAAACAGGCTAACTGCATGGGACGTTGCGATGCTTGAAAATTTTTCCGCGATCATTAGAGCTCATTTTCTCAAGCATTCTCGTTTGCACTTCTCTACCCATAACCAAGAATTCTAATTAAATTTCGATCGAGTTCTGGGATACAGAATCCGGTCAAAAACAAGGTGTTCTACTTTTGCTGAGCCTACCTGTACAAGCTACATTAACAAAATTTGAAAACAAAAGTTTTTCGTAAATTCATTATTACATGCAATCTATGAGACGAAGCTATACAGAATGTTGCTAAAATGCCGCATAGCTGGCTTAAATTCTGGCTTCAAATGAGCTGGGCTTGCTAACGATTCTTGGAACAAAAATATGACCTTTTGAATACAGGCGGGATTTTCATAAAGATCCTGTACATTTCTCAATTCTTCCTCTCATTTTAAGAATTTTACAAAAATAGATTTCATACTGAGCAATTAGCTACTGTGGAAGGAGTTTCCGGGCTTCAAATCACATAAAAAATTTTCTACTTAAAATTAAGGTTTATTTGAACAATAATCGTCTTGAAGGCCGATTGAATTTGATTTTATAGAAAAAAAGTATATTCACAAAGATATATGATTGTTCATGAGTCGACTGTATACAACGGCACTCACATGAACTTAATTTCTCTCTTAGAGGTCTATTTGTTAAACTTTACTATCTAAAATACAAAGCGCTATTTATCAGATCCCGTACGCAGTTCATTCTGACCAATTCCTGTTAACAATCAGCAATAATATGTGAATTGGACGGTTTAGCATTATTTATTTTGATGCATATCTCTAGAATTGATAACATGCATAAGACACTACTGGTTTTCTTACAAACATTTCCTATATTCAAACTGTGCTCGTGTGAATCACTAAACTCATTAAAGTAATTTAATTCCGCGACTTCTACAGGAAGTGATGAAGAACTTTATGTGTTTAAACATAACTTTTGCCTAGGAAGATGGAGGATAAGCTTTGAAAAAGCTGTATTTTGTCAAATAGTAGACCTTACAAGAATAAAACTTGAATAATTTTATAACTAAGTTGTTGCATTCAACATATTGTAGCTTGGACCGTTCTATTTCACTATCTCTGTGTTTATTATACTAATCAGGCGTAATACCTAGCTTACTTTGATGAGAACCTTTAATTTTACGCAAGTAAAGGGGTACCTTGGAATCTAACAATACCCTAGTTTGACAACTTAACATGATCGTTCTTCTTTTATCTCAAGTTAAGAATAGAGGGCTAATGATTTTTCACGCACAGCAGATTAGAATGCAGAATTTGAACGGAACACAGCTAGTTTATTCAGCTGATCAACTTGATTATCCTTTCTTGGAAAACCGTTATCCGCACAGTAGTAGAATTCGTTCTCTAAGAATTAGAGGCACTCGTATTTTATATTACATGTTCAGACTGTGTTGCAGTCGCCAGTAATTTCGGTCCTTACATCATACCTGACTTATATCACGTCTTGATCGAGTAAGAAGCAGCGCATTAAGTATTTCGTTGACGCAGGTTTGCATGGTTATTTTTTTGTTTGATGTAGAAAAACATCATGGTTGCTTGTTTCCAATTACGTTCGATGCTATTACATTAAATTTATTGATATTTCATTTAACCCGCTGCGCTATTTGATGAGCTGATTTTTAATCATTATAATGATACTCCCAGGGCCGCTTTTGCAACATAACGTTTTATTATTCTATCCACTTGCAGAAATCTATCTACAGCTATTAATTTTAATGAAACACGAGGAGAAAGTAGGCAATTAAGATTTGGCAATGCACCGGAACTATTGTGTGAATTAATTAATCCTCAAAACATGGGTTTATGAAAATGAACACTGAATATAGACTGCGGTACACATTACACTAGTGAAGCTGGGAAGCTGTTCTGGCTTTTAGATGGCTTGAAAAGGCCATCAATTACCAATATTGTACCGTAATGTATTGCTTTTGCCGTTTATCATCATTATGTTCCCTGAGTCAATCGAAATTTAAGCGAAGATGCTTATCAAGCACTTGAAAATCGAACAGTACGTGTCAGTTGATAGCAAGTTAAAAATTCAGTAACGAACAATACGAAATGAGAAACGAACACATTGGCGCTCAACTACATTATCAAACAGACCTGAGTCGAATTATTATTTATTCGAATACTTGAAAGTTATTCGATTGAATAATATATTTCTAGAGTAAATTGAATCAAGTTTTTTACTTGTTGAGGTTTGGAAGTACTCTTATCATATTGAGTTATCTGAATATATTCCGAAATAGAATTGGAAAGGATCGTGGCAAAGTATTCCCAAAACGTTCAGTTTGAGTCAAAAACGTTGAGTCAAAACTCTATCACAGTAACAATAAAAAATTGGCTTTAATTCCATATACCGATTATTCAGCAACAAGATGCAACCTCCCTGGGGTCAAATTGTGAGAGATGCTTTCTTCACCAAAGTCGGCGATGAAGAAGATCAATGGAAATAGAAATGCGGCGTTGTTCGAAAGCAGGCAGGAACTGGTTACACTAATCTCACATCTCACGTGAGAGACAAACATCCAAAGGATCTTGAAAGACTTTCTGAAGATACAAATCAATCTACGAGCACTACTAATGCTACCCCAACGTCTTTACTTTTCAGCAAAAAGGCCATGCAGGTTTTTGGGTGGATTTATTTGGTTGTTGGAGGCTTGTTGCTGTTTTCAGTAGTTGAGAATGTGACTTACAGAAGACATATTCGATACGACCCTATCACTCGGAAAACACTTGCGAAATACCTGGAAAAGCTAACGTCTCGTGTTGAGCAGAGGATTTCAGAAAAATTACCTTCCAAGTTTGCAATTGTATTCGATGGGTGGAGCACTGGAGATGCTCACTATGTAGCTTGCTTTGCTTCTTTTGAATCTAATTCTAAGTTTGGCTTTTCCATGATACTATTAGGCTTTTCACCGTTCGAAGATGAACTAAGTCAAGATGCTGAGCACCATTACAAATATCTAGAGTTTTTTCTTGAGTTATTTGGATAGTCTTTTACTAACGTTGTTGCTTTAATAGGAGACAACTGTGCTTGTAATAGGTCTCTTGCAAACCGTATCGGTTGCGTACTGCTGGGATGTGCCAGCCACAGGTTCAATCTATGCGTCAAAGATGTTATTCAAGAGTCATCTGAAGTAATAGAGAAAGTGCAGAACTTGATGCGCAAGTTACGCTATCCAATCGCTGCAGCCAAATTGCGCCAGCACACGCACTTGCGTGCAAAAATTCATAATGTCACTAGATGGTCTTGCACGTTAGCGATGCTTGATAGATATAATGCTATCAAAGAATTTATTTCAGAACTTGATATCGAGGAAGTGACTGATTTAATACCTACTGCTCGTGAGCCTTGAAGTTTGGATCAATTGCTATCTAAATTTAGAGATTTTGGTAGTGTCACTCTGTCTCTCCAGAGGGATAGTACTACATGTGCTGAAGTAAGAGCATTGTTTGATGGTGTCACTACTGCATATCCAAGAACTCGAAACAGACTACCACCTAATTCTAGTATCATACACAATCCTGATTTTGAAACTGGAGTGGTTAAACTGCAAGAGAACAGATTCAAGGAACTGACTACTGCTGAGAGTACGGCACTATCCGGATTACGTATTTCAAATCGTTCATCTCTACCAGAAGTCAATTATGAAGGCTTATCTTTTGCCGATAAAGTGCTAAAGCGCCATCATGTAGAATTTTTGAAGGTTCTTTTATGAGCAGTAGATTTCTCGTGCCCACATCAAACGTTTGTGAAAGGCTTTTTTCAAAAGCTGGCTATCCTCTAACGTGTCGCCGAAAAGGCATCTCTCCTGCTAGTTTCGAACAGCAGATATTCTTGCACGCTAATTCTGAATTATGGACTATAGCTGATATCAACTCCATCATTAAGTAAGCTGGTCACACTGTCTCGTTTGTCTCGTGTAGTTCATAGACAGTATTCGCCAAAGATATTGAATAAATTCATATATTTACTGAATGTTACTCTACTTGCCCTAAATTGAATATGAATAATTTATTTCGGCCGTGCTTCTACTTCGAATAATTTATTTTCCAGGAATGACAATATTTATTTTTATTTCTAGTTATTCAAATGACTTTTTATTCGGACAAATAAATTATTCCACAGTTATGTTATCGAACCCTAAAACTAATGCTCCAAGGCATGGCACTACTCCACTCTCAAGATGCGCTAATCAAAAAACCAGTGAACTAATTACATATTATCCTACTTGAACTTTCACCCACCTGTACACTGCACTCACAAATCAGATCATAGCATCGACCTTTCCATTTTTGATTTTCTGAGATCATTTTGTCGCCTTATACCTTTCAAGCAATACACATTTACCCAGTTTATTCTCAACATACGTTTATCAACTCAAACAAGACAATGTCACCAAATCCAATCCGTTTCCCAACAGTACTTTGCCGTATCTAACGTTCTGTTACGCACTTTCAGAGATCTTTTTGTCGTCCGACTCCTTCGACGTACCATTACCCTTCTCGCTTGGACTCTCTGCCTCCTTCTCAGCTTCCTTCTCATCTCCCTCATTCGACGCAGTAACATCGCTGCCCACCTCTGCACCGCTATCCGGGAAATATGCCCTGAAAAACTCGTCAACCTTGTCCAGTGCTGTCTCTGCAGATTCTCCACGACAGTAAATGAAGTGTTGTTGCAATGTTGCTAGTGAGCGTGCCATTTTCTCTTCCCGCTCAAACACCAGATCGGCGAATCTCGTCGAGTATTCCATTGGCGCGTCTGGATAGAATGTTCTGTAATAACGTGCAACCTCATTGTGCCCGGGCAGTGAGAATTCAAACCGTCGGTCAATACGTCCACAGCGCAACAATGCAGGGTCGAGTCGGTCAATGTGATTGGTCGTCATCATGATGAGTGTACCCTCGGTGGAAACGATACCGTCCACAGCATTCAGCAACCCTGAGAATGTCAGGGTAGATTCAGACCTGTTTTTTCTCTTGTCGAACAAGGCGTCTATATCTTCAAAAACAAGTACAGATGGCTTCGGAATCCTCGCCATTGCTTCGATCAAGGTATGATCACCAAAGTACTTGTGCGACATCGACATGAAACAAGCCTTCAATCTCTGCTCACCAGCCAATGCTCTAATCTGACTCGTTTTGCCGGTACCTGGAGGCCCGTACAACAGATACGAACGACGATATGGCACACCGTGTGAATAATACCAATCCTTGGTCTGCTTATCAAAGAACGAACGAGCATCTGCGAGCATGGCTTCTTGAACACCAGGTGCTAGAACAATAGAAGAGCAGGGACGTGAACGCCGATGTCCATGACAAATCCAAGAAGAAAGTTTGAGAGTGTACAACACATATTTGCCGCCTTGAGCAGCAAGCACAAGTTGCTCTCTCGTGCGATACCAGCCCAATGCTTCTCGATTCAGAGCTTTAATCACAGCATCGTTCTTTGCATACAGCACCACTGTGCGCAAAACAGACATAACGAAATTCTCCTCGATTGGTTCCCCTCTTGCGTAGTGATGGAAAAGGACTGTCTGATTTCCCGCAGTGGGGTTCTCCTCAGATGGATTCGTTCGAATCTTTCCCCAACCATAGCCAACTGCGTAGGTAACACGCTGTGCTACTTCTTGTTCTTCCTTCTCGCTCTTGGCGAACCAGCGAAAGCGGTCACCGAACTTCGACGGTGGGTTCTGGTACGATGTCAGTTTTCCGGGATACTCACGCTCATCCTTCAACGGGTCAGTATGAATCCGATCTTTAGCGAATGGAGGCTCGACATCTAAATCCACACCACGCTGCGCAAAGTACTTGGTCAATGCATCGTACAAAGGAGAACTGCTGCAGGTCACTTCGAGTTGAGCAACGTCGACCTCATTCACACCAAGCTCCTTCACAACGAATTTCGGCACCTCTGCACGTTTGAGAGTCAGTGACCTCTCGACGCCGGGAAATTTTGACGATGCTGCGCCCATGATGGAAGAAGAAAGATGGTCTGAAGGAAGAAAGCAGTGATTTGGGACTTTCGTAGGTTTTGTAGGGTGCACCTGCTCAAGTCTTTTGTAGAAGGGGATAGGTCGATTAATCCAGACACGTTGGTCCAATGTATGCGCAGCCCGAACCATTGAGTATTCGACAGCTCACTCACTCACATTCTCGGAAAGAGATACATAACTCGATCTGCTAGTCTTTATCACCTTTTAATTCCTTCTTTGCTTAGCAGGGTCCGCACAACCTAACATTGTTAAAAATATTATTTTTCGAAATCTCTAGCTACATGGAAGTATGTCGTTGAGATACACAAAGAATTGTCCAATTAGATCTGAACGTTGCTCGAGAGACACTACATGGAATTTATAATAGTTCTGGTACCGTACTGTACAGTACAACTAAAATACAGATGTTCGCATTTCTTTCTATTCTTGGACACGAATACTGTACCGCTGAAAGGGCTAAGATCTTCGGAAGCTCATTTGATGAATTGTTAGAATTGTTGATATACAAACCCGTTTTATTTTCTACGTAATTTATTGGAATTAGGAACGTTCCTTTGCAAAGGCATGTCGTGATGCATCCAACTGTACGTGGTCAAAATTGAAAAATGCCAACTATGATTCACACCCTCATGTTTTAGTGGGGAAGCGAAGGAGTCCAACACCGACCGAAATGGTCGGGGTGAATTTTATAACGGGAGTCTATTGGATTAGATTCAGTTAAGCAATAGGCATCATCTCGTGGGCACTGGAGGCACAGCAGGCCAACAGGGCAGATAAAGCCGGAAACCCTTACTTCTTAGTCAATGGCAGGCCGTAGAATTTTACTGATTTCTTCGGGGAATAGTTTCAGTGCCCTAAACCGTGAAACTTCTGTTGGGTGGAGATCTTGCTGGACATAAACACCATTGGTGAGTTCAGGGGTTTCTGGGTAGTACGAGCATTACGTAAAGCAGTACGAAGGTAAAAATTGGTGAATGATCAATAGAACTGTAATTCTAATGTGTATCAAACAACCGAAACTATGCCAAGTCTGAAAATCAGTCGATTTTCCTATAAATTATCAACAGCAATGAATAAATATACAACTTTTGCGCTGAATATTCGAACGTGAATTTCACAGATATTCGAGAGAATTTTTACAGTACCGTAATGTGTAGTAGTGCTTCAAGTATTACACTAAATCGCTACACTTCAAATCTAATTTCTGCAACTGTGATGCAATTTCTACGATTGAACGCAACTACGTCGAACCATACACAAGTTGCTCTTTCCCTTCCGAACTACGAATGTTAAATTATAACATATACTCATTCATTTCCTGTGTGAAAATATCGGTCTAGCAGTCATGCTGGTCGTGTAGCAATTGGGAGAGAAAATTACTGTCTACTCCATATTTGTCAAATCTTTAAAAAATTAGTTTCCATCCAAAAATCGTAGAGGTGATACTCGCTGCTGCAAATAACCAAAGAGCACGAGTCGCACCACTCCAAAACTCAATCTGGGCCGTTTTTTGAAGTGAATTTCTATTAACTGACCCCGGATGAACTAATATTTTAACAGATGAACAAGACACTATTTATTAGTAACCGTGCGGAGATGTTGAAGTGCTTGCGGATGATGATATATTTGTATGTACAGATAGATAGATTCCTGTTAGAGAGCAAATGATTTCCTCGTGCTATTTATCTTGGGATTACTTCAAAACAGCGCAATGAACATAACATCGGCATTAAGCCCCCGGAGTCTGCCGATTTCTGCGAATAAATCTACACAGCAATTATATTACCTTGATTTTTTATTTCTTTTAAGCTTATTTTAAAACTTGTAGAAATTGTACTCGTTTTCGCGCTTTGTGAAAGTATCTACAACTCTAAGTTGATAGCATTTAGCTGTTGGATGCAAGGAAAAAATTAGTGAAGAGGCGGTACTCTGTTCTTACCTTGTTTCGCTTGTTGTATTTTACTGGACAAGTCCATGTTTCAGTCCGGAGATACATCGTACTGTTATAACTTCTTTCGTCCCGCGTGCATCAAGATTTACGAACATGTTAGACAAACTGTCACCTGTAGGGATGTGGGTGGGGTTGGTCATAATATGCATTGACTGTGGTTCGCCACCGTTAGGACTAGTCGGGCATATCATTTCATCAGATTATGAGGCAAGGAGGAGTATGTGTATAAACCAGGCTAATAGTTAAAAAGCAGAAGTTATTTAGTTGTAACTCATATACGAGTGTCGTTTAACTTTGATAAAATAATTGTTATCGAATGCTTCTCAGCAAAGTTTCCGCTTCGAAACCAAAAGCCATTTAGAAGAAATGCGCGTAGCAACAGGAAGCAGAGAAACGTGCAGTTCGGCAGGACTTTGAGTTTCCGTCGATTTTATGCGCTGATTAAATGCTTGTACTCAGCCGTTTCATTTTTTTCTTGCCCAAGTATAAGTTTTAAATGTATTAGTTCCCAGAACGCTGCCGAGTGAAGCATTCTCGACGGATCGCAGTCGGGAAAACCAGATTTAATTCTTCATTGGAAAACGGAAGAAAGTTTTGTTACTGCCCAATCTTGAAATCTTGTGCTGGGATAAATACAGTTGCCTAAGAATACTCATGAAACAGCTAGTTGGAATTTTGCCTACACCAAAAAATACAACCTGTTTCAACAAGAGATTCATTCATCAATCTTCCGTTTCCTACTGAATGAAAGATAGTATCAGTTCTTAATGTCGGGCATGCTAGTAATCAGTAAATGCCCAGGGCTCGAGAGTCAGCTCTGCTTGCTTGGATGTCCTATTTTTCAAAAAGACTCGTTCTTTCTCTATTAAGAAAAAATAATTACATGCTAAGATGTGAACCTTTTCCCTGATAGGCTACCAAATTCTTCTGGACTATACCGATTTCCTATTGGAGTTAACCAATATACGACCATAGAAATCGATTACTGTCTTCAAGACAATCACGACGATGAAGATGTGTAGGAGAAGTCATCAAGACATTCACAGTGGAAAATAATTCTAAGACTATTGCTTAATAGACAAAAGCATTTACACTAGTTGAAAATTAGTATTGGTCTTGAAAATCAAAAGTTCACAACTCGAGTAAACTAAGTAATTTGTTGTAGTGCCAATTTTTTTCCTCTATAACAGGAACATTCAACGTGATCGATTAAAATAATCGAAAGCACTTTGGTATAAAATTGTCCTATCCGAGCACAATTTCGTATGATTCCGAAATTTTCATTGCAACCGTATACTAGACTGTTGCCTTTTAGAAGTCTTCAAAATACTATAGAATGCTCGCAAAGGCTTTAATGTAGTGTAGACGACGATACCCGATGTCTGTTCAAACACTTACACTGATTTTAGAGATTGATAGCCTCTTCTACGAAAGGTGACACAAAATTTTTTATTGAATAATTCAAAAATTGTAGTTCTATCGAAAATAAAAAGGAAACAACGAATGTTTGTTCCATCTTCACTAGCATCTTAGCATATGTCGAACTAAGCACACCAATAGGAAAGTTATCACCCCGCTTATGGCGGAAAATCGAAAAGAGGACGAACCTGAACTTTTTTCTGTAAAGTACTTTCGAAGGCATATGATACCCAAGTACATGAAGCATCCTCATTCTGAGGTTGTACAACTGCTCAATCATTTCTTGCATATATTCTGAGACTAACAAAAGAAGATTCACCTGACAATTGTGAACAGAAGATCTACAGAAGATGACGACGAAGTCGTGCCAAGCAGAAACACAAGAAGTAGATTCACAGCAATTAATTTGTAGACTTCTAGTATTAATCATCTATTGATCGTTAAAATAGTTGTTCATTTCCTCTACTTGCATTTTGAAAGGGTGGATTGCTTAATAAATTTAATATTTTTCTATGCGATATTCGGAGAGTCTGTCTTATTCTAGCACAAAGAAACCTGAACATAATTTCGCGTTTGTATACTTTATTTGTCAGAAATGCGGTAAATTGTCGAACTGCTCCTTTTACTTTTTTCTTAGCTAATCTAAATTCTGATAAGGCTTTATTTGAAGTTCACTTCTATGTTGCCTCATAGGAGGTAATCACATGGCGTTGAAGCTGCAAAGCGAGAAGGGCATGAAATTGATCCATCACTGCTCAACAATTGATCAGGCTGCTGTTGATTAAAATATTCTCATAATTCGAGAGAATTATGTTGTGGAGCTCTCTCCTGCTTTAATATGAAGTTTTCTGGGTAGTCATGGAGCTTGGGCGAAACTAACGAAGAATTTTTTGATACTGCCGGTCATGTTTTCGGGTTCAAATCTGTTGTACACTTTTATATAATTTTTCAATATTACACACCATGCCATAACCAACTGTGGGGTGTATTGCATCTCGTAAACTTGATTCGAGTGTTAATTACCCATACTCGACAGTTTCACCAGTTCACTATTCAAGGAGCCAATTCCTATACTTATCAGACAACTATCTATTCAAAATACTCCCTAGGTTCTTCTAGCTCTGTTCGCAAATGTTGATCAAAGCTCAGTCTACTTGTCTTATGGCGCTTTATTAGAATGGTGCTCATTTAGGACAATGTGAACGCTTTAACCCTTTGCGTAAAATTTCCAGACTGTTGAGCGCGCAACGCCATTTTTCCTG
>JAAUYH010021753.1_pt1 | contig 10985 bp, 6 predicted proteins | sample 7278061 | NCBI WGS metagenome assembly JAAUYH01 (sample SAMN14350203, study PRJNA611818) | marine sediment metagenome | isolation source: surface marine sediment (0.6m) | place: French Polynesia: Moorea | collected 2018-08 | reverse complement strand
GAGCGAACTCTAACTTGCAATTCTCCTAATTCAATCCGATTTTCGAGGCGTTTAATTAATAGTTCGCTGCGGCTAGGTTGCTGCCATTTTTGTTTAACAAATTTACTAGCTTGCTTGATTAAAGCACTAATTATCTTACCATCAGAGTTAGCAACAACTAAGTTTTTAACAAAAGGTTGAATTGCAGAAATAATATTGTATCTTGGATTGAGGGCGCGGGCAATGCCATCGAGGGTAGTAATAGATTTTAAAATAAAAGTCATTTGAGCTGGGAGACGAAAAGGCTGCTGTTTAAACATGATATAGAGTTCGTCACCGATTTGCTCGAAAGCTTTAACATCGATCGGTTTGTCAGTAAAATTTTCAAAAATAAAAGAAACTAAACGCTTAACCGGGGTCATATCTGGCATCGGTTCGATCAACCCCATATAAGTAAGATTTTCTACTATCTCATCGATATCTTTTTTAATAACAGCAAAAAAAGTTTCCACCATTTGGTCTTTAGCCATTGACTTAACTTCTACCATCGTGCCAAAGTCGTAAAAAACGATTTTCCCTTCTGAAGAAACTGCCATATTACCAGGATGGGGATCGGACTGAAAAAAACCATCTTCCAATAATTGTTTGAGATAACAAAATACACCCAACTCGATAATTTCATCCGTATCGATATTGTTAGCTTCCAAAGAAGCGCGATCGTCGATTTTAATGCCGGGGAGATATTCTAAAGTTAAAACTCTTTTAGTGGTATATTGCCAATGAACTTGAGGAACGCAAACCCGATCGTAATTGCTAAAATTATGCCGAAAGCGATCGGCGTTTTTGCCTTCATGAATGTAGTCTACTTCTAAAAATAAAACTTCAAAAAATTCTTGATAAATTGATTCTAAATTGTATTTTTTCAATCCGCTAAAAAACGCACTAGAGATTCTGACAACTCGATGTAAAACTTCAAAATCTAGATTGAAAAGTGCTTCTAGACCCGGACGTTGGACTTTAACAACGACATCTTCTCCTGTGTGGAGTATTGCTTTGTGAACTTGTCCGATACTAGCAGATGCTAAGGGCCGAGCTTCAAAATCTCGATAGAGACTGTAAATAGATTTGCCAAATTCAGATTCAATAATAGCGATCGCTTCATCGCTATTAAAAGGGGGAACTTTATCCTGTAGAGTAGCTAATTCGCGAACGTATTCTAAAGGTATCAGGTCGGGACGAGTCGATAATGCTTGTCCTATTTTAATGAAAGTCGGGCCTAACTTAAGAATTTGTTTAACTAACCAGTTAGCACGGTGATATCTTTGTTTGGGAGAATTTTTACCCAGTAGATTATCAAACCACAAATATAAACCAAATTGAAAGGCAACAGAAAAAATTTCTATTTGGCGTTTTCTCGGAGAAGGTTTAGAATTTTGCCAAGGTAAGGAATGGGATGGGGCATTTTTAACGAGCATTCAACCGCGAATGTTTATTTGCTTATTGTTGCTGTAAGGGTTTTTGGGGTAAGACAACAGTAAAAGTATTGATAAAAATATCGGGATCTGAAGACGGATTACTCAAGACCTCGATCGTTCCACTTATATGTTCTACTAAATATTTCACCAAAGTTAAACCCACACCTAAACCGGGAACTTCTTTTTTGGTAGTTGCTTTTTCTCCACGACGAAATTTATCGAAGATATGAATTCTTTCTTCTTGAGAAATACCGACACCGTAATTAGTTACTTTAAAAATAATTTGATTGCCTTGGGGGCTAGATACTTGAGAAATATTAAGATCGACAGTAGTATTAGGTTCGGAGTATTTAGCGGCATTGGTAAGCAGTTCGCTAAAAATCTGTTTGATACTTTTGGGATCGGTGTAAATTTTAAAAGCAGAATCTGCGGTTTTTTTGAGTTTGGGATTGAGAGTGTAATCTACTTTTAAGCTGACGGTTTTATCTGCTCCGAGTTGTTCTTTGGCTTGTTGCTCGGCAAAATTAGCGGCTAAATCTTTGATAATTGCTTTAATATCTAGTTCTTGAGGACTAAAAGAATAGCGATTAGATTCGAGTTCTTGTAAGGTTAATAAGTCTTGAATCAAGATATTTTCTTGAGTCCAGGCTTTATCCAAAAAATCAATATATCGTTCGCGGCGATCAGGATAATCCCCATATTGACGCAGCATTTCGATCGCCATTCTCATAGTTGTTAGAGGAGTTTTAAGATTATGAGAAATAGTTTCAACAAATTTATCTTTTAATTGGTTTAATTCTTTTAATTGTTCGATGTGTTGGCGCATCCCTTCGGAAAGTTTGGCTTGAACTTCCAAACTCCATTTCAGTTGAGCGGTACGGCGATCGACGATCGATTGAACTTTATTTAAGGCTTGATCTTGAAGAATGGCGGTACTTAATTGGGTGCTGACCCAACTAGCCAACTCGATTTCGTCGGATTTCCAAATCCGATCTCGAAGATATCCTTTGTCCGAGCTGCAATTTTGTTGCAAAACTAAAAATCCCAAGACAACTCCGGTTTTTTCGTCAGTGGTAATACTTCCCATCAAGGGTACGATTAAAAATGCCGAATCGGCTTGACGATTGCGATCGAGGATAATATCTGCGGGCCAATTACTGGTATTTGCGATTGCAAGGGGTTGGGGTGCATTTTGAAAGGCTTGAGAGCACAATTGAGATTGAGTTAGTATGAATGGCTTTTGTTTGAGATTGCTAAATGAATCTGCTTCTTTTAACCACTGACAGACTTCTGTTGCTTCTATTTGAGAAAATTGTTGCTCTGATAAACTGCCGATCGGAGGCGATTTATATTTAAGCATTAGAATGGTGGCTCGATCTGCTTCTAATGTTTTAGCCGTTCCTTCTAAGGCTTTTTGACGCAGGGAATCAATTTCAACATTGTAACGGATTGCTGCGCCGAGATCTTTGAGCAAAGTTTGATATCTATTTCCAGTTTGATTTTGTTGTTGGAGTTGAACGATTGAAATTGCAACGGCGATCGCATCTGAAATATTTTTTAAAGATTTTTTTTCCTCTTCTGTCCAATTGTGGGGAGATAATTGTCCGAGCAAGATCGCCCCATTAATATTACTTTGAAACTGAGTCGGAATTTTCAACAGGGCGCGTAGGGGTATTTCTTTTGGTAAATTAAGATCCTTGTTATTGTCAGCTGTTTCTAAATCTGCGATCGCGCTAAATTCGGTATCAATTGAAACTTTTGGTAATATTGATTGAAAAAATATTGTATTTAAATTTGCTCGAGGGATTTCTGCTGTTTTGGAATACCAAAATCCTGCTACTTTTTGTGAGTTAAAATCGGCAACAATCGCACAAATATCGGCTTGAAAATTTTCTCCCAATTTAGAGGCCAGTCTCGACAACATAGTTTGCGGATCTAAGCCAGCTTGAATTACTTTTGTAATTTCTTGTTCGATTTGATTTGGCTCTTGAAGATCCGGCATTGTTTTTATCAAGTTTTCTTGTTCTTCGATCGCTTTGAGGTCACTAGAGTTGGAAATAGAAAGCTCACTCATGAAAAATCCCTACGATCGCATCGTAGTATTAATTACTTTTGAGTCGATCTAGCTCAGTTCTTGCTCGAAATTAGCCTAGCTCTATCGATCGTTCTCGAAACAAAAATTAGAGCTAGTATTCTTCTTTATTAGGCTAGCTTTAGTTTACCTATTATGCTAGTTACATCAGTAAAGAGTAGTTTTTTCTAACCATAATTTTATTGGTATCGAGCAAGGATTTTTTTTTTACTTTTTTAGTATTCCCACCAATGATATTTTCCTAACAGTATTATTAAGATATTTTGTTTTTTTTTGACAGTGGGGCGTGTCGTTTCTCCGGGTCAGGGGTTTTAAGGAGCGAAATTGGTTCATTAAATCAGCAAATTCCGACAGCAAATAAAATATTTGCACCTCTGACCTCTGACCTTTCCTAGTCTACTCCTTCAATCGGGGCAAAACCCTGACGCTGAATGTTCTCGGTGACGACGCGCGGTTCTAAGAATTGGATTAAATAGTCCGGGCCTCCAGCTTTCGATCCGACACCTGATAGTTTGTATCCGCCAAAGGGTTGTCTGGAAACGATCGCTCCGGTAGTATTGCGGTTAATGTAAAGGTTACCTACTTCAAACTCATTAGAAGCGCGATCGATATGGGCTGGAGTACGGGAGTACAATCCTCCTGTTAGGGCATAATCGGTACTGTTGGCTGCTGCTAGTGCTTCGTCAAAGTTTTTTACTTTTGTTACCGATAAAACCGGGCCGAAGATTTCTTCTCGGGCTATTTTTGCTTCTGGTGGTACGTCTTGAAATATAGTTGGCGGTACGAAATATCCTTTTGCTGGGGTTTCCATTTGTAAGGCTAGTTTTGCCTCTGTTTTGCCGATTTCGATGTATTCTAAAATGCGATCGTGGGCAAGAGCGTCTATTACTGGCCCGACTTGAGTGCTGGCGAGATCTGCGGGGCCGACATTCAAGGATTTGGTTGCTTCGACTAGTCTCTTGACAAATGTTTCGTAAACTGTTTCGATAACGATGACTCGGGAACAAGCGGAACATTTCTGACCGCTGTAATTAAATGCCGACTGTACTACTCCGGCTACTGCGCGATCGAGATCGGCACTTTCATCGACGATAACGGCATTTTTACCGCCCATTTCGGCGATGACTCGTTTGAGGTGTTTTTGTCCTGGTTGGAGTACGGCTGCATCGGCGTATATCCTACATCCTACTTGTTGAGATCCGGTAAAGGAAATTAGATTTACCTCGGGATGTTTGACCATGTAAGCCCCGATTTCCGAGCCAACTCCGGGTAATAATTGAAATACTCCTTTGGGAATTCCGGCCTCGATTAATATTTCGGTAATTTTGGCGGCAACTATCGAAGATGTTTCGGCGGGTTTTAGTAAAGTACAATTACCTGTAACTAAGGTGGCGACTGTCATTCCGGTGGCGATCGCAAACGGGAAATTCCAAGGGGCGATAACTACTGCTATGCCTTTTCCTTGATATTTGTAGCGGTTATTTTCTCCGGCTACGTCGTAATTATAGCCTCGGTCTAACCTTTCCATCTCTGCAGCATAATAGCGACAAAAATCGATCGCTTCGCTGATTTCTCCGTCTGCTTGTTGCAATACTTTTCCTACTTCCAAACAGATCCAAGCTGCTAACTCGTAGCGTCGCTCTTCCATGAGATCCGCCACTTTACGGATAATATTAGCTCGTTCCGATGCAGGAGTCCTTTGCCATGCTTTAAAGGCTGCTTTAGCGGCTTTAAGGGCGGTTTCTGCTTGTTCTACCGATGCCATTCCTACTTTACCGACTATTTCTTGAGGATTGGAAGGATTGACGGAATCGATCGCTTTTTCGGTTTGAGTATATTCTCCGTCGATTAGTGGTAAATAAGTTTTACCTAATTCCCCTTTAACTTTTATTAAAGCTGCTTTCGCTTTTTCCCTAAATATGCTGTTAGCATAGTCGGTATCTGCAGCAGGTTGGAAGTTGAGCTGGTTTTCTCCCCCGATTTGTAAATCTTCTACGGATAGGGTAGGAGGTTTAATTAAATCTTCGATCGGACGATCTTCTAAATTTTGGCGTAAAAAAGAACTGTTTGCCGTATTTTCGAGCAAACGACGAATTAAATAAGCCATACCCGGAAGTAGTTTTCCGTAGGGTGAATATACCCTAACTCGATGACCTCTTTGAACTAATGCTTTTGCTAAAGTATCTCCCATGCCGTACAATACTTGCATCTCAAAGCGGCCGCGGGGAATATTTAGATCCTCGGCAATGGCACAGGCTAACGCTTGCGATCGCACGTTGTGAGAGCCGATCGCGGCAGATAAGTATTGATTGTTTTCGAGCAACAATCGGGTCATTTTTTCAAAGTTAATATCTGTAGCGGCCTTTTGGTTATATACTTGTTGCGGCCAGTGATTTTGCAGGGATGTAATCGTCTCTTGATCCCAATATGCCCCTTTAATTAACCTGAGTGTAACGGGATATGCTCTTTTTTTGGCCCATTGAATTAATTCTTGAAGATCTTTTTCCGAGTCTTTGAGGTAGGCTTGTAAGGTCATACCAATATCGGTACGAGTACGGAATTCATCTTCGAGCAACAGCTCTTTGAGAATCGAGAGCGTAAGATCTTTATACTCGTATTGTTCCATATCGAAGTGGATCGCCGCACCCAACTCTTTAGCACGACGCAGTAAAATCCTGATGCGATCGCAGACTTTTGCTTTGCTTCCTTCAGGATCGATCGGATCGAATTGAGAGTAAAACGCCGTCAACTTGACAGAAACTTGAACTTGCGGTAATTTTTCTCCATCTGCTAAGTCGATTTCTGCAACTTCGGGCCATTTATTCGCTGCTAGGCTCAATTGTTCGAGCAGATCTAGATAACCTTGTAAATAAGATTCTGCCTCTGTTTCGGTAATTACTGCTTCGCCAAGTAAATCGATCGTAAAAGCCATTTTCTCTTTACGCAGGCGATCGATGGTTTTAATTACTTGTTGAATATTTTCTCCGGCAATATATTTGTGTGCGAGTGCTTCGACTGCTTTAGTAACCGTTGCTGCAGCTATTTGTGCTGGGGGGGTATTCGGATCGGTAAAATTAAGAATAGCTTTTAGTGCCGCTGGTAATTCTACCGACTCCCGTCCAATATATTCTTGGAGATGGCGAGCTATTTCTGCCTTGCTGCGTAATGCTGGAATTACATCGATGAAGCGGAATAATTGGACTCGCAAACTAGGATTGCTCATTGCCCAGTCTAGCATCTTATCATCCCAGCGCATTTGGTCGCGCAGGCGATCGAAGATCGATCCTTTATTGCGGGTTGTTTCTAATAATTGTTTGGCTATTTCTTGGGTTTTTGCTTCGTAATTCTTTTGGGGTTTTACTTCTGTGACCACAATTCTTAAACTCCTGAAACGATTTGTTAGAGTTATTCTTTATCCTGTAAATAACATTAAATATCTTAGAGTGATATCATATCATTTAACTAAATATTACAAAAATATTAAACCCAACAAAACAAAGATTTATGAATGCAAAAATTGGTGTGGCGGTAGTCGGGACTGGTTTCGGAAAAAAAATACACGTTCCTGGTTTTCAACACCATCCCCGGACTGAAGTAGTAGCAATATACAATCGCGACTTGGGTACGGCAAAATCGATCGCAGATGCTAATAAAATCCCTTATGCTTTCAACAAGTTAGAAAAGATTGTTGCTTTACCAGAAGTCGAAGCAGTAAGTATTTCTACTCCCCCATTTTTGCATTACGAAATGGCAAAAACAGCATTAGAAGCAGGGAAACATCTGTTATTAGAAAAGCCGATGAATATGTCTGCTGAAGAGACTAAAGAATTGTACCATTTAGCAGCACAAAAAAACTTAGTCGCGATCGCAGATTTTGAATTTCGTTTCGTGCCAGCTTGGCAATTGCTGGCAGAATATTTGCAACAAGATTACGTGGGAAAAAAGCGTTTAATTAAAATTGATTGGTTAGTTACTTCTCGGGCTAATCCAGAAAGGGCCTGGAACTGGTATTCTCAAAAAGATAAGGGAGGAGGAGCATTGGGTGCGGTTGCTTCTCACGCTTTTGATTATATTAGTTGGTTGTTCGGGCCGGTAAAAAAATTGTGTGCGACTTTAAATTGTGCCATAACCGCAAGGCCAGATCCGACGACGGGAGAATTAAAGCCGGTTGATGCCGACGATACTTGTTTGTTAATCTTAGAACTAGCTGACGGTACGCCAGTACAATTATCTATTTCTTCGGTAACATATCAAGGCAGGGGTCACTGGGTAGAAATATACGGCGATCGCGGTACTTTGGTCTTAGGTAGCGATAATCTTAAAGACTACGTTCACGGTTTCCGTTTGTTAGCTGCACCCGCAGGTAAAAGTTTAACAGAAGTAGAAGTTCCAAAACGTTTGGCTTTTCCTGAAGTGTTTACCGACGGACGTTTAGCACCTTTTATTAGGATAGTCGATCGCTTAGTCGCAAGTATCGACGAGAGAAAGTCTTTAGTACCTTCTTTAAAAGAGGGAGTCTATTCCCAATTGCTGATGGATCTTACCCATAAGTCTCACGATAATAAGTCATGGGTTGATGTTCCCGAGCTGGATCTTTATTTGGGTAATGGGTAATGGGTAGTGGGTAGTGGATGGTGGCTAACAACTAACAACTAACAACTAACAAACAGTAAATAACAACTAACAAATAACAAACAGCAAATAACAACTAATAAATGACAGAATTTAATTTTTTTCAAAACTGGTATCCTTTAACACCAATAGAAGATATCGATCCAAAACGTCCTACTCCAGTGACTGTTTTAGGAGAGCGTTTAGTTATTTGGAAACCAAAAAATTCGGAAAAATATCAAGTATTTTCAGATCGATGTCCCCATCGTCTCGCACCTTTAAGTGAAGGAAGAGTAGACGATCGCACTGGTAATTTAATGTGCAGCTATCACGGTTGGCAATTTGATAAAGCAGGAAATTGTACCGCGATTCCCCAAGCAGAAAAACCTGATTTAATCCAACAAAATCAAGCACAATTATGTGTTAAAGTTTTCCCTAGTAAAGAAGCTCAGGAATTATTGTGGGTTTGGCTAGACCCAGAAACAGCAGAATTAGCCGACTCAACACCTCTTCCTTTGTCGGATAAAATCGATGCCAGTAAAGGTTATGTCTGGAGTTCTGTAGTTAGAGATTTAGCCTATGATTGGGAAGCTTTAATAGAAAATGTAGCAGATCCTTCTCACGTCCCTTTTACCCATCATGCCGTACAAGGTAATAGAGACAAAGCCGTTCCAGTTCCGATCGAAATTGTTAAATCTACTCCCAATTTAATCCAAGCTATTATTGTTAGAGCTTTTCCAACAACTATTACTTTTGAACCACCCTGTCGCGTAGAATACGATATTGCGATCGGCAATACTGGAAAACAAATGGGTTTAATTACTTATTGTCTACCCGTCTCTCCAGGAAAGTCAAGAATTGTAGCTCAGTTTTCTCGCAATTTTGCTAAAAATATTCAGCAAATTACTCCTCGTTGGTGGGAACATATTCAAGAGCGTAATGTTGTTTTAGATGGAGATGCGATCGTCTTACAGCAACAAAATGCTTATCTCAAACAAAGAGAACAACGAGAAGAAAAAAGTTGGAAAACTGCTTATCAAATGCCAACTAGTGCCGATCGCTTAGTAATCGAATTTCGGAGATGGTTCGATCGCTATTGTCAAGGAAAATTACCTTGGCATCAATTAGAACTGAATAAGATTGCCGCGCAATATAATATTAATGAAAATCGTCAAGAAATACTCGATCGCTACAATCAACATACCAAACATTGCAGCAGTTGTCGGGGGGCTTTAAATAATATTAAACGCATTCAAATAGCTTTATTAGTTTATTTTATTTTAGCTGTTAGCTCCGTCGCTGTTTTTCCCGATAGCATTAGAATGACTTGGGGGTTACCAATAATAGCGATCGCATTATTAGGTTTAATAGTTTATGGTGGGCTAAAATTTTGGCTCGAACCTAAATTCTATTTTGTCGATTACATCCATTCAGAAAAAGATTAAACTCAGTTAAATTGAGTACCTTATTACCTTTTTTCAGCTCTCTTTCCTAGCAAATTAATGATATACTTAACCACACAAGAAATTGCTCGATATCGTTCTCAATTAGCAGATTACGAAGCAGCTTTAATATCCTTAGATGCGATCGAAGATTGTGAAGGCGATTTAGAAGATGCGGCGATATCTTTAGCAATTAAAGTCGGACAAAAACCCGATCGGATTAATTGGTTGGATGGTTTAGCAAAGAGGTGTAGGGTTGCTATTTGTCAAGCAGAATTACAACAAGATTTATCTCAAGAAAAATTGGCCACAACTGTAGGACATTTATTAAATGCAGGTATTTGTCCGAAAATATTAGTAACTCCGGTGGTTATATACGTAATGAAACAGGGAATCGATGAATTTTGCAAGCCTTTGAGTTTTAAAATTTAAGCTCGAGTTTAATTGCGATCGGCGATCGCAATTGTATTGAAATCTATTTAACACAAGTACCGTCGTCGCAAAACTTTTGAGCGCGATCGCTCATAATTGTTTTTAAACTCGGCCTTCCGGTCAAAAATAATCTTAAACTAGCCCAAAGATCGTAAATGCGATCGACAATAAAACCAATTACCGGTAACTTGGTAGGGGCATAAATCCAACCCATCCCCAGTATTTCATAAACGCGACGAAATACCTCGACATTTTTGACGATACTTCCATCAGCCATAACAGCATGAATTCGACCCATAGCTGTCTCGTAATCGATATTAGCATTGTCTGCAGCGTTATAATTAGGGTCGGCAATATCGACAAATTTGACTAAACCCCTTCCAGCATCTTTTTTGCTTAATAAATTAACTTCTTTAACGCATAAAGGGCATTCTCCATCGTAAAGCAGTTTTATTTTCCAAGTTGGGGAATTATTACGAGATTCTTTGGTTTGAACTTCTGGCAGGCTCATATTACATCTTAAAACTTCTCTTAATATTTTAAGAAATATTACAAATCAATGCCGCCAAAATGTTTTCGATAAGACAGTTATTAGTTTGAGTTTTCGCTTTGCGCTATTACTAGTTCAATTAATTCTGCAACACCGCTAATAGGAAAAATCTTAATTTTTAACTTGCTAGCAACTTCTAAAACAGTGCGATCGTCCAAGAATTTACTTTCGTCATGTTTGAGCATTACCGAAGGTAATAATATGCCATCTCCTAAATCTTTGCTTTGCAAACCTGCAATTAAATCTTCGCCAGTTAATAAACCCGTCACTGTAATTTCTTGTCCCCAATAATTACTATTTAATGCAGCTAATTTGATTTCTAAATTTTCGACTTGATTTAATTGTTTTACTAAAGGATCGAAAGCTTTTTCAACTGCATTTCCGACTACCCAAGTAAATTTTTT
>JAAUYH010131117.1_pt1 | contig 10986 bp, 6 predicted proteins | sample 7278061 | NCBI WGS metagenome assembly JAAUYH01 (sample SAMN14350203, study PRJNA611818) | marine sediment metagenome | isolation source: surface marine sediment (0.6m) | place: French Polynesia: Moorea | collected 2018-08 | reverse complement strand
TAAAATCTCTAACTGCTCGGTTGGGAGTAGAGAAATAGATACTATGTCCATAATTAAGATGACCGTAAATTAACGCTCGTGCAAAAATATGGGTCAAGGGTAAAAAAGATAGTACTGTCTCGATTGCTCCTGGTTTTAAATCAGGAATACTTCTAAAAGTAGTCAGAATATCAGCAGTAATATTTTCATGACTTAACATGACTCCTTTAGGTTCTCCTGTCTCTCCAGCAATATAAACTATGGTTGCCAAGTCTTGAGGAGAGATACTGGAGCGCAACTGCTTTAACCCCTCTTGATTCCATAACTTTTTACCCCTGGCACGTACTTCATCTAGAGATAATAATTGAATACATTGAGGTAACCTAGGACAATGTAAGTCTTGTCTTCCCTGACAAAGCAACATGGGAATACATAAACAAGCTTGGGAATAATTCGGAGTTTTTTGCTGAACATTTAAGGTACTAGATGTAAACTTGGGATTGTTGTTTTCCAATTCATCAACTTCAGACTCTTGATTCTTAACTCCGAATTCATTTACACCACAGGTTAATAGTTGAATACGTTTTTCTGACCAATCATCAGGAATATCGGCGACAATAACTGTGTGAAGATTGGGAGTATTTCCCAAATAGGGAATGATTTGAGCTAGAAGATCTAAATCCGAAACAATTAAGACTTTAGCTTCGGAATGACTTAAGATAAATACGATATTATCTATAGTCTGAGTTAAATCGATTGGTACATTAATTAATCCAGCCACTAACGAACCAAAATCTGCTAGGCAGAAATTAAGATCGCTGTGCATTAATAAGGCGATTTTGTCACCCTGTTCTAATTCCTCTTCAAGTAATCCTAAAGCCAACTCTTCCGTAGCAATTCGCATTTTTGCATTAGATTGAGGCTGCCAAGCATTAGTTTTCCACTGATTAAATGCGCGATAATTTGGATAAGATTTGCAAGCTTCATCTAATAATGATGGTAAGGTTCGCCCTAAAATTGGCCGATCAATTGTTGAATCAGATTTATTAATCTTAATTAAAGAAAACATTGGCAATTTTAAGAGATAAAATCTCTTTTCTCCTGGAGACTATCTTTAGCCTTTTAAGATGTTGCCCAATATTTTTTGCAACCACAAGACTATTGTGATAGCCATGTAATAAAAATATACGTTAGCTATTAACATTTATTGACAATTACATCATTTGACGGATATTTTCGACCATAAATATCACTCAGGCAATTGTTTTTTGAAGGTTATATTTTTGCCTGTATAAAGCTAGATAATAAGCTAATTTGATATAACAATGATTATAGCATATTTCTAGGATATATATTTATATGTAACATGAAAGGTAAAAGTTAAGCTTCTGTCGCAAACATTTAAATGAATAGAAAAACTCTGTAAATAACTAATTTTTCAGACAGTAATCCTCAAGAAAGAATCAACAAGATATCTTTGCTTGAAAATACTGACCAGGGTGAATTAGCTAGATCTGCTCCGCAGCCAGCGAAGCTGACCGCAATTATTTTGACTTTTCAGACATCCTCTTAGAGCGTTATCCAAGACTTCGGGTAGGGTTTCTAGAGTCTAGTTGTGGTTGGCTTCCCTATTGGTTATGGCGACTTGATGAAGAATACAAAAATTTATATTGGGAAGTAAAAGAACTTGTAAAATTAATACCATCAGAGTATTTTCATAGTCAATGTTATATTTCCATTGACCTCTCCAAGCCTTATCTTCCTGAAATTATTGAATACATCGGCTCTGACAATTTAATCTTTGGCTCAGATTATCCTCACATGGATCATCAGCCAGATGTGGTTAGGAAAGTTGTAGAGCTTGAGGGAAGGTTATCTGAAGAGGTAGTAGGAAAAATAGTTTGGGATAATCCCAGACGTTTTTATTACACGTAGTCATTCAAGATTTATATCAAATCCTAATGAATGCCCATAATTGCAATATGGCAAAATCAAGGTTTTAAGGTACTTTTTATTGTTGGTGTTCAATCGGATTTGATATCACTCAAAAACGGATTTTATTCTTCATAAGGAGGCAACATTATGCCATTTGGAAGCACTAATTTTATTAACAAATCCCAGGAAAGGTTACATAAGATAAAAAAAGAAAAACTGAATAATAAATCGGAGCTGCTGCTGGAGTACACAAAGAAGAAAAAGTTAAACTCTTATAGTAATTTGCATCCAGATTCGCTAATTGGACGCATGATTTACCAAGCAAAAGTAATCTCCCAAATTATAACATTTATCTGGGTTCACGGTGATAAGGGTGACGAGTGTTACGAGGTTGCTAATGCCTTGAAAGAGTATTTTACAGAGGGGAATGAGAAGAAACTTGCAACATTAATGAAAGCTAACCTGGATGATACAACTCCAGAGGGTAAATTATTGCTTCAGGTTTTCCCTGACATTAAAGCTTGTGATCCTTACTATGTTTTCCCAATTTTTGCTCTGGAGGAAGTTGACGAGGATTTTATAGCATTTTCCATTAAAACTAATATTTTTAGTGGATGGATAGAAGATGTTGATGCAAATAATCCGAGTACGTTGTCAGCAGTGTTTGCCTATCCACCTCGCCCACAATATAGTGATGTAACAGTCACGAAAGCTGAATTGGAAGACTGGCTCAAAGACAGAGATCCTTGCAACATCAAATCTAGTAATATTTATATCCCCACCTGTACTTCTTAAACACATAACTTACAGAAGTTTTTGTTCAAAGTCCAATCAGAGATTGAGACTAATGGATATTACTCAGTAAGGCTATCTTAAAGAATCCCATGGGACTCTACCCATGGGATTCTTCAGCAAGGATAATCTATATTATACTTTGGCATTGGATGTAATATTATGTCTCAAAAAACCTACAAACCATGAATACTATAAACCATAATGATAAGAACTACCAGCTTGTTGAAAAAATCTATGAAAGTGCTAATTCACTAGTTTATCGAGGTCTCCTAAAGAGAGATAATAAGCCTATTATTCTCAAAATTCTGAAAGAAAACTATCCTACTGCTTCAGAACTCACTAGCTATAAACAAGAGTATGAAATTACTCGTACTTTGAATGTAGATAATATTGTCAAAGCTTATGATTTGCAGCGATATGAGAACAGTTTAGTCATGCTTTTAGAAGATTTTGGTGGTCAATCTTTAAAAGTATTAATGTCCCAAATTCAATTAAGCTTAGAAGACATCCTAAACATTGCGATTAAAGTAACAGAGAGTTTAGCCGAGATTCATAAAGCTAATATTATCCACAAAGACATTAACCCATCCAATATTGTCTATAATCCCCAAACGGGACAACTCAAAATCATCGACTTTGGCATTTCTACCCGTTTATCCCAAGAATTTCTAACAGTTTGCCCTCCTAATCAATTAGAAGGGACTTTAGCTTATATTTCCCCTGAACAAACAGGTAGAATGAACCGAGGACTAGATTATCGCAGTGATTTTTATTCCCTTGGTGTAACTTTCTATGAACTTTTTAGCAATAAACTTCCGTTTGAAACCACTGACCCAATGGAGTTAGTTCATTGTCATATCGCACAACAGCCAGTACCCATTCATAAACTCATTCCCGATCTTCCTTTAGTTGTATCTAATATCATCATCAAATTATTAGCGAAAACCCCAGAGGAAAGATATCAAAGTGCTTGGGGAATTAAAGCTGATTTAGAAATCTGTCTTAATCAATTAAAGTCTCAAGGACAAATCTCTCTCTTCCCTTTAGGAAGCCAAGATATTACTGAGAAGTTTCATATTCCCCAAAAACTTTATGGTCGAGAACAGGAAATAACTCAACTTTTAACTGCTTTTGAGCAAGCTTGCCAAGGGAAAACTGGAATGATTTTAATTTCTGGTTATTCAGGGATTGGCAAATCTGCTTTAGTAGATGAAATTCACAAACCCATTACACGGCAACGAGGACAGTTTCTTAGTGGTAAATTCGCTCAATTACAGCGAGATATTCCTTATTTTGCAATTTCTCAGGCTTTTCGAGATTTAATTTATAAGCTACTAAGTGAACCAGAAATAATCCTACAAGCTTGGAAAAAGAAAATTTTAGAAGCTTTGGGAAATAATGGTCAAATTATTATTGATGTGATTCCTGAAGTCGAAAAAATTATAGGTCAACAGCCACCTACTGAACCCCTAGGGGGAATTCAAAGCCAAAATCGATTTAATTTATTTTTTAAAAGATTTGTGGGTGTTTTTTGCCAACAAGAACATCCTTTAGTTATTTTTCTTGATGATTTACAATGGGCAGACTTACCTTCTCTGAACTTAATTGAGCAATTAATGTCAGCTCCCGACAACCACTATTTTCTCATGATCGGCGCATATCGAGACAATGAAGTTAGTCCTACTCACCCTCTGGTACGCACTTTAGAAAAAATTGCTCAAGCACAAGTTCAAGTATCCCAAATTACCCTTTACCCTTTAAAAATCAATCATATTAATCAATTAATCGCTGATACCCTAAATTGTTCAACGGAATTTTCAAAACCTTTAGCTGAATTAGTTGCCCAAAAAACTGGTGGAAATCCTTTTTTTCTAACTCAATTTCTTTCTTCTTTATACCAAGAAAATTTATTAGTATTTAACCTAGAGCAATCTCATTCTAATATAGAAGATCATCAACAAGGTTATTGGCAATGGAATCTAGAGCAAATTCAAAGTGTATCTATAACCGATAATGTTGTTGATTTAATGGTCAGGAAAATTGAAAAGTTGGATGAAAAAACTCAGCAAGTTCTCAAGTTAGCTGCTTGTATTGGTAACCAATTTAATTTAGAAGTTCTTTCGATCGTCAATAATAAATCTCAAATAGACACAGCTAGAGAATTACAGTCTGCCCTAGATGGGGGGCTGATAATTCCTTTAGATAATAAATACAAAATTACTTTACTTTGGAATCCTGAAGAATTATCAAATAAGCTCTCAGAAAATTTTTCTGAATATTCTAAATATATTCCTTTCAAATTTTTACATGACCGAGTACAACAAGCTGCTTATTCTCTCATTCTAGAAGAAGAAAAAAAGCAATTACATCTAGAAATAGGTCGTCTTCTCCTGAAAAATATTGAAGAAGATGAGTTACAGAATAATATTTTTGATATTGTCAATCAATTTAATCAAGGATATAGTTTAATTACTGAGCAACTAGAAAAGGATGAGTTAGCTAGATTAAATCTCCAAGCTGGTAAAAAAGCTAAAGATTCCACCGCTTATGAAACGGCACTTATCTATGTGGAAGTTGCACTAAAACTACTGTCATCAGATAGCTGGAAAAATCAATATCATTTGACTTTAGAAATTTATACAGAAGCAGTACAAGTTCAATACCTTAATTCTCAATTTACAAAAGCTGAAGCTCTATCTGCTATTGTTCTTCAAAATGCTAAAGAAGTTCTCGATACAGTTAAAATTTATCAATCAAAAATTAACTATCTTCATGCCCAGCTTAAACTTAAAGAAGTCGTAGATACTACTTTTGAAATTTTAGCCAAACTAGGAGTTTATCTTCTATCTGACACAAGTCAACAGCAAGAAAAAATTACTCAAGAAGAGAAAGCAATAGCGTTATTTTTGCAAGATAAATCTATTGCTCAATTAGTAAACTTACCCCCTATGACCGATCCTTACAAACTTGCTGCTGTCAGGCTATTAGTATTAAGTAATACATCCGCACTAATTTATAGCCCTGAAGTATCTGCTTTAGTGACCTTAACTGCTCTTACTCTCTGTCTAAAATATGGAAACTCACCTTTAGCAACTAGTGTCTATTGTTGTTATGGAATGGTTATATGTGGTACGATTCTGAACCAAGATGTTCAATCTGGATATCAGTTTGGGAAACTAGCTTATCATTTGTTAAACAAGTATAATACTGATGAAGCTAAACCATTTAACATTCATCATTACTATGGATTTATTCGTCATTGGAAAGAACATTTTAGACAGATAAACCTAAATGATTTTGAAGATGTAATTCAAATTGCACTCGAACGAGGGGATTTTCAACTTGTTGGTTACAATTTGATTTCTTATTGTCTTTTTTCAATTTTTAGTGGTTTTAATCTCGAAGACTTTGAACCCAAGTGTCTAGCCTATGGTAAGTTAATCAAACCAGAACAAGAATACGAGTATTATTATTATAAAGCCTGTCATAAAATGGTTATTAATTTACTACAAGAAGATCGAGTAAATTATCATATACTATTTAAAAGCTCTCAGGAAGAAGAAGATAAACTAATACAGTTTTGGATTGACAAAGATACTGATTGGCTGCTTTTTATTTCTAGTCTAAGCAAAACATTTGCTTGCTATTTTTTAAAAGATTATGACAGAGGATTAGAAACGGTTTATTTATCTGAAAAATACGGTCTAGTTTGTTCAGCTTATCTGGTTTACCCACAAAATACTTTTTATTCTGCATTAACTCTTTTAGCGGTTTATGACAAGGCTGATATTGAACAAAAACAAGTTATTCTAGAAAAAGTTGCACAACATCAAACGAAGATATCTTATTATAAGGAAAATTGTCCTGATAATTATGAAAATAAATATGATTTAGTAGAAGCTGAAAAAGCGAGAGTTTTAGGAAAAAATTGGCAAGCACAAGAACTTTATGACAAAGCCATTCAAGGTGCTAAAAAATATGAATTTATCCATGAAGAAGCGATTGCTTATGAACGAGCATCTGAGTTTTACCTGGCACTGGGTAGAGAAGAAATCGGTAAATTTTACCTGAGAAATGCCAATCATTGTTACACTCGTTGGGGAGCAAAAGCCAAAGTCAAGCAGTTAGAAGAAGAATATCCACAATATTTTATCGGAGTAACGAATCAAAGCAAATCTAAAATACTTAATACAACCATATCTACCACAGGGGCTGATGGAGAAATTCTCGACTTAACCAGTATTATTAAAGCATCTCAAGCTATTTCTGGTGAAATAAAGCTAGAAAAACTCCTGCAAAAACTAATGAAAATTGTGATAGAAAATGCAGGAGCGCAACAAGGTTTCCTGATTCTAAATAATGAAGGTAATTTGTTTATCGAAGCTCAAGGCATAGTAGATACTGATAATATTACTATTTTGCAATCAATTACTCTAGAATCTGTAGACTCTGAAACATCGATTCCTCTCTTACCAAATACAATTATCAATTATGTAGCCCGCACTCAAGAATATATTGTTTTAAATGATGCAGTCCATGAAGGACAATTTATTAATGATCCTTATATTATTGCCACGCAAACTAAATCAATTCTCTGCACTCCTTTACTTAATCAAGGTCAATTAAGAGGAATTGTTTATTTAGAGAATAACTTAACTACAGGTGCATTTACCTCAGAAAGAGTCGAACTCTTAAATATACTCTCTGCTCAAGCTGCTATATCTATTGACAATTCAAGACTTTATCAAACCTTAGAACAAAGAGTAGAAAAACGTACCAAAGAACTATCTGAAACTTTAGAGGTTCTGAAAGCGACTCAAGCAGAACTTATCTTTGAAAATGACCTGCTCAAAAGTGCCGAACAACCCTCAAATTTTAATTATCAAGTTGGTGGAAGTTTGCCAATGGATGCGCCAACTTATGTGGTACGACAAGCAGATAGAACCCTTTACAAAGCCTTAAAACAAGGTGATTTTTGTTATATTCTCAATTCCCGACAAATGGGTAAATCTAGTCTCATGGTAAGGATGATGCACCATCTAAAACATGAAGGATATAAGTGTGCTGCCATAGACCTAACCCGCATTGGTACTAAAAATGTGACGCTTGAGCAATGGTATAAAGGATTAGCAATTGATTTATTGCGTAATTTTGGCTTGCGAAAAAAAGTCAATTTCAAAGCTTGGTGGAATGACAGATTAGATATTTCTCCCGTACAAAGATTAGGTCAATTTATTGAAGATATTTTATTATTTGAAGGGAATTCAGATAATAATGATTCTGTTAAAAAACGATTTATTTTTATCGATGAAGTTGATAGTATTTTAGGGTTGAAATTTACAGTAGATGACTTTTTTGCCCTCATTCGATCTTGTTATAATCAACGAAGTATTAACCCAGAATCTAGGTATCAGGAGCTAACTTTTGCTTTTTTTGGGGTTGCTACTCCCTCAGAATTGATGACTGACAGCAAGAGAACCCCTTTTAATATTGGTCAAGGAATTGAATTAGAAAGCTTTAAAAAACATGAAGCACAACCCTTATTGTACGGATTGGCTCAAAAAGTTAGTAATCCTCAAACTATTCTTCAAGAAGTATTAAACTGGACGGGAGGACAGCCCTTTTTGACCCAAAAGCTCTGTCGATTGATTCGTAATGCAGACGTGCCTATTCCTGTCAATGGCGAAACAGAATGGATACAGAATTTAGTACAAGAAAAAATAATTAAGAATTGGGAAGCTCAAGATCAACCAGAACATTTGAGAACGATTCGAGATCGCATTCTCAAATGTAAAAATGGGAAACAACTTCTAACACTCTATCAACAAATATTGGAGTCAAGAGAAATAATTGCTCTTGACAGTCCAGAAGAACAAGAATTACGTTTGTCAGGACTGGTAATCAAGAAAAATGGGAATCTAAAAATTCATAACCGCATTTATAAATCGATCTTTGATCGCAGTTGGGTTGAGTCTAAATTGCCGATGGTAGATTCTTGAAACTAGATTCTAGAGTCTTTGACATGATATAAGCAGTTTGGTAACTCCTTGCTTCGTGCCGTGGGAGGAAAAACAGTTAAACGGACGGGGCGTACAAGCTTTTGAGGTTTCTTCAAAAGACAGCCCCTCCTTTAGCCGTGAGTAAAATATTTCTTAGTAATGATGTGGGTCTTCGATATACGCTTTTATTTTAGCAGTACTAATTTTGCCAGTGGTTTCATAAAAGTAAGACCTTGACAACAGCGAAGGAAGCTTGAGTAATTCTGGAAATTCTTGTCTAAGATATCTCGATGAGCGACCTTTAAAAGCTCTAGCAACGTCAGTTATCGAATGATTGTTGTCATATTCTACTAATAAATGAACGTGGTCTGGAGCAATTTCTTTCATACCTAACAAACCAACCTTTATCTGCTGCCACTTGATTAATAATTTCTGCCAATCTATTTCTGATTTTTCCAATTAACACTGGTTTTCTTCGTTTAGGAATCCAGCATAGATGAACTGTCGCTAACCCTAAACAGTGAGAACTATGTCTATAGCTTCTAGAGTTCTTTCTCATGTCGATAGCTTGATTATTATCAACAAGTATCCCTACTTCCCCACTTCCCCACTTCCCCACTTCCCAATCTGTAGCTTGACTTTTCAAAATTGGTATTAACCTGCATAAGTTGACAATACCGGTAGTAGTGCTTTTCAAAAATAAACTCACTGTAGTCAGCCATATTATCAAGCCCCAAACAGTTAAGAAGAATTTCTGCAACTAACCAAAACAAGACTCTGGCTAAGAATTGATTTCTTGAACGGTACATAGATTTTCCCTCTCCAACCCTAACGAAGGAGATGAAATTCCTATCACTTGAGAAATTAAGTAACCTTTAATGCCAAAAATTCCCCCAATCAAGTTATATTTAACTTTGGGCAAAATTTTGTTGTTTGTCCCAACTCCTTACACTTTTAAGACGATGCCAAGGGTCAATTTCTGATTTTTTTGAGTTACAAGTTTTTTCTCAAAATTATTTTGGCAAAAGGTCTTGATAACTATGCTCAATCAACCTTATTTTAATCCGGCTTACTTAATTGAAACCCTAGAACCAGACACCGTGTTTTTTGTATCTGAGAAAGAATCTGTGTGTCTGCAAGATGGATTGTATTACCGTTTAGTTACTTTGATTGATGGTCAACGTAATGTTGATGAGATTATTGATACTCTTCAATTAGAACTCCTACAAGACCAAGAATTAACTCAAGAACTGCCTAATTTTTTTCAAGAGGTTCTTAATTTTAGTATCAAAATTCAACAAGCTCTCTTTCAATTACAAAAACAGGGGTATATTTTAGAAAAGAATGAATCATTACCTTCTAATTTAGCTATCTTTTGCCATCATCTTAATATTTCTCCGACAGGATAGCGGGATAAAATAGCCTCAAAGGCTTTCAAGGCATCAATGTTATTTCCTATTGATCTCTGAACTTGTCCTAATGCTAACCAATGAGAGGGGTTATCAGGTTCAAAGGTAGTAGCTGAGGAGAAGGCTTCAACAGCTTTAGGAAAATTATGACGACAGACTTCTATTAAACCAATAATATGAGATTGAGTCGCCCTATGAGATTGAGTAATATTTGATAATGCTGGTGAAGAAAATTTGAGACTAGAAACTAATGACAAGGAAGTTTCATATAGCTCTATAGCTTCTTTTTCTCTCCCCATTAATTGTAAAATTTTCCCTAATTTTAATTGCACTGGAATTAATTGGGATTGTCGCTCAAGAACTTGGCGGTATTCTTCAATAGCTTCGAGCCACTTGCCCATTCCGTAAAGCAAATCAGCTAATTCTAATCGTTTTTTCCATCCAGATCGATATCGCTGCACATACTTGGTTAATGTTTTCAGTTTTTGCTCTTCTCTAACTGGCTTTTCAGCTAAGACTAAGTTAATAGTTACTTCTATCCCTGAAGGTTGGGATAAATTTACTAAGCGAGTGAAAATTTTTCTAGACATAAGGCTGTTACCTCATAATTAATGACTTGTATAGGATATTCCTTCACAATTGGAACTGAAGAATAGGACAATTCTGGTTTTTCAATGGGAAATGCCTTCGCAGCAAAATTCCTCTCAGTTTCCTGTTTGAAAGTGTTATTTACTCCAGAAAAATACTTATTTAATTGCTTTTGCAAAATGGTTCGCGCCTGTTGAATTCTTTTATAAACGCTATTCTTGGAAAGGATTAATTTTTTTGCTATATCTGAGTAAGACATTTGGTAGTAGCATAGAAGAATC